>Ga0163152_10007120_pt1 | contig 12346 bp, 12 predicted proteins | sample OliLakLV19MP8IB2_FD_148635 | JGI IMG/M metagenome (GOLD analysis project Ga0163152, IMG submission 148635) | Freshwater microbial mat bacterial communities from Lake Vanda, McMurdo Dry Valleys, Antarctica - Oligotrophic Lake LV.19.MP8.IB-2 | ecosystem: Environmental > Aquatic > Freshwater >... | reverse complement strand
GTAAGCGAGCCACCCGGTGGCGACCCCGCCCGGTGGCCCGAGCCTCTGCTGTTGGAACTGGGCCTGGGTCCGGCCCGCCCGTTTCTCAGCGAGACCGCGGCCTATGTGGTGATCGAGAAGATGCTGCCGGCCTCGGAACGCCTCCCCCGCCGCCGCGCCCAGCCCTGGAAGCGACCGAGTTGGTGATGTTTCACGTGAAACATCGCCGTTCCCCCTCCCGCTAGCGGGTACCGACCGTGTACGCTCCCGCCCGCCGCGCTGCCCGTTCGGGCGCGCTACCGGAATGATTTCCTGATGGGGTAAGCGGGCGGCGTGCCCGCGGAGGCTCGAATGGCAAGCGAGGACGCGGACCGGCTCGGAAGACGACGCTGGTTCCGCTCGCGGGGACCAGAACCCGCGCCAGGAGAGCAAGATCTACTGGAGGAGCCCATGACGACGACGAGTGACGGCGGGCCGGAGACACTTCCGACCCCGACCCCGACCCCGGTCCCGGACGAGGACGAAGACATTTCCATCGAACCGGAGCCCGAACCGACCGTCGAAGTCCCTGTCGAACCCGTCTCCGTCAAAGCCCCGGAGGAGCCGGTGTTCGTCGACTCCTCGGCGCCGGAACCGATCGTCCTCCCCCGGATTATCGCCATCGCCAACCAGAAGGGCGGCGTGGGCAAGACCACCACCACAGTGAACCTGGGTGCCTCTTTGGCCGAACTCGGCTTTCGGGTCCTGATCATCGACCTCGACCCACAGGGCAACGCCACGACCGGCCTCGGATTGAGCCACCGGAACGTGGAGGGCTCGATTTACGACGTCCTCATGAACGACATGCCCGTCGAGGACTGCGTCGAGCCGACGAGCATGAAGAACCTCTTCGTCGTGCCGGCCACCATCGACCTGGCCGGCGCCGAGATCGAACTCGTGCCCGCGTTCTCGCGGGAGCTCAAACTGCGCCGGGCCCTCGAACCCGCGCGGGCCGACTACGACTTCGTGATGATCGACTGTCCCCCATCGCTCGGACTCCTGACCGTCAACGGGTTGGCGTCGGCCGACGATGTGATCGTTCCGATCCAGTGCGAGTACTACGCGCTCGAGGGTCTCGGACAACTACTCCGCAACGTGTCGCTGGTGAAGTCGAACCTGAATCCCACGCTCGACGTCCGTGGCATCGTGCTCACCATGTACGACGCCCGCACCAAGCTCGCCGAGCAGGTCGAGGCCGAGGTTCGGACCCACTTCGGAGCGAAGGTGTACCGCACGGTGGTTCCTCGTACGGTCCGTATCTCGGAGGCGCCGTCGTTCGGCCAGCCGATCATCGTGTTCGACTCGTCCTCCCGCGGCGCCCTGGCGTACCGCGAGCTCGCGAAGGAGGTCAGTCGTGGCGCGACCCGGCGGGCTGGGTAAGGGGCTCGGTGCGCTGATCCCGGCCGGGACTACCGACGCCGGGGCTGCGCTCCAGGCGATCCCGATTGCTTCGATCCAGCCGAACCCGCAGCAACCGCGGCAACACTTCGACGAAGAGACCCTCGGCTCGCTCGCGGAGTCGATTCGTGAGCTGGGGGTGCTCCAGCCGGTGCTCGTGCGGGCAACCGACGACGGCTTCGAACTGATCGCCGGCGAGCGGCGCTGGCGCGCCGCCCGCCGCGCCGGGCTCCAGACGATTCCGGCGATCGTTCGCCAGGCCGACAACGCTGCCTCGCTCCAACAGGCGATTGTCGAGAACGTCCAGCGGGAACAGCTCAACCCGCTTGAAGAGGCCGCCGCGTATCAACAGCTGATCGAGGACTTCGACCTTACCCACGACGACGTCGCGATCCGGGTCGGCAAGAGCCGGGCCACCATCACGAACACGCTCCGGCTCCTTCAGCTCCCGACCACCGTGCAGCGCTACCTCCAGGACGGCTCGCTGCGCACGGGCCACGCCCGCGCGCTGCTGGGCACCCCCGACCGGGGATTCCAGGAGCAGCTGGCGCGCCGGGCGGTCGCCGAGGAGTTGTCGGTGCGCGAAGTCGAAGAAGCGGTGCGGGCCCGGACCGAGAGCCCGGCGACGCGCGTGGCTCGCGAGCGCGCACCCAAGCTCCGCCCACCGGGACTGCTCGAACTCGAAGAGCTCCTTGGCGACTACCTCGAAACGCGCATCCGTATTTCGATGGGTCCGAAGCACGGCACCGTGCAGATCGACTTCGCGACCCTCGAGGACCTCGAGCGGATCTACCGGGTCATGACCGACGGCAGTCGCCGGGGCTGATCCTCCGGTGCTACCGGCCGACGTCGATGGGTTCTTCGACGCCGCGCCGGATCCCGTCGACGATCGCCGCGGCGATGGCCGGCGATCGACGCGAGATGGCCGCCGCGGCCTCGGGCCGCTCGGGCGAGAAGAGCTCGACGGCGACCGCGGCCATGCTGGTCTCGCGCAGTATCCGATAGGCGCGGCCTACCGGTTCGTCGACCGTCTCGATGACCTGCCCGAGCGCTGAAGTGAGCCGGACTGCAATCGCGTAGCCGGCCTCGGACCGGAACTGCTGGGTGGCGAAGTACGCGCACCGGGCACCCGGCTCGCCCGATCCGAGACTGAGAAAGACATCGGCGCCGAAGCGGTTGGCCTCGCCCGCGAGGAGTCCGGCGTCCTGACCGGTCGCGTCGAGGGCCACGACTGCGCCGATTTCGCGTAGGCCGCGGGCCACGGCGTCTCCGAGGGCAGCCAGCCCGGGGTCGACCACGAGGAAGAGGCCGCGCTCGTCGAGACGGCGCGAGTCTCGACGGAAACTCTCACCTTCTCGCACGCTGGCGACAGAACCCGCAGCCAGCGAACCGAGGCGCGTGAGCGCGGCAACGGTCGCGGGTCCGCATACGCCGTCGGTCGCGATGCCCGCGTCGCGCTGGAAGCGGCGGAGCGCGTCCTCGGTCTCGGGGCCGAGGATGCCGTCTTCGCGACCCGAGTCGAACCCGAGGCCGTTCAGCCGTTGCTGCACAGCCGCGACGTCGTCGCCGCGCAGCATCGGCTGACGGTGATAGAGGAGCCGGTCACCGAGGCAGAAGGAACTCTCGACCAGCGCGCCCCACGTTTCGGGGCCGCAGATTCCGTCGATGCGAAGGCCGCGGACTTCTTGGAACGAACGGACCGACGCCTCGGTATCGGCACCGAACTCTCCGTCGGCCTCGGCCGCGAGACCACTCAGTCGGAGGCGTTCCTGCAAGTCGCGGACCGCGTCGCCGCGGTCACCGAGGCGCAGCAGGGTGGGACGCATGCGCGGCTATCCGATGATGTCGGATAGCTCTTCGAGAAGTTGGGCCTTGCCCTTGGCGCCGACCAGGCGCTTGCGCACCTCGCCGTCGGCGAAGACCAACAGTGTCGGAATGCTCATCACGTCGAAGCGGCGCGCGATGTTCGGGTTGTCGTCGACGTTGAGCTTCGCGATCGAAATGACCTCGCCGTGCTCGGCCGCGATCTCTTCGAGGACGGGTGCGATCATCTTGCACGGTCCGCACCACTCGGCCCAGAAGTCGACCAGGATCGGCAACTCCGCCGCACCGATCGACTCGTCGAACGTCGCGTCCGACAGCGTCTGAATACCTTCTGCCACTGGGTTATCCCTTCCTCAACCTCAATGAGCGGTCGCGTGGTCACCCAACGCTTCCAAGTAGCGCTCGGTGTCGATGGCGGCCATGCAACCCGACCCGGCCGCGGTGATCGCTTGACGGTACACGTGATCTTGGACGTCGCCCGACGCGAACACTCCGGGCACCGACGTGTTCGTGCCCTCGTGCGTGACGATGTAGCCGTTCTCGTCGAGTTCGAGCTGGCCGCGGAACAACTTCGTGTTCGGGTCGTGGCCGATCGCCACGAAGAACCCGGTGACCGCCAGCGTGCTGAGCGCGCCCGTCTCGGTGTCACGGATACTCAGCGCTTCGACCTTCGTGTCGCCGATGACATCGTCGACCACGCTGTCCCAGAGGAACTCGATCTTCGGGTTGGCGAACGTGCGGTCCTGCATGATCTTCGACGCGCGCAACTCTTTGCGTCGGTGCACGACCGTCACCTGGTCCGCGAACTTTGTGAGGAAGTTGGCCTCTTCGAGGGCGGAGTCGCCGCCGCCGACGATCGCGATGTTGTGGCCCCTGAAGAAGAAACCGTCGCACGTTGCGCACGTGGAGACGCCGTGGCCGAGCAGCCGCTGTTCCGACGGGAGGCCGAGCATGCGCGCGGTCGCTCCGGTCGAGACGATGATCGAATGGGCGCGGTACTCGGTACCGCCGACCCACACACCGAACGGCGCGGTCGAGAAGTCGACGCGGTCGACGTCGACGGCGAGCAGGTCGGCACCGAAGCGCGCCGCCTGCTCGCGGAACTTCATCATGAGCTCCGGGCCCATGATTCCGTCGGGAAACCCGGGGTAGTTCTCGACGTCGGTCGTCAGCATGAGCTGACCGCCCGCGGCGATGCCCTCGAGAACCAGTGGCTTCAGGTTGGCGCGCCCGGCGTAAACGGCGGCGGTCAGGCCGGCCGGGCCCGACCCGATGATGATGACGTCTCGGGTATCCATCGGATTCCTCTCATGCCCCGCGCTTGGCCCACAAGAACCCGCCGGCGACCACGAAGATTCCCCCGAGCGTCGTCCATGCGGCCCAGACCTCGCCCTGGTAGATCTCGACCAGTCCGCGGAACATGGCGAGGAGCAACAGCACCGCGGCCGGAACGACGATCAGCGCGGCCAGCAGCCCGTAGACGACAACTTTGGTGACCGCCTTGACGGGATCGACCGTTTTCTCGCGAACGAGGGAGACGGCGTTCTCGATTGCGTCGGCGGCGTCGGTTGTCCAGTCGCTCATTGCCGGCCTCCCCGGAGCCATCCCAGGGCGGGCAGCGTAGCCTCGTCGCGGTCAGGGCTCCGGGGTGACGAACTGCCTACGGGGTGACGAACTGGTCGTCGAGGACCTCGCACTCGGCGGTGAGCACGAAGGCCTCGTAGCCCTCGACTGCCGTGAACACCACGACTTGGACGTCGTCACCGGCGTAGGTCGCCGTGCCCGCCATCACCGGGGGTGGGGTAAGGCCGTAGTCCGCAACGAACTCGGCGTAACAACCGATGTCGTATGCGAAAGCGGTTGTCGGCGCATCGGTGAGCGGTAGGCCGGTTCCGGCCCGCGCCGTCCGTTCTGCCAACGACTGAAGCTGACCGGCGACGGCTGCCTGCAGTGCGACGGGGTTGGTGACGTCGCCGAAGTCGAGGAAGTAGGAGTAGGGCGCGGGTGCGGCGACGAGTGCGCCTGCGGTTCCGCGCTCGGAGTCGGACGCCGCATCGTCTTCCGCGGCCTCGGGGCCGGCGTCGCCCTCGACGCTGTCGCTGTCGTCGCCCGACTCTTCGTCGGCGGCAGGCGCCTCGGCGGTCATGGCTGCGTCGCCGCCGCGGTCGTCGTCGCTGTCGCCGGCCACGACCGCGAGGGCGCCGGCGCCGACGACGACCGCGGCGATGGTTGCCGCGATGCCGATAACGCGTCCCATCGTGCGGCGGGCGCGCCGGGTCGAGAGTTCGTCGCTCGCCGCCGGAGATTGAAGCGCGGTGCTCACGAGTCGCTCGCGGGTCGCGTCGTCGAGCGCGGGAACCGCGAGCGCGGTACGGGTGGCGGTGAGCGCGGCGCGCTGTTCGGTGACACCGGGCGTGGCGTCGAGCCGGGCCCGGGCGTCGGCGGGTGTCAGGCCGAGGTCGGTCGCGGCCGCGTCGAACTCGCCGTCGATCTCGGCACTGAGCAGTTCGAGAACCTGGTCGGCCGCCATGGGAGGGAGTTGGTCGTTCATGGTGTGTTCTGGGTTGGATGCTCGGGGGTGCCTTCCTGGTTCCCGATAAGTCCGGCGAGCGCGGCGCGGCCGCGCGCAATGCGCGATCGGACCGTTCCCGGCGGAATACCAAGAATCTGCCCGATTTCGGCGTAATCGAGGTCGGCGAGGTCGCGCAGCGCGACCGCGGCGCGGTAGTCGGGCGAGAGGCGCGCGAGTCCGGCATCGACATCGAGTCGGCTCGCGACGATGTCGTCGGGACCGGCGCCCGCGTGCGCGGCTTCGGGCATCTCCTCCATCGTCACCGGGCGTCGCGATCGCCGGCGGGCTTCGTCGAGCGCCGCGTTGGTGGCGACGCGATAGCACCAGGTCGTGAACTGGGCGCGGCCGTCGAACTTCGCGATGCCGCGCGTGACGGCGATGAGTGCTTCCTGGGTCGCGTCGAGCGCGTCGTGATCGTTGGCGAGAATGCGGCGGCAGATCGCGTGGATCCGATCGGTGTGGCGGTAGAGCAATGCCTCCAGCGCGCGCCGATCGCCCGACGCGGCCGCCGCGGCAAGTTCGGAATCAAGCCGCTCGTCGCGTATGCCCACTGGAGGCAAAGCTATAGGGGTCAGCGGCTCCCGGGTGGTTCAGGCGGTGTCGATCCAGCCCACGCCGATCACGCGGGGGCCGAGATGGACGCCGACGACCGGCCCGATGAGCCCTACGACGACCTCGGTGTCTCGGGTCGCGGGTTCGATCATCGCCATGAACTCGTCGAGGTCGGGGGCTCCCGAGTGCAACACACTGAGCATCTCGCTCTTCGCCGGAACCTTCTCGGCGAGGAACTTCAAGGCCTTCGACCGCGTGCGGACCTTGGCTCCCTGCTCGACCATGCCGTCGATCACCTCGATCACGGGTTTGATCGACAGCACCGAACCGAGCATGGCTTGCGCGCCGCCGATTCGGCCGCCCTTGCGCAGGTATTCGAGCGTGTCGAGGGTCGCGAACACGTGCTGGCGGTCGCGCCGCGATTCGAGTTCGGCGACGATCGTGGCGAGGTCGGCGCCGTCGTCGGCGCGCCGGGCCGCGTGCATCGCGAGGTTGCCGATGCCTATCGACGCGTTCTTGGAGTCGATGATCGCGATCGGGCACACGCCGTCGATGGCTTTGGCCGCGACCTGCGCCGACTGGATGGTGGCCGACATCTTCGACGAGAGGTTCACGCACACGATGCCGTCGGCACCGTCGTCGGCGAGGCGGCGGAAGACCTCTTCGAACGCCCCGACCGAGGGGGCCGACGTCTCGGGCAGCGCGGGCGACGTCGCGAGCTTGGTCCAGAAGTCCTCGGTGCTCAGGGTGACCCGGTCGACGTACTCCTCTTCACCGAAGCGGATCGTCAGCGAGACGATCTCGATGCCCAACTCGTCGCAGACGGGCTGCGGCAGGTCACATGCGCTGTCGGTGACGACACGGATAGCCATTGATTCCCTCCTGGGGGCGGCGGGTGTTGGACTCCGCTCCGCGCCCATCGTTACACGTCTGGGCGAGACGTGCCCCGGTCGCGGAGCAGCCGGACGAGGGCCGCGACTTCGTGCGTGCGCATCACCGTCAGCGCGCCCAGGTACACGGCACCGCCCGCGACACCCGCGAGCAGTGCGGCCGCGAGCGCACGGCCGGCCGTGTCGTCGCCGATCGCACCCGCGACAGGTACCGCCACCGCGGCAAGTGCGACGGCCGCGACTGCGGCCTTCGCGACGGTTGCCCTCAACGGGGGCCCGAAGATGTCGCCGACCTGGCGGCGCAGCACGATCAACGCGATCGCGGCCGCGAGCAAGTACGCCGCGGCGTACGCGAGCGCGAGGCCTTGCACGCCGAGGACGCCGAAGAGCGCGAGCGCGAACGCGATGTTGGCGGTGTTCTCGACCACGTTGATGAAGAACGGGGTGCGGGTGTCCTGGCGGGCGTAGAAGCCGCGCAGTGTGTAGAGGTACACCGAGAACGGTACGAGTCCGATCGCGAGGAGTTGCAGCACGTCGGCGGTGAGCGCGGCGTCCGACGCGCTGAAGCCGCCGCCCGGGCGGACGAGTATCGCCACCGCGGGTTGGGCGAGCGCGATCACCGCAACGGCGGCGGGCACGACCACCACGATGAGATACCGCAGTCCGAGCGAGAAGTCGCGCCGGAGCCCGGCGCCGTCGCCCGCGGTTGCGTCGCGCGCGAGTTCGGGCGTGATCGTGGTCATGATCGAGACCGCGAGCAGCCCGTGGGGAAGCTGGAAGAAGATGAACGCGTACTGGTACGCGGAGACCGAACCGGCGGCGCCGGACTTCGCGAGCAGCAACACGACGAGCAGCGTGACCTGGTTGGCGACGACGTAGCCGACCGTCCACTTCGAGAGGCGCAGCATGCGCCGCACCGACTCGTGGCGCCACTCGAACACCGGCTTCAGCCGTTCTCCCGCGTTGTACAACGCGGGCAGGAGTGCCAGCGCCATCGCGGCGACGCCCGCAGTCGTTCCTATGCCGAGCAGCACGAGCAGGCTGGTGTCGCCCTGGATACGGTCGACGTTGGTCCAGCCGCTCTGCGGACCGGTGGCGGCCCGCGTGAAGGCGAGGAGCACGCACACGACGACGACGTTGTTCAAGACGGGCGCGTACGCGGCCGCCACGAAGCGCCGGCGCGCGTTCAGCATGGCCGTCGCGAGCGCGGCGATGCCGTAGAAGCAGATCTGCGGCATGAAGCAGCGGATCAGGAACGTCATGACCTCGATCTGGTCCGCGCGCTGCGCTCCGGAGACGTCGAGGGTGTAGAGGCGGGCGATGGCGGGCGCGGCCAGGATCGCGACGACGGTCAGACCGACGAGTGCACAGGTCGTGGTGGTGAACACGGCCGATGTCGCATGCGTGTCGCGCCGCTCGAGGTGTTCGACGAACAACGGCACGAGCGTGGCCGTGAGCACGCCGCCGAGGAACAACTCGTACACGATGTTGGGTGTCGTGTTGGCGAGGTTGTACGTGTCGGCGAGCGTCGCCTGCCCGAGGGCGTATGCGAGGACGAAGACGCGCGCGAGGCCGGTGAGGCGCGACAGCAATGTTCCGACCGCGACGGTTGCACTGGCCCGGACCAGCCGCCCGGCGTCCGAGTCGAGTTGAGGTGAGTTCACACCGTCTCGATCGCGGCCCGTGCCCGCCGGGCCTTGCGGAAGTGGTTCCCCCACCACAGCGCCAGGAAGATGAGCGCGCCGACGGTGAGGGCCGCACCAACACCGCTGAACACGGCCGACCGGACGGTGACCCTCGTCGGCGCGCCGATGGGCAGCCGCCCGTCTTCGGTCGTCAGTGTCACCGTCATCGTGAACGTCCCCGATGTGCGGGCCTCGACTGCGAAGCGTTCGACGCTGTTGCCTTCGGGAAGGTCGAGGACGAACTCGTCGCCGTCGGGGAAGAGCAACTTCGTGCTGTCGAGATTGACGCGCACGCGCACCGGCCGGCCGGTGTCGTTGCGGAAGCTCAGTGGTACGTCGGCCTTTCTCGACGTCAGTGTCACCCGTTTGCGCGTTGTCGTGATGCCCGCGTTCAGTTGCTGCACGCCGGCGTCGATCACGGCGAGCTGTTCGGCCGCCGTCTCCGATGACTGGGCGGTGCTCAAGGCGAGAAGCAGCGCGCGCTCGCCCTGGTCGAACCCTGGGCTCGTCGGGTCGATGCTCGACTCCAACGCCGCGAGCGCCGACTTGGCGTCGACGTAGTCGGCACCGGTCACCGGGAAGCCGCCCGGTTCGGTCGCCGCGAGTTCGCGTGCGACGGGCCGGTCGTCGCCGGCCTCGTTGGGAACCTGCTCGAAGAAGTCGTCCAGGGTCACCGGCGCCAACAGCGGATGCGACCGCATAGCGGTCACGAGTGCCGAATAGACCTCTACTTCGACTTGCTCGGGGGGCGCGATGACGACGCCGCGCACGGCCTCCGTGTCCTCGAACGCGACGACGGAAAGCGCCGTCAACGCCCGCTGCACGCGCAACGCCGGCGGATCGCTTCCGGCGAGCATGCTGTCGACGAGTGTCGTGGTGACGGCGGCGCGGATCTCGCCGTCGCCCGCGTTGAGCACGAATGTCTGCAGTGACGGGGTTTCGGTCGGCGTGAGTTGGTCTTCGCGTACGACGACGCGGTCGACCAGGAGTCGTCGGAGCCGCGCCAGTACCGGGCCGTCGACGGGGTCGACGAACGCGGTCCGCGGCTCGGGCCGTATTCCCGTCTGCTGCTCGAGCGTGTCGGAACCCACGACGATCTGGTTGGGTAGTTCGTCGCCGAGGCCGGCGGCTTCGAGCGCGGTCAAGTCGATGGGCACGTACGGCGTGGGGAGGAGTTGTGTCGTCGGCCGGGCCGCGGCCGTGGTGACGCGGCCGAGCGCGGGCGCGACCGTCGGGTCGGTCTGGGCGAGCACGTTCCACGCTTCGAGTGTCTCCGGCCCGGCCACCAGACTCATGGGCAACGCTGCGGCCGACGCCAGCACCGAGGAGACGCCGTCGAGGCGACCGCCGGCCGCGAACTCGGCGGCGACGTCGGGGTAGCTCGCGCCGTCGACACCACGGGCGGGCGCGGCCACGGTCGACCACGTCCACGCGACGCGCAACGGCGCGGCGACGGCTTCGGCTTCGGCTTCGGCGGCCGGGTCGGCGACGACGACGAGCCACGTGACAAACGACGTCAGCGTGTCGCCGCTCTCGAGCGCGACTTCGAGCGGGTAGACGCCGGGCCGCGACGCGGCGACGGTGGGCTCGACCGGCGAGTCGCCGACCCCGAACGTCACCGAGACCGACCCGGTGGCGTCGCGCGGCAATTCCGCCAGCGGTAGGCGGCGGGTCGTCAGGCGACCGGAGAGGCGCTCACCCGAGATCGAACGTTCGAACGTCTCGGTCGTCGTCACCCGGCTGTAGAGCCGCAGCCGTACGACGACGGCTTCTCCCGCCGGCAGCCGGTCGGAGGGGATGTCGAGGAGCAATGTGGCCGACCCGCCCGTTGTGACGTACGCCGGTTGCGAGACGAGCTCGAGCCGCGGGTCGGCGGCCGCGGCCGGCTGCGGTGTGAGCGTCGCGACCGCGCCGAGCCCACACAGCACGACCGCGCCGAGCAGCACCCGGAGCGTGTTCCTCACAGGGTCCGTCCGAGGACGCACAGGCCGACGGGTAACGGCGTGAACCCGGCCGTCTCGTACAGCGTCCGGGCGCGGTCGTTCTCGTCCTGCGTGTTGACGTACGCGCGCCGGGCGCCGTGGGCGCGCAGCCAGTTCAGGCCGTCGTTCAGCAGGGTTCGGCCGAGCCCGGCGCGCTGCGCGTCGGGCCGCACTGCGAGCCGTTGGACGTAGCCGTCGGTTGCCGCCCGCCCGACGAGGATGAAGCCGTCGAGTTCGCCCTTGCTCACGCGCGTATGCGAGGTGGGCGTGGCGCGGGCGGCGTCGCGCAGGGCGCGGTCGTCGAGGCGCCAAAAGTCGTCGAACGCGGCGGCGTCGATCCGGAGGATCTCGTCGCGTTCGTCGCGCCGGGCGCGCCGGGTGCGGTTCGACATCGGGGGCAGTTCCCGGAGTTCGTGGACGAGGACCCGCAACCGGCCCTTGACCGCGAATCCGGCGTCGACGAACGCCGTGCTCGCGGCCGGCGCGAGCGCGTTGGTGACTACCTCTTGGTACCCGTCGGCACGCATCCGGTCGAGGAGTCGCTCGAGGACAGCGGGCGCGATCAATCCGCGACCTCGCAACGCGAGCGAAGCGATGTCGGAGCGTCCGTGCCACGCTGCGATCCGGACGACGCCGCCGCGCACGCGGTACGACTGCGTCTTCACTGTCTCAAAAGTAGCGGGCCGACCGACGTTCGGGGCGGCGTGAGTAGCCTGCTCCCGTGCTCCTGCTGGCCGCGGATCCTCGCTTTTCGGCCCACGACCCTGGGCCCGGGCACCCGGAACGACCGGCCCGGCTCCAGGCCGTCCTCGAAGGAATCGATGCCGGCCTGCCCCCCGATGCGGTGCACCGCCTGGAACCGCGGCGCGCGACCCGGGCCGAGATCGAAAGGGTGCATACGGGCGAGTACCTCGACCGGCTCGAGCGGTTCTGCGAACTCGGCGGCGGTCCCCTCGACCCCGACACGTCGGTCTCTACGGCTTCGTGGGAGGCCGCGCTCCTCGGCGCCGGGTCCGGGCTGGCCGCGGTCGACGCCCTCGAAGCCGGAACCGGCGACGCCGCCTTCTGCGCCGTGCGCCCGCCGGGCCACCACGCCGTGGCCGCGCGCGCGATGGGGTTCTGCCTGATCAACAACGTGGCCGTCACCGCCTCCCACCTGCGGGAACGGGGCGACCGAGTGCTCGTCCTCGACTGGGATGCCCATCACGGCAACGGCACGCAGGACATGTTCTTCTCCGACCCCGACGTGATGTACGTGTCGATGCACGAGTCACCGCTGTATCCCGGGACGGGTCGCATCGACGATGTGGGTTCGGGGCCCGGCACCGGCACCACCGTGAACTTCCCGTTGCCGGCGGGCGCAACCGGCGACGTGTACCGCGCTGCCATCGACGACGTCGTGGCGCCACTCGCCGCGGCATTTCG
>Ga0163152_10007114_pt1 | contig 12358 bp, 10 predicted proteins | sample OliLakLV19MP8IB2_FD_148635 | JGI IMG/M metagenome (GOLD analysis project Ga0163152, IMG submission 148635) | Freshwater microbial mat bacterial communities from Lake Vanda, McMurdo Dry Valleys, Antarctica - Oligotrophic Lake LV.19.MP8.IB-2 | ecosystem: Environmental > Aquatic > Freshwater >... | reverse complement strand
GGTGACGATGACGCCGCGCGCCACGGCCGCCGCCAGCGCCGCCCGCACGCGCGGGGTGACGACCATGCTGGGGCCGACGAGCGTATTATCCAAATCCAGCGCCACCAGGCGGATGGGGGTTTGGGGTGGCGGCGGGGGAGGCATGTTCATAGGTGGCCCATTATAGCGAAGGTGGGAGATAGAGGCTGTGAACATAACCGGCGACCGCCTGTGACCCTGGCGGTTGACGCTTCGCAGCGCGACACTCGCAGGCCGGGAAAGCAGCGCCAGATACGCGGCGGCCTATCATCCCTATTGCCCACCGTCAAAGGGCCAACTCATCGCAGCCAGCGCTTGTAAAATCGGCCGAACCGACCGTTACGAAAAACGCGGGATGGCGGGATGGCTAGCCATCCCGCCATCCCGCATTTCCCTTCTTTTGGGGTCGGCACTTTTACACGGCTGCGACAGGCGACACGCCTGCTCGTTTCCGAATTTGGTCTGAGTAACAGCCAGACTACCTTGGGGTATGCGCGCCTCCTCTCAAAGTCACCCGCTGTACTCAGCGGCTCCCTCTCCTGCGGGAGAGGGGCCAGGGGTGAGGTCATCCCGCCGGCAACTCAACCACCACCACGCGGTCCAGCCCGGCCAGGTCGCGCTCCACGCGCACCTCAGCGGCGGGGAAGGCGGCTTGCGCTAGCGCCAGGGCCGCTGCGTCCTGCGTCGCGCCGATCTCCAGCAGCAGCGCCGCGCCTGGTTTCAGATACGGCGGGGCCTGGGCCAGCAGCCTTTCGATGAGCACCAGCCCGCCGGGGCCGCCGTCCAGCGCCAGGGCCGGCTCGTGCGCGCTGACCGGCAGCGCGCGCAGTTCGGCCGTGTCAATGTAGGGCAGGTTGGCGCACAGCAGGTCGAACGGCGGGGCGGGGTTGGCAACGGCGGCCAGGGCGGCCAGCAGGTCGCTCTGCACGAAATGCACGCGCTCGGCCACGCCATGGGTGGCGGCGTTGCGCCGGGCCAGCGCCAGCGCCTCGGGCGACACGTCTAGCGCCGTGATTTCAACTTCCGGCACATGGACCGCCAGCGCCACGGCGATGCAGCCCGAGCCGGTGCCCACATCCAGCGCGCGGCGGGGGTGGCGGGCGCGGGCGAGGTCTACCAGCAGTTCGGTTTCGGGGCGCGGCACCAGTACATGGGGGTTGACCTCAAACGTCAGGCCGTAGAACTCGCGCCAGCCCAGCAAATAGGCCAGCGGTTCGCCGGCGGCGGCGCGCGCCACCACAGACGCAAACGCGGCCTGTTCGGCCGCACTCAGCACTCGTTCGGGTTGGGTTAGCACCTGGGTGCGGGTCAGCCCCAGCACCTGGGCCAGCAGCGCCTGGGCGGTCAGGGCCGGCGCGTCATCGGCCGCAGGGGCGGCGCGCAGCCGGGCGGTCGCGGCCAGCACTGCTTCGCGAACCCGGGGCGCGGCGCTTATGCTTCGTCGTCCTCGTCTACGGCCACCGGGCTTAGGCCGGCCCCGCCGAGCTTTTCGGCCTGGGCGCGGGCCACCAACTCTTCGATGAACAGGTCCAGGTCGCCGTCGAGCACGCTGGGCAGGTTGTAAGACGAGACGCCGATGCGGTGATCGGTGACGCGCGACTGCGGGAAGTTGTAGGTGCGGATTTTTTCGCTACGCTCGCCGGTGCCGATCTGCGATTTGCGGTCGGCGGCTTCGGCCTGCTGGCGCTTGAGGCTTTCCATCTCGTACAGCCGCGCGCGCAGGATCGCCATGCCGCGCAGCCGGTTCTGGGTCAGCGAGCGCTCGTCCTGGCAGGTGACGACCAGGCCGCTGGGCAGGTGCGTCAGCCGGACGGCGGTGGCGTTCTTCTGCACGTTTTGGCCGCCGGCGCTGCTGGCGCGATAGGTGTCGAGCTTGATGTCGCCAGGCGGAATGTTGATTTCCACCTCGTCCACTTCGGCCATGACGGCCACGGTGGCGGTGGAGGTGTGGATGCGCCCGCTGCTCTCGGTGCTGGGCACACGCTGCACGCGGTGGACGCCGCTCTCGTATTTCAGCCGCGAGTAGGCGCCCTCGCCCTTGATCTGAAAGGTGACTTCCTTAAAGCCGCCCACGCCGGTCTCGTTGGCCGACATGGTTTCGGGCTTCCAACTGTGCTTCTCGGCGTAGCGGGTGTACATGCGGAACAAGTCGGCCGCGAACAGCCCGGCCTCGTCGCCGCCCGCGCCGGCCCGAATCTCGACGATGACGTTGCGCTCGTCGCGCAGGTCTTTGGGCAATAGCAACTGGCGCAGTTGGTCTTCCAGTTCCCGACGGTGCGCTTCCAGGCCGTGGACTTCTTCGTGCGCCAGCTCGGCCAGGGCCGGGTCGGCCAGCAGGGCGCGCGCGCCCTCCAGGTCCTTGAGCAGGGCGCGGTAAGTCGTCGCCGCCGCGATGAGGCCTTGCAGGCTGGAGTGCTCCTTAGCCAGCTCAGTGACCTTGGCGTAGTCGCTCGCGCCTTCAGCCAGCAATCGGTTCAGTTCTTCGTAGCGGGCTTCAATACCCGCGATCTTGTCTAACACGTCAGCGCCTCAAATCAACCCAAAACGACCACGCCGGGCGCGTGGTCGTGTGAGGGGGATTATACCGCATGGCGTGGCGCGAGGATGAAGGCCCAAGGCGCATACAGGGCGGGGAGGCTGCGCTAGGGACTCAGAGGCGGCTCATCGCACAGGGCGTTGAGGGAACTGAAAAAATCGTCTAATCCCGTTCCAACCAGTGTGCCGGTATGGGGGATGGCCCAAAACGGCTGCGACCAAAAACCGCGCATGCACCCGTTGGTAGCTGGTAGGCCGTTCAATCGAACGCCCCGACGAAAGCAACCGATAGGGTGTAGTCTGATAGCCTTCTGCCCGGAGCGCGAAACGACCAGCGCCCGTTGGGCTAACACTACTGCGGTCGGCCCCTCTTTTTCTCTTTTCTCTGCTCGTCTACACGTACACCGGCTCGGCGTAGACGCCGAACACCGCCTTCATCACGCCCACGATCTCGCCCAGCGTGGCGTAGGCGCGCACACAGTCCAGCACATGCGGCATGGTGTTCTCGGTGCCCAGGCAGGCGATCCGCAGCCGGTCGAGCGCCTGCCCGACGCGGCCGTTGTCGCGCTCGCGGCGCAGGCGGGCCAGCCGCTCCACCTGGCGGGCGTAGCCGGCCGGGTCCATCGCTAAGATCGGGATGGTCACGGGCTGCGCGTCCACAAAATCGTTGACGCCGACGATGGTGCGGCTGCCGTGGTCAATTTCCAACTGATACTGATAGGCGGCGTCGGAGATTTCCTGCTGGAAGAAGCCGCGCGCGATGGCGGGCAGCACGCCGCCGAAGGCCTCAATGCGGCCGAAGTAGGCGCGGGCCTGGGCCTCCAGCCGGTTGGTGAGCGCCTCCACGTAATACGAGCCGGCCAGCGGGTCCACGGTGTTGGCCGCGCCCGACTCGGCGGCGATGATCTGCTGGGTGCGCAGCGCCACGGTGACGGCCGCTTGCGACGGCAGCGCCAGGGCCTCATCCATGCTGTTGGTGTGCAGCGACTGCGTTCCCCCCAGCACGGCGGCCAGCGCCTGCAAGGCCACGCGCACGACGTTGTTCTCCGGCTGCTGGGCGGTCAGGCTGACGCCGGCCGTTTGGGTGTGAAAACGCAGCAGCCAACTGCGCGGGTTACGCGCCCCAAAGGTGTGCCGCAGCTCGTGGGCCCAGATGCGGCGGGCGGCGCGGTATTTGGCGATCTCCTCAAAGAAGTCGTTGTGGGCGTTGAAGAAGAAGGACAGGCGCGGGGCGAAGTCGTCCACCTCCAGCCCGCGCGCGACGCCCCAGCGCACATATTCCAGGCCGTCGGCCAAGGTGAAGGCCAGCTCCTGCGCGGCGGTGCTGCCGGCCTCGCGGATGTGGTAGCCGGAGATCGAGAGCGTGTTCCACTGCGGCACGTGCTGCGCGCCGTACTCCAGCGTATCTACCACCAGCCGCATCGAAGGCTCGGGCGGGAAGATGTACTCCTTCTGCGCGATGTACTCTTTGAGGATGTCATTTTGCAGCGTGCCGCGCAGTTGATCCGGGCGTAAACCCTGCTTCTCGGCCGCCGCCAGGTACATGGCCCAGATGATGGCGGCGGGCGAGTTGATGGTCATGGAGGTGGAGATCTTGTCGAGCGGCAGCCCGGTCAGCAGAATCTCCATGTCGGCCAGCGAGCTGACGGCCACGCCGCATTTGCCGAACTCGCCCAGGGCCTCGGGCTGGTCGGTGTCGTAGCCCATCAGGGTGGCCAGGTCGAAGGCGATGGACAGGCCCATGCCGCCCTGCTCTAACAGATATTTGTAGCGGGCGTTGGACTCCTCGGCCGAGCCGAAGCCGGAGAACAGCCGCATGGTCCACAGCTTGCCGCGGTGGCCGGTGGCGTGTACGCCGCGCGTGAAGGGATAGTCGCCGGGGAAGCCCAGGTCGCGCTGGTAGTCAAAGCCGGGCAGGTCGAGCGGGGTGTACAGGCGCTGGATTGGCTCGGACGAGGTGGAGAGGAATGCCTCGGCGCGCTCCGGGGCGCGGGCCAGGGTCGGGCGCAGGGTTTGAGCTTCCCATTCGGCCTGGGCCTGACGCAGATCGTCGAGCGGGTTTGGTGCGGGCATGGGAGGCTCCTCTGGGCGGCGCGAGGCTGATTATATCAGCGGCGGGAAAACCATTTGCCACGAATCAATACCTTCGCCAAAAGCGCGTTATACAAAATGGGCTTTCCGAGTAAAGTTGACGTCTTCCAGGACACCAACCTACTCAGGAAAGCCCATGTCCGAGATTTTAGCACTGTTGCAGGTTTTTGCGCCGCTGGTTTCGAAAACGACGTGCGCCAGCCGCCCCAGAAATACTTGCCCAGCGCGGCCAGGTCGCCGGCCTGGGCGGGCGTGCGCACCAGCGCGTTCACCTGGTGCCCGGCCAGCACCAACTGCCGCGCCACCCGCTCGCCCACAAAGCCCGTCGCCCCGGTAACCAAGTATTTCATGTCGACCGCCGCCCTTCGCCTGGGGAACACCAACCAGCGCTGATATTCTACAGCAGGCACCAGGGATATATTTCAGTTTGGGGCTTTCCCTAAAACCCCCTATGACCCTGTCATTCCGAACCCCGCTCGCGGAAAGGTAGCAACACGGCGCTTGTCGCGGGGTGATCGCGAAGCACCCTTTAGGGGGAATCCCACCCCGGCTAACTCCCATAATAGGGGCCATAACCTGACTTGTTCTCAGTGCGAGGGGCTTGTTCCCCATGCGAGCCTGTATAATCCGGCAATAGCTACCAATCTAAGCCTTGCGTCGGTTTCACCCCATCGGCCCAATATGAAACTCGACCTCAACCCACGCTACACGCCCATGACTTGGTTAGCGGCGATTATTGCCAGCGCCGACCCGTTCTCGGCCGTCCTCCCGCCTCTGATGTACGCCGCCTTCCGCAAGCGCTTTCCCGGCCTGCCCATCGGCGAAAACCCACCGCTCCTGGCCGATGCCCACAGCGCCCGGAGTGATAGCCTCGCGCTGGGCGATACGGTTTTTCATATCACCCCAGTAGCTTCTGCACGGGTCATCCGACAGTGCGCCGACGATCTCAAGACCGGCTTGCGCCCCGAGCTATTGCTCCCCGATGGCGAAGTGGAACAAGCCAAACGGCGCGCCCGACGTGCCCACATCCATAACTACATGACAATTTCGTCTATCGAAGACTGGGTGGGCAGCTCCATGACTCTTATGAGTGGCGATGAGAATCGCGATACCTACGATATCTTCGCTGACATTATCGGCCTCTACAATCAGCGTCTAGCCGAAGTCAACGCCGACCCGGCCTTCATCATTCAACTCAACTGAGACGGCACCCGTAGAGAGTAGGATCGTTACTACGGGTTTGACAGCGGGGGCACTATGACAAACGAGGTTATCTCCTACTTAGAAATGTGCCGCCGTGAAGGCATGAGCCTTCAACGCGGCATGAACTTCAAGACCAGTCACGGGTACTCGATCATTCTCATGTCAGTGCGCAAAAGCGCACCCTACCAAGATCGCATCGAAAATGACGGCTCAGTTCTGATCTACGAAGGGCACGACCAGCCGAAGCCCAGCCGGAGCCTGGATGACCACAAGACCATAGATCAGCCCGAGAAGACCCCCTATGGTTCGCTCACGGAAAACGGCAAGTTCCATTTAGCCGCCCAAGAATACAAGCGGGGCCTTCAACCGCCGGCCCGCGTCAGAGTCTATGAGAAGATTCTCGGCGGAGTCTGGTCCTTCAACGGGCTGTTCGACCTGGTCGACTCCTGGCGTGAATCCGATGGCCGGCGTCAGGTCTTCAAGTTCAAGTTAGTCGCTATCGAGGACGAAACCACCCTCGGCCACGCCCAACCCGCGTGGGAAGAGGACCGCCGCCGCATCATCCCCACCGCCGTCAAGCTGGAGGTGTGGAAACGCGACGGCGGCAAGTGCACCCAGTGTGGTGCCACGACTGAGCTGCACTTCGACCACATCATTCCGTATTCCAAAGGCGGCACCTCGTTGAAGGCTGATAACGTTCAACTACTCTGCGCCCGCCATAACCTCGAGAAACACGACAAGATCGAGTAGCCCGAGCGCGAGACGACAACCCGCTGCCATCCCAGCCGGCGTAGGCCGGCTTCGCTATGTGTTGCTGCGGTTTAAACCGCCAGCGTCACAGGCGGTCCACATCCAAAAATGCCCGCAAATCCCCGCCCAAAAACTCCCTCTTGCATGTAGAACAATTATTCTGTACAACATAAGCATCGGCCCGCACTACCCCGGCCCCTTACCAACCGCATCCAGCGCGACAGCAAAACCAACACCCGTGACAGGCGCGGCAGGCGCGACGGCAAAACCAACACCCGTGACAGGCGTGACAGGCGCGACGGCAAAACCAACACCCGTGACAGGCGTGACAGGCGCGACAGCAAAACAAACACCCGTGACAGGCGCGGCAGGCGCGACAGTAAAACAAACACCCGTGACAGGCGCGACACTCGCGACAGCAAAACAAACACCCGTGACAGACGCGGCTGACCGCCCCCCCAAATTAGTACCAGTGGGAATGACAGAGTGACGGGTCAAATAGTCTCAGCTAGGGTAGACCGAATGCGAACGTGGTGCAAATCAACTCCTTCCAAGAAAGCTCTGCGCTGGCTATTGCGCGGCCTGTTTGGTACGCCAGGCCTGGTGGAAGGCACTGGGCGTCAGATATTTCAGGCTGCTGTGCGGGCGCTGGGTGTTGTAGTGCCGCCGCCAGCGTTCGGTGAGCACCTGGCACTCCAGCAGGCTGGTGAAGACTTCCAAGGCCAGGCACTCATCGCGCAGATGGCCGTTGAAGCTCTCGAGGTAGCCACGGCTCTGCCGTGCCAGGGCGAACCCAGGTCGATGTGGTGGGTATCGATCCGCTGCGCATACAGCCAGGCACAGACCGTCAGGGCCGTGAACTCGGTCCCATTGTCACTGCGCAGGAAGGCCGGCTGGCCCCGCACGGCGACTACCCGCGCGAGCACCGTCACCACGGCCGGGGCCGGGAAACTGCGCGCCACTTCAAGCGCCAGACATTCCCGCGTAAATTCGTCCTCCAACGTCAGGAGCCGCAGCTTGCGCCCATCGGCGGTGGCATCTTCCACGAAGTCGTAGGTCCACACGTGGTTGGGCCGTTCGGCCTGCAACACCGGGCGATCCGGCCGCGTGGTGGGCTTGCGGCGCCGTTTGGGGCGGGCCGGCACTTGCAGCTCGGCCTGTTGCCACAGCCGGTGGACGCGCTTGTGGTTAATCACCCGCTCCCGGCGCAGCAGGGCGTGCATGCGCCGCGCCCCGAAGCGTTTATTCTGCACCGCCAGCGTGCGCAGCCGCGCGATCACGGCGGCATCGTCCTGCGTCTGCGACTGATAGTGCAGTACCGAGCGGCTCAGCCCGACCAGGGCGCAACTGCGCCGCTCCGACAGCCCGGCCGTCTGCAACTGGTGCGCCCCTTCGCGCCGCTGGGCCACCCTCACCATTTTTTTTGGACCAGGGCCTTGAGCGCGGCCACATCCAGGTCGCGCTCGGCCAGCAACTGCTTGAGGCGGGTGTTCTCACCGCTCAGATCGCGCAATTGTTTGGCGGCCGGCACTTCCAGCCCCTGGAACCGCCGCCGCCAGCGGTAGAAGGTCTCCTCGCTAATACTATGCGCCCGGCAAAATTCCCCCAGCGGTTGGTCGCTCGTTTCCGCCGCGCGCAGAATGGTAATGATCTCTTCCGGACTGTGACGCTTCCCTTTCATCAGAATCTCCTTGCGAGACTCTGTCATTTTACCTGGCCCTATTTTCGGGGGGCACCTCAGTCACCGGTGGACAACTTTGTTGCGCAATCGTCACCGTTGATATCGCCGTCACCGGTGCGGGGTAACGCAGATGGTAGGCGGGGGGAAAGGAATGGGAGGATGACCTCACCCCCGGCCCCTCTCCCGCGGGGAGATGGGTGACTGTGTGACGAGGCTGCATATTTGCACATGAGGATATGGTGCCAGGAAATTGTTCTACATAGCAATACCTTCGCCAAAATCCCTAAGCTTGGTCATACCCGCCATATGTGGCGGCTACCTAGCGGGTTTAACCGCCACATATGGCGCCAAATACACCTTTGCCTAGAACTGGCGAAGGTATTGCATAGACAATACCTTCGCCAAAATCCCTAAGCTTGGTCATACCCGCCATATCTGGCGGCTACCTAGCGGGTTTAACCGCCACATATGGCGCCAAATAACCTTTGCCTAGAACTGGCGAAGGTATTGCATAGAAGTAGCAATTTGGTTAGAGTCGGAGGGCAGCAAAGCAAGCTTCAAGTCGCCTCCCCGCCTCTGGGGCGGCACGGCGCCTGGGGCGGGATTAGACGAATTTTTGGTTGCCTCGACGCATGGTGCGATGAGGACACGGCCACTTTTCTCGCCGTGCTGCCCAATCACGAAGGCACCCCTCTCCTGCGGGAGAGGGGCCGGGGGTGAGGTCTGCCCGACGACTCGTGCGGCTCACCGCACCCGGTGCGCGTGCGATTTTTGGGTCGTCTAATCTTGTCTCGGGCAGGGGCGAGACGGTGGGGAGGGGTAGTGCGATTTCTGGCTCTGTCGGGGTGACATAACGCTCCCTCCAAAGCAATTTCCAAATTGGTCCCACCGGCCTGTCGAATCTGGGCAGGCAACTTCGTCATATTCACAACATGGGCGTACATAAGCATTGGAAGTGCCGCCCGCCGTGCCGCCGGATCGTTCGCTAACCAAAGGAGAGAACCGCCATGCAATACCTGCTCTTGATCTACACCCAGGAAGCCATCGAAGCCGCCCTGTCGCCCGAGGCGCAGGCCGCCTACATGCAGGGCTACTTCGCCTTCACCAAGGAAATTGAAGACCGCAAGCTGTTAGTGGGCGGCGAGGCGCTCCAGTCCGTCACCACCGCCACCACCGTGCGCGTGCGCGCCGGCAAGACCGTCATCACCGACGGCCCGTTTGCCGAGACCAAGGAGCAGTTGGGCGGGTTCTACCAGCTCGACTGCGCCAACCTCGACCAGGCCATCGAAATGGCCGCCAAGATTCCCGGTGCGGAGCACGGCTCGATTGAAATCCGGCCGCTCCAGAGCTACGCGCCGCCGGCCTAAGGCCTTAGCCGGCCGGGGGTGCGGTGTACCCCCGGCCGGCCGAGTACAATACCGGCGTGAATGTCTATCCGCCGCCCGACGCTGCTGCTAGCCTATCGGCCGTCATCGAAGCCACCTTTCGGGCCGAGCACGGCCGCGTGCTGGGGGCCCTCATCGGCGCGCTGCGCGACTTCGACCTGGCCGAGGATGTGCTGCAAGAGACGCTCATCACCGCGCTGGAGCGTTGGCCGCAGGAGGGCCTACCCACTAACCCGGCGGCCTGGATGGTGGCCGTCGCCCGCCGCAAAGCCATAGACCGGCTGCGGCGCGACCAGGCCCTGGCGCGCAAACAGGCGCTGCTGGTCGGCGAGTTCGAGCGTGAAAGGGCCGGCGCAATGGATAATGACCCGCTAGAGCCGGAGGCCATTAGCGACGAGCGCCTCAAGCTCATCTTCACCTGCTGTCACCCGGCGCTGGCGGCCGACGCCCAAATCGCGCTCACCCTGCGCGCCCTGGGCGGCCTGAGCACGGCCGAGATCGCCCACGCCTTTCTGGTGCCGCTGCCCACCATGCACCAGCGGCTGACGCGCGCCAAGCACAAGATTCGCACCGCCGGCATCCCCTTCCAGGTGCCGGCCGCGCCGCTGCTGGCCGAGCGGCTCGCCGTGGTGCGGCCGGTGCTCTACCTGATCTTCAACGAGGGCTACGCCGCCTCGGCCGGCGACGCGCTGGTGCGCCAGGACTTGTGCGCCGAGGCCATCCGGCTCGCGCGGGTGCTGTTGGAGCTGCTGCGCCAGACGCCCGCCGTCGGCGAAGACCCCGAGACGCTCGGCCTGCTGGCGCTGCTCTTGCTGCACGACTCTCGCCGCGCCGCCCGCGTGGACGCCCAGGGTGAGCTGGTGCTGCTCGAAGCGCAAGACCGCGCACGGTGGGACGCGGCCGAGATCGCCGAAGGCACGGCGCTGTTGGCGCGGGCGCTGGCGCAGCAGCAGCCGGGGCCGTTCCAACTCCAGGCCGCCATCAGCGCGCTGCACGCCGAGGCCGCCACCGCCGCCGAGACCGATTGGGCGCAGATCGTGGCGCTGTACTGGGAGCTGGAGCGCCGGCTGCCCTCGCCGGTGGTGGCCCTCAACCGGGCCGTGGCTGTGGGCATGGCGCAAGGCCCGCTGGCCGGGTTGATGGCGCTCGACCAACTGCGCCTGGACGACGCCCTCAGCGACTATCACTGGTATCACGCTGCCCGCGCCGATCTGCTGCGCCGCGCCGGCTACGCCCACGAGGCCCACGCCGCCTACGAGCGTGCCCTGGCCCTCTGCCACAACCAGGCCGAACGCCGCTTCTTGACCCGCCGCCTCGCCGAAGTGGCAACGGATGGGCTTCGCCATAGCGGATGAAACGGATACGCTCTGTTTTAGCGGGGGCCACCGGATACAAGTAGACAGTCCTGGTGAATTGGATAGACACGGGTGAGATCCTTCGCGCGCAACCAGGGCAATAATAGCGAGCGGCTGTGGTCGCGCTCAGGCTGACCTCTGACCTCCAACATTGACACCCTGCGCCCCCCCGGCCTATACTGCCCTCACCGCCTACTATCCGACCGCTCCCTCCCAATCGGCTGTCGCTCTACCGGTTGCGAGGTCAGGCCCCGTGGCCCGCGTCACCGTTTTCAACACCAACTTTGCGAACTTTGCCATGTGCTGGCGCGCGGGCGGCGGTTCAGTTGGGCGGACCGGGCCGGGCTTGCGCGCTACGTTTTTAACGTCGCCGGGAGATTGGGTTGAAAAGGCACTTGTGGGGAAAACACAAAGCCCGCGCCCAGGCGGGCAGGGGGAAGGCAACGCGTATGGCAACGCCGACCGCTGACACGGCCCAACTGAAAGCGCTGCGCAGCCCAGACTCGCTCCGGGTGTTGTGGCGCTGCTATGGCTACCTGAGGCCCTACTGGCACATCGTCGGCGGGGCCTATGGCGCGGTGCTGCTCATCACCGGCCTGAACATCCTCATCCCGCAGATCATTCGCGGCATCGTGGACGACGGGCTGGCCGCCTCCAACCTCACCTATATCGGGCAGGCGGTGCTGGCGCTGCTGGCGCTGGCCGTCGTGCGCGGCGTCATCACCTACTTTCAGCAGCGCTGGCTAGAGGTGGCCTCGCAAAACGTCGCCTACGACATGCGCAACGACATCCAGACCAAGCTCACCGACCTGTCGTTCTCCTACCACGACCGCACCGCCGCCGGGCAACTGCTCTCGCGCGCCATCCAAGACGTGGAGCGCATTCGCTTCCTCACCGGCCGCGCCACCTGGCGCGTGATAGATGGCCTGGTGCTGCTGGTGGGCACGGCCGTGCTGCTGGTGGCCATGAGCCCCACGTTGGCGCTGCTGGTGCTGCTGACCGTGCCGTTCCTCATCTATCGCGGGTTGGTCTACGCCGGTCAGTCGCGCCCGCTGTCGGCGGCCATTCAAGACTCGCTCGGCAAAGTCACCACCCAACTCGAACAAAACCTGCGCGGGATGCGCGTGGTCAAGGCCTTTGCCCAGTCGCCGGCCGAGATCGCCCGCTTCGACACGGTCAACGAAGACTGGTTCCGGCTGTCGGCGCTCTCGGCCCGGCTGGATGCCTTCAACCTGCCGCTGCTCGACCTGATCGTCAACGTCGGCAGCCTGCTGATCCTGTTCTACGGCGGCTGGCAGGTCATCCACGGCGGCCTGACGCTGGGCGAACTGGTGGCCTTC
>Ga0163152_10007113_pt1 | contig 12360 bp, 7 predicted proteins | sample OliLakLV19MP8IB2_FD_148635 | JGI IMG/M metagenome (GOLD analysis project Ga0163152, IMG submission 148635) | Freshwater microbial mat bacterial communities from Lake Vanda, McMurdo Dry Valleys, Antarctica - Oligotrophic Lake LV.19.MP8.IB-2 | ecosystem: Environmental > Aquatic > Freshwater > Lake... | reverse complement strand
AAATTAACAGCAGCGATGACGAAAGTATTGTCAGAGACATTTGGCGGAGAAGTAAGAGCATACGACCAAATTGATAATGCGCCCGAAGAAAGAGCACGTGGTATCACGATTGCGACAGCGCACGTGGAATACCAATCAGACAAGAGACACTACGCACACGTAGATTGCCCAGGACATGCCGATTATGTGAAGAACATGATCACCGGTGCGGCGCAAATGGACGGAGCAATATTAGTTGTATCCGCAGCGGATGGCCCAATGCCGCAGACAAGAGAGCACATATTGTTAGCGCGTCAAGTAGGTGTTCCGTACATTGTTGTATTTTTGAATAAAGCGGACATGGTTGATGACAAAGAATTATTAGAATTAGTTGAGATGGAAGTTAGAGATTTGCTGACATCGTATGGTTTCCCTGGCGATAAGACACCGATTGTTGTTGGATCTGCGTTAAAAGCATTGGAAGGGGATAAGAGCGAGATAGGTATTCCAGCGATATTGAAGTTAGTGGGTGTGATGGATGAATACTTTCCACAACCCGAAAGAAAGATAGACCAAGCGTTCTTGTTACCGATTGAAGACGTGTTTTCGATCTCAGGTCGAGGCACAGTGGTGACAGGTCGAGTTGAAAGAGGGATCGTGAAAGTAGGTGAGGAATTAGAGATTATAGGACTGAAACCTACTTTAAAGACGATTTGTACAGGGGTAGAAATGTTCCGTAAGTTGTTAGATGAAGGACGAGCGGGAGATAACGTTGGTGTATTGTTGAGAGGCACGAAGCGAGAAGAAGTGGAACGAGGTCAAGTATTAGCGCATCCTGGTTCGATAACACCGCACACGAAGTTTGAAGCAGAAGTGTACGTATTATCGAAAGAAGAAGGTGGTCGACATACACCATTTTTCAAGGGATATCGTCCTCAGTTTTATTTCCGAACGACAGACGTGACAGGCGAAGTACAATTGCCTGAAGGCGTAGAAATGGTGATGCCAGGAGACAATATTCAGATGGTAGTAACCTTAATTAATCCAATCGCAATGGAAGATGGTTTGCGATTTGCGATTCGAGAAGGTGGGCGCACTGTCGGTGCGGGTGTTGTGGCAAAAGTGATTGAATAAAATCTGGATAGGCCAGTAGCTCAATTGGCAGAGCGGCGGTCTCCAAAACCGCAGGTTGGGGGTTCGAGACCCTCCTGGCCTGCCATAAATAAAATCTTTTGACCCAGTTGGATTAATAGTACATAATTGACAGTTTGTGACTAACTAATGATGTCTAAAATAGAAACCCAGCAAAATGCGCGCTTTGATTGGCTTAAATGGCTAATCGTTTTTTCATTACTAGCGATTGGAATAGTAGTTAATTATTATTACAGCGCTCAACCATGGCCCTTGCGCTTATTGGGCTGGTTGTTTTTGACGATAGCTGTGCTGTTAATTGCTGCGCAAACCCAACGAGGTAAGCAAGCAATTGATTTTGCTCGTGAAGCAAGAATGGAATTGCGTAAAGTTTACTGGCCCACACGTCAGGAAACAATGCAAACTACCTTTATTGTTGCAGCCATGGTCGTTGTGTTAGCACTTGTATTATGGGGTATTGACGGCGTATTAATGTGGCTCATCAGCTGGTTGATGGGGCAAAGAGGGTAAACCATGACTGATCAAGATCAGGAAAGCCAGGTAGAACAAGCAGCAAAGAAAAAACGTTGGTACGTTGTTCATGCCTATTCCGGCTACGAAAGTTACGTTAAGCAAGCATTAGAAGAACGTATCCAACTAGAAAAAATGCAAGATAAGTTTGGTGAAATACTTGTGCCAACAGAAGAAGTTGTTGAATTGCGCGCTGGGCAAAAGCGAAAAAGTGAGCGTAAATTTTTTCCCGGTTACGTTCTTGTAGAGATGGACATGGATGATCAGTCATGGCATTTAGTGCGATCAACACCGAAAGTGTTAGGTTTTATTGGTGGAACAAGTGATAAGCCCGCGCCTATTACTCCAAAAGAAGCAGATTTGATACTTCATCGTGTGCGTGAGAGCGGTGATAAACCTAAACCTAAGGTTCTCTTTGAGATGGGTGAAGTGGTTAGAGTTATCGATGGTCCTTTTGCGGATTTCAATGGCGTTGTTGAAGAAGTCAATTACGAGAAAAGTCGATTACGTGTAGCCGTCCTTATTTTTGGTCGTTCAACGCCGGTTGATTTGCAATTTGATCAAGTTGAAAAAGGCTAAAAGATAGTTTTTTAATCTAAATCGGGGAGCTAATCGTTAGGTTAGCGCATGTACCCACTACGGAGTAACATATGGCAAAAAAAGTAAAAGCGTTAGTCAAGTTACAAGTGACTGGAGGTGCGGCTAACCCTAGTCCGCCCGTCGGCCCTGCATTGGGCCAACAAGGTGTGAATATCATGGAATTTTGTAAGGCATTTAATGCGCAAACTCAAAATCCTGAACGCCAAGGCAAGCCATTGCCTGTTGAAATTACCGTTTATGAAGATCGTAGCTTTACCTTTATTATTAAAACACCACCAGCTTCCTATTTAATTAGAGTAGCAGCGGGTCTTGATAAAGGAAGCAGCACGCCCAACACTAATAAAGTCGGGAAAATCACCCGTAAACAATTAGAAGAAATTGCACGTGTAAAATTGTCTGACTTGAATGCAGCCAATTTAGAAGCCGCTATGCGTTCTATCGCTGGTAGCGCACGCAGTATGGGTGTGGACGTTGAGGGAGGATTTTAATATGCCTAAATTATCTAAACGTGCTCGAATTATTCGCGAAAAAGTGTCACCCGGTAAAATGTATGATTTAGAAGGCGCCTTAACGCTGTTAAGAGATTTGCCGCATGCAAAATTCCGTGAAAGTGTTGATATTAGCGTCAATTTAGGTATTGATACACGTAAGTCAGATCAAACTGTGCGCGGTTCTATCGTGCTTCCTCATGGTACAGGACGTGATGTCAGAGTGGCTGTATTTACAACACCGTCTCATCTCGATGCTGCATTAAAAGCAGGTGCTGATCTTGCAGGCTTAGAAGATTTAGCCGAAAAAGTGAAGGCTGGTGAAATTAATTTTGATATGGTCATTGCAACACCCGACGCGATGCGTATTGTGGGTCAACTTGGGCAGATATTAGGACCTCGCGGATTGATGCCGAATCCAAAAGAAGGTTCAGTGACCATGGATGTTGCTAATGCAGTGAAGAGTGCTAAATCAGGCCAAGTTCGTTTCCGTGCAGATAAAGCCGGAATCGTTCATTGCACAATCGGAAAAATTGATTTTGAGACGCCTCATTTAATTAAAAATTTAGAGACTATTTTGCAAGCGCTGAAAAAGGCAAGACCTGCTTCAGCAAAAGGTATTTATTTTAAGAAAGTAACCATTTCTAGCACCATGGGTCCAGGATTGCGTGTCGATATATCTGGTCTAGGTGGGTAGTGAAAGACTTTGTGGGCATCGCTAATTGATAGTTATTTAGCGTTGATGCCCGTCAAAGACCGTAGGCGCGAAAGCTTAATCTATCGTTGATAAGCCTACGCAGACGGCCATGCCTATGAGAATGGGTGTGGTTGATGTTGAAAAATAATGGAGGTGTGTAAGTGGCACTTAATTTAGAAAATAAGAAAGCCATTGTTGCTGAGGTTGCTGAAGTTGCTAAGCATGCTACATCGCTTGTGATGGCAAATTATAGCGGCTTAACCGTAGCTCAGTTGACTGAGTTGCGTAAATCAGCACGTGGTGCCGGTGTGTACTTACGTGTCGTGCGTAACACATTAGCGCGTCGGGCTTTTCATGGCACTTCATTTGCCTGTGTAGACGATGCGTTAGTGGGACCGCTTGTTTTGGCTTTTTCGAAAGAAGATCCAGGATCAGCTGCACGTTTGATGCGAGACTTTGCCAAGAAATTTGAAAAATTGGAAGTCAGGGGTTTATCGATTGACGGTGTTTCGCTACCAGCGAAAGATCTAGGTCGGTTGGCAAACTTGCCTACGCGTAATGAGGCAATTGCTCAATTGATGTCAGTGATGAATGCGCCTGTTACAAAGTTTGTACGCACATTGGCAGAACCGCATAGTATGTTAGTACGTACGCTAGCAGCGATACGCGATAAAAAGCAACAAGCTGCTTAGTAAGTACTTTATTTAATATTAATTTGGAGTGTTTAAAGATGGCCGTAAGTAAAGAAGATATTTTGCAAGCAATTTCTGATATGAGCGTGATGGATGTTGTTGAGCTTGTTAAGTCAATGGAAGAAAAATTTGGTGTTTCAGCAGCTGTTGCAATGGCTGCTCCTCAAGCAGCAGCAAGTGCTGAAGTTGTGGAAGAAAAAACCGAATTTAACGTTTTCATGGCTAAAACAGGCGACAATAAAATCAACGTAATCAAAGCAATTCGCACAATCACAGGACTTGGATTGAAAGAAGCGAAAGATTTAGTTGAATCTGCACCTGCTGTTGTTAAAGAAGGCGTTAACAAAGTACAAGCTCAAGACATCAAGAAGCAGTTAGAAGAAGCAGGGGCGACTGTTGAGATTAAGTAACCTCAGCGAACGTTATTCCGAGCAGTAACTTTGCTCGGAATCCTTGTGGCCGGTAAGGTGTTTTCATCCGGCCTTTTCTATTTTCACCCTCACAAAATGTGAGGGTGAAAATAGTTTTTTATGAAGCTTTCGGTCAAAAACGGGTATTTTTTTAGAGGGCATCGCACATGGGTTCATACTCATATACTGAGAAAAAGCGAATTCGTAAAAACTTTGGTAAGCACCCAAGTAACATTCAAAGTCCTCCATTGCTTGAAATGCAATTAGATTCTTACCAGAAATTTTTACAAGCAGATGTAGAACCTGAAAAAAGAGGCACGTTTGGTTTGCAGGGCGCTTTTGTGTCCGTATTCCCTATCGTTAGCTTTTCTGGCAATGCTGAATTTCAGTATGTTGGTTATCGGCTAGGCGAACCTATTTTTACCGTCAAAGAATGCAGAATGCGCGGTTTAACGTATGGATCTTCCTTGCGTGTTAAAGTTCGATTAATTCACTACGATAAAGAATCTCCCGCAGATGCGAAAATTGTGAGAGATGTTAAAGAACAAGAAGTTTATATGGGCGAAGTTCCTTTAATGACAGAATATGGTACTTTTGTTATTAATGGTACAGAGCGTGTTGTTGTTTCTCAGCTGCATCGTTCACCCGGCGTGTTTTTTGAACATGACCGAGGAAAGACGCATTCATCCGGCAAGCTGTTATTTTCTGCACGTGTGATTCCTTACCGTGGTTCTTGGCTGGACTTTGAGTTTGATCCTAAAGATTGTGTTTTTGTTAGAATCGATCGTCGCCGTAAGTTGCCTGCTACTATTCTTTTACGCGCGTTGGATTATTCTGTTGAAGAAATTTTAAAAATATTTTTTGAAAATAATGTGTTTCATCTGGAAGGAGCAAGTTGGGTTCTAGACTTAGTACCTGAACGGTTGCGTGGTGAAATCTCGCCTTTTGAAATTAAAAAAGCAGGCAAAGTTATTCTCGAATTGGGCCGACGTATCACGATGCGCCATATTGGTCAAATTGAGAAAGCCGGTGTTAAAGAAATTGAAGTTCCGACTGATTATTTATTGGGTAAAGTACTTGCAAAAACCATTATTAATTCTGAAACAGGAGAAATATTGGCAAATGCGAATGATGTAATTACCCCTGATATTTTGAAATCATTTGCTGCTGCAAAAATTAAAAAATTCGAAACGCTGTATATTAATGACATTGGTCATGGTTCGTATATTTCAGATACATTGCGAGTAGATCCAACAAATAATGCATTAGAAGCGCTTGTCGAAATTTATCGCATGATGCGTCCAGGCGAACCGCCAACTAAAGATGCTGCAGAAGCACTCTTTAAAAATCTTTTCTTTAGTCCAGAGCGTTATGATTTATCTGATGTAGGACGCATGAAATTTAATCGTCGAGTCGGACGAAAAGAAGGAACAGGCCTTGGCATCTTAACGAAAGCAGACATTATTGATGTATTAAAAACATTAATTAGTATTCGTAATGGTGAAGGAAATATCGATGATATCGATCATTTAGGTAATCGACGTGTACGTAGCGTGGGTGAAATGACAGAAAATCAATTCCGTGTGGGATTGGTTCGTGTTGAACGTGCTGTAAAAGAGCGTTTAAGTTTGGCTGAAACAGAAAATCTCATGCCACAAGATTTAATTAACGCAAAACCTATTTCTGCTGCGATCAAAGAATTTTTTGGCTCCAGTCAATTGTCACAATTCATGGATCAAAACAATCCTCTCTCAGAAATTACACATAAACGCCGTGTTTCTGCTCTTGGGCCTGGCGGTTTAACACGTGAACGCGCTAGCTTTGAAGTGCGAGACGTGCATCCGACCCATTATGGCCGTGTTTGTCCTATTGAAACACCTGAAGGACCTAACATTGGTTTGATTAACTCATTGTCTATTTATGCGCGTACTAATCAATATGGCTTTTTAGAAACACCTTACCTCAAGGTAGTGAATAGTAAATTAACCGAAGAGGTTGCTTACCTGTCAGCTATTGAGGAAGGCGATTATGTTATTGCTCAGGCGAATGCGACACAAGATTCGAAAGGGCGTTTAATCGATACGTTAGTTCCTGTGCGTTTCCGTAATGAATTTACAATGACAACGCCTGACAAAGTACAGTATATGGATGTTTCTCCTAAGCAAATTGTTTCTGTTGCTGCGGCACTTATCCCTTTCCTTGAGCATGATGACGCAAACCGTGCTTTGATGGGATCGAACATGCAACGTCAAGCTGTTCCTACCCTAAAAACAGAAAAGCCGTTAGTGGGTACTGGTATGGAACGGATGGTTGCCAAAGATTCAGGTGTTACTGTGGTTGCTAAACGAGGCGGGATTGTTGACTATGTTGATGCCTCTCGTATGGTTGTTCGTGTTAACGACAGTGAGACAAAAGCATCTAAAACAGGTGTTGATATTTACGGATTAACAAAGTACACCCGTACCAACCAAGATACTTGTATCAACCAACGACCATTAGTGAGTAGAGGTGATACTATTTCAGCGGGTGATGTTCTTGCTGATGGACAATCAACCGATATTGGTGAATTAGCATTAGGCCAAAACTTGTTAGTAGCCTTTATGCCTTGGAATGGATATAACTTTGAAGATTCCATTCTTATTTCCGAGCGTGTTGTTCAAGAAGATCGTTTTACCAGTATTCACATTGAAGAGCTTAGTTGCTATGCGCGAGATACAAAGTTAGGCGCAGAAGAAATTACAGCAGACATTCCTAATGTAGGCGAAAGTGCATTATCTAAATTAGATGAGTGTGGCGTTGTTTATATTGGTGCCGAAGTAAAATCAGGTGATATTTTGGTAGGAAAAGTGACGCCTAAAGGCGAAACACAGTTAACACCCGAAGAAAAATTACTCCGAGCTATTTTCGGTGAAAAAGCATCTGACGTGAAAGATACTTCACTACGTGTTCCAACCGGCATGGAAGGAACTGTTATCGACGTGCAGGTATTTACCCGTGAAGGCGTCGAAAAAGATGCGCGTGCATTGGAAATTGAAAAGAGCGAATTAGCTCGAGTGAAACAAGATTTGGGTGACGAATTACGTATTCGTGAAAATGATATTTTTCAGCGTGTGGAAAAATTATTGTTGAATCGCACTGCTGAAGGTGGACCTGCTAAACTTAAGAAAGGCTCAAAAATTATCAAGTCTTACTTGACGGATGTCCCTTGCGAAAAATGGTTTGAAATTCGTTTGCGTGATGTTACTACGGATAAGCAACTTGAAGCGGCTGCAAAACAACATAAGCAAGTTAGACTTGATTTTGAAAAAGCGTTTGAAGCAGCACGAAACAAAATTACGCAAGGTGATGATTTAGCGCCAGGCGTTTTGAAGATCGTTAAAGTCTATCTTGCGGTTAAACGACGCGTTCAGCCAGGCGATAAAATGGCAGGCCGACATGGTAACAAAGGTGTTATTTCTACTATCGTTCCTGTTGAGGATATGCCTTACATGGCAGATGGCACTCCTGTCGATATTGTATTAAATCCTTTGGGCGTACCTTCTCGTATGAACGTCGGTCAAGTTCTAGAAACGCATTTAGGTTGGGCTTCTAAAGAACTAGGCCGTAAGATCGGTCATATGATTGACGCTCATCAATCAGTAAAAAACATTCGCCAATTTTTAAATAGCGTTTACAACACGGAAGATACTAAGCATAAAGAAAATCTTTCTGTCTTATCAGATGAGGAATTGCTCTGTTTAGCTGGCAATTTACGGGGTGGTTTGCCCATTGCAACACCTGTTTTTGATGGTGCTACAGAAACTGAAATTAAAGCCTTGCTAAGATTGGCTGGATTGCCTGAAAGTGGTCAAACTACTCTCTATGATGGGCGCACAGGAAAAGCGTTTGATCGACTGACTACGGTAGGCTACATGTATATGATGAAGTTAAATCATCTTGTCGATGACAAAATGCATGCTCGATCTACAGGATCCTATAGTTTGGTTACGCAACAGCCGTTGGGTGGTAAAGCACAATTCGGCGGTCAGCGTTTTGGTGAAATGGAAGTGTGGGCACTCGAAGCTTATGGTGCTGCTTATACATTACAAGAAATGTTGACTGTTAAATCAGATGACGTAACAGGTCGTACCAAGATGTATAAAAACATCGTAGACGGTGACCATTACATGGAATCCAGCATGCCAGAGGCATTTAACGTATTAATTAAAGAAATTCGTTCGCTGGCAATTAATATGGAACTTGAATGATGTTATCCCCGCTAAGGCGGGGATTTGTTTGTGCGAATGACTCGAAGGGGGAATGACCTTGAAAGATCTATTAACGCTAGTTAAACAGCAAGCGCAATTTGAAGAATTTGATGCGATCCGTATAGGGCTTGCATCACCTGATATGATTCGTTCATGGTCCTATGGCGAAGTGAAAAAACCAGAAACAATTAACTATCGCACCTTTAAGCCAGAGCGAGATGGCTTATTCTGTGCAAAGATTTTCGGACCTATTAAAGATTATGAATGTTTGTGTGGTAAATACAAACGATTGAAACACCGTGGGGTTGTCTGTGAAAAATGTGGTGTTGAGGTCACGCTTTCCAAAGTTAGACGTGAGCGCATGGGGCACATTGAATTAGCGAGCCCTATTGCACATATTTGGTTTTTGCGTTCACTTCCTTCACGCATTGGTTTATTGCTCGATATGACTTTACGCGATATCGAACGCATTTTATATTTTGAAGCTTATGTGGTTATTGAACCTGGAATGACACAGCTTGAACGTGGTCAATTGCTAACAGATGAAGCTTATTACGATGCGATTGAAGAGCACGGTGATGAGTTTAACGCTCGCATGGGAGCAGAAGCTGTTCTGGAATTATTGCGAGCGCTTAACCTTGAAACAGAAATTACAAAAATACGTGAAGACATTACCAAAACAACTTCTGATGCAAGATTGAAAAAACTTTCCAAGCGATTAAAGCTAATGGAAGCATTCTTATCCTCAGGCAATAAACCAGAATGGATGATTTTAGCTGTTCTTCCTGTGTTGCCACCTGATTTGCGTCCGCTTGTTCCCTTGGATGGTGGTCGATTCGCAACATCTGACTTAAATGATTTATACCGTCGAGTGATCAATCGAAATAATCGATTGAAACGCTTACTTGACTTAAACGCACCGGATATTATCGTTCGCAACGAAAAACGTATGTTACAAGAATCAGTTGACGCATTGTTGGATAATGGTCGTCGCGGTCGCGCTATTACAGGCTCCAACAAACGACCTTTAAAATCATTGGCCGATATGATTAAAGGAAAGGCAGGGCGTTTCCGTCAAAATTTATTGGGCAAACGAGTGGATTACTCTGGCCGTTCAGTCATTGTGGTGGGTCCAACGCTTAGATTGCATCAGTGTGGATTACCGAAAAAAATGGCGCTAGAATTATTTAAACCCTTTATTTTCAGCCGATTACAAATTCTTGGATTAGCGTCAACGATCAAAGCAGCCAAGAAAATGGTGGATCGTGAAGAGGCTGCTGTTTGGGACGTCTTAGAAGAAGTGATTCGCGAACATCCCGTATTGCTTAACCGCGCACCTACATTGCATCGTTTAGGTATTCAAGCGTTTGAACCTGTTTTGATCGAAGGAAAAGCTATTCAGTTACATCCATTGGTATGTACTGCTTATAACGCAGACTTTGACGGTGACCAAATGGCTGTACACGTTCCTTTGTCACTGGAAGCGCAGTTAGAAGCCCGTTCACTCATGATGTCTACTAATAATATTTTATCTCCAGCAAATGGCGAGCCAATTATCGTGCCTTCACAGGACGTTGTGTTGGGGCTTTATTATTTGACGAGAGAATGTATTAACGCAAAAGGCGAAGGCAAAATCTTTACAGATGTTAATGAAGTTCATCGTGCTTATGAAGCGGGTGAAGTAGATTTGCAAGCCAAGGTTCGCGTCAGAATTAAAGAATTTTTATTTAATGAAGATAAAAGTGGGTTTAACGAAGTGATTCGGCTAGTTGAAACAACAGCGGGTCGTTCTATTTTATCTGAATTATTGCCTAAAGGTCTTTCTTTTGATCTCGTCAATCGCGCGATGAATAAAAAATTGATTTCAGGCCTAATCGATACTTGTTATCGAGAAATTGGATTGAAGGCGACAGTTATTTTTGCAGACAGATTGATGTATTCAGGATTTGGCTATGCAACAAGAGCAGGAATATCCATCGGTGTTAACGATCTCGTTATTCCAAAAGAAAAAGCGCAGATTATTAGCCAAGCAGAAAGTGAAGTAGAAAAAATTCAGGCGCAGTTTGCTTCTGGTTTAGTAACGCAGGGTGAGCGATACAATAAAGTTGTTGATATTTGGTCGCGCACCAATGATTTAGTCGCAAAGGCGATGATGAAAGAATTGTCGACTGAAATAGTTAAAGATTCTAAAGGTAAAAAAGTCGAGCAAGAATCTTTCAATTCTATTTATATGATGGCCGATTCAAGAGCTCGAGGCTCTGCGGATCAGATCCGTCAGTTAGCAGGTATGAGAGGCTTGATGGTTAAGCCTGACGGCACCATTATCGAAACGCCTATTACAGCGAACTTCCGTGAAGGATTAAACGTATTACAGTACTTTATTTCAACTCACGGTGCTCGAAAAGGGTTGGCGGATACGGCGCTTAAAACAGCTAACTCCGGTTATTTAACACGACGTTTAGTGGACGTAGCGCAAGATCTTGTGATTACCGAAGACGATTGCGGAACTTCTCAAGGTATTACTGTGATTCCTCTGATCGAGGGCGGTGATATCGTTGAGCCTTTGCATGAACGTGTTCTAGGTCGTGTTGCAGCGCAAGATATGGTTGACCCAATTACTAAGCGAGTGATTGTACCTATGGGCACGCTCTTGGATGAAAAATGGGTTGCCAAAATAGAAGAAGTGACGATTGACCAAGTTCAAGTTCGTTCGCCGATCGCTTGTGAGTCACGTTATGGCATTTGCTCCGCTTGTTATGGCCGTGACTTGGCGCGAGGACATCTCGTGAATATTGGTGAGGCTATTGGCGTTATCGCGGCTCAGTCAATTGGTGAGCCAGGAACGCAGTTGACCATGAGAACATTCCATATCGGTGGTGCCGCATCGCGAGCAACAGCGGCGAATAATGTTCAGCTTAAGTGGTCAGGAAAAACAAAGCTGAATAACGTGAAACTGATCCAGCATCATAGTGGTAAATTCATTGTCGTATCCCGATCCGGTGAAATTGCTACCGTCGATGATACGGGTCGAGAAAGAGAGCGCTATAAAATTCCTTATGGTTCAGAATTATCAGTAAAAGATGGTTCGAGAGTTGAGGCAGGACAAATCGTCGCGAATTGGGATCCGCATAGTCATCCAGTTATCACTGAAGTTGCAGGAAGTATTAAATTTGCTGATTTGGTTGAAGGTGTGACCATGAATCGGCAAACGGACGAGTTAACAGGCTTAACAAGTATTGTTGTGACCGATCCAAAACAGCGTGGTGTGGGTGGGCGTGAGCTTAAGCCGATGATCAAGCTTGTCGATGAAAACGATAAAGATATTAATCTGGCTGGTACTAACTTGCCTGCGCAGTATTTTTTACCGCCTGATGCTATCGTTAACTTTGAGGATGGCGCACTGGTGAAAGTGGGTGACGTTATTGCACGTATTCCACAAGAAACTTCAAAAACTCGAGACATCACCGGCGGTTTGCCACGCGTTGCCGATTTATTTGAAGCACGACGACCTAAAGATTCTGCTATTTTGGCTGAAATTTCAGGTGTGGTCAGCTTTGGAAAAGAAACCAAAGGGAAGCGACGTTT
>Ga0163152_10007107_pt1 | contig 12370 bp, 5 predicted proteins | sample OliLakLV19MP8IB2_FD_148635 | JGI IMG/M metagenome (GOLD analysis project Ga0163152, IMG submission 148635) | Freshwater microbial mat bacterial communities from Lake Vanda, McMurdo Dry Valleys, Antarctica - Oligotrophic Lake LV.19.MP8.IB-2 | ecosystem: Environmental > Aquatic > Freshwater > Lake... | reverse complement strand
GTCAGCACACCGAAGGGCGTTGATCCTGATCCTGGCCCTGTCCCGGCCGTTTATCCGAGCGTCGCGTAATAGGCGCGCAACACTTCCAGTACTTCCGGGCGGCTGAACTCCGTCGGCACGGGATGTTCTTCCGACAGCCACTTGCGCAACTGCGTGCCGGACACCTGCAACTGGTCTTTCTCGTCGTGGGGGCAGGTGCGGCCCGAGGCCATGCCACCACAGCGATAGCACCAGAACGTCAGCCCCAGTTTGATCGGCTGCGTTTCGAGCGCGCCAGGCGGAATCTGGTCAAAGATCGCATGCGCATCAAACGGGCCGTAATAGCTGCCGACGCCGGCATGATCGCGTCCCACGATGAGGTGCGAGCAGCCGTAGTTCTGGCGGAACACGGCATGCAGCAGGGCTTCGCGCGGGCCGGCGTAGCGCATGTCCAGCGGATAGCCGGACTGGACCACGGTTTTCTGCACGAAATATTTTTCGATCAGTGCAGCGATGGCTTTGGTGCGCACATCAGCCGGGATGTCCCCCGGCTTCAGGTTGCCCAGCAGGGAATGCACCAGCACGCCGTCGCAGACTTCAATGGCAACCTTGGCCAGATACTCGTGCGAGCGGTGCATCGGGTTGCGCGTCTGGAACGCTGCAACCGTGGTCCAGCCATTGGTGTCGAACACGGCGCGGGTTTGGGCGGGTGTCATGTACATCGCGCCGTATTTTTCCGGGAAGCCGCCCTGCGACAGCACTTTGACCGGGCCTGCAAGGTTTACGTCTGCCTGGTCCATCACCATGCGGACGCCCGGGTGTGCGATGTCCGCGGTTTTGAACACGGATATGCACTCGTGGGCTTTGTCGATGACATATTTTTCGGTAATGGTCATCGTGGCCAGTATTTCGCCCGTCTCGACGTCAGCCAGCGCGACATCGCTGTTCAGCTTGAGGGCGTCGGCGACCGGCTGCGCGGTGGAAAGCGTGATCGGAATCGGCCAGAAGACCCCGGACGCGAGCGTGTAATGGTCGCAGACACTTTGCCAGTCGGCCTGTGTCATGAAACCGTCCAGCGGGGTGAAGCCGCCGATGCCCAGCATCAGCAGATCGCCTTTTTCCCTGGAACTGACGGTGATCTGCGGCAGGGCGCGGGCGCGTGTCCGCTCAGCCTCAAGTGCTGGGCCGGACAGGAGCAACGGTTTGAGTGGACCCCCGCCGTGGGGCTTTACCAGCTTCGACACAGGGTTTTTACCCGTTATTTATTGGAATGTGAATCTAAACGAGGCTAACATGCTGCCCCATATCGATTTATCCATTTATTTTATGTAGGGATAAGGTGCACAGTCTGCCGCGCCTTATATTTTCATATTATGAAAGATTTTCTGGCGTTTTGGTCGCGCTTTGGTCACGCATGCGCTGCTCCATTACTGCCAATTATTCAGCACATTAGTGCTACCATGCTCCGCGATATTCGTTTATTCAACCACCAAAAAAACGCCGCTGCATGCATCGATACGGCTCATCATTGATCTCAGCGCTCACCGGGGCGCTTTTTTTATTTCCGGCGGCAACACCAGCATTCGCGCAATCCACATGGAGTGATCCTTGGGGAGCTGGAGCCGGTGTTTCTCCGGCTCCGCACCAGCGTTGGGAATCATCGTCACCACTGCCTGCGGTAAGCGTACCTGCGGCTGCCGGTGAACTGGCCCGCAGCCAGCCATTGTCGCTGCCGGAGTTGACCGAGTTTGCCTTGCGGAACAATCCGCGAACACGCCAGTCGTGGCTGGCGGCGCGCGCGGCCGCCGCAGGTGTCGGCATCGAAAAAGCCGATCAGCTGCCGCAGATCAGTGCCGCCTATTCCGTCAATCGTACTCAGCCGGTTTCAGCGACCACGGGGACCATTTCGCCGTGGCAGACGCGTTTTGGTCCGTCCGTGAGCCTGAGTTATGTGTTGTTTGATTTCGGTGTTCGTGGTTACCAGATTGAATCCAGCGAATATCGCCTGCTGGCCGCGAACCTCGTGCATAACCGGGTGTTGCAGGATGTGATTTTTCTGGTGGAAGAGGCTTATTACCGCCTGCTTGGCAATGATGCGCTGGTGCGGGTCAACAGCCAGTCCTTGAACAATGCAAAAACCGCACTGGATGCTGCACAGCGGCGCCGGGAGTCGGGGCTGGCGACGGTCGCTGACGTTTACCGTGCGGAAACCCAGGTGGCGCAATCGCAGCTCAATTTGACCCGCAGCATGGGCGAACTGGAGAAGTCCCGCGGACAACTGGCTTCGGTGGTTGGTCTGCCGGTGAATGTCGCGATCAGCATTCGGCCGCTGGAGCAGCCGCCGCAGATTGGCGAGACGGCGACCGGGATCGGCGAATTGCTGGAAAAAGCCAAATCGTCGCGGCCGGATCTGGTGGCTGCCGAGGCGCAGGTGCTTGCGGCACAGGCCAATGCCAAGTCAGTCGCACGCGCCGGTTTGCCGACGATCGAGGTTAATGGCGGTGGCGGACATACGCTGTTCAACGACAATCGTCCCTCGGTCAGCAACTACAGCATCGGACTGGCCGTGCGCATCCCCTTGTTTACCGGGTTCCGCGACACCTACAGCGCCAGGCAGGCACAGGTGCAGGCCGAGGCGGCTGCAGCGAGCCGGGATGTGCTGTTCCGGCAGGCGGAAGTCGAGGTGTGGCGGGGTTATTACGATCTGAATACGGCCACCAGCAGCATCTCCAGCACGCAGGCACAGGTGCGGTCATCGGGGCAGACGTCACAGGCGACGCTGGCGCGATACCAAAGTGGATTCGGCAGCATTCTCGACCTGATTACCGCGCAGCAGGACGAATCGAACGCGCGGGTTCAGCAGATACAGTCTTACCTGGACTGGTTCACGACGCTGGCCCGGCTGCAGGTTGCCGTTGGCACCAGCGACTTACTCAAGGCAGCGGGCGGAGCAAAATGAAACGATTGATCATGGTGCTGGTGTTTGCCGTAATTGGCGCCGCGGTTGCGGGCGGCTACTGGTATTGGCAGAAGTCAACCGGGGCTGGTGCCAGCGGCGCTGAAAAAGGCAAAGGCAAGGGTGCCAAAGGCGGCCGCGGCGCAACGCTGACGGTTAAGGCCGTGCGTGCCGTGATCAAACCCATGCCGGTGATGATCGAGGCGGTTGGCACCGTTGAGCCCGAGCAGAGTGTGCAGGTGCGAGCGCAGGTCAGCGGCGTGCTGCAGAATATTTTGTTCAAGGAAGGCGACAAGGTCAAGGCGGGGCAGCTCCTGTTCCAGATCGATCCGCGGACGTTCCAGTCGCAGTACAACCAGGCGATCGCCGCACTGGCGCGGGACCGGGCGCAACTGGAGAATGCCCGGGCGCAGCAGCAGCGGCTGGAGCCGCTGCTGAAGCGCGAGTTCATCACCCAGCAGGAATACGATGTTGCGGTGACATCCGCCAAATCGCTGGAGGCGACGGTGCAATCCGGACAGGCCTTGGTCGAGCAGGCGCGGATCCAGCGCGATTACGCGCGGATCGTGGCGCCGATCAGCGGCAGGACGGGGCAACTCGCAGTCAGGGCGGGCAACCTGGTCGCCGCTTCGGGCGGGGGCGTGCCGCTGGTGACCATCAACAGCACGGATCCGGTCCTCGTCGGCTTCAGTATTCCGGAGCGGCAGCTTGAGGACATCCGCCGCTATCAGAATGAAAAGGACATGCGCATCGAGATCCTGCCCGATCGTGCCGGCGGAGCGGTCGCCACCGGCAAACTGGTGTTTGTCGACAATACGGTGACGCCGCAGAGTGGCACGGTGCTATTGAAAACGCGGGTGGAAAACACCAAGGAGCTGATCTGGCCCGGACAATTCGTCAATGTGCGCGTAGTGTTGACGATCGAGCCCGAAGCGGTGGTGGTGCCTGAGGTCGCCGTGCAACCGGGACAGGACGGGCCTTTTGTGTATCTGATCGGCGCCGAGGACAAGGTTGAGATCCGGCCGGTCAAGGTGTCGCGCCAGCTCGGTAATGAAATTGTGATTGCTTCGGGTCTGGTCGGGGGTGAGCATGTGATTACCGAGATTCCGCAGGCTTTGCGTCCGGGTGCCACGGTCAGGATTGCCGACGCTGCGGCTGAAGGCGGCGAAAAAGGCAAGGGTAAAGGCAAGGGCAAGAAGGGCGAAGGCAAGGGTGACAAGGGCGGCAAGGCGGAAGCGGGCAAGTAGCTTGAAAACATAAGCCGAAACGCAGTCCGGAAACGCAGCCGGGAAATACGGCCAGAGCAGGCATACAGGGCGAGAGGCAGATCATGAACGTATCGCGGATTTTCATAGTCAGGCCGATAGCAACGACGGTGCTGGTGGCGGCTATCATCATATTCGGCTTGATCGCATTTCGCTCATTGCCGGTGAATGAGTTGCCCAACGTCGATTTTCCAACGATTTCGGTAACGGCGGATCTGCCCGGCGCCAACCCCAACATCATGGCGACCACGGTTGCCACGCCGCTGGAGCGCCAGTTCAGCCAGATTGCCGGCATCGACTCGATGAGTTCGGTGAGCAGTAACGGGCGCACACGGGTCACGCTGCAGTTCAACCTCAATCGCGATATTGATGCCGCTGCACAGGATGTGCAGACGGCGATTTCGCAGACCTTGCGCCGGCTGCCCGAAGGCATGGATCCGCCGACGCTGCGCAAGGTCAACCCGGCGGATTCGCCAATACTGTTTCTGGCGTTGACCGCGCGTACACTGCCGCTGCCGGCGCTGGATGAATTTGCCGATACCCATATCGCCCAGCGATTTTCGATGGTGACCGGCGTGGCACAGGTGCAGGTGTTCGGGTCCCAGCGTTATGCGGTGCGTCTGCTGCTTGATCCGGAGGCCATGTCGAAGCGGGGCCTGGGACTCGAGCGGGTGGTCAGTGCAATCCAGAACGCCAACAGCAATCTGCCGTCCGGCGTGTTGCAGGGCGCAGCACGGGATTTCACAGTCAAGTCTTCAGCCACGCTGCAACGCGCCGAGAATTTCAATAACCTGATCGTGGCGTACAAGGACGGCATGCCGGTCCGACTTTCCGATGTCGGCAAGGCGGTAGACGGTATCGAGAATTCGAAGGTCAAGAGCTGGCTCAACGGCGAGCGCTCGATACTGCTGGCCATTTATCGTCAGCCCGGCGCCAATACGGTTGATGTCGCAAAAAAACTGCGCGCACTGTTTCCGGAAATCGAGGCGAGTGCGCCGGCCGGAGTGCGCATCCAGATCGTCAATGACCGTTCCGAGTTCATTGAGGCGTCAATTAATGAAGTGGAATTTCACTTGGGGCTGTCGATTGTTCTGGTGGTGCTGGTGATTCTGGTGTTCCTGCGCAATGCGCGCTCGACCATGATCACAGCGCTGATATTGCCGACGTCGATCATTGCCACGTTTGGTGCGATGTACGCGCTGGGTTACAGCCTCAACAATCTGTCACTGATGGCGATCATCCTGGCTGTGGGGTTTGTCGTCGATGATGCCATTGTGGTGCTGGAGAACATCACGCGCCATATGGAAATGGGCAAGGATCGGATGACAGCGTCGCTGGAAGGCGCGCAGGAAATCGGCTTTACGGTGCTGTCAATGACCGTGTCACTGGCAGCGGTGTTCATTCCGATTCTGTTCATGGAAGGCATGCTCGGGCGGTTGTTTCGCGAGTTCGCGGTCAGCGTCGGGGTGGCGGTGCTGGTGTCGGGGCTGGTCTCATTGTCGATGACGCCGATGATGTGCAGCCTGATGTTGAAAGCGCATGGCGATGAGCAGCATGGTCGGGTCTACATGACGTTGGAACGCATGTTTGACGCGATGCGCGACTGGTATGGATCGACTCTGCGCTGGACCATACAGCGTCCCGGCCTGATGCTGGTGGGATCCGTTGTGTTCCTGGTGCTTACGGTTCTGCTGTACCAAGCTGTGCCGCAAGGTTTCATACCACGGCAGGATACCGGTGTGTTTTTCGGCAATACCCGCGCACCCGAAGGCATACCGTTCAGTGAGCTGGAAAAGCGCCAGACCCTGGTGTCGGACATCATCCAGAAGAATCCCAATGTTGAAGCCGTGATGTCCACGGCCGGGCAGGGGTCCGGCGGTGTGGTTGGCAGCAATATTGGCCGGATCATTGTCCGCCTCAAGTCGCGCGAGGAGCGTACCGTGGGTGCTGACAACGTGATCCAGGAGCTGCGGCGCTCATTTGCTGGCGGCGCGCAAGGCTTGCGCGTGTTCATGAACAACCCGCCGGCCATCCGGATCGGTGGCCTCATCAGCACCAGCGACTACCAATTGGTGCTTCAGGGGTCGAACCAGAAGCAACTGTATGAAGCAAGTCAGGCGCTTGAAGGGCGGCTGCGAGAATCCCGTCAGTTGCAGGATGTGAATTCCAGCCTGGAATTGAGCAACCCGGAAATCCAGATTGACATCCTGCGGGACCGTGCAGCGGTGCTTGGCGTGTCGCCACAGCAGGTGGAGTCGGCGCTCTACAACGCATACGGTGGCCGCCGCATCAGCACGCTTTATGGCGCCACCGACCAGTATAACGTGCTGCTCGAGCTGGACCCTAAATTCCAGCGTGATATCAATGCCTTACGCTCACTTTTTGTACAATCATCCACTGGGCAGATGATTCCCATCCAGGCCGTCGCGGACATCAAGATGGGTGTCGGGCCGGTGTCGGTCAGTCATTACGGTCAGTTGCTGTCGGTGGTGCTCTCTTTCAACCTGGCACCCGGACTGTCGATTGGTGACGCGGTGACGCATGTCAAGGAACTGGCCGCGGAGACATTGCCTGCGGGCGTGACGTTCTCGGTTGCCGGCAATGCGCAGGCTTTTGAAGAGGCGTTCCGCACCCTGCCCATACTGCTGCTGATCACCGTACTCGTGATCTACATGGTGCTCGCCATACTCTATGAGCACTATGGGCATCCGATTACCATTCTGACAGCGCTGCCGTTTGCCGGATTCGGCGCACTGTTGATGCTGCTGATCACCGGGCAGGAGCTGAATGTGTTCAGTTTTGTCGGCATCATTCTGCTGGTGGGCTTGGTCAAGAAAAACGGCATCATGATGGTCGACTTCGCTATACAACTGGAGCGCGAAAAAGGCTTGTCAGCGGCAGACGCAATTGTTGAGGCATCAATGGTCAGGTTCCGCCCGATCATGATGACGACGATGGCGGCGATTTTTGCCACTTTGCCGCTGGCATTGGGAACCGGAACAGGATCCGAAATGCGCCAGCCTCTGGGCATTGCTGTCGTCGGCGGACTGGTGTTTTCGCAGATGCTGACACTGTATGTCACGCCTACTTTTTACGTCAGCATGGATCGCATCACTACATTCATCCGGCGACGGCGGGGTGGGCTGCCTGTGGTAGGCCGCGAGGCCATAAAATAATGCGATAAGGGTATTGTGTTCCCCCCAAAAGGGCCTCATAATCGTGGGCTTCGCTGATAAATAACTTTGTTGCCAGCCAGGGTGGCAAAGATCAGTGAAGGGTTCAAAATGTTTTAACTTTTTGTTGACAGGTAGAAAAACAAAAAGCTATAATTTTGGGCTTGATCGGGCGCGGGGTGGAGCAGTCTGGCAGCTCGTCGGGCTCATAACCCGAAGGTCATAGGTTCAAATCCTATCCCCGCTACCAACGTTCTTTAAAAAAATACAACCGATAAGTGTGGGCACTTGGTCTTGAGTGCGCTGTGTGAGGTAACTCACACGGTTCATCAAGTTATACAGAAGTGCTCGCACGACGGAATTGAAATACATAACGTCAAGCGAGTTAATGCTTTGCAGAGATTAAACTGAAGAGTTTGATCCTGGCTCAGATTGAACGCTGGCGGCATGCCTTACACATGCAAGTCGAACGGTAACGCGGGGGCAACCCTGGCGACGAGTGGCGAACGGGTGAGTAATACATCGGAACATATCCAGTAGCGGGGGATAACCTGTCGAAAGATAGACTAATACCGCATACGATCTACGGATGAAAGCAGGGGACCGCAAGGCCTTGCACTATTGGAGTGGCCGATGTCGGATTAGCTAGTTGGTGGGGTAAAAGCCTACCAAGGCGACGATCCGTAGCTGGTCTGAGAGGACGATCAGCCACACTGGAACTGAGACACGGTCCAGACTCCTACGGGAGGCAGCAGTGGGGAATTTTGGACAATGGGCGCAAGCCTGATCCAGCCATGCCGCGTGAGTGAAGAAGGCCTTCGGGTTGTAAAGCTCTTTCGGTGAAGACGAAACGGTTCGCGCTAATAACGCGGACTAATGACGGTACTCACAGAAGAAGCACCGGCTAACTACGTGCCAGCAGCCGCGGTAATACGTAGGGTGCAGGCGTTAATCGGAATTACTGGGCGTAAAGCGTGCGCAGGCGGTTTGCTAAGACAGGTGTGAAATCCCCGAGCTTAACTTGGGAATTGCGCTTGTAACTGGCAAGCTAGAGTGTGGCAGAGGGGGGTGGAATTCCACGTGTAGCAGTGAAATGCGTAGATATGTGGAGGAACACCGATGGCGAAGGCAGCCCCCTGGGTTAACACTGACGCTCATGCACGAAAGCGTGGGGAGCAAACAGGATTAGATACCCTGGTAGTCCACGCCCTAAACTATGTCAACTAGTTGTCGGGGAAGAAATTCCTTGGTAACGAAGCTAACGCGTGAAGTTGACCGCCTGGGGAGTACGGCCGCAAGGTTAAAACTCAAAGGAATTGACGGGGACCCGCACAAGCGGTGGATTATGTGGATTAATTCGATGCAACGCGAAAAACCTTACCTACCCTTGACATGCTAGGAAGCCCGCAGAGATGTGGGTGTGCCCGAAAGGGAACCTAGACACAGGTGCTGCATGGCTGTCGTCAGCTCGTGTCGTGAGATGTTGGGTTAAGTCCCGCAACGAGCGCAACCCTTGCCATTAGTTGCTACATTCAGTTGGGCACTCTAATGGGACCGCCGGTGACAAACCGGAGGAAGGTGGGGATGACGTCAAGTCCTCATGGCCCTTATGGGTAGGGCTTCACACGTAATACAATGGTCGGTACAGAGGGCTGCCAACCCGCAAGGGGGAGCTAATCCCAGAAAGCCGATCGTAGTCCGGATTGTAGTCTGCAACTCGACTGCATGAAGCCGGAATCGCTAGTAATCGCGGATCAGCATGTCGCGGTGAATACGTTCCCGGGTCTTGTACACACCGCCCGTCACACCATGGGAGTGGGTTCCACCAGAAGTAGTTAGCCTAACCGCAAGGAGGGCGATTACCACGGTGAGATTCATGACTGGGGTGAAGTCGTAACAAGGTAGCCGTATCGGAAGGTGCGGCTGGATCACCTCCTTTCTAGAGAATGCATTCCGGGCCTGGTGTCCACACTTATCGGTTGTTTGCACTGCAGTGAGGCGTAGCGCGTGAGGTTTGAGGTGAAAACTTTCGCCTCTCGCACATGCGCCCCGATCCTCACTCTCTGAGGGTCTGTAGCTCAGCTGGTTAGAGCACCGTCTTGATAAGGCGGGGGTCGATGGTTCGAACCCATCCAGACCCACCAAATTTCTATCGGGGGTGTAGCTCAGTTGGGAGAGCGCCTGCTTTGCAAGCAGGAGGTCATCGGTTCGATCCCGTTCACCTCCACCACTCATGCTCAAGAATCCAGAATCAAGCGTTGGCGCTTCGTTCTGGCTTTTTGACCAGAGGCTGTAGTGTTCTTTAAAAAAATGGAAGAAGTAAAGGTTCTGGTTTCAGTACCGGTGTCGTGTTTTTTTGCGATTGCCGGGAGGAAATCAGACATTGGGTTTGATTGTATCTGGCGTTTGACTTAAACCTTGTCAAACGCCGCAAACATGAGTTTTACCTGTAGCAGCGACTCTTCGGACGCCGAGTCCGAGGGCTCAAAGTTATAGGGTCAAGCGAATAAGTGCATGTGGTGGATGCCTTGGCGATTACAGGCGATGAAGGACGTAGTAGCCTGCGATAAGCCCCGGGGAGCTGGCAAACAAGCTTTGATCCGGGGATTTCCGAATGGGGAAACCCAACCCGCAAGGGTTACTCTCATCTGAATACATAGGGTGAGTAGAGCGAACCTGCTGAACTGAAACATCTAAGTAGGCAGAGGAAAAGAAATCAACCGAGATTCCGAAAGTAGTGGCGAGCGAAATCGGAACAGCCTGCAACTTTTAGCCATTGTTTTAGCGGAACGGTCTGGAAAGTCCGGCCATAGAGGGTGATAGCCCCTTACGCAAAAAACCAGTGGTGGAACTAAGGTTGCGACAAGTAGGGCGGGACACGTGAAATCCTGTCTGAACATGGGGGGACCATCCTCCAAGGCTAAATACTCGTAATCGACCGATAGTGAACCAGTACCGTGAGGGAAAGGCGAAAAGAACCCCGGAAGGGGAGTGAAATAGATCCTGAAACCGCATGCATACAAGCGGTCGGAGCTCCGCAAGGAGTGACGGCATACCTTTTGTATAATGGGTCAGCGACTTACATTCAGTGGCGAGCTTAACCGTATAGGGAAAGCGTAGCGAAAGCGAGTCTGAACAGGGCGTTCAGTCGCTGGGTGTAGACCCGAAACCAGATGATCTACCCATGGCCAGGATGAAGGTGGGGTAACACCCACTGGAGGTCCGAACCCACTACCGTTGAAAAGGTAGGGGATGAGCTGTGGGTAGGGGTGAAAGGCTAAACAAATCTGGAGATAGCTGGTTCTCTCCGAAAGCTATTTAGGTAGCGCCTCGTGATATACCTTCGGGGGTAGAGCACTGTCATGGCTAGGGGGCCGCTTAGGCCTACCAAACCATTGCAAACTCCGAATACCGAAGAGTAGTTTCACGGGAGACAGACATCGGGTGCTAACGTCCGGTGTCAAGAGGGAAACAACCCAGACCGCCAGCTAAGGTCCCAAATTACAGTTAAGTGGCAAACGAAGTGAGAAGGCACAAACAGCCAGGAGGTTGGCTTAGAAGCAGCCACCCTTTAAAGAAAGCGTAATAGCTCACTGGTCGAGTCGTCTCGCGCGGAAGATGTAACGGGGCTCAAACTGTAAACCGAAGCTGCGGATGTGCATATTCTTCGGAATATGTACGTGGTAGGAGAGCGTTCTGTAAGCCTGCGAAGGTGACTCGTAAGGGTTGCTGGAGGTATCAGAAGTGCGAATGCTGACATGAGTAGCGATAAACAGAGTGAAAAGCTCTGTCGCCGTAAGCCCAAGGTTTCCTGCGCAACGTTCATCGGCGCAGGGTGAGTCGGCCCCTAAGGCGAGGCGGAAACGCGTAGTCGATGGGAAACTGGTTAATATTCCAGTACCTCTGCATGATGCGATGGGGGGACGGAGAAGGTTACGCAATCCGGGTGTTGGACGTCCCGGTTCAAGCGTGTAGGCGTGCCGCCTAGGTAAATCCGGGTGGCTTAGCTGAGACGTGACGACGAGTGCCCTTGTGGTGCGAAGTTGCCAATACCATGCTTCCAGGAAAAGCCTCTAAGCTTCAGTCATGCGGGGACCGTACCGTAATCGGACACACGTGGGCGGGATGAGTATTCCAAGGCGCTTGAGAGAACTCAGGAGAAGGAACTCGGCAAATTAGTACCGTAACTTCGGGATAAGGTACGCCCCTAGTAGGTGAAAGTGTACAACTGGAGCCGAATGGGGTCGCAGTGAAAAGGTGGCTGCGACTGTTTAACAAAAACACAGCACTCTGCAAACACGTCAAGTGGACGTATAGGGTGTGACGCCTGCCCGGTGCCGGAAGGTTAAGTGATGGGGTGCAAGCTCTTGATCGAAGCCCCGGTAAACGGCGGCCGTAACTATAACGGTCCTAAGGTAGCGAAATTCCTTGTCGGGTAAGTTCCGACCTGCACGAATGGCGTAACGATGGCCACACTGTCTCCACCCGAGACTCAGCGAAGTTGAAGTGTTTGTGATGATGCAATCTACCCGCGGCTAGACGGAAAGACCCCGTGCACCTTTACTGTAGCTTTACATTGGACTTTGATGAGATCTGTGTAGGATAGGTGGGAGACTTTGAAGCGGGCGCGCTAGCGCTCGTGGAGTCAACGGTGAAATACCACCCTGATGTCATTGAGGTTCTAACCTTGCCCCGTAATCCGGGGCGGGGACCGTGTATGGTAGGCAGTTTGACTGGGGCGGTCTCCTCCCAAAGAGTAACGGAGGAGCTCGAAGGTACGCTTAGCGCGGTCGGCTATCGCGCTGAATGTGCAATGGCATAAGCGTGCTTAACTGCGAGACTGACAAGTCGAGCAGGTGCGAAAGCAGGACATAGTGATCCGGTGGTTCTGTATGGAAGGGCCATCGCTCAACGGATAAAAGGTACGCCGGGGATAACAGGCTGATTCCTCCCAAGAGTTCATATCGACGGGGGAGTTTGGCACCTCGATGTCGGCT
>Ga0163152_10007102_pt1 | contig 12374 bp, 7 predicted proteins | sample OliLakLV19MP8IB2_FD_148635 | JGI IMG/M metagenome (GOLD analysis project Ga0163152, IMG submission 148635) | Freshwater microbial mat bacterial communities from Lake Vanda, McMurdo Dry Valleys, Antarctica - Oligotrophic Lake LV.19.MP8.IB-2 | ecosystem: Environmental > Aquatic > Freshwater > Lake... | reverse complement strand
GTGGTGGTGGGTGTCATGAGCGGTTACCCGGTTTTTGGCATGCCGATGAATCCGATGATGATGCGGATGGGACAGCAGGGCGGACAGGAGCCTTGGGTTTTCATCAGCGAACTTAAACGCGATTTCACGGTGAAGCAGGTGGAGTTAAATTCGGAGAAGATCGACGATGACATCAAGGTGTTGTTGGTGGTGCATCCCAAGGAAATTTCCGAAACCGCACAGTTTGCCATCGATCAATTTGTCATGCGCGGAGGAAAGCTGATCGCCTTTCTCGATGCCAGTCCGTTTTTCGATGCACCCAAGAATCAGATGAACCCGATGATGCAGGGCCCGGCTGCCGGATCGACTCTCGACAAGCTTCTCAAGGTATGGGGTATTGAATACGACACAACCAAGGTTGTCGGCGACCTGACCTTTTCAACGCGGATGCAGAATGGCGCCAACCCGACTGTCCTCTCCGTCAACGCGCAGGGCATCAACAAGGACGACATCATCACAGCCCAGGTGGACAGCCTTCTGATTCCGTTCGCCGGAACCTTCTCGGGCACTCCGGTCAACGGTTTGAAACAATCGATCTTGCTGAAGACCACCGACAAATCTCAGATGGTGGACCGCTTCATGGCGCAGATGGCGGGAGAACAGATCGTCAACGAATTCAAATCTTCCGGAAAAGAAATGCCCCTCGCCATCCGGCTGACCGGCAAATTCAAGACAGCTTTTCCCGACGGGAAACCAAAAGCCGCCTCGGATTCAAAGACGGACGAAAAGCCTGATGCGGCCAAGACGGCTGAATCCAGCCTGAAAGAGTCCGGGGAAAACTCGGTGATTTTGGTCGGAGATGCCGACATGCTGAACGACCGTGTGTCGGTTCAGATCCAGGAGATTTTCGGCCAGCGGATTGTCATTCCCCAGAATGGAAACCTGAACTTTGTGCAAAGCTCGGTGGAACAAATGGGAGGTGACGAGAATTTGATCGCCGTGCGGAGCCGGGCGACCATGTTGCGACCGTTCACCGTGGTCAAGCAGATGGAAACCAAAGCTGAGGAAAGTTTTCGAAGCCAGATTAAATCGATGGAGGAGAGTCTGGCCGAAACACAGAGACGTCTGAATGAATTGCAATCCTCCAAGGACAAAGGCCAGCGTTTTATCCTCTCTCCCGAGCAGCAGAAGGAAGTTGAAAACTTCCGGAAAAAGCAGGCTGACACCAACAAGAAACTCAAGGAATTGCGAAAGAATCTGAATCAGGAGATTGATTCCCTTAAGAATCGACTGAAATGGCGCAACATCCTGGTCGTTCCTTTTCTGGTGGCCTTGTCGGGAGTGGTCCTGGCCGTGGTGAAACGAAAACGAACCTCTGCAAAATGAATCGCAAACAGTTTTTTCCCCTGATCGTATTGGTCCTCGCCGTCGGCGGGGTCGGGCTTTACCTTTACAAAAAGAGCGCCTCTGACTGGCAGTCCTCCGGAGGTTCGCTCGGTCAGAAGCTCGTTCCGAACTTTCCGGTCAATGATGTCGGGCAGCTGATCATCCGCCAAGCCACAAACGAGGTCAACCTGGTCAAAAACCAGGATCGCTGGGTGGTCAAGGAGCGGAATAATTACCCGGCCAATTTTTCCGACATCAGCGATTTTGTCCGAAAGACGGCTGATCTGAAGATTGTTCAAAGTGTCAAGGTCGGTCCCTCGCAGCGTCCGAGGTTGGAATTGGTGGAACCCGGCACGGCATCCGGTTCGGGCACTTTGGTGGAGTTTAAGGATGGTGCTGGGAAATCTTTGCAGAAGTTGTTGCTGGGCAAGAAACATATGCGCAAGTCCGCCTCGCCCTCGCCCTCGCCCATGGGGATGGGTGACGAGGCTGGCTTTCCAGACGGACGCTACATCCTGAACCTTCAGAGCGGGGCAGACAATGTGGCGGTGGTTTCCGATCCTTTGACACAAGTTGAACCCAAGCCCGAACAGTGGCTGGAGAAGGAGTTTTTCAAGATCGAGAAACCGCGATCCATCGAAATGCTTTCAACCAACGGCACCAATTCCTGGAAAATCACCAGGGAAACTGAAACCAGTGAATGGGTTCTGGCAAACACCAACAAGGATGAAACATTGGATCCCGCCAAGGTCTCGGGAATGAGCACCGCTTTTTCTTCGCCCAGCTTTTCGGATGTCGCCGTGAACATCAAAGCGGAGGAATCCGGATTGGCGAAGCCGGTTGAAATCACGATGGAAACTTTCGACGGCTTTACTTACAAAATCGACGTTGGAAACAAATCCGGTGAAGATAATTATTATTTCGCGGTGAAAGTTTCCGGGAATTTTCCAAAAGAAAGAACTGCCGGCAAAGATGAAAAGCCGGAGGATAAGGAAAAGCTGGACAGGGAGTGGAAGGAGAAGAATTCGAAGCTGGAGGAAAAATTGACCCAGGAGAAAGCTTACGGAGCCTGGACTTATTTGGCCCCCCGTTGGACGGTGGACTCGGTGATCAAGGATCGCCATCAGCTTCTGATTGAAAAAAAGGCGGAGACCCAGCCCGAAGGTGGTGCGGCGAATCCGGCACCGCTGACGATTCCAGATCCACTTCAGCCGCAGAACCAATAGTTCCAGTCATTCCTTGATTCTCATCAATCCGCGCATTTTTCGTTGCCGCCCTATTCCGTAGAGAATCACTGCGGCCGCGCTGGCGACATTGAGGGAATCAATCTTGGCGGCCATTGGAGTCTCCACCTGCTGCTTGGCAGACATCGAGCACTTCGCTGGATCTTCCGGATCCTTCGCTGCCCAAAACCAGGCAGCAATCATCGCTGAAGTCTGTGTCCCATATGCTGCTTTGACCAGTACGTGGATGTTTCGCGATCAATAGGAATACACGGGCGAGGAGTTCGCACCCGCAGTTTTCGGCCGGCCGATATCAGCTGTTCTATTTTACGACAGGCTGAGCCGGTTGCGGAGGTTTTACAGCTTCGATTTTGGCACCTTTTTTCAGATCTTCAGCAGAGGGTACTCTGATGATTTCGCCGGTGACCACCCCTGCCGGAGTAGGAGGGGGCGGGAGGATGCTGAGGAGTTCCACATCGAAGATAAGGGTGGAATTCGGGTCGATTTCGCGACCGCGACCGGCTTCGCCGTAGGCCAGATCGGACGGAACAAACAACTGCCATTTGGACCCGGTTTTCATCATCTGCAAGGCTTCGGTCCAACCTTTGATTACCTGGTTCAGACTGAAGTTGGCAGGTTGATTCCGTTTGTAACTGCTGTCGAATTCCTTGCCATCCAGCAATGTGCCGCGGTAATTGACCGATACCATGTCGGTCGCCTTGGGCATGTCACCATCCCCCTGGGAGATGACTTTGTATTGCAGTCCGCTTGGAAGGGTTTTGACCCCTTCTTTTTTGGTGTTTTCAGCCAGAAAAGCTTCGCCATCCTTCTTGCTTTTTTCAGCAATCACCTTGGCTTTTTCGCGTCGTTGCGTCTCCATCTTCTTGGAGAATTCGTTGAGGGTGTTCCTCGCCTCCATGTCGTTCAAAAGCGGCTGGCCTGACATCATGTCCTTCAGACCTTTCAGCAGCATTTCGGTATCAACCTCAAAATTCTGGTTCTTGAAGTTTCGGCCCAGGTTCAAGCCGACCGAATAGCTCACCTTGGCTTCGTCGCTGGCAAAGGAGTTGGTGTTTGTTTCGCCCTGGCTGCAAAGAACCGTGGCAGTCAAAAATAGTGCGGTAGAGATATGCTTCATGACAATTAAAAGATAATAAGGTGTTCGATTCCGTTCAGCGTCAGGGGTTGGTTAACATAAGAAAAAAGAAATGTCGAGCGGCCCCCTCAATCAAATAGCAGGGCATTTTGGATTGCATGAATTAGTTCGACTTGACCCTGAAGAATCGTTTCGGTTCCATGCGGCTGATCGGATCGGAAAAGCTAAAGAATCCAGTCGGGCTGTTGGTGTTGAACAGGTTTTGCCATGGTCAGAAATCCGCAGTGTGCTGCACGGTGTAACTGGCGTTGGCTGTCACGGTGACATCCATTTTCACCAAACCGTTAGGCTGTTTGGAATATGCGGTGAAAACTGCGGATGCACCATTGGTTCCGCCGGTCGAGCCTCCTGATGCTCGGATATCAAATTCGGTGGCGAAACTAAAGGCGGCAAAGCCAGGAACTTGAGGGATGGCCGTGCTGCGGCCGCTGCTTTTGAAGAAGATCAATGAAGCATGATAAATTTTGCCGCTGCTGAAAGTCCCAGCAGGGATGTCGATGGTAGTATCGGTGACTTTCAATTCACGCGGGATGCATGGATCCGGTGCCGAGAAAACAACATTCCCGCTTTGATCACTGATGGTAAGGCTGATGGAATCGTTCGAAATCACCGCATTGGAATAGGGATCCCAGCGCAGCGTGAGTTTTTTAGTGAAGTCAAAATTCTGCGTCTCCGGGTAGTTCGCCACGTGCGGGACCGGCGGTTCCGGAGCGGTCAGGTTCAATGATCCGAGGAAACTCTGACTCGATGAATTGGTGATGTTAATGGTGTATTGCCCATTGGGGTAGGCTGCGTCCATTGCAGCTTTGGAACCAAATTCCTGACCGAGAAAAAACGACACGCCGAACAAACTCGTCATTTGTTTGCCACTCCCATTGGGAAGCCGGACCGAAGCCGAACTGACGGAACCGGTCTGCCATGAAAGGTTGGCGAAAAAACTTGCCGGATCCACGGGAGATTCAACCGGCGCGGCGGCGCTGGTTTGGAGATAGTTCATGGACTTGAACATAAAATATCCGTTGGCCCGATCGGTGCCGTTTGTAGTGCAGGGGTTGTTGGTGCCGCTCCCCCCAGAAGAAGTTGTAAAGGAACCTTGGATGAAGCCGCCAACTGGGACCGGATTGCCGGCAAGATCCTTAAATTCTGCATTGGCCGCGTCAGGATTTAATTTCCAGGTGATCAGTGAGTTTTGTGGAAAGCCTGGCGTGTAAACTGCGGTCAAAACATTTCCACCCGCGTTCCAGGAGTAAATGAAATTGGCCGGATTTACGTTGGCGCTCCAGGCGATCGAATGCCCGGGTTGCATGGCTTCGGTAAAAGTGAACGAAACAGGGGAGTTCACCGCCACTCCGGTGGAATTGTAAGTCGGGCTGACGAAAATCACGAACGGGGGCGTGTCGTCACCACTGCCGCCGCCACTGGTTCGGATTCCCACCGAGGTGCTGTTCCTCATGGCCGCGCCTCCCGGCGGATCATTGATGGTGGCTCCCGGGTTAACGAATGAAAGCAGCAGGGTGTAGCTGGTTGATGCCTCCAGCATGAATGCGGGAATTGTGTAGGAAGTGGTGTTGGCGGGAAGTTCTTCAGAATCTCCATTCATTGAGGGGCTGAATAGGACGTTTCCAAAAGAATCCTGAATCGACAGCCGAATAAAATCGTCCGCAGCAGCCCCGGAGAAAGACTGCCAACGAATTGTAAAACTAGAATCCGGATTGATAAGCTGTGCCGCCGAATAATTGGATATGGTGGGAACGGCTGAAGGAAATGCGCCGTCAACCGAAATCTGCCAGGGCGTCTGGGTCAGGTCACCCGTGTCAAAAGTGAACAGATAGGTGCCCGAAGGAAATTTTGAGTTGAGCTGGCTCTGCGAGGAAAAGGGCTGGCTGAAAGAATAGTTTCCCAAATCGTCTTTTGACAAGATTTGCGGCTGATTGGCGGGAGGGTATTGGAAATAGGCTTCGCTAACTTCGGCGCTAAAATCGGGCTGGACCGAGACCGACATCTGGAAAGGAGTCGCGGGTGATGGCTGGGTGGTGGTGGCGTTGGATTGAAGAAAGTTTTGAACCTTCTCAATCTGAAAGTGAACCACGTCGCCGGCCATGGCGGAAAAAGCCGCCGCAAACAAAGCAGCGACATTTAAAATGTTTTTTCTCATTTTCATAGTGGTAGATCCTTCATTGATTTGCGGACAAATTACCTGACCAAATTTCCAGAACAAGCGCGGCTTGTGCCAAGTCAAAAACGATAAACCCCAGGTTTTGGCCGGGGGTTTTGGCGCGACTAGATTGTTGTCCGAAAGGTTACTTCTGGCGCAAGCGGAAAAACTCCATTCCCAAGGTCGTTGAAATGCTGATGGAGTTGGTGCCGTTGGTCGAAGTGATCCCCTGGGTGATTTCCTGCCACTGAATGGGCGGAACGAGTGAAGTTGTTCCTTCCAGGGCGAGTGTGTTGCTCCAATCAAGCTCCAAAGCATTGGGTGTCCGGTTAAAACTGATTTCATGCTCGACCAGAGCTGAGACCGTCACCTTTGTGGAATTTGTATTATTGGTGCTGACCGGGTCGGTGACCAGTGTCACGGTTTTCGCAGCGAAAGTGTAGGAGCCAGGGGCTGAGAATTTGCCTGTCACCTTGATTTCACCTTTTTCGTTGACCGCGAGACCGCCGAACTGAGCCACCAAAACGCTCCCGAGCGCGGAATTATTTCCTTTGTTCATTTCCGTGGCGGTGACCTCGAAGTTTGCCGGAAGGGTGACCTCAAGACCGGCGCTGCTGCTATCAGGTCCGAGATTTGTCAGCGTGTATTGGATGGAGTAGGCCCCCTGCACCGGGACCGTGTTAGTCGAACTTGCTGAAAGTGAGAAATCGGAATTGATGGTTCCCGCCAGCGCCTTGCAAAGGCTGAACTCGGAACTGTTTCCGTCCATGTCGGTCGCAACCGAGGTGATAAACGATCCCCGGTTCGCGCTTCCGGGAATTTCCACGCTGAACGATGCATTTCCCAGGGCGTTGTTGGTTACGATGGTCCATCCCAGAAACACCTTGCCCTCACCACGTCCACCCGGATCGCATTCTGAATTGGCATAAAAATCGATGTAATGAGCGACGTTTGGGGTGCTGTGAAGTGTGCCTTGCAGAATAAGGCTGGTGCCGAGGGCCGCAGAATCGATCACGGGATAGTTTTGCCAGAAGTTTGGCCCGCTATCTGCATCCAGATGATCATTGGTTATCGGGCGGTCACTACCCGCAGGTAATCCGGGGTTTCCGAGATCGATGCCGCTGTCCGCGTTCCCAAAAATGCTGTTGCCACGGATGGAATAGGCAAAACCTGATTTGATTCGAACACCGTCATAGAAGGGAGCCACCGGATCATAAGCGATGATGTTTCCTTCTCCCGGATTGATGCCGCCGATCTGGTTGTGATCCCCGCCTTCAGCCAGGACGTTGTGATTGCGATTTCCCATGGCGGAGAGGCCATCGGCCAAAACCCCGATGTAATTGCCGAAAATCTGGTTAAACCGGGCTGAGTCCACAAAATAGATTCCAGACCAGTCATTGCCGCTGATGATATTTCGAGCTTCCGGGGTGGTTCCGCCGATCAGGTTGTAACGAGCGCCCACAAGCTGGATGCCATCAAGGTTCGGCAACCGTTTTGTTCCATTGGCCGCAATTCCTATGGAATTGCCCTGAACCACATTGTTACTGCTGGTGGCTCCCTTAATGTAAAGCGCCATGTTGGCATGGCCACAGATAATATTGCCTTCGCCCGGAAATGTTCCACCGATAAAATTCTCAGGGGCATCCACGAGGCCGATCCCGACATCTGCAAATGGAAGTGTCTCATTGATAAATAGAAAGGCGTTGGTTCCGGTCACGTCGGTGCCGATGTAATTCCCCCGGATGAGGTTGCCCCTGGCCGAAGCTCCGGTGATCGCAATACCGAAGGCGGGGTTGCCCGCTATGATATTTCTGGTTTCAGGAGTTCCGCCGCCAATTTCGTTTCCGGGGCCGTCAACAATGGTGATTCCTGAACCGCTGGAGCTGTTGTTCGGAGCTCTGCCCCCGTTTCCCAAAGGTTTCAAACCCGTGGCATCGGTGCCGATGTAATTTCCCAACACTTGGTTTCCAGATGCTGTATTTCCGTCAATGCGAATGCCGCTTTGTCTGTTTCCACTGATCACGTTCCTTGTCGCAGGAGTATTCCCCCCGATCACATTGTTTCCCGTTTGGAAAATGCGGATGCCGTTCAGCCGGTTTGAAAACGTGAGCGACCCCGCAGCGTTAAGGCCGATGTAATTTCCTGCGATGGTGTTTCCACCGAGGTTGGCCATATAGATGCCGTCGCCCGTAAAGCGATTGATCACCAGCCCGCGGACGGTGGAGAATCCACTTTGAATGGTCAGCCCGTTGGCGTTGGTTCCCGCTCCCGCACCATTCAGGACGATCAGCGGCGCGCCAGCGTAGCCTGGTTGGGTCGTCCCGTCGATGACCACCGGGGCGACGATGGCCGGCAGGGGGCTCGCCAGATCGATCACAAAAGGAGCCAGGGGAATGGCAAATCGGATGGTGTCCAGATCAGCATTGGCGTTGGCGCTTGAAATCGCCGCCCGAAGTGAGCCGATCCCGGAATCAGCGTTATTTATGACAATAAATGTTCCGGATTGGGTCAGAAATGGTGCCATTAACACAGCGGCCAGCACAGACCGGAATATTCTTTGAATCGACCTGCCAGGAGTTTGATAATCCATAAGTAGCAATCTTACTCAGGTTAAAATAAGAAATTCAAGCACTCTAATGAAACAACTGGTTGTCAAAGGTTGTCAAAGGTTGTCAAAGGTTGTCAAAGGTTGTCAAAGGTTGTCAAAGGTTGTCAAAGGTTGTCAAAGGTTGTCAAAGGTTGTCAAAGGCGTGATTAAAAGCGGATGAGTATTCTGACGGACCGCGGTTCTGTGAACCGCAGCAGTGCGCAAAACCTGAACGCAAGGAACCTCCCACAGCCCCACAGCCCCGACAGTTGTCACCGGCTGATCGAGGACGATACAGCCGAGGTCCGCAGCCCCACCCGTTTTTAATCGCGTCCGGTTGTCAATGTCGAGGCAGGCCGGGCCGGAGGCTTGTTGACCCCGTTTGTCAACCATGCACTCGAGAAATCCTCCCTGCTCATAAAAAAGACGGGAACAGCACCTGTTCTGTTCCCGTCTTTTGAAGCGGCCGATATTGGTCAGATAAAATCGTTGAACAAGTTTTCCAGATATTCCTGGCGTCCGCTGGTGTTGGTTTTGATCTCGCCATTCTTCAGCGCATACGCTTCCAGCTCGGCAAAACCAACCTTGCCTTTTTCAATTTCTTTGCCGATCCCGTTGTCCCAGGAGCTGTAACGTTGTTTGATGAAATCTTTCAGCCTGCCGTCCTTGCGGATTTTCGCCGCAATTTTGAGACCGCGGGCAAAGGCGTCCATTCCTGCGATATGCGCGTAGAAAAGGTCCACCGGCTCAAAGCTTTCACGACGCACCTTGGCGTCGAAGTTGGTTCCACCCGTGGTAAAGCCGCCCATCTTGAGGACGCTCAGCATGGTGTGGGTGGTCAGGTAAAGATCGGTCGGGAACTGGTCTGTATCCCAGCCGAGCAGCATATCTCCCATGTTGGCGTCGATGGATCCGAGCGCGTTGGCTGCGGCCGCCACTTCGAGCTCATGTTGCATGGTGTGTCCGGCAAGGGTTGCGTGATTGGTCTCGATGTTCAGTTTGAAATGGTCCAGAAGGCCGTATTCACGAAGGAAATTCAGGCATGCGGCGGAATCCGAGTCATACTGATGTTTGGTCGGTTCCTTCGGTTTGGGTTCAATATAAAACGGACCTTTGAACCCGATCTTTTTCTTGTAATCCACGGCCAAGTTCATGAAGGCACCGAGGTGATCCATTTCCCGCTTCAAATCGGTGTTTAAGAGCGTGGTGTAACCTTCGCGGCCCCCCCAGAAAACATAACCTTCACCGCCCAGTTCATGCGTGACTTCCATCGCCTTTTTCACCTGCGCCGCAGCAAATGCGAACACGTCAGCATTGCAGCTCGTGGCGGCTCCGTGCATGAATCGGGGATGCACAAACATGCAGGCGGTGCCCCATAGAAGCTTGATGCCGGTCCGATCCTGCTCTTTCTTAAGAATCTTGGCGACCGCGTCGAGGTTCTTATGACTTTCACGCAAGGTCTTTCCTTCCGGTGCGACATCGCGATCATGAAAGGCGTAAAATGGGACATCCAGTTTTTCGATGATTTCGAAAGCCACAGGAACCCTTTTTTTGGCCATTTCCAATGAATTGGTACCGTCTTCCCACGGACGTATCATGGTGCCCGCACCGAACATGTCAGCCCCGGAACCTCTCATGGTGTGCCAGTAGGTGACTGAAAAACGAAGGTGATCCTTCATCTTTTTGCCTTCGACAACCTCCTCGGGGTTGTAATGTTTAAAGGCCAGAGGGTTTTTACTGTCTGGTCCCTCGAATTTTATCTTTGAAATTTTAGGAAAAGCTTGAGCCATATATGTTCTTTCTTCTGAAGAACCGGATTTTATCGGGCCGATTTTCAAATGACAAGCCCAAGGGCTGAACGACCAGCAATTCTCATTTTGCGGAGCACCATCCGCAGCGTGTGGACATACCGAAGCCCTTGGTGTGGCGCGGACGTGCGGCTGGTCGGGACGACACAGCCGCGATCCGGCTCAGAATGAGAACTGCTGCTGAACGACTGAACGCCAACTCCCGGACTTTCTGAATAACTCCCTTGCCCGGCCCGTCTGCCCGATTGAAATCCAGCCTCATGAACAAAAGACAACTTCTCAAACGCCGGACGTTTCTCAAGACGTCATTTGCCGCATTCGCCACGCTCGCCATCGTGCCACGGCATGTGCTGGGCGGGCCCGGCTTCACTCCCCCCAGCGAAATCATCACCCGCGCCGTCATCGGCGTCGGCGGCATGGGGATGGGGCATGTCAAATCGATCAACACCAAGGCGCGGCTGCTGGCGGTTTGTGATGTGGACGAAACACACCTGCAAAACGCGCTCAAAGCCGCTGGCGAGGGGGTCAAGGGATACCGCGATTTTCGCGAAGTCCTTGCCCTCAAAGAAATCGACATCGTCCATATTCCGACCCCGCCTCACTGGCATGCCATCATGTCGGTCGCTGCGGCAAAGGCCGGCAAGGATGTCTGGTGCGAAAAACCGATGACACGAACCATCGCCGAGGGTGAGGCGGTCGTGGCGGCGATGGAAAAATATAAAAGGATTTTCCGGCTCAACACCTGGTTTCGTTTCACCGACGGATTTTACGGGATGGGCACCCCGGTGAAACCGATCAAAAAAGCGGTCATGCATGGCATGCTGGGCTGGCCTTTAAAGGTCACGCTCAACGCTTCGACCGGTTTTGATTGGAAATTTAACTGGGTCGGTCGCACCGACCTCGCGCCCCAGCCGGTTCCCGCCAATCTCGATTACGATTTCTGGCTCGGGCCGGCACCGTTCAAACCGTATCACCCGCATCGGGTGCATGGAACATTTCGCGGTTATTGGGATTATGACGGCGGCGGTCTGGGGGACATGGGGCAACATTACCTAGACCCGGTTCAATACATTTTGAACAAAGACGACGAAAGCCCTGTTTTGGTGGAGTCGGAGGCCCCAAAACAGGATGCAGACGCGGTCGGAACTTTTCGCCGCGTGAGGCTTCTCTACCAGGACGGCTGCGAAATCATCATCGACGGCGAGCATCGGGACATGGGGGCCGCTTTTATCGAGGGGCCCAACGGGAAAATCTTGAAAGGTCTGAAGTCGGACATTCCTGATTTCGAGAAAAAGCTGGCGGAATTGAAAGATCCCGAGCCGCAGTTGACTGATTTTCTCGAGGCGGTGCGGACCCGCAAAAAATTCGCCCTGAACGAAATCAACGGTCACCGATCCTGCACCCTGGTCAACATGGCGAAAATTTCAGTGCAAACCGGGCGTCTCCTTCGATTCGATCCCAAAAAACAAAGGTTCATCCAGGACAAGGAAGCGAACAGTTACATTCAGCAGCCGATGCGCGGTCCATGGAAGGTGTAGCCAGAGCTTTTGGATTTTCCCGCCGACCGTTATGGGGCTTTCTTTGAACCCTCTAACAGGGGGCGGATTCGCCACCAGCATCAACCGTAGCGCCTACCAATTGCAACGTGGCGGTGATTCATTTCTAAAAATTGGTTGATTTGAGGGGTGCGATGAAGTGAGTTTCCTGACGGATCGCGGTTCTGTGAACCGCAGCGGTGGAATCACGGAGGGGGCTTGGGAACTCCGAATTGGTCCTGAAAACGCGCTCTGCTCCATAGGTTTTCGTCTGTTTGCGCTTGAAACTCTGCGAGTCATGGCGCTGCTGATTCCTCCAAACGGTCTGGGTTGGCAACGTGCTGCGAGTCGCAGACTCGCGGTCCGGCGGATCGCGGTTCTGTGAACCGCAGCGGTGGAATCACGGAGGGGGCTTGGGAACTCCGAATTGGTCCTGAAAACGCGCTCTGCTCCATCGGTTTTCGTCTGTTTGCGCTTGAAATTCTGCGAGTCATGGCGCTGCTGATTCCTCCAAACGGTCTGGGTTGGCAACGTGCTGCGAGTCG
>Ga0163152_10007101_pt1 | contig 12375 bp, 13 predicted proteins | sample OliLakLV19MP8IB2_FD_148635 | JGI IMG/M metagenome (GOLD analysis project Ga0163152, IMG submission 148635) | Freshwater microbial mat bacterial communities from Lake Vanda, McMurdo Dry Valleys, Antarctica - Oligotrophic Lake LV.19.MP8.IB-2 | ecosystem: Environmental > Aquatic > Freshwater >... | reverse complement strand
GGTAACTGTGCAACGCGCGAAGGCGCTCGGATTCGCGAGGCAGTACCGGCGGAAGGGCGATCGCAGGCTGGCTCATCCGCCGGCCAAAATCTCGCGGATGCGGTCACCCAGCGTCAAGGCATCAAATGGCTTGAGGATGTAGCCCAGGGCCCCGGTCACCAGTCCCTTGTCGCGCTCGAACCCCTGCGACTTGGCCGTCATGAAGATCACGGGGATGTCCGCGGTGGAGGGGTCTGCCTTGAGCGCGGCGCAGGTCTCCGGACCATTCATCTCCGGCATCATCCAGTCGAGCATGATGATGTCGGGCCGCTCAACCGCCAACTGGGTGAGGAGCTCGCGCCCGTTGGACACGACCTGTACGCGGAAGCCGGCCTTTTTCAACGACAGCCGTGCCACCAGCTGGATGTCCGGATCGTCCTCCGCCATCAGGATGAATTGGCTCATGTCTCCTAGAATACGCCACCACCAGGCTGCGGCAGCAGAGTCACGGCGCGTCATTATGGCGTAGACTCGGCCGATGTGCTCCCGACTGCGGCGGAGTGGCGTGGCACTCGTGCTGCTGGTGGCCGCCACCGCCATGACTGGTGCCTCGACTGATTCACCGCCGATTTTTGGCGTCAAATACGGCAATCAGGGTTGGGATCTGCACAGTGTGCGCGCGCTGGAATCCTGGCAGGGCCGCACCCATGAAGTGCTGGTGATCTTCACCAATTGGGATCGGCGTCGCGACGTGCAGGACAACTTGTTCGATCAGCAACTGCCCGCGATCTGGAAACACGGATCGGTCCCGCTGATCACGTGGGAGCCGTACACGGGCGACACGACGCCGTCCGACATCGTGAGTCGCATCGGCAGCGGTGCGTACGACGACTACGTCGCTGACTGGGGGCGACGTCTTCGGGAATTCCTCGCCGGTACGGACCGGCGTCTGGGCACCGACGACGACCGTCGAGTCTATCTACGCCTCGCGCACGAGATGAACGGCAACTGGTACCCGTGGGGACAACGTTCGCCGGAGCGTTTCATCGCCATGTGGAAGCGCGTGCGTGCCATATTTGCTGACCTCGGGCTCGGCCCCACGCACGTGCAATGGATGTGGTGCGTGACCAACACCGACCACGGCCCCTTCGCGGCTGAGGCCTATTACCCCGGTGATGGCTTCGTGGACTGGGTGGCGGTGGACGGGTACAACTGGGGCGCGTCGACGCGTACCTCGAAGTGGCAGACCCCTGCCGAGGTGCTTGGCTCCATGGTCTCGAGAGTCCGGGCCGTGGCCTCGACCAAACCCCTCGCGCTCGCTGAAGTCGCCTCGACGAGTCTCACAGCCAATGGCGACGACGCCGACGCGAAGGGCCGGTGGATTACCGACCTGTTCGCGTGGGTCCGGAACCAACCCGTCCGGATGGTGTGCTGGTACAACGTTGACCGTGACGCCGAGTTTGCCGCCTTTGGCGGCGTGAAGGGAGACACGACCCTGACGGCATCCGGCCGCACCCTGCAGGTGTACTCCGCGTATCGGGCCGCCGTGCAGGGGTTGGGGCCGGCCGTCTCCACGAGCGAGCGTCGGCTGTTGACCGACCAGCGATTCGGAGGTCAGTGACAGATGGTCCAGCGGGCAATGCTCGACCCTGGCGTCTGGGCGTCGCTTCTGGCGCTTGATGATGATCCGGCGTTTCTCGACGAGCTGATCGATCTCTTTGTGGACGATGCCCTGCCACGCGCGGAGCGCGTGCGCGCCGCCCTGGCCACCGGCGATCTGCGCGCGGCGCAATCGGCAGCACACTCGATCAGGGGGACCGCCGCCAATATTGGCGCCTCAGAAGTTGCGGCGATGGCCACCGACCTCGAACACGACCTCGACGCTGGAGTGCCCGTGTCGACCGAGCGCGGGGATCAGTTGCACGAGGCGCTGCAACGAGTGGTGACCGCGCTGCAGGCGAAGCGGTCGCGCCCGCGCAGCTGAAGACTCGAATGGAGGTCGACGCGTCAGCGTCGCTCGAACGCCAGCAACGCGATGTCATCGGCGGCCGGCGCGTCACCACGGCGGAGCCGCAGCATCGCCCCGAGCGACCCGCAGACCTCGGGCAGGGCCACACGCGCGCGTTCGACAAAGTATCGACCGAGGTTGTCGTGCCCGAACCGGACGCCGTTGGCATCGAGGTCTTCGGTCACCCCATCCGTATAAAAGAGCAACCGATCCCCCGCGGCCAGCGTACAGGTCGCTTCGTCGAAGGTGAGGCCAAATCCCATCCCGATGACCGGACCACCGGCCTCCAGCCGGACCACCTCTCCCGACGTCGTGATGAGCAGCGGCGGGGGATGTCCGGCCGCGCTGTACCGCACCTGCCCGGTCGCCGGATCCACCACGGCAATCACAATGGAGAAATATTTGCCGAACCGTTCGAAGGGGTATTCCACTTCGAGCGAACGGAGGATCGCGGACGGTGACGGTGAGGCGTCGGGTGTCTGCGTTGCGGCAAAGGAGGAGAGCCACTGCGCCAGGGACATGGTCAGCAGCGCCGACGCGACACCGTGCCCGCTGACGTCCGCCATGTAGACGAGTGTGGCGCCGCCCGGCAATTCGAGTGCGTTGTAGATGTCGCCACCGATGGCGAGCGAGGGCTCAAACACCGAGCCGCAGATCAGGCGGGAATTGGTGAGGTCCACGCCCGGCAGGAGGTGCTTCTGGACCTCCGCTGCCGCGCGCAGTTCCTCCAGCATGAGTTGTTCACGAATCACGAGCTGGGCATTGGACCTCGAGAGTGAGGCCGCGAGGTGACGGATGCGCAGTTGGGCGCGCACACGTGCCAATACCTCCTGTGGATCAAAGGGTTTGGTCACGTAATCGGCCGCACCCAGTTCCATCCCCCGGACCTTGTCGGCGATGGTGTCAAGCGACGAGATGAGGACCACGGGAATGTCATGGGTGCCGGGATCGGCCAGCAGGCGTGTCAGGATTTCGTACCCGTCCAGCCCGGGCAACACGATGTCGAGCAGGACCAGATCGATCGTGTGTGATTGCAGCAGCGCCAGTCCGCGATCCCAGTCGCCGGCGACCATGGTCCGAAGGCCGCCTCGTTCGAGGATATGGGAGAGCAGGCGCTGGTTCATCGGCTGGTCATCGATGATGAGCACCGTGCCCGCCACGTCGGCCGTGGCCGCAGACTGGCCGCGCACGTGCGGAACGTGCTGGTGTTGCGGTCTGAGCAGATCAAACACCGTCTTCACGGGGGCAAACGTGGAGGCCGGCACCTCGACGCACGTCGTATTCCATCCCGCCATGCCGCCGTTCCACAGGCCGGGACGTTCCAGCGCAGTCAGCGTGCGTCCCTCGGCCGTTTTCCTGGTGACAAAGGCCGCCTCCGAATCCACAAACGGGGTGAGGTCAAACGGCTGACCGGTGTACCCGCGCAGGGCACACACGAGATCGACGGGGTTAAAATGTGTCGCACTCCGGAAAATGCGCGCCTGTGCCGGATCGGCGAGGTCCACCTGTGCCGGCTCGACGATCTGCAGACTCTCGCGCCCGTCGGCGTCGCGCACCCAGAAGGGCGCGCCACCGGGTTCGCCGTCGTTGCGGACGACGCCGCAGACACGCAGCGGCCGATGCAGCGCGTCCACAATCTGATCACGTCCGGCATCGGCAGGCACCGTCCGCGCGAAACGTGTCGCGGCACACGCGCGCGCCGCGTCGAGCGCCGCCTGCGACGGCGCCGTGGCGGTGATCGCGATCAGGTGTGAAAAGACCTCCGCCTGCAAACGTGCCAGGTACCCGATGAGCAGGCGCTTCCATCGCACCACCTCGCCGCTGGTTTCATCCGGGAGGATGTTGTCGATGTTTTTGACGACGACGATGTCGCCTCCGCAGTCCTGCAGATTACCGAGCAGCGCGCCGTGCCCGGACGGGCGCAGCAGCAGTGACCCGTCAGCGGATCGAAACGGCGCCCCCTGTTCGTCAAGGGCCAGCGTGTCGGTGGCCGGCGACTGTGTCGAAAACTGCACCGCCAGCCTGGCGCCGCGGCGCTGCGCTTCCACCAATGGGCGCACCGTGTGCAGCGTTGTGTCGAAGCGCTCGCGCGCATCGGCCGGCACCGTGAAGTGCAGACGCGAGAGGCCGTGCGCATCGCGGGTATACCGCGTGCCCTCGAGCAGGTGCTCCTCGAAGGCGGTGCGCACACGGTCGCTGCGGTGAAACGGGACGAGCGCTTTGGGCAGCGTCGCCAGTTCCATGTCAACCAGGAGCGTGCGCAGCAGCGCGCGTTCGTCGGCGTCGGTCGCGGGCGACCGGTCGGCGCCGGACCGCCGCCGCAGCTCCTCGGCAAACGGAAACTCATCGAGCCGGGAGAAGAACTCGCGGGCGGCCGGGGTGTCCGAGGGCGTGCGTGGCCCCTGCAGCGCGCTGATGAGGTCCTGGAACATCCGGGTGGCGGCGCCCGACGCCGGCACAAACTTCAGGACTCGTCCGGCGGAGGCGGCGGCGTCCCCGCGATCGATCAGCTCGGCAATTTCACCATGCCGACTGGTGGTGAACTGCTCGATCCCGTCGCCAATGGTCGCCGGTCGCAGCAGATGAATCGGTGGTGGCGCGGTCCGCAACCGTGCCAGGTGCTCCGCGGCCACCTCTGATGCAATACCGACGGCCTGTAACTGAGCGAAATCGGCGGGGGTCAACTCGTGCATCGTCTCTCCTGGCCTACCACGCCGTCGTCAAGAACATCGTGATCGACCCGTTGCGGAAGGCGCCGGTGCCGGGCCGCGACCGGCCAAACCAGCGGTTGCCCGAATAGTTGCCGTACTGGATCGACACGGTACCCGGGCGCCAGTTGAACCACCCGAGTCCGTACGTAAAATCAGGGTCCCACGGCTGCTGCTGGTCAGCGGTCGGATAGAAGAATGCGCGTCCCTCCACGTACAGCTGCCGATAGAACCGGCTGCGCAACCCGACGCTCAGCGATCGTTTCCAGGAGCCGCGCGTCGCGTCGTTCTGACGCTGGTACCGCGGCGTCAGGTGCGCGGCGACCGACGCGGACCAGCGGCGTTCCCCGTCCGCCTCAAACACCGACTCCAGCGCGGCCGGCATCCGGAATTTGTAGCTGGCCGTCACGGTGCCCTCGTCAAACCGCGTGACACGTTCGTCGCGGTCGGCATCTGGGTTCCACCGGTTGCCACCGTAGTTGTCATAGGTCAGCGCAAACGTGCCGGGCCGCCAGCTGTCGTAGCCGAAGCTGTAGGTGAAATCCGGATTCCAGGAGCGTTGGCGATCGCGCTGCAGATACAGGTAGCCGGTGACGCGTGCGAACCACGTTTCGCGGGGGGAATAGCGCAGCGTCACCTGTGCGCGCGCAGAGCCGGCCAGTTGGGTGCCCTGTGAACCGGCACCGCCTTGTGTGGGGGCTGCGGTGGTCAGCGGCAGGTCCAGCCCCGGCTGGAAGATCCACGCACGGGGGCCTGGGGGTGTCGTCGGCGGTGTCGGCACCGACTGCCCGGCGGCGATGGTTGGTGCCGCCAGGGCGCACAGACACACGGTGACAAGGCGGAGCGCCCGGGTCATCGCACGTCTCCTGACTGGATGAGGGCCGTGCGCATGAGTTGATCCTCGGGCAGCGCAGACCATCGCATCAATTCCGAGGTGGCCAGATTGCGCAGCGACGGATACCCCCAGGCCACGAGTTCAAGCGCGGAGACGTATGAGGCCGCCTCCGCGATGCGCGGTGGGCGACCGCTGCCGATGGTGATGGCCGTGGACACGCGACGGTGCAGTTCGCGCCCGTTGATCAGGTTGAGGCGGTGGGCGGCCAATGTGGCCTTGATGCGCAGCCCCAACTCTTCCGTCGTGGCACCGACCGATTCGTCTGCGGCGATTCGATGCCAGACCGGGGCAATGTCCTCGGTGGACGGCTGGACAATCGCGGGCCGCGGCGCGACGTCGGAGACCGGCACAAACTCCGCAGCTTCGATCGTCAGGATGATGGCTGACGCGGCGATCAGGCCGAACAGGAACATCAGCTGCCCGCGCGCGCGCACCCATGGCGACGTGAGTTCAGTCATCTTTCCTCCTTCGGGCGCCAATAGGCCGCCCGCACAATCCGGCTCATGGCGAGCACGTTGTTGCCCGCCCAGAGCACATTCACGATAAATCCCTGCAGGTTGGAAAACACGCCGGCCGCCAACCCCACGGCATGGATGAGCACGCCGGCCACGGTCAGCACGATAATCGCGAGCTGTGGCCGGACCAACTCAGGGAATGTCCCTTCCTGCCGTTCCTTCGGGGTCATCGGGAACTTGATTTGTTCGCCCTTCATGACCGTCCAGATCGCGCGCAGGTTCAGAGGAAAAAACGCCAGGTACGACGCTCTGCTCTGGTAGTTGGACACGCCCCACGTGCCCACAAGAAAGGCCACTTCGTTGGTGATGAGGAACGGAAGAATCCGCATTAAAAACTCAATCGAATAGGTGCTCACCGGCGCGATGCCGGTGAAGAGGAAGAAGATCGGCACGGTGAGGAAGATCACATTCCAGACGCCGCCCAGGTACGACCACATCGTCGTGCCGTACATCACCTTCTGCTTCCAATCCATGCCCGAGTGGATGATCGGATTGTCGTGCACCGTGATGTCGATGGTGCCGCCCGCGTATTTGAAGCGCTGCACCACCCAGGATTGCAGGTCCTGCGGTGACAACATCTTCGACTCGACGGAAGGATGAAAGACCGAGCGCCAGCGTCGCTCGGCATCGCCATGCAACACCATCGAGGTGTAGATGTCTTCCGAGACATGGAACTTGTAGGGCGTCAGTTCCACCTCGCCGGCCACCTGCCGGCGCATCGCGGCTGTCAGGTCGTCTCGCATCGCGGGGTCGGTGACCTCACGTGCCACACGGTCGACCGGCAGATTCACCGCCTCGGCGTATTCCTTGAGCGCCGCTTCCATGACGGCGTCGCGCCGATGCACGGACCCGGCACCACAACAAAACGACGCATTGGCCCAGTTCCTGCGGCGCAGGATGACGTCGTAGAACACCTGGGGGTCGTTGTCGAAGGGGTCGGCGCCAATGACAAACGGGCCCAGGACACGTTCGATGGCCGTGCCGATCCGGCGTCCGGCGGCGCCCATCCGGCGAGCCAGCACCTCCGGCAACCGTTCGCCCGGAGGCAGATCGAAAAACCACTGCGGCGTCTGCACCCACGCCACGCGGCGATCGCGGAAGTAGCCGAGTGTGTGTTCGAGGAGCGTGGGGAAGGGGCGGGTGTCCGCGTCACAGATCACGATGAAGTCGCCGTGGGTCTGCTCCAGACCGTTGCGCATGTTGCCGGCCTTGAACCCCACGTTGGTCGCGCGCGTGAGGTATCCGACGCCTTCCTGCTCGGCAACGCGACGCATGGTCTCGCGCTTGCCATCATCAAGGACGTGAATCTTGACATCGACCGGATGCGGGTACCGCATCTGCTTGGCGTCGCGAATGCTCAGCCGGACCAGCTCCGGATCCTCACTGTAGGTCGGAAAAAACACATCGATCGAGAGCGGCCGATCATCAACGGGGTTGATGTCCGCGACCTCGGACACCGTCGCCGGCGCACGCGCTGGAGGCGTGTCCTGCTGTTTCCAGAGATTAAACGTGAACAGAATCAAACCGATAAACGATCCGGTCTCGGCGATGACCAGTGGCAGGGCGACATACCACGCATCCCAGTTGAGGGAGTGTTGCCACCGCCACGCGATGTACGCCAGGCCGAGGACAAGATTCATCGAGGCCAGCACCTGCCACGCGGCCTGCCGACGGGCCGGGAAGGGTAGCGGCTCCGGTGGGCGCCGGTGCTCGAACTGATCAAAATAAAAAGACGGCCGGCTCACAGGGGCCCTCGTCGTCTGGCGCGCGTCAGGGTCAGCTGATTGCCAGCCGCGGATCGCGAAAACACGACCTGATCAAACACTCCGCGGATGATTTCAAGGCCGCGTCCCCGTTCGCGCAGTCGCGCGCGATCCATCGGCAGGGTCTCGTCGGGCTGTGGGGCGACCCGCGTGAGATCAACCGGGGGCGCCGTGTCTCTGATCTGTGCCTGCATACGCTCGTCGTCAATATCCGCTTCAAGCTCGAGTTGGCCGGCGACGCCGGCATACCCGTGCTCGATGGCGTTCTGGAGGGCCTCAACAATGGCCAGTTCCACCAGGGCGGCTTCGGCGGCGTCAATGCCGGACGTCAGGCACCAATCCCGTACCGCTCCGCCCGCGGCCGGCACGGTCTCGGGCGACGCGTCGAGGGTCAGGTGCAGACGGGGCACTCACACCCGCGACTTCAGGGCCGCGACCGCCGCCGCCGCTGTCGGGAACATGCGGAACACTTTGTCCATCCGTGTCAGCGCAAACAGGGCGGTGACCGGAGGCTGGGCGCCGGCGATGACCAGGTCGCCGGCACGACCGAGGGCTTTGAGGCCTGACACAATCGCGCCAAGCGCGCTGGAGTCGACGAACTCCACACCGGACAGATCGAGCACAATCCATTCCCAGCCGATGCCGACAAAGGTGGTGATCGAGGCCTTCAAGTCAGGCGCGGAACGGGCGTCGAGCCGACGGTCGTGCACGGCCAGCAGCAGAATGTCGTCGTCGTTCGTATGGTCGATCTGAATGGCCACGAGTGGGCCCCCTCTCAGGGCATTGTACTTCCGCCCCAGTCGTCGCACACCCGACTCATCACGGAAATCGAGCCTGGTCTTCGGGTGGACCGTAAACGCGGCACGCCGGACGTGGGGAGGCGCGGTGACCGCCGAAACCGAAGGGGGCCAGGGCACGTCGTTCACGGTCCTGCTGCGTCGCGTGGGCCCCGGACGACGTGGTCGTGCACGAAATCGCCCACCAATGGTTCGGCAACGCCGTCACCGAAGCGGACTGGAATGACGTCTGGTTGAGTGAGGGCTTTGCGACCTACTACACGCTGCTGTACCGCGAACATGACGCGGGACGCGACGACTTTGTGGCCGGCCTGATTGATGGTTCCGTGACAGGAACGCGAGGACGGCCGACTTCCTGCGCCACATGGAAGACGCGTCAGGCCAGGCGCTGGAAGGGTTTTTTGCGCAGTGGCTGTTCCAGGGCGGCGTGCCTCACATCGAGGCCTCGTGGCGGATGAAAGACGGCGAGGCGCAGTTCCAGGTGGCGCAGACGCAGGCGACGTATCTGTTCGATGTGAAAGTGGATGTCAGGTTTCGATACGCCGACGGCAGATGATCATCGATCCCCACACCCGCCTCCTGGCGACCTGGCACATCAGCAACCAGGAGGCGCGGTAAGACCGGGCGGAGGATCATCCTGATGGAGACGATTGGGGAGGGCACCGCCATCATCCTGGGAGGGCAGACCCCGCCCAATGACCATGCGTTCCGCCAGGGCCATGGCTTTTCTACCTGACCGGTGTCGAGATCCCCGACGCGTACCTGGTGGTTGACGGCCAGCGCAACGAGAGTTGCTGTTCTTCACGACGACCGAAGCCGAGACCGACGGCCAGGCGATTCCGCTCGCACTCATTCGCCAGCCGGTCGACTACACCGGCATCGAACGGGCACTCCCCCTCGATCAGTTTGCCTCCTTCGTCGCCAGTCTGGTCAACCGCGGCCGGCCCGTCTACACGATGTTCAAGCCCGAGGAACTCGGCCGTGAGAACAGCAACGAAAAGTTCAACGCCTTGCAGAAGTCGATGACCCTCAACGTGTGGGATGGCCGGCTCACACGCGAACTCCAGTTCGTGAAGCAGCTGCGTGACCGGTTTCCGCAGGCTGACGTGCGTGATCGTTCCGCGATGGTGTGGAACCTGCGCAAGTACAAGTCAGCCGCGGAACTTGCCCTCATGCGAGAGAGCGCCAGGCTCGGCGTTGAGGCGCACCGCGCCGTGATGCAATCCACGCGGCCGGGCATCACCGAGCGATCGCTGGCGGCGTGATTCGAGTTCGTTGCCAAAAAAGACGGGGCGCAGGACCTGGCCTACTACACCATCATCATGTCGGGGAAAAACCACGCCTACGGGCGCGATGCTCAAGGCGCGGGGACTGGAACGTTTTGCGCAGGACTTCCGCGGCATCGTCCGGCTCGGCGGCTACAACCACTCGATTGGCCTGGCCACGCAGGACGGGATCCTTCAGAGGCTCGGCAAGGGCGCCGGTCGCTGAAAAAATCCGGACGGCCCATCGGGCACGTCTGCACGGGTGGGTTCGGCCTATCGCCGAATACCGTCCAGATGTGTGCGCCTACCCTCGACAAACGCCTTCAGTCCGTCGATTGACGACGTAAACGCGTCGGTCGTGGTGACCTTTTTGGTGTCCTTCGCCACGTCGGCGGCAATCAGCGCACGGTGCTGCTCGATGACCGGGCCAAGCACGGACCAGTCGAGCCACTTGGTCGAGATGTCCTGTACATAGCCGAGGTATTTGGCACGCAGCGAGGGCACGGCCAGCAACTTCGAGATGAGCGGTTTGCTCGCAGCGTTGACCGCGACGAGTGGATCAAGCGTGACGCTACCGCCGCCACGACCACCGCCGCCGGCCATCATCGCCTCGTTGATGTCGTGCGGAATGATGTGAAACCGCCCCGACGGATCGAGGTAGATGTTGTAGTCGCTGGCGCGTGTCCAGTATCCGTCGGAGTTGACCAACACGTTCTCCAGCGCGAGAAACTTCAACGTGCCGTCGATGTTCAGCAGTGGCGCGATCGCCGTTTCCAGCTGATCCGGCGGTGTGGTGTTGAGCACCTTCGTCAGGGTGATCAGCGCCTTCCACGACGTGTCGTTGTCCTTGTTCTTGATCTCATAGAGGCGCTTGTAGGCGGCGACATCGTCACCGAGGTATTCCAGTCCACCGCGGCCGTTCGGACTCCCGGGCACTTTCCAGCGCACACCATCCCCGGTCGTGAAGTGATCACGCAGGAAGTCCTTGTTGAACTGCGCGACGTTGGTGAACACGCCCCAATATTCGCCGTTGATGACCACACGCGCGAAGTTTGCGGACGGCGTGGGAATGTACTGACGAGAGATGTGTTCATAGACCACCGCGCGCATCAACGACGCGTCGCCATTGGCGTTGTTGAGATTCAGCGTCTTGTAGCCACGCAACGACTGGTCCTTGTTCACAAAGTCCATCGTCAGATTCAGCGATTTCTTGTAGCCGACCGGCACCATCATGAATGAAGACGCGCCGCGGAAGTGTGTGCCCACGTCCGTGTAGGTCTTGCCATCCACGACGAGCGTGGCGGGCACCTCGACGTCGGTGTTGTTGAACGCAATGAGTTCCGCTTCCCAGTCCGCCGATTCAAACGTCAGGAACAACGTGCGCAGGCTGTTGTCGTCATAGAGCGGCGCGGTGGACGCAGTGACGTCCGCAGGCGCGATGCGCGGGCCGGCAGCCGCCGGCCCCGCGGCCGGACCACCAGGCCCTCCAGGCCCACCACGTCCGCCGCGGCCCCCCATGCGGCCACCGCCAGGGCCCAGGCCTTGTCCCGGAGACGATGCCAGGAACTCCCGCGCGGCCTTCCGCTCACTGGTGTCGAGCCGTCCGTTGTTGTCCTTGTCGAATTGGTCCACGAGTTTCCGTTCAGCCTGATTGGGACCACCGCCAGGACCCCTGGGCGGGCCTTGGGCGGCCGGAGCGGAGCTGGTGAGTACCGCGGCGAACACGAGGAGAGCGAGGCGTGTAGCAATCATGATGGGTCCTTCAAAGGTCAGACTTCCGGGCCGGGCGTACGACGCAGTTCGACGGCATGCACGTCGTCGAGGCGATAGAGGGCTTTGACAAGTTCGTCGGGGGAACAACCGGACTTGAGCACGGCGTCGTAAATCACATCGATGGATGTGCCTTGCCGCGTCGTGCCAATCGACTGGAGATGTCGTGTGAGCAGTTGCGAGTCGAGAGCCGAGCCCAGCACGGTCTCCAAGTCGAGGCCGAGACCGACCCGCATCGTCAGCGTAAAGCGAAGACCGGGATTGAGGGCGAGCGCGGCAGGCCGCATGGCCCACGACGCCACACCCACGACGACCAGTCCGATGCCCGCCACCCACGGTGCACCAGCGCCCACACCCATGCCGATGACAACGGCGAAGATGACATAGGCCGTGTCCTGGGTGTCGCGCACCACGGTGCGGAAGCGCACGATCGACAATGCACCGACGAGACTGAATGCCCTCGCGACGTTGTCGCCGATGACCTGGGTCACCATGGCAATCAAGACCGACAGCAGCACCAGAGTCGCGGGAAACGTTGGCGACCCGTCCGAGGTGTCGCGACTGTGGCGATAGATCCAGGCCACGACAGCCCCGAGCGCCAGCGCGGCCACCAATCGGAGCGCGACGGCCTGTGGCGCGATGGCCGGGGCGCCAAACACGGAGGTGAGGAACTCG
>Ga0163152_10007098_pt1 | contig 12376 bp, 9 predicted proteins | sample OliLakLV19MP8IB2_FD_148635 | JGI IMG/M metagenome (GOLD analysis project Ga0163152, IMG submission 148635) | Freshwater microbial mat bacterial communities from Lake Vanda, McMurdo Dry Valleys, Antarctica - Oligotrophic Lake LV.19.MP8.IB-2 | ecosystem: Environmental > Aquatic > Freshwater > Lake... | reverse complement strand
TGCCCAAGGACTTGGGTCTTTCGCATCATTTGATCTCGGTCGATTCTATTCTGGCAACGCTTGAGCGCCGCCAAACGCATTCGTAACCGCCCTGAAGGAGTTGTCGTATGAACGTGGTGAATCTATCGGACTATCAGCAGTTTAGTAGTGATAAGATGAAGAAAAACAACATGTTTGAGACGTCCCGATTATTCTGCGACATCTACTGCTTTGAGCCAGGGCAGGAACAGAAGGGGCATATCCACGGCGAGCAGGATAAAGTCTATCTCGTGCTTGAAGGCCAGGGGACGTTTCAGGTCGGAGCAGAGAAACAGGTGCTGGAGGCAGGGCAGGGGACCATGGCGCCGGCCGGGGAAGAGCATGGAGTGAAGAATCACACGGGCCAGCGTCTCAAAGTCTTAGTGTTCGTGTCGCCGAATCCCTCGTGAATGCTAATTACTCTTCTATGATTTTTTTGAGGCGCCGATCCAACGCAAACCTGGTGAGGCCGAGATATCTGGCGGCGGTTGTCTTATTGTAGTCCGACAGCCGAAGCACTTCCTGAATGATCGCCTGCTCGATATCGGCCAAGGATTGTTTCCCCAGTTTCGATTCGAGTCGAAGCATGCGTTCTTCTCCCTCTATGACGGTAACCGCGACAGATTCCGGTCTCTGCCGTAGTTCGGCAGGGAGGTTGTCCACGGAGAGCATCTTGCCATGGCAGAAGATCATGGCTCGTTCGATGATATTGTGCAGCTCACGAATGTTTCCTGGATAGACATACTCCCGCAACAGCGTCATGGCATCCGGCTCGATATCGACGACGTCTTTCCCGAACTCCTTGCCGTATCGGATGACCGCCCGTTGGCATAAGGGCGGAATGTCCTCGACGCGTTTCCGCAACGGAGGCAGTTCGAAGGAGACCACGTTGAGCCGGAAATAGAGATCCGCCCGAAAGTGCCCTTCGGCCACCGCTTTTTTGAGGTCTCGATTCGTGGCGGCGATGAGCCGGAAATCCACTTCGATGTCATCCGTCCCTCCAAGCCGTCGGATGGTGCGCTCTTGAATCACCCGCAACAGTTTGGCTTGCATGGTCAGATCCAAGTCGCCGATTTCGTCGAGGAATAGGCTTCCGCCCTCCGCCTTTTCAAGCAGCCCGATCTTTCGCTGGACCGCCCCGGTGAAGGCCCCTCGTTCAAAGCCAAACAATTCGCTTTCGAATAGCTCTCGCGGGAGGGCGGTGCAGTTGACGCCGATAAAAGGGCCTGAAGCCCGCGCGCCATTGTGATGCAGGACACGCGCAAGATACTCTTTTCCCGTTCCTGTTTCGCCCAGGAGCAGCACCGAGGATTTTGGATTCGAGGCCACATCCCGAACCTGGGACACCACATTTTGCATGGCGTGACTGTGGGCTTCCAAGCTGGAGAGCGCATATTGGCGGTCATGATGCTCGGTCTCCACGGCAAGACGTCGTCGTAAGCTCAAGAGATCGATCGCACGATCGAGCACCGGCTCCATCGCATCCAGCTCGACGGTTTTGATGAGGAAATCATAGGCTCCGAGCTTCATGGCATCGACCGCGTCTTGCACGGTGCCATAGGCCGTGAGCAGGATCACCAGGGTGTGGGGGGCCAGTGGACGCAGCTTTCGGAGGGTATCCAGTCCGCTGAGACCCGGCATCTTGAGGTCGAGAAGGATTAGATCGGGAATCTCTTGATGCAGCGCAGCTAGTAGCGCATCGCCTGACTCAAATCCAAGCACCCGATGTTGTTTTCGAGTCAGGCGCTTGATGATCGCGTTGCGGATGGCCGGTTCATCGTCGGTCACGAAAATGGTCAGTTGCATACGTTATTCCTTGAAGAGTTGGAGTTCCTGGCGGAGTGGGAGCCAAATTCTGACGCTCGTCCCTTTCCCGACTTCGCTGGTGATCTGGATATCGCCACCATGACCCTCGATGATATTACGGCAGATCGCAAGCCCCAACCCCGTTCCCTGCCGCTTTCCTCTCGTAAAAAACGGTTCGAACACGTGCGCTAAGGCGCTCTCATGAATCCCGACTCCGTGATCCGTGACCTTGATCACCATGCCTGCCTGCTGGCCGCGGGGAAGTTCGAAGGCGGTCACTGTAATGGCTGTTTCTTCAGGAGAGGCGTCGATTGCGTTCTGGACCACGTTCAAGAGCACTTGCTTGATTTGGTCTTGGTCGGCATGGAGCCTGGCCAGCGTGGGAGGAATAGAACGTGTGAGCGTCAGGTGTTTCGCGGTGATGGTCGAATCGAGCAACTTGACGACGTCGTCAAGCAGATCGTTAAGAGGGCACAGCACCGGAGCGAGTTCCCGTGGACGAGCATAATCGACGATCTGATTGACAATACGATCCAGTCGCTTGGTCTCTTTCAAAATCATTTCCAAATCGGCATGTCGGGGGTCCGACGAGTCAAATTCGTCCAGTAAGAGAAACGCATTGGACCCGATCCCCACCAGTGGATTTCTGATTTCATGGGCAATTCCAGCCGCCACTTGACCCAGTGTTGCCAGTCGCTCGGCTCGACTGAGGCGGGTTTGCATCTGGTCTAGAGCGGTGATGTCGATATTGAATCCGATATAGAACGGCGTGTGGGTTGTCCCGTGTTTGAGGGGAATCCGTCGACTCAAGACCATCCTTACCGAACCGTTGACATGAAGAAAGCGAAAGACCGTCTCGTACGGTTGGGTGTTCGCTACTGCGTGAGAAAACTCCGACACCACCCGTTCTTGATCTTCCGGATGAATCCACTGACGAAACGTAGCCGGATCGGTGACGTGATCAGGATCGAGCCCCGCGAGGGTTTGGTTGTAGCGGTTGCTGAACGTAATCTCCGTCCCTTTGGTCGTGAAAATGCCGAAAGGGGCGTTGTCCACCAGTCCGCGATACTTCGATTCCGACGCGGAGAGATTATCATTGAGCACACGGAGGGCCGCTTCCGAATGTTCGACCTGTTCGAGGTGGCTCTGAATTTGAACGCCCATCCGGTGCATCACTCTGGTTAGATAGCCAATCTCATCCCTACGCTCAAGCACCGGGATGGTTGAGAGAGACCCAGTCGGTGAGGATCCAACCGCTTTGGCCAAGCTGACGAGGGGGCCGGCGATCGAGCGGGCGATCAGATATAACGTGGAGGCCACGAGCCCCAGGGTGAGAATTCCTCCGACTAATATCACCATGAGTGTCGTGGTCCGGTCTTGACTCAGTTGGTTCAACCGCGCCACTACTCGTTGCTGTTCGAGCTGGTCAAACGTCACCATCAACTCTCGAATCCTGACCATGATCGTTCGTCCGCGTCCTTCTTCGATATATTGGATCGCCTTCTCAGGATGGCCTCGTTTTGCCGCTTCGATGAGGTCTACCTTTTCAATGATGAGTTGCTTCACCAGCGACTGGACTTCCAAGAAATGCGAGCGATGGGGGATTTCATCGGAGACCGTCCGAGTGAGTTCCTCTCCCACGGAGAAAATGCCTTCTTGCGCGGTGCGAAAGGGGCGCAGATAAGGGCTCTGGAGCGTCAATACATATCCACGAAAACTTGTTTCGAGATCGACGATCAGCCGCATATATTGGGCGGCCGATTTTTGCGTCAGGTATAAACGGCTGAGCTGCTCTTCATCCCGTTCGACCGTTTGTACGCTTTCATAGGTCACGATACTGAGCAGGATCAGTGCGGTGAGCGGGATGAAGGAAACCAGCAGCAGTTTCCGTCCGATCGGAAGATCGTTGAATAGGCGAGCCAGGTACTCCCGCATAGGTTCTCCAGGATGATGTACGTATCCTAAGTTCGAGGCGTAAGATTGTCAAAACGAGGAACTCCTGCCTCCCCGTATTCAACTCCTCGATGGTCGTTCGTTCACAAGGCCGACGGCGGGACGAGGAGCTGCTGCGGTCACGCGACGGTCCGATCGAACCTCACCGAGTATTCCCTGTGTTACGGGATCGTCACCGGTGCGGGGCTTCTCGTAATTCCCAAGGAAGGTCGCCGGCAATCAGGATTTTTCCCTTGCACGAAATCATCGCCCGCTCGATGACATTCTGCAGTTCGCGCACATTGCCCGGGAAGGGATGCCGCTCCAGAATGGCGATGGCTGCCGGATTAATCTCCACCGCATCCTTACCGAGATCCATGCCATATTTCACCATAAACCGTTTGCTGAGCGGCGCAATGTCTTCGACACGGCTCCGGAGCGGTGGCAGCACATATGCCAAGATATTGAGACGGAAGTAGAGATCTTCACGAAATCGTCCTGCCGCCACCTCCCGCTTGAGGTCTCGGCTCGACGCGACAATGACACGAAAATCCCCGCTCATGTCCTCGGTTCCTCCTACCCGGCGGAACATTCGATCCTCCAGAATCCTCAAGAGCTTCCCCTGTGTGGCCACATCCAGATCCCCGACCTCGTCTAGAAACAACGTGCCGGATTCGGCCTGCTCCAGCAGGCCGAGCTTCCGCTGCTCCGCCCCTGCGACGGCCCCACGTTCGTATCCGAACAGCTCCCGCTCGAATAGGTCGGGCAAAATGGCCGTACAATTGATCTTCACAAAGGGACCCGTTGCGCGCACACCGTTATGGTGAATGACTCGTGCCAGAAATTCTTTGCCCGCTCCGGTTTCCCCCATCAGCAGGACGGTCGTGTTCGCATTCTGTGCCGCGTCGCGCACCTGCGCGAGGAGATTTTTCATCGACGCGCTGCTCGCGACGAGTCCGGCCAATCCATATTGCTCGGCATCATGTTCTGCGGCATACGCCACCCGGCGGCGCAGTAAGAGATACTCTAGCGCCCGGTCCACGACCGGTTCTACGCCCTGGAGGTCCACGGTCTTGATGAGGAAGTCATACGCGCCCAGCTTCATGGCTTCGACCGCATCTTCGACTGTCCCATAGGCAGTCAGGATGATCACCAGAGAATCCGGAGCTTTCGTGCGAAGTGCCTCCAGGACCTCGATCCCCGTCATCCCGGGCATCTTGAGGTCGAGGAGAATCAGATCGGGGAGGTCTTGCTCTACTGCGTCCAGCAACTCATCTCCCGACTGGAAGGCCCTGACTCGATGCTGGCGGCGCGACAGTCGCTTCATAATTGCGTTGCGCAGCGCGGGCTCATCATCTGTGACAAAGATACTGGCTTGCATGTGGGGTACTCCTATAATTACCTGGATCTATTACACGGGTGTGCAGGTAGACACGGTTGTCTTGACTCCCAGCGAGGACAGTCTGCGGCTACGGGCAATCAATGATCTCCATCGCCCGCGACTGCCAGGCGAGCACAGCGGTCAGCACGTGCATCTTCTCAGCCAGTTTCGGGAACTCAGTACGGATGACGTCGGCAGCGAACCCGGATAGAAAGCGGCTTTTGAGCTGGGTGCGGGCATAGTCGACGCCGATTTCGAGGTAAGGTGTCTCAGCGAGTAGCAGAAACCCGTCATCAGGGATACGACCGGCTCGCATGTTGGTTTCGATGATGTCGGCGGCCTTGCGGATGGGGTCGGCAAGGTCGGGGCTGTAGGGCCCGATGATAAGAGCCAGGTTGGGCATGTGTAGCCAGTCGAACCCGCGTCCAATGCAAATCATCCATTCGCGATGCTCGATGTTGAGTTCGCGGTTGGCTTGTTTGATGTCGGCGATGTGAGCGATGTTGCCTCGCACCAGGGGCAACAGATCCTGGCGCATCTGGTCGGGCATGTCGGGATAGAGCTGTGCCAGCAGTGCCGGCAGAGTGTCACGATTTTCTGAGGAAACAGTGGAGAGGTCCAGGACCTTTTCGTCGCTACCGTGAAGCACCAGGGCGTCTTCATCTGTTTCGAATCCGCACACCAGTGGGTATACCGTGCCGTGACCGGTGCCGAAGATGGACTCCATCTGCCGTTGGATCTCGAACGTATGGCTGCGGGCGGCGTCGGTGTCGTAATTAAAACCGGCACAACCGCGGCGGAGGTCGCCCTTGGAGTAATGGTAAGTAACCAGTGCGAGGGTGCGTCGTCCTTGTCCCGCTACGCGCTGCACGTGTTCGGATAATACTTCTCCGAGGTGCGGCCAGCCGAGGTGGAAGCGACCGCCGAGATTTCGGAATGGCAGCATGATGCCGTACGGCGTGTTCGTGGCCACCGGGATGTTGATGCGTCCGTCCATGCACTTGAATGCGAGAATGTCGGTGGGATGTTCCGCATGGTAGCGGCTGCGCGCAAGCCACGACTCGGGACTCCGGAACTCCTGGGAGTGACGGTCGGCATGATGAATCAGCCAGTCGATCCGTGCTTGGATGGGCATGCCATGAATGATTTCGTCATCTTTGCTCATGCATGGCAGCGTCGAATTCGTGATGGTTGCATGGTTCCTCATCGTTCGACGTCCATAATCTGTGGTTCAACCAGCGGAGGCATAGCGTGGCGAAGCACCGGGACAACATGAGGAGGAGATAGGATACGCATCGTCTTCGCCTGTCTTTTAGGGATCGGCACGAATCAGTCTGCCACAATCTCGGAGCCGTCGCTCTCAATGATATCAGGCGTCTTCACGCGTCCATCTGCGCACAAGCCCGCGTCCTTATGCGAAAGCCATGAGGCTGCGGGGAGGATTCACGCGGTAGGCCAATACGTGGTCCGAAAACGCACGAAAATGGTCCATCCCCACGATGGCGCAGGTATGGCCGGCCTCGATGCATTGATCTTGAAAGTGGTGCAAATACTCCATCGCCGTGTGGTCGATAACCTGTCCCGCCAAAATGATCAAAAAATTGGCTTGGGAGTTCGAGGGAACGATGAGCGTTTCGTTGAGCACCTTGTCGAGTTTCATCAGATTCATGCAGGTGACCGAGGACAGGTAGATTTTGTAAGGGTTTTTCATCTCACCGACCGTGCCCCGTATCGCGCTTGTCGCAACGGTCATTACACTGTATCGCTCACGAGAGCCTCGGCCGTCTCCGATTCGAATGACGGGATTGCTGAACAATTCTGTGAGCGCAGCCCACAGCCGCTTGGTAGACCGTGTGATGAACGACTCGCCGGTCTGGGTCTCATGGGCTGAAGACCGCACCAGATCGATGCAGAGCACCACGATTTTCGTCAGCGTGCCGAGCGCCACTCCTTCCAACAGATCCGAGGTGTACAACGTCACCACGACGGTGACCACCGCGATCAATAGCTGTTCCTTGCCGATCGCGAGCATTTTCACGAAGATCCTGGGCGCGCAGAGTTGCCATCCGATCCAGATGAGCAACGCCGCCAGGACCGAAAGTGGAATCAGATTGATGAGTCCTGTCCCGAACCACAAGATGAGCGCGAGACAGCAGGCATAGTAAAAGTTGGCCCAGAGGGTTCGTCCTCCAGCCAGGATGTTGGTCGTGCTTTTCACTCCGCCAGGGATGATCGTCAAGCCGCCAACCAGGCTGGAGAGGATGTTGGAGATACCCATAGCCCGCAAGGTCACGTTAGGATCGGATTTTCTATGAAACGGGTCGATCTTATCGACCGCGGCGATCGTGGCCAGTGACTCCGTGCCGTCAATGAGGGTGAGCGTGATGGTCGTGGCCACGAGAGCCTTCCACAAGTCCTGACTCTGCCATGCTTCAGAAAAATGAGGAAAGTGAATGCCATGTTGGAAAATATCGAGGGGCACCTGGACCAGGTATTCCTGCGGGAGTTGCAAGAGCCAGCCAGCTACGCCGCCCAGGCCGACGACCAGGAGGGGCGGCGGGATAAGCGTCGCCCACCGTTCTTTTCTGTTGGACAGGAAAAAGAGGAGGACCAAGGAAAGACCTCCGACGAGGAAGATCTCCGGATTCATCTCATAGAGATCTTGAGGAATCGCCAGGATGGCCGCTGGAATGGATTTGACGGGCGGCAACTGGTCCCCTAGGAGTTGTGGGATTTGTTTCACGATGATCAGGATGCCGATCGCGCTCAACATGCCTTCGACCACCGAGATGGGGAAATACAGGGCAAAGCTCCCTGCGCGAAAGAGACTCAACAGCACCTGGACTAAGCCGGTCAGACAAATCGCCACCAGCAAGAGCGGATATCCCACCGCTAAGTCTCCATGGCCGAGCGCAATCATGCCGGCCAGCAGCGCAGGCGCAAGCCCGGCGGCTGGTCCGCTGATCGTCACATAGGATCCCCCGAGGAAGGGGAAGACCAATCCGGCGATGATCGCCGAGATCACACCGGTGATGGGCGGCGCACCGGAGGCCACTGCGATACCCAGCGAGAGGGGAAGCCCGATGAGTGCCACCTGCAACCCTGCTAACAGGTCGTAACGGCAATGCTTCAGTCCACGCACCCCGTTCTCTGGTTTTGCCATGGCCGGGGCTAGCGCATCATGAGACGACATGGCATTCCTCCTGGAGATCCTGTTTCCCCGCGACTCCTTGCACCCGCACATTCTTCACAGTTTTCAGATAAAGAGTTTGTTGCATTGTTCTTTCTGATTGAAGCCTTCGGCCCATACACATAAACCCTCTCGACGACCGGCGAGTCACTATCTGCCGTTGATGAGCATTAATGCTTGGTGAGGAAGATTGGATGAGAAAAACCACCCGACGAGTATGATTGCGATCGTGAGCAGGACGACCGCGATTGTTACCTTGACCGTCCTAACACACAGATCGGCACCCTCTGTCAGGACTGTCCGCAATATCGGCGGCATCGTTATCTCCCTTGTATTGTTCTTCTGTATCGTTCTTTCAGGATTGTCCGCTCATCTCGCTAGCATGAATCGCGGTGCATGATGGTACTGTGCATAACTGATACCCTTTGACCCCTCGTGTTCTCGGGAACCCTACAGAATGATAGTCACGAAAACGCCTAGACAATACGAGAAGTTAAAGAGACTGACGAATTTTGAGGAGGGTTAGGGCAGTGGTTGTGATTTTTGAGGAGCGAAATCGCACGGCGCGCTCTGTGCGATATCGCCCTTCATAACTAATATGAAATAGTTCAGGATCATGGCGCAGGATAGGTATGAAAAAAGAAGAGACCGGTGCTGCTGGTTCAGTCCTTGTGGAAGCCTGTGCCCTCTCGTAATTCCTGGAGTGCGTTGAGTATGGTGACCGGACGCGGAGGACAGCCTGGAATGCGAAGATCCACAGGAATATGTCTCTCAACTGGACCGGTAACGGCGTAGCTCCCTTTGAAGACCCCGCAGTTGATTGCACAGTCGCCGAGCGCGATGACAATCTTCGGGTCCGGCGTTTGTTCGTACACGTCTTTCAATGCTTGTTCCATGTTGACGGTGACCGGACCGGTCACCACTAACGCGTCGGCATGGCGCGGCGACGCGGCGATATGTATGCCGAACCGCTCGATGTCATACACCGGGTTCGCCAGGGCGTTCATTTCCATTTCACAGGCATTGCACGAGCCGGTATCCACCGCGCGAAACGCCAGCGAGGAACGGAACGGTTTGGCTTTGTCTTTCGCCGCCGGTGTCGAGGCGTCTACCGTCGATGCGGCTGCGGGATGCTGGCCTGTCACGATTCCTGTTTTGAGACTTTTCTTCAGAATGCGAAACATGCGTCCTCCTTTTCCTGGCGGGCACGAGGCGAGGGGCGAGAGGTTATGGGTTGTCCTTCCCTGCCCCCGGCCTCTCGCCACTTGCCTTGTGCCTTCCTCTACAAATCATTCCCCGCATAGGACAGACTAAAGCTCTTGTTGATGAGCGGGAAGTCCGGAATGATATTCCCGAGCACGGCCTGTTGGATTGCGGGCCAGTTCGCGAACGAGGGGTCACGGACTTTACAGCGATGAATGGTTCCGTTCTCTCCCGCCATCACCATGTACAGAATTTCACCGCGCCAGCCTTCGACGGCTGACAAGGCCCAGTCACCGGTTTGTGTCCTGTGACTGGGTTTGACGGCGATCGGTCCTTGTGGCATCTTCAAACGAATCTCTCCGACCAGCCGCATGGACTCATGAATCTCATCCATCCGTACCCGCATCCGCGCCCGCACATCGCCGTAGCGATAGGTCACGACGTTGACGGGAAGCTCGTCGTAGGCCGCAAACGGTCGATCGCGCCGGAGGTCTTGATCGAGACCCGACGCCCGTCCGACGACTCCCACTACTGCATGGTCTCGAGCCGTGCGTTTCGTCAGGACGCCGGTGGTCTCTAGACGGTCTATCAAAGAGGCGTTGGAGGCGATAATCGATTCCAGTTCTGAGAAGTCCTTTTCGATCCGGTCCAGTTCGTCGCCAATCTCAGCCAGCTGCACCGCCGTGAGATCCATGGCGACTCCGCCCACCCGATTGACTCCACGGAGAAATCGTGAGCCCGTGAGCCGGTCGTTGAGCTGCATGATCTGCTCTTTCATGCGTCCACAATGGGCATGGGGAAGGGCGTAGGCCGTATCGTTACAGATCGCGCCCACGTCGCCGAGATGATTGTGGAGTCGCTCCAGCTCGAGAAACAGGCTCCGTAGATATCGTCCACGGCGTGGCACTTCTAGGTGCATCAACGATTCGACCGCTTGGCAGTATGCGAGACTATGGCCGATCGTCGTATCGCCGGAGACTCGTTCGGCCAACGGAACCGCTGCGGTCAATGCTTGTTGCTCGAACAGTTTTTCGACTCCGCGATGTTTCCAGAAATGATGCAGCTCGAGTTCCATAATGGGCTCACCTGCCACAGAAAATCGAAAATGGCCCGGTTCGATAATCCCGGCATGGATCGGACCCACCGGTACTTCAAATACCCCTTCCCCCTCAATGCGCCTGAAGCGATGTTCTCCTTGTTGCCGACCCAGTACGCGGTCCCAGGAGAAGTCCTTTTTGAGCGGGTGCGTCCCTTTGGGCCAATGTTCGTGCCGGATCAATCGTCGCAAGTCTGGATGCCCCTGCGGAATCAATCCGAACATGTCGCGAATCTCTCGCTCGTACCACTGTGCGGCATGGATGTGCGGCGTGATGGAGGGGAAGAACCGATCGCCCCCAGCGAGCTCGGTCGACAACAGCACCCAGCGGTGGGACGGTTCCAGGGTGAACAGGTAGTGCAATCCATGGGTGTCGTGAATGGGACGATTGTCGACAGCCCATAAGACGGTCAGCCTGCCTTGTAAGCCCGGTTGGGTATGGAGGTAACGGGTGATCGCCGGCAGAAGATCCTTGGAGACGAGAAAATGAGAGAATTCCTCCTGAGCCGCGTCATCTTGCACGATGGACGGGAAAGCGGCCTTGAGTTCTTCGTCGCAGGACCTCGTCTCTGCCATGGCCATCGTCTCCCTTAGTGGATCAAGAGAATTTGTGTCGCCTGCTCTAAGAGTTGCCGTATGGGCTGAGGGAGGAAGAAGCCGAATCCCACCAGCGCCGCGGCGAGCACAATGATCGGTAGATGGCCTAACGTCCAGGTTTCTCCCCGGACAATTCCCTCCGGCGGGGTACCGAAGACCATTCCAGTGATGCGATAGAGTAAGCCGGTGAACGCAAGAACGGAGCAGAGCAGAAACAGTCCGGTGAGGCCCAGGCTGCTGAATTGGTTCGACAAGGCAAAGGTCACCATGCCGCCGCTGTTGCTCAACCACTCACCCGGAACCCCTTGTGCAGCCAGCGCCGTGACGATTTGCACTTCGCTGACAAATGACGCAAAGGGAGGCAGAGCCGATAAGGCCAGCCCCGCAATCATTAAGGCCATGGCTGTCCAGGGCTGGGCGATGGCCAGACCCTGTACCTGACTGATTTCCACCGTGTGAAAGCGACGGTGAATGTTGCCCGCGGCAAAAAACGCCATCGACTTGGCGAACGCATGATTCAGCAGATGAAACAACCCACCGAAGGCTCCCAGCGGCCCCCCGACGCCGAAGCCGATCATGGCGATCCCCATATGCTCGATGCTGGAGTAGGCGAACAGCCGTTTATAGTTGTGCTGGATGAGGATGAAAAACGCCGCCGTCACAAACGAGGCAAACCCGAGCAATGCCAGCAGCCCGCCGGTGAAGGCAGGCGAAACGGCGTGGTCGACAATCATCCTCATGCGGAGAATCGCATAGACCGCCACAATTTCGAGGACACCCGCCAGCATAGCCGCCACCGGAGCAGGCGCCTCGGTATAGGCATCCGGCAGCCAGCTATGCATGGGCACGAGCCCTACTTTGGTGCCATAGCCCACTAGGATGAAGATGAAGGCCAACTTCAACACATGTGGATTCAACCGGTCGGCCACAGGCAGCAGTTGCGTCACGTTCAGCGCCTCGCTGACATGACCCAGCACATGCAGCGACGAATAATAGGTGAGCACCACGCCGAAGAGTGCGAGGGAGATCCCGACCGAACACAAGATGAGGTACTTCCATCCGGCCTCCAAGGATTCTCGTCGTCGCCAGAAGGCAATTAGAAAAGTCGTGGCAAGCGTCGTCGCCTCGATGGCCACCCATTGCACCCCGACAC
>Ga0163152_10007096_pt1 | contig 12377 bp, 8 predicted proteins | sample OliLakLV19MP8IB2_FD_148635 | JGI IMG/M metagenome (GOLD analysis project Ga0163152, IMG submission 148635) | Freshwater microbial mat bacterial communities from Lake Vanda, McMurdo Dry Valleys, Antarctica - Oligotrophic Lake LV.19.MP8.IB-2 | ecosystem: Environmental > Aquatic > Freshwater > Lake... | reverse complement strand
CAGGGCAACCTGCTGATCAAGTTGATCGGCGAGCGGCCCGCGGCGGGGCAGAAAAAAGCGCCCGCAGCCGGCCGGTTTCCCCTGTCGAGCGTGCCCGCCCTACCCTTCGACGTGGTGCCGGCCGCAGCCCGCGTTGCGGAGCATCGGTAGCCACGGCGGCGGTAGGTGTCTCGATTCTCCGCGAATCGGAGCGGATCCTTGGGACCGCGGCCGCCCCCGGCCGCATTCCGTTCCGGTCTGCATTCCGACCAATCAGCGGGCGAGTGCGCCCGCGCTCCCAGGAGCAAATCCACAATCGTTCCCACCTGCCCCCGGATTGTGATCCCTGGGACCGCGGCCGCAGTCGGAAGGGGAACGAAGAACAATCCGTCGGAGCGGCCGGGGGCGGCCGCGGTCCCAGGGAACTCCTGACGGCTCGGAGGTTTCCGCTTTCCCGCTTTCTACTTTTCCGAGTTTTCCAAGTTTTCCGATTTTCCATTTTTCCACTTTTCCGATTTTTCTCTCCTCATGGTATTTCTGGTCGTCGTCTCCATCATCTGGGCGTTCTCCTTCGGGCTGATCGGACGCTTTCTGCAGGGGGTTGACGCGGCGGTGGTTTCAACCGCGCGATTGGGGCTCGCGCTGCTGGTTTTTCTGCCGTTCCTCCGCATCGGCAAACTGCCGTGGCGCACGGGCCTCACCTTGGTTGCGATCGGTGGCCTCCAGTTCGGCGTGATGTACCTGCTCTACATCCGCAGCTTTCAGTACCTGCAGCCGCATGAAGCCGCGTTGTTCACGATCACGACGCCCATCATCGTGACGCTGTTCGCCGACGCGCTGGATCGCCGCCTGCGCTGGCAAGCGCTCGCGGCCGCCGTTCTGGCCGTCCTTGGCACCATTCCCGTCGCGCGCGGCGCGAAGGATCTCTCGCTCACTCTGGCGGGTATCCTGCTCGTGCAATTGTCGAACGCCGCGTTCGGCATCGGCCAGGTACTTTACAAACAACTACGCGCCCGCGTCGACCTGCGTGACCGCGACGTCTTTGGCCTGATGTACGCCGGAGGATTCGCGGTCGCTTTGAGCTTGGTCGTCACCCGCGATGTTTCACTCGCGTTAACTTCCCAGCAACTGTGGACACTCCTCTATCTCGGAGTGCTGGCTTCGGGGTTGGGTTTCTTCCTCTGGAATGTCGGAGCCACGCGCGTCACCGCCGGAACGCTCGCCGTCATGAACAACGCCAAAGTTCCGCTCGGCGTGGCGGCGTCGTTGGCGTTCTTCGGCGGCCAGACAAATCTCGTCGCTCTCAGCGTAAGCCTGGCCGCGCTCGGCGCGGCGGTGTGGTTGGCGCGGAGGTAATATCAACCAGCAGCTGATGTGATTTTGCCTTTAGGGCGACATCGGCCGTAGGGCCCGAGCTCGCTCGTGGCTGATTCTTTTTCGCCCCACCGTTCAGGCCACGACCAAGGTCCGGCCCTACCTCGGAAAGTCCCGCTACTTCGCCGTCGTCGGGTACGTCTTCGAATGTCCGGTCGAGGGAACGCTGACCGTGTAGCTCTTCCCATCGGCGGCGACGGACATCTTGATAAGATTCGCCGGACACTTCGCAGCGTCCGGCCCGGTGAGATTTTCGTGATTCGCGATATGCGCATGCGCGGCATTATCCTCCGCGGGAACATTGAAACTCTGGTGCACTTGATAGAGCGCCTGCACCGATTTGGCGGAACGGATGGCGGCAAACGATCCCGGTTGGCCCCCCTTCTTCGGTCCGTTGTTCATCACCACGACGGTCGGCTCCAGGCTCTGCACCAAAACCGGGTGGTTGCTCACTTCGAGACCGTGGTGATTTGTCTGATACACGTCGACCTTGCCTGCGAGATTGTAGGGCGTGACGAGCTTCTCCTCGACGTTCCACGTCAAGTCACCGCCGTCGAAGAAGCGAAACCCGCCAAAATCCAGCACGAAGACCGCGCTGTTCGCGTTGTCGCTCGTGTCGGCCGGTTTCGCCGGAACGGAGCCCGTCAGCGGATTCTTCACCTTCAGCTGGGCTGCGGTCGGCGCGACAAACTTCTGGTCGGCGGCGATGCAGCGCAGTTCGAGCTTAGGTGCCCCCCGGCCCGCGGCCGGCTTGAGCGGAATGGCGACCCCGGGGGCGAGCGCTACCCGTTTGGCCGCGATTTCCTTGAAAGGTTTAATCTGCACCGGAAAGGTGGATTGCTTGCGGGCATCAGGATCATTTTCCGGAATCGCCCGCTGATAAACCGTGCCAAAGGGAAGCTGCTGCGCGACCTCGGCCGCCCCGCCAAAATGATCAAGGTGCCAATGGGTGATCACGACGTGATCGATCTTGCTGAGGCCGGCCGCCTTCGCCGCGGCAATAATGCGGGACGAGTCGCGGCCGCCGGGGTTGCCGGTGTCGATCAACACCGACTCGTTGGCGGGCGTGACGATCAGGGTTGAGCCGCCACCTTCGGAATCGATCCAGTAGAAATCGAGCGTCTTCGTTTTCTCGTCCGCGCGAGCAGCAGCCAGCAAGAGGAGAACGCTCGCGCAGAGCGCGGTCCGAAGCTTGGGGAAGCAATTTTTCATAGGGGGGGAATGAATCGACCGTGGTTGAGCTAAAGGCGGACCGCGGACCCGCCGTACTTTAACCTCTGAGGAACACAGGCGCGAGCATCATCCGGAACCCCGGAAATGCTCTACCCGCTCATCATCCTAAAAAACGAAGTTGAACCGCAGATTTTCACTGATGACCACTGATGCAAACAGAATTGCGCGATGGAGGCCGTTCATCCGGTAAGTGAAGGGCCAGTTCTAACCCATCGATCCGGATCGATGGGAACAGTGTTTATTAGTGCTCATCAGTGGTTACTTCTTCTGAGGAATTTAGGATAATCGCCGATTCGGGATTTCAAATTTCAGATCTCAACTTTCAGATCTAAGATTCAGATCTGAGATTTCAGCTGCCGCTCCAACGCGGCGGCTAGGTCTTCAATTTTGATGGGTTTGGACACATAATCGTTCATTCCCGCGGCGAGACACGCTTCGCGATCTCCGACCATGGCGTTCGCCGTGAGCGCAATGATCCGGGGGCGATCCTCAGGATCGGGCCAACGCTGAACAATAACACGTGTGGCCGCCAATCCGTCCATTTCCGGCATCTGCACATCCATCAGGATCACGTCGTAATGCTGACGTTCGAGTGCTTCGAGTACTTCACCGCCATCGGCTGCCACGTCGGCGCGGTACCCGAGTTTGCGCAGCATGGAGAGCGCCACCTTCTGATTGACCGCGTTGTCCTCGGCCAGAAGGAGGTGCTCGTGATGCGTGACATGATTCACCGCAGACTGATTCGCAAAGGGATGAACGGTGGAGGGGCGTTCGCCGGCACGCTTCCCTTGCAAGACCGACATGAGCGTAGTGAGCAGCTGGGTGGGTTTCGCCGGCTTGGTCACAAACGCAGCAAAAAGGTGCGTTTCACTGAGCTCTTCCCGAACCGCATACGGAGACATTAATACCAGCGGCAGCGCCGACCTGCGGTCGATCCGATGGATCGCTTGCGCGAGTGCTTCACCACTCATGTCCGGCATGTACAAATCGATCACCGCCAGGTCAAAAGATTCTCCCGCCTGAAGCCACGTCAGTGCTTCCGAGCCGGACGGTGCGGCCCACACGTGCATCCCCCAGGACGTCGCGAGCTCCACCAGAATGCGCCGGTTCGTCGCGTTGTCGTCCACCACCAGCAGCCGTCGGCCAACCACATTTTCGGAGGCGGACGGCTCGGCCTCGACTCTCCCGGCCATACTCAGCACCTCCACCTGAATCGAGAGCCGAAAGGTCGCTCCCGGCGGCTCGTTGGTTTCGACCTCGAGCCGGCCGCCCATGAGCTCGGCGAGTCGGCGACTGATCGCCAGGCCAAGGCCGGTGCCGCCGAACTTGCGCGTGGTCGACGCATCAACCTGAGAGAAGGGCTGAAACAACCGCGCGATGTTTTCGGCCGAAATTCCGATTCCCGTGTCCCGCACAATGAAGGCGAGCTCGACCTGACTTTCACCGCGGCGCACGATGCGAACTGACAGCACCACCTCGCCACTCGGCGTGAATTTTAATGCGTTGCCGAGGAGATTGACCAAGACCTGCCGCAGGCGCGTCGGGTCGCCTCTCACTACCTCCGGCACGTCTCCACTTACCTCATACAACAACTCGATGCCCTTCTCGTCATAACGCGAAGCAAGCAGATCGAGCGCACCTTCGACGCATTCGCTCAGGACAAACTCAACGTGCTCGAGCTGCATCCGGCCCGACTCGATTTTGGAAAAGTCCAGGATGTCGTTGATGATCGTAAGCAGCGAATCACCGCTTTCGCGGATGGTCTCGACGTACTCCTGCTGCTCATGCGTGAGGTGCGAATCCAGCAAGAGCGAAGTCATCCCGATCACGCCGTTCATGGGCGTGCGGATTTCGTGACTCATCATCGCGAGGAACTGGCTTTTCGCGAGATTCGCACTCTCGGCCGCTTCCTTCGCGGCGTGCAGTTCGGCGGCCTGACGTTTCAGTTCAGTGATGTCGACGACCGAGGCAATCTGATGATGTTCTCCCGAAACCGCATCGTGGAGGACTCGCACCGTTAGCAAAGCCCACACCACCTTGCCATCGGGGTGAACGTAACGCTTTTCGAGACTAAATCCGTTGGTTTCTCCGCGGCGCAATTTCGCGGTCAATTGCTCCTGACGCGCCCGGTCGTCGCGATGCGTGGCCAGCGCGTAGAGCGCGGGATCAGCGCGGCGCTCGACCGGAACTCCGGTAATCCGCGCATGCGCCGAGTTGACGGTGTGCGTCTCACTTTGGCGACCGACTACGAACCAGGAGAGCCCCACGGGGACCAGTTCGAAGACGCTGCGAACGCGAGACTGCTCCTCCGCCAGTTTCTGCTCCGCTTGCTTGCGTTCCGTGATATCGACCAGCGTGCTGAGCTCTTCGTACGCTCCGTCCGGCAGCGCGCGCCGCTGCAACGTGAGCACCACCCAAACAATGCGTCCCCCGGTGTGGCGATAACGCTTCTCAATGGAAAACAGTTCGATCTCGCCGGCGGCCAGCCGCGCATGCTGCTCCTGCTGGAGCCTATATTCTTCAGGAAAACTGATGCTCGCAAACGCGCCGGGCCGCGCCAGCTCCTCCGGCGTCCGACCACAAATACGCGCATGCGCCCGGTTTACCAATTGCACGGTGACGCCAGCGCGATCCACGTGCCGCCACAAGATGCCCGTCGGGGCTGATTCAAAGATGAAACGAAACTGCGCCTCCTTGCGCTCGAGTTCATCCTGCGCGTGCTGCAGCGGGGTGAGGTCGACCAACGTGGACACCTCTTGGTATCCTCCTTGCGGATCGCGAAACCGATGAAAGGTCAGCTCGGCCGAAACCTGGTTTCCATCGAGCCGCAGATAGCGTTTCTTGATCGTGAAGCAATCGATGTCTCCGCGTTCGAGCCGTTGATACTGCTCTTGTTGACCCGCCCAATCGTCGGGATGCGTGATGCGACGAAAAATCGCGGAGTCCTGCATCTGGTCCTGGCTCAGGCCCAGGATTTGCAAATGCGCGTTATTAGTGAGGCGCCGCCGATTGCCGTCAGGTCCGACCCAGAGCCACGAGAGACCCAGCGGCGCACTCTCAAAGATAAATCGAAACTCCGCCTCCTTCTGCGCGACCTCCGCCTGAATGCGCTTTCGCCCCGTGATGTCCAGCTGCAGGCACATGAACCCCGTCACCGTCGCGTTGGCATCCTTGATCGGCTGAATGTCCAGCTCAACCCAGCGGCGCTGCCCATCCTTCGTGTAGTTCAGGATCTCGCCCTTGAACGGCTCACCTCGATCGCAGGTCGCATCAATGTCAGCCAACACTGCTTCGCTCGTTTCCGGACCATGCAAAACTTCGCTCGGCCGACGGCCTTTCACCTCGTCGAAACGATAGCCGAAGAATCGGGTGAAGCTCTCGTTGACCCACTCGATCCGCCACGTCGCGTCGGTCAGCAAGACGCCGCTCGCCGTGTGACTCGCGAGTAGCGCCAGCTTCCTCGACTCGGCCTCGGCGTGGGACAAATTTGCCGTCATTTCTTCCGCGAGTCGGAAGGCTTCACTCCGGGCGTTCACGAGCACCCACGTAAAGCCCGCGCCAAAAAATGAGAGTAATCCAGCTCCAATTAAAACGAGGTATTCCAAGGTGCCCGTGGAGTGCGCGGCGAACGGGGGCAAGGTGCGCAGGCGCAGAATCCATTCCCGACCTGGCACCGGCAGGATGACGGTCTTCACGCGGGATTTGAATCCAGCCGCGTCGGTCGACGTAAGGAGGCGCCCCGCCGCGACGCCGGAATCATCAGCCCGCCGTTCGGACACCTCCACTGAGATTTGCCCTTCGGTCCCCGCGAGCACGTCCGTCAGAAGTCGATCAATCCACACGGCGGCGAAGGTCCACCCTTGGACCGCCCGAAGACGGGCGTCGGCCTCTCCGTTGACAACCGTCGAAGCATAAACCGGCACAAAGAGCAGCGTGCCGACCATTCCGCGTGGGACTTCGGACAAATTCATCGGCGGCGTCATCCCTGCGGCCGACGCAGCCGCCGCCTGTTCCGCAGCCTGGCGCGTTTCGGCCCGCGCTCCCAAATCCCGACCGCGGCGCGCGACTCGTTGCCGATCAGGAGCCATTTGGGTAACGAGAAAAACATCCGCCGCCTGGCCCGCCCGCTCGGCTTTGAAATCAGCCGCGGCCGCTTCCAGTCGCGATTCCACTCCATCCAAATCTCCGCGTTGAACGCGTTGCGCGTAGCCGAGCCCGACCGTCATGCGATCGAAGAAAGGCGAAACCGATTCGACGTAACGACTCCAGCTTTGCTCGGAGACCTCTCCTTCCGGGCCAACCAGTGCGCGCCCCGCCTGCAACAGCTGCGCCGTGGCCTGCAGCCGCGTCGCGATTCCATCAACCACCCTCTCTTCCAATCGCTCGAATCGCGCGGTCTCGACCCGGTCCAGTTCCAGCCGTAGGACCTGCCAAATCAGAACCGAAAGCAGAAGCCCCAACACCAGCACAAACCAAGGGAGCAGCCGACTTTTCAGCGGACGCAATAGGGGCGCACGAACGTTTCCGACCATCGCAGACAAGCAAATCACAAGCGTCCCAATTGGCGAATTCTTTGCGTCTTCCTTTGCTCCATCGAAACCTCCCTTTCCGAGGAGGAAAAATCCCCGGCCGGGCTTCCCGCCGCTCGTTGCTTTCCTCCTTATACGTGCGACTGATGTGATTTTGACGTTGGCGCAGCAGCGCCGGTAGGACCCGACCTCCGGGCGGGCCGCTCAGAAAATGTGGCTGCAACGGCCCGCCCGGAGGTCGGGCCTTACACTCGGAAAAGTCCAAATCTCAGGTGCGATTGGTGTTATACCAACGTCGCTTGATATTTGGACTGTCATTGCGAGAAGCGGAGCGCCGAAGCAATCCAGCTGGATCGCCCCGGCGCGCTTCGCGCACCTAATGAACACCTACCGTTTGTCATTGCGAAGGGGCCTAAGCGACTGCGGCAATCCACGGCTCCCGATGGATTGCCACGCTCGGCAAGCCTCGCTCGCAATGACAATCGGGGGTGTTCATTGGCGATTCCACCCAACGTCGGGCTGGTCCAGCTCTCGTGATGACAATCGTCTACATTATACGGGCGATTGATATTAGGCCTGCCGCACGAGCCAATCCGCCGCGGTGCCGCTGGCGGGAACGCTCAGCAGCGAACGCAGGCGCGCCGTATCGGCCGCGGTCTGCGCCTGGCGCGCGGGGTTGCGGATGCAATCGCGAACTTGCTCCGCGAGCGCCGCGGGCGAAGCCGCGCCCTGAATGAACTCCGGGTACATCGGTTCCTGCAAAAGCAGATTGGCGATGCCCAGATACTCAACCTGCAAGAGCATGCGGCCCAGCACATACGTCAACGGGTTCGCCCGATACGCGATGGCTCCCGGAATTCCGGCCAGAGCGCAATGCATCGACATGGTGCCACTCGACGTGAGCACCGCGGCAGCAGCCTGCGGTCCTCGCTCCCCGGCGGAGGAAGCGTGATCGCCGGATACCTTTAAAAGCCGAACATTTTTCGGCGGCTGTGCCGCCTGCAACACGCCGAGAATAGTGTCGCTTGGATAGAGCACCACGGCCGTCGCATCCGTCGACTCCTGGGCAAACGCCTGAAAGCCCGCGAGCAATACGGGAAAAATCCGCGCGACCGCCTGCTTGCGACTGCCGGGCAAAAGCAGCACCGGCCCCCGCGGATCGTAGTGCACCGGTGCCGCATAATCGGCGACGACGAAGGGATGGCCGACGAATTTAACCGGCAGGGACGTGTCGTGGTAGCACGCCGGCTCAAACGGAAAGATCACCGCCATCGCGTCGAGATCACGCGCCATCGTGAAACGGCGTTTCGCTTTCCACGCCCAGATCTGCGGGGAGATGTAATAGAGCACCTTGATCTTCCCTCCGCCTTTCACCGAAAGCCCCTGTTCGCGCAACGCCGCCGCGAGTCGCAGGTTGAGTCCGGGATAGTCCACCAGGCACACCACCCGCGGCCGGTGCTCTCTGATCCAGCGCAGAATGTCCGCGAAAAGCGCTTTGAAGAACGAGTAGTTCTTCAAGACTTCGACCAATCCGACCACCGAGGAAGCCGTAAGGTCATGCAGCAGTTGCGCTCCGGCCGCGGCGAGCTGCGGACCCCCGAGAGCGGCAATCGACCACTGCGGCTGGGCGACCCGCACCTCACGCACCATGCGGGTCGCGTGTTCGTCCCCGGAGTGTTCGCCGGCGATGATCAACACGTCGACACGCGGGCCAGTCGGCGGTGGCAGGCGAAACGACGCGACGTCACTCATGAGAGCGGCCCGACGGCGCGCGACCGCGACCGACTCGCGCAGCGGATGCAGCGCTCATTTCGCCGCCGAGCGGATTTGCTCGGTAATCGTAATCGCCACTTCCAAGGCACTCTTGCCCAAGGCCGCTCCCACTTTCGGCTGGCGCATGGCAACGACGCTTTCGATGAAGTGCGCGAGTTCCAAGGCGAGTGGTTCGCCTTTTTCAATCGGGATATCGCGCACCGGTATGGCACTCAAATCACCCGCTTTCACCAGGCCGATTTTCATCTTCAACCCATACGCAATGATATCGCTCTTCTTCACCAGGTGTCCGGCCTGGTTCATGAAATCAAGCGAGAGGTAAGCGTCGCCTTGAAAAATCCGGATCTCGCGCGCCTTCTTCGCGCTCATGCGGCTCGCGTTGAGGTTGGCGACGCAGCCGTTCTGAAACTGAATGCGCGCATTCGCGATGTCTTCGCTCTTCGAGAGAACGGTGACACCGACGCTGTCGATCCGCGTGATCGGCGACTTGACCAACGCGAGCACGATTCCGATGTCGTGAATCATCAGATCGAGCACGACGCCAACCTCGGTGCCGCGCGGTTGATACGGCGCGAGGCGCTCGGCCGTGATGTAGCGCGGATCATCGATTTCCTTTTCCAGGAAACTCATGACCGGATTGAAGTGCTCAATGTGGCCCACCTGCACGAGGCGATTCCCGGCGCGGGCGGCAGCCAGCACTTGCTCGGCCTCCTCGATGGACGCGCACAGCGGTTTCTCGATCAAGACGTGCGCACCGCTGGCCAACAACGGCAACGCCACTTTCGCGTGCTGATCGGTCGGCACCACGACCGACACGGCCTCGCACGCGGCACCCAGCTCCTCGATCGTGGCGAACCGACGACACGCATGGCGCGCGCAGATCTCGGCCGCGCGAGCGTCACTCGTTTCGTAAATACCAACCAACTCCGCGCCGGGCAGCGTGGAGTAAATGCGGGCATGGTGCTGTCCCAGGGAGCCAACCCCCGCCACACCGCAGCGAATTTTCGTCGAAGCCATTTTTCAGAGTGTGGGTTCCAAGGAACCGTGAGCAATACTGGAGCGCACAGGCAGGAATGGCTGTGTCACGCGGCACACTCACAACCCAGCCGGCGCGGCCCCGCGCCTATTCCAAAAGGCCGTTGTGCAGGAACGTCTGGCGCTGCGTCTTCGCGGCATGCGCGACATTGTGCGTCACGAGCACGAGCGCGGTGCCGGTTTCGCGGCAGAGCTCGAGCAGGATCCCAACCATACTGTCGCCGGTGTGTTCGTCGAGGTTACCCGTCGGTTCATCAGCCAGGATCAGCTTCGGCGAATTCATCAACGCGCGCGCCACCGCCACGCGCTGCCGTTCGCCGCCCGATAATTGCATCGGCAGATGGCTGGAGCGTTCCGCGAGTCCCACGCGGGCGAGCAGGTCGCGCGCGCGTTTACGCTCGGCCGCGCCGGGCACCCGCCGCATGCGGGCGGCGATCAAAACATTCTGCAAGGCGTCGAGTTCAGGAATCAGGTAGAACGATTGAAAAACCATGCCGAGGAACTCGGCGCGGCGCTCCTCCCCCGCTCCAGCTCCCGCCCAGCTGACGGTCCCCGAATCCGGCGCGTCCAAGCCGGCGAGCAAATGCAGCAGGGTGGACTTGCCCGAACCCGATTCACCGCGGATCGACACGCTCTCGCCGCGATGCACGTCGAGATTCACGCCGCGCAAAACCTCGATGCGACGATCGCCGCTCAAGTAAGTTTTCCGCACCTCGTGGGCACTGAGAACGATGTCACTCACTGCGCAACGCCTCCACCGGTTTGAGTTTCGCCGCGCGCCACGCCGGCACCAGCCCGGCGAGCGTTGAAGCCACGATCGATCCAATGATGATAATCGTCAGATCCGAACCCGTCGTGTGCGACGGCAGATCCACGAAGCCATAAAACTGTTGGAACACTTCGGGCCCCACGGTGAGTCGGGCCAGGATTTGCACGATGTCGTTGCGGAACGTGATTACGACCCAAGCCAGGCCCAAGCCGGCAACGGTGCCGGTGACGCCCAGGATAAAACCTTGCGCGCAGAAACACGCGGCGACGGCGCGGGAACTTCCGCCCAACGCACCGAGCAAGCCGATCTCGCGCGTCTTTCGTACCACCGCAATCAGGAGCGAGCTCATGATGGACAAGGCCGCGACCGCGACGATGAATGTGAGCAGAAAGAAAACCATGTACTTCTCGAAACGAATGATGCTCTGGAAATCCGCTTCGGATTCGAACCAGGTGAGGGCCCGCTGCTTGAACGGCAGAATGCCATTGAGTGCCGCGGCGACCTTGAATTCGTCTTCGCCTGGCTTCAACCGAACGTTGAGGCCGTGGACGGTCTTTCCCAGGCCGTACAATTCCTGCATCAAGCGGAGCGGCGCAATCACGGTGCTGCGATCCAAGTGCTGGTGGCCAATCTGGAAAATCCCCGCCACGCGCAGCGTGCGCGGGAGAATAATTTCATCCTGACTCCATTTTTCAAACGCGAACGGCGAGAGCACCTCCACCTCGGAGCCCGTGCGCGCGCCCAGCGATTGCGCGAGCATCACGCTCAACAAAATCGAATCGTCATCGAGGTCGTCGACCGATCCCTGCACGATGTAGCGTTGCAGCGGCATCACTCGATCAACGCGGGCCAGGTCCACGCCAATGATGACCGGATATGCCGGCCGATTCTCGTGTGACAACAGGACCACACCGCGCGCGAACGGCGAAGCTGCGGCGACGCCGGGAAATTTTTCCACCTGCTGCAGCAGCTCCGGCGCATTTTCAATCACCGACTGACTCACGATCTGAATTTCACCCTGCGTATCGACAATCATCGACCGGATACCCTGGCCAAATCCGCCCATGATCGACGTCGTTACCACCAGCAACGCGACGCCGACGGCCACCCCGAGACCCGACATGAAGGTGAAAAAAGGAAACCACCGCCCCGTGGGAAACAGCTGCTTGAGGGCGAGGTAGAGAAACCAAGGCATCGGTTGAAAATTGGAAAATTGGGAAAGTGGAAAACGCGTAAGAGTTCAGGCCCAGCGGGATAGGCTCAGACCGGACGAATCAAGGTTGGTGACCCATGTTTTTCGCTCTGTGCGATGATTTTGGACGTCCGCTCAACGCTTTGCTGCTGAATCCGGTTTTCCTATGCTTACTCGATGGTCTCACTTTAAGGCTCCTGTTTTCCAATTTCCCGATTTTCCGTTTTCCCGATTTTCCGATTTTCCGATTTTCCGCTTTCCCGCTTTCCCGCTTTTCCGCTTTCCCGATTTTCCGATTTTCCGCTTTCCCGATTTTCCGCTTTCCCGCTTTTCTCAGTGACTACCCGGGCGCTGTTGCGGGAACAGGATCACGTCGCGGATGCTTTCGGCACCGGTGAGCAAAATACAGAGGCGATCGATGCCGACGCCCATGCCGCCCGCGGGAGGCATGCCGTGTTCGAGGGCGAGCAGGAAGTCGTAATCGATGTTCTGT
>Ga0163152_10007093_pt1 | contig 12384 bp, 9 predicted proteins | sample OliLakLV19MP8IB2_FD_148635 | JGI IMG/M metagenome (GOLD analysis project Ga0163152, IMG submission 148635) | Freshwater microbial mat bacterial communities from Lake Vanda, McMurdo Dry Valleys, Antarctica - Oligotrophic Lake LV.19.MP8.IB-2 | ecosystem: Environmental > Aquatic > Freshwater > Lake... | reverse complement strand
CGGCCGGGCTGTTCGTGATCGAAACGGCGAGCGTGATTCTGCAAGTCGCCGGATTCAAGGCCTGCGGGCGGCGGTTGTTTCGCTGCGCTCCATTGCACCATCACTTTCAGTTTCTCGGTTGGGGCGAGCGACGCATCGTGCGGACCTTCTGGGGGGTGAGCCTGACGAGCGTGCTGGTCGCCTGCGGTCTGGCCGGCATACCTAACCGAAATGTTAAAGAAACCCGCGAGATTGCCGTAAAGCCAATGGCCGTCGCGGCAAAGCTCCAAGATCAGCTCGCCAGCGACGACTAACTTTTTCGTCGCGGCAACACGGCAATGAACCTTTTGCCGGCGTGTTGCGTCTGACAACTATTGCACGAAGCAGCTCTGGCAGGAGACCGCATGTCGGCGGTCAACATCGAGATATGAACGGCCATTCACTTCACGTTGTGTTTTCGGGAGGGGTGACGGGGGGACATCTGTTTGCCGGCCTGGCGGTCTCTGAGTTGTTGCGCCGCAATCGCCCGGAAACGGCGATCACTTTCTGTGGCATCGGCAACGATTTCGAACGCGCGCAGGTCGCGGCCGCGGAATTCGACTACTTCAGCCTGCGAGCAGAACCTTTGCCCCCCGGCTTGTGGCGAGCCTTTGGGTTCATGCGCCGCCAGTTGGCCGTGCGCCGCGATGCACAGAAGTGGATTGCAGAGCGCGAGGTCGACCTGGTGGTCGGCCTGGGGGGCTACGCGAGTGTGCCGATGGCCGCGGCGGCCGTGCGGGCCGATGTGCCCCTCGTGCTCTTGGAACAAAACACCGTGCCGGGGCGCGCGACGCGTTGGCTTGCCCGACGAGCGAGCGCCGTGTGCGTGGCTTTTCCCCCGGCGCGTGACGCATTGCGTTCGCACGCCGAAGTGCGGTTGACCGGCAATCCGCTGCGGGCGGGCTTTGGCCCGGTCAATCGGCTGGTGCAGCGATTGGGAGCGGCGCGGCTCGGTCAGCAAGCGCCGCAACTCACGGTCCTCGGCGGCAGCCAGGGAGCCCGCACGCTCAATCAGCAAGCGCCGCTGGCCCTCTATCGACTGCGAGACCGTCTGCGCAATTGGCATATCGTGCACCAGACCGGCGAGCGCGACTTGGAAGCCACGCGTGCGCTCTATCAGAAGCTCGGGCTGGCAGCCGAGGTGCAGCCGTTTTTGGATGCGATGCCCGAGGTGCTCGCCCGCACGTCGCTGGCGGTGAGCCGTGCCGGCGGCACCACGTTGGCCGAATTGGCCGCGACGGGCGTGCCGAGCGTGCTCGTGCCTTATCCGCACGCGACCGACGATCATCAACGGCGCAACGCGGAGTTCTTCGCGCAGACGGGGGCCGCGCGGATCGTCGAATCGCGCGATGCCGCGGGCCGGCTCGATGAGCGCCTGGCCGACGAAATCAACGTGCTGCTGACCGATAATGAAGCGCGGCGCGCGGCGTCGTTCGCCATGCTGCGTTTGGCTCAGCCGGCCGCGACCCAGCGTGTGGCGCAACTAATCTGCGAACTGGCGCGACCACGAGAAGTGCCGCAGGGTGCGTGAGCTGCGCATCGCATTGGTGTGCCACTGCTTGCCGGTCGCTCGATCGCGAAGCTGACATTAACCTGGTACCGGCAAGCAGTGCCGGAGTTGTCGCAAGTGCCCAAGGGGGACAGTCCCCGGCACTGCTTGTTCGTCGGCGGCAACGTTAGCGAGCTTCGGCCATTGCTTTCTGCCGACTGCCAAACACTGGCACACGAACCATACTGCGAAGCAACTCGTTAGCGCGCCGACTGAGCCTGTCGATGTCCGCGAAGAACGATGCTCCGTTCGTCACGCCGGCTTGGCTGCCATGCGTGCGATCCGCAGATGGGCATCGTGCATCGGCACCGCGACATCGAGCAGGTTCGGGTGCAGGTCCATGTCGCGGGCCAGAGCCGGCAAGTCGAACTTGAAGAATTCGTTCGGCTCGGCGGTGTGGAAGAACAGGAGCTTGCCGCCGCCCCCTCCGCCCGACGCGGCCAGCAGGAAGCCGGCCGGGTGAAAACGCAGCCCCCAGATCGAGCCGTCAAAACCTTCCTTAGCGCGGTGCGTTTGCTGCTTCTCGCCGGTGTTGGCGTCGAAGACGATGACGATCGGCTTGTGCACGGCCCCCAACGGGTTTGAGGCGTCGGTCGTGCCGCCGGCGGCAACTAGCGCGCCATCACCACTGACTGTCAACGAACGAACACCTCCGAAGTCGACGAATTGTCCGCCGTCGTACTTCCACAGCGGCGTGGCGTCGAACTGCGCGGTCTCCTTGGCGGTCGCCAGATCCCAGCGCTTCACGAAGCCCTTGATGTCGCCGCTGAACAGCGTGCCGGTGCTCGGATGAAAGGCGACCGTGTAAACCCGGCCGGTGTGCCCCGCGAGCACCTGCAGCAGGCGGCCGTCGAGCGTCGACCAGAGCTTGACGAGATTATCGTTGCCGACCGTGGCCAGGGTTTTGCCATCGGGGCTGGTGGTGATGGCGCGAATCCAACCATCGTGCGCGCGGTCGACGATGCGCAGCGGTGTGGGCTGCTCGTCCGTCGCCGCCCACCAGACGAGGCGGCCATCGTATCCGCCGGAGATCAGCAGCTCGCCCGTGGCATCGAACGCCAGCGAACGGACCCAGCTATCGTGCGCGCCGGTGAGCGCCGTGTGCTTGGCGCCGTCGAGCTGCCAGCGGCGGATCGAATTGTCTTGCGCGCCAGCGAAGACGAAGCGGCCCGAGGGATCGAACTTGCACGACAAAAGGGGCGAGTTGCCTTCGACCAGATCCGCGGCGATGTAAGTTTGCGCGGGATCGGCCGTGGGTGGTGGCGGCGGCGCGGCTGGCTCGGCTGCCGCAGTGTTTTCGGCTGGCGCTGTGTTTTCGACCGGCGCGGTGTTTTCGACTGACGCGGCGGGCTCAGTCGGCGCGGGGGGTACCGCTGGCGCGGCAGCAGCTTCAGTGGCGGCAGGTTCACTCACGCCAACAGTTCCTTGATCGGGCCGAAGGCGGGATCGGCCATCGGCAACGGGCGGCCGGAAACGTCGAACGTTTCGGTCGAGTCGAGTCCAACCGCCTGCAGATACGTGTGGAACAACTGGGCGCCGTTGACCTGGCGGTCTTTGACTTCGGTGCCGTTGTGATTGGTGGCTCCATAGGCGCCACCAAGCTTGACACCCGTGCCGCCGAGCACGACCGACCAGGCGGTGCCCCAATGGTCGCGACCGCAGTACTGATTGATGCCCGGCGTGCGGCCGAACTCGGAGTTGACGACCAACAGCGTGCTGTCCCACAGCCCCCGATCGGCGAGGTCGGCGACCAACGTGCTGAAGGCCTGGTCAAACTCGCCGAGCTGTTCGAGATGGAAGTCGAAATTCTCGTTGTGCGTATCGTAGTTCGAGTGGCTCACCTTGACGAACGTGACACCGTTCTCCAATAGCCGGCGGGCCAACAGGCAATGCCGGCCGAAGTCGTGGCTGCCATAACGCTCGGCATCGGTCGCGGGCTCTTTGGTGACATCGAACAGCTCGCGGCGCTTCATCAGTTCGGCCGCCTGGTCGTACGTTTGAGTGTAGGCCTCGGTCTCGGCGGTGCGGCGCCGGCGGGCGAAGTGATCGTTCACGCGGCGGCGCATCGCCTGGCGAGACAGATCGGCCGCTTCGGTCACCGCATCTGGCCGAACAGTGTTTTGCGGTGGCTGACCGCCGCCGAGTGTCACCGAGGCATAGCGCGGACCAAGGAACGCGGCGTCGCTCGAGCTCAATCCGCCGCCACCACCCGGCGTGATGTGGATGTAACCGGGCAAGGGATCGTTTTCGACCGACAGGCAGCGCGCGGCCACGGAGCCCAAGTGCGGGTACTCGTTCGACGGATCGGGGACGCGCCCCGTGTGCATGATGTAGCTGCCACGACCGTGATCGTTCTCGTTGATGTTCACGCCGCGGACGATCGTCAGCCGGTGCATTTGCCGGGCGGTTTGCGGCAGCAGTTCCGAAATGTGAATGCCGGGGACCGAAGTGGGGATGGCGCGGAATGGGCCACCGGTGTCGGTGCCGGGCTTGGGGTCCCAACTTTCGAGCTGGCTCAGCCCGCCGGCCAGGTAGACCATCAGGATGCGCTTTTGTTTCGACTGCAACTCGGCCGCGGCGGCGGGACGCACGAACGCACCAAGCGGGCTCGCGAGCACGCCTGCGCCGGCCATCGCGCTGGCTCCGGCCAGGCCCAGGAAGCGGCGCCGCGCGACAAGGTGCTCGGCCGTTTGACAGGCGTAGGTGCATTTCATGGCGAAATCCTCATGATTGCGGCGAGGTTAGGGGACAGGCACCTCGCTGCGAAAGTGACCGCAGCGTCAGTCATCAAACTGCTCGGAGCCAGTCCCCAGCTAGTGATTCAATCGAAACTCGGCCGAGGCCACCAGGGCCCAGGCCAACTCCTCGAGCGCCGCGGGGCGCTCGGCGGCCGGTCGGGCGTTCAGCGCGTCGACCGCCAGCGTTCGTTCTTCAATATCCGGCCGGCGCGTCAGCACCGTCAGATAGATCTCTTCCACTTGTGCAGAACTATCGGGCAGCGCCGCCGCACGAGCCAACAAGTTGCTGCCCGAGGGGGCCAGCCAACTGCGAACGGTGCCGCCGTTGTCGAAGAACAACGCCTGATGCACGGTCGCCTGAAAACCTGGCGCGGGACTCCCCGGCGGGCCACCAAACAAATTGATGAACTCGCCCAGGCTTGGCGCCAATCGTTCAAAGAACCGTCGCTCGGCGAACTCGATGCCTCGCCGCTGCCGGGCCTCATCGCTCGCCAGAATGTGCGCGAGCTTAGTATCACCGTCGATTTCGGCTTGCACCCCGGCGCGATAACTGGCCGACACGCCCGTCGCTTCGAGCACGCTCCAGCCCAACTGTTCGGGCGACAGCGGCTTCAAGAGCGCGACGCAGTAGCTCTGCGGGGGCAACTGATTCGGATCGATGCTCGGGTGATCGCTCGCCCGCTGATACGTGACCGTCAGGGCCAACTCGCGCAGCAACCAGCGGACGTCGAAACTCGCGCCGGCGAATTCATCGGCCAACAGGTCGAGCAGCTCGGGATGCGACGGAGGATTTTCGCTGTGGTGCAGATCGACCGGATCGACCAGGCCGCGGCCGAACATCATCGCCCACAGCCGGTTGACGACGTTGCGGCGGAAGTCGCGACGCTCGGCGCTCGTCAGCTCGGGCGCGAGCTTCGAGCGGCGGCTGTACTTCGGCACGGGGCGCACGCCATCGGCCGGCGCGACAACGTACTCTTCGCCCGCGTTGAACTTCGGTTCCTCGGGCATGGGGCCATCGGGCAAACGGGGGGGCGTGCTCCGCGGCTGCTCGTCGAGGAAGACCGATTTGAACGTTACTTCGCCGTCGGCCTTGTCGGCGATGAACTTCTGATTCGCCTTGTCGGTGAAGATCGAAGAGCGGTTGAAGTAGGCCAGCAGTCCGTAGTAGTGCTCTTGTTTGTAGTCGTCGATCAGCGGGTGATCGTGGCACTGGGCGCATTGCAGGTCGCGGCCCAAGAACAGCCGGCCGATATCGCGGGTCACCAGGTTCTGGTCTCCCCCGCGGTCGAGGTAGAACTTCATGGCCGGCCGCAGGGCGGGGTCGGTGCCGTCGGCCGAGAGGATCTCGCGGACCAATTGATCGTACGGCTTGCCGGCCGCGAATGACGCTCGCAAGTATTCAGCCCACTCGGCATTGGGTACGTTCGTCTCGGGGCGACGCTCCATCCACATTAGGTCGAAGAAGACCTGCATCCGTCGGGCATATTGCGGGCTGGCCAGCAGGCGGTCGATCAGGGCCGTGCGTTTGCCGGAGTCGGCGCTGTCGATGAACGCTCGGGCTTCGGCCGTGCTGGGAATGCAGCCGGTCAGATCGAGATAAATGCGGCGGACGAACTCGCTGTCGGTGGCCGGCGGGGCCGCTTCGGTCGGCATGCGGGCAGCGACGAGTTGGTCGATCCGCGCGTGCAAGGCTTCGGTGTTGGCCGATGCGGTCGCAGCGAGCGTGGCAATCAGGCAAAACGTACCGGCCAGGCGTAGAGCCGATAGTACCGCAGCGCGACCGCCAAAGGCCGGTTGCCAGCGCAGGCCAAGCACGTTCTTGTGCGGGTGCCGCCCAATCATTCAGATCTCCCAAGCACCGGGAGCAACAGGTGGGAACTTGCACGGGTCGGCAACCGGGGCACGTCCCTCACGTGCCGCGGCCCTCGCGATCCATCCAAGCTGGTTTATACGTTAATGATTCGCGGGGCCAGCGTCAAACAGTTCGTGAGCCAGCGGCGGTATAGTGAAGGCGCGATGCGCCAGCGGTCGTTCGTTCACCGCGAGATTCCAAAAGGAAGGTCCCATGCTCTCACATCGTTTTGCTGAACTGGTGAAGCGCTACATTGCCGGCGCCAATCAGCCAGCCGAAGCTACCTCCGGACTCTCGGCCGCGGACCTTGATGCGCACCCCGTCGCCGGCACCTGGAGCATTCGGCAGATCGTGCTGCACCTGATGGACAGCGACTTGATCGCCAGCGATCGAATGAAACGGGTGATCGCCGAGAGCCGGCCGCCGATGTTGATCGGCTACGACGAAACGGCGTTCGCCGGGCGATTGTATGGCAGCCACCTTGATGCCGCCGTGGCTTGCGAGATCTTCCGACTCAACCGCGTGCTGACCGGCGAGATTTTACGGCGCCTGGAAGATGACGCCTTCGCCCGCACGGGGGAGCACAACGAGTCGGGGACGGTGACGCTGGAGTACCTTGTCGAGACGTACACGAATCACGTGGCGCACCACCTGAAGTTCGTTCGCGAAAAGCGGCGGTTGTTGGGCAAGCCGCTGGGGTAAAGAGACGACACTGTCGCAGCGATTTACGCGCTACGTCGCGCTTTTCAGGAACGTCGCGATGCGGTCGAAGCCCGCCTCGAGCACCGGCAGGCTCGTCGCGAACGACACGCGGGCGTAGCCCTCGGCTCCGAACGACGAGCCCATCACCGTGGCCACGTTGTGCTGCTCCAGCAGGGTCAGGCACCACTCGGCCGAGTTCGTGACCTTGGCGCCGCCGTACGTGCGGCCCAGGTGCTTGCTGATGTTCATGAAGGCGTAGAACGCGCCGGCCATGTCGGGGCAGGTGACGCCCGGCAGTTCGGCGATGCGCTTCTTCACGTATTCGCGGCGCTCGGCGAATTCGCCCAGCATGTCGGCCACGCACTGCTGCGGACCTTCGAGGGCAGCGATGGCCGCGTACTGGCTGACGCTCGACGGGTTCGATGTCTCCTGGCTTTGCAGGTCGCCCATCGCCGTGGCGACGTTCGCCGGCGACATCGTCCAGCCGATCCGCCAGCCGGTCATGGCGTACGTCTTACTGACACCGTTGACGAGAATCGTGCGCTCGACGAGCCCGGGCCGCACCGTGGCGAAGCTCGCGAAGCGGTGACTGCCGTAGGTGAGCCGCTCGTAGATTTCGTCGGCCACGACCACCAGGTTGTGCTTGAGCACGACGTCGGCCAACGCCCCCAACTCCTCGGGCGAGTACATGCTGCCTGTGGGGTTCGACGGCGAACACAACAGCAGCACCTTGCTGCGCGGCGTGATGGCGGCCGCCAGCGCCTTGGGCGTGAGTTTGAAATCGGCCGACTCTTCAGTCTGCAGGATGACCGGCTTCGCGCCGGTGAGCTTGACCAGTTCGGCGTAGCTCACCCAATACGGCGCGGGGATGATCACTTCGTCGCCGGGGTTCAAGAGCACCGTGAAGACGTTGTGCAGCGAGTGCTTGGCGCCGTTGGAAATCACCACCTGGTTGGGCTTGTACTCGATGCCGTGCCGGCGGGCGTAGTCGGTCACGATCGCCTGCTTGAGCTCGGGGATACCGCTGGCCACGGTGTAATGCGTGTGGCCGGCCAGCATCGCCTCGACGGCTGCGCGGCAGATGTGCTCGGGCGTGTTGAAGTCGGGCTCGCCGACACTGAAATCGTAAACCTTCTTGCCACCGGCTTTTAGAGCCTTGGCTTTGGCGGCCATCGCCAGCGTGGCCGAGGGTTCGAGGGCCTGAACGATTTTTGATATGTCGATGGGCATAGCGTTGCGGTGGTGTTGAAAGTCGCCGGAATGCCCGACGGTTGGAGGGCACGTAGGAATTGGACCATCTTACGGGCGGCCGGGTTCGGTTCCAAGGAGGGACGCGGGCATGTGGGAACCAGAAACCGGGCGGTTTTCCCGTTAGCTGCGAGATTTATCCCGCGCGCTAGCTCGTTCGAGCCCGATTCCAAGGAGTGCGTTCGAGACGGCGTCGCACCAGCTAGCGCGCGGACTGAGCTTGTCGAAGTCCGCGGCTAACAAATGCTCACGGCTCCGCTGCACTTCAGTCGTCAAGGATGAGGAGTTCCGGCGCCTTTTGCTGAAGGGCGTCGACGCTGCGACTCGTGACCAACGGGCATCGTAATTCGAGCCACATGGACGGAAGCACGTCGCGCAAGAGCAGCAGACCATCATCAGTAACCGACGTGCTTTCGATTGCCACCACCTGGACATCGGTCAAATCGATCAGTGCAGCGGCGATAGTTGGGATGTCCGCATCAACCAATTGACGCCGCCCGTACTGACCGAAGTACTCATGCCACGGCCCTCGTCGCAACGGAATGAAGCGATCGATACTCGATGTAGGCGATCGAAGAACGACTACTCCGCCCAGCGCAGTGATCGTCTTAATCGCGCCTCTTTGACGAATGCCGGTCCGAAGGAATGGTCCAAAAACGCCAAACACGATTGCCGCGTGGGTGACCAGCACGATCAGCCCGCGGAGGCCGAAGCGAAACCGGCGGCGACGCTTGGGCGCGGCGGAAACGGTCGCGGAAGTGGCGTTTACTGACGACATAACTCCCATCATGCCGGCGAGTTAGGCTAACTGGCAATTGGCTTTTAGTCGCACCCCCGCGGAAACCGATGGCATTTAAGTGTACAAATGCTATTGTTTCTGTACACGCGTATATTATATTTGTGCTGCGTCAATGGAGTGCAGGTTCGGGGGGACGGCCCGCGGTTCGCCGGCTGTCCGCTCTCCCACGCGGAGTCTTTTGCCATGAATCAGAGTCAGATGGACAAGCTCACCAGTCGTCAGCGGGAAGTGTACGAATTCATCCGCGACAAAATCCGCAGCCGCGGCTACGGCCCGACCGTGCGCGAGATCGGCACGCACTTCCATATCAGCTCGCCCAACGGCGTGATGTGCCACCTCAAGGCCCTCGAAAAGAAGGGGCTCATCATCCGCGAACCGAACATGTCGCGGGCGATCATGCTGGCCACCGAGCCGGCCGAACAGCGCGGCCTGCCGCTGGTGGGGCGCATCGCGGCCGGTGCGCTCGATGAAGCCATTCAGGAAGACAACCGCTTCGATTTCGAAGAGCTGTTCAGCTCCCAGCGCGACGATCTGTTCGTGCTGAAAGTCAAAGGCGATTCGATGATCGAGGACCAGATCAGCGACGGCGACTATGCCGTGATCCGCAAACAGCCCACCGCCCAGCGCGGGCAAACAGTCGTCGCCCTGACCGACGATGGCGAGGCGAGCTTAAAGCATTGGTACCCCGAGGCGGGGCGCATTCGCTTGCAGCCGGCCAACTCGTCGATGGAACCGATCTATGTCGACAACGCCCAGGTGCTAGGCGTGCTGGTCGGCGTGGTCCGCCGAGTGCCAAGGTAGGGGCCGCGTCTAGCGACTATCGTGGCACGGGCTTCTAGCCCGTGACGCATTCACGGCCAGGATGGCCGTGCCACGGCTAAGCCGCGGCTCGCGCGGCCAGCGCCTGCTCAATCCGTTGGATGACCATCGCCGACTCCAGATCGCGCAAACATCGATGTTCGTGCCGACACTGCCGCAGTTTGCGCAGATAGCACGGCGAGCATTCGAAATCCAGCCGCACGACCGCTTCGGGACGCTGATAGGGGCCCGTGCGCAGCGGGCTCGTCGGCCCGAAAACCGAGACCAGCGGCCGGCCGCACGCCGCGGCCAAATGCATGGTGCCCGAGTCGTTTGTGACGCAGAGCGCGGCGCGGCGCATCACGGCGGCCAGCACGGCAAGTGAAGTGCGCCCCGCCAGGTCGATGGCGCCGGGCGACATCTGGGCCACGGTGCGGCAGCGGTCGGCGTCGCGCGACGCGCCGACGACGAGCGTGCGCATGCCGCGCGCTTCGAGATGCCGGGCGACTTCACCGAAGCGTTCGGGGGCCCAGTACTTGGTCTCCCAAGTGGTGCCGGGCGAAATCACGGCGAACGGTTGCCCGGCGAGCCCCGTGTCGTCCAGCAGTTCACTGGCCTTGCGTTCGATCTGCGGCGGCAGGTGAACCGTGAAGTCGGGCGGATCGTGATCGAGATTCAACAGATCGGTCAGCCACAAGTAGCGGTCGACGGCGTGTCGATCCATCGTCGGCACCGGCACCCGGTGCGAGTAGGCCAACCAGGCACCTTCGCGCGCTCGCGAGTAGCCGACGCGACACTTGGCGCCGGTCGCCAGGGTGAACACCGCCGAGCGAGCTTGTCCGTGCACGTCGACAACCAGGTCGTAGCGCGCGCGCCACAATTGGCGCAACAGCCGCGCGACACCCAACGTCGCCGTCGGGCTGAAGGCAAATCGCGCGTATTGCCGGCGCGGGAAGAGCACCACGCCCGACAGCGCGGGATGCCCACGAACCAGGTCGGCGTTCTCGGGCGTGATGAACCAATCGATCTGCGCGTCGGGGTAGCGTTTGCGCAGCTTGACCAAGACCGGCAGCGTGTGGATGACATCCCCCACGGCCGACGGTTTGATCAGCAGTATGCGCGAGTAGTTGCGCTGGGCCAGAGATGTCATATCTAGGGACTGGGCCTTCTCAGGTAATGGCATGGAAGGGGACAGGAGTCGTTTCTGGAGGAACACCAGGGCTGTCGCACCGTCAATCGACGGAAACGAGCCCGTCCCCGAGTTCGCCAGTCCCTACACTAGGCAAACGGGACGAGTTTTTTGACCGTGGCCGACACGCGGTGCTTCCAGACGTGCCAGCGCGCCCGGGCGTCGTCGCTCACCCAGTTGAACTGGATCACGCGGCGCGCGCCGACGAACTGCTTGTGGCCGTGCCAGGAGTTGTTGCTGCGGCGGAACATCAGCAGCGTCCCTTCGTGCGGCGGGACTTCAGCGATGTAGTCGTCGAGGCTGTCGCGCGAACGGAGCAAGCGAAGTCGCCCACCCGAGCTTTCCCAGGCAGGGTTCATGTAGATTAGCGCCGTGATGATCTTGCTCGGCGTGTCGGTGTGGATGCGGCCATCCTTGGAGCAGCACTGGCCGCGGGCCGTGATGACCGTCGGGAGTTCGTCGAGGTCGATGCCGAACTTCTGCTCGCAGATCTCGCGAAACTCGGGACCACGCAGCTCATCGGCCATTTCGTTGAAGGCCGGGCCGCACGGCACGTGTTCGATCGGGAAGCTGCCGTGCTGAGCGATTGCCGGATAGTCGGCATTGATCGCGGCGCAGGCCGCCGGGTCGATGAAGCCCGGGAGAATCAGATAATCGAACGGCTCGCGCACCAGCGGCGCGGAGCGGAGCGCATCGAAATTCAGCATTGAATTTGACATGAGTTGGGCCCTCCTGCAGATTGCCGTGGCGAAGGAGACAGGAGTCGTTTCTGGGCAACTTTTTCGACTCAGAAAGAGTCGAGTCACAGAAACGATTCCAGTCCCCACGATCGCTCACGCCGACTGTTCGAGTTGATTGACCTGGTTAATTTTGTTGTAGAGCGTCTTGAGACTGATCCCGAGCTCCTCGGCTGCCTTGGGCTTGTTGCCGCCGTGCTTTTCGAGGACCTGCTGGATGACCTGCATTTCGATCTCGCGCAACGGGAGCGCGCCGACGAGCTTGAATTGCGGGCCCTGCAAGCGGCGCTGCATGAAGCGGCTCGGCAGGTGCTCGGCGCGGATCGGCCCTTCGTCGCACAGAATGGCCGAGTGTTCGAGCACGTTGGCCAGTTCGCGAACGTTGCCCGGCCAGCAATGCGATTCGAGGGCCTTGAGTGCGTCGGTGGCGATTAGCTCGTCCCCCCCCTTGGCGCCGCGGCGGAACCGCAGCAGTAAATGCCGAGCAAGCTTGGGCAGATCTTCGAGCCGCTCGCGTAGCGGCGGCAAGCGAATTTCGAACGTGTTGATGCGGAACATCAAGTCTTCGCGGAAGTCGCCGTGCGCGACCATGTCGTCGAGATTGCGGTGCGTGGCGCACACGACGCGGACATCGACAATGAACGACGTGTTGTCGCCGACGCGGCGAATTTCGCCACTTTCGAGGAATCGCAGCAGCTTGGCCTGCATCCCTTTGGGCAGTTCGCCAATTTCGTCGAGAAACAGCGTGCCGCCG
>Ga0163152_10007090_pt1 | contig 12385 bp, 14 predicted proteins | sample OliLakLV19MP8IB2_FD_148635 | JGI IMG/M metagenome (GOLD analysis project Ga0163152, IMG submission 148635) | Freshwater microbial mat bacterial communities from Lake Vanda, McMurdo Dry Valleys, Antarctica - Oligotrophic Lake LV.19.MP8.IB-2 | ecosystem: Environmental > Aquatic > Freshwater >... | reverse complement strand
GGCCGAAGTTCAGCACGTCGCTGATGATGCCACCGGTCTGAAAGGCGACTTCAATGCCGGGCAACTCTTGGTGGAGCCTGGTGCGTAATGTGGCGATGTAGTCGTCTGTGCGCCCTTCATGGCCGGTCACGAGGTTCACCAGCACAAAAGCCGTGTGGTTCCCGGTGTTCGGCGCGAAGCGGGCCGCATCGCCGAAATAGAGCCCGGTGTTGGAGATGACCTCTTCCAGGTCGCCTGTCGGGATGGTCTCCTGCACCAGTTTCTCGATCTGCGCGACAATCGCCGTCGTCTTTTCGATCCGTGACCCTTCCGAGGCCGAGATGTGCATCGTGAAATTCCCCGCATCGATCCGCGGGAAGAATTCCGTGTGCAGACGGGGGGCCAGGAGGAAGGCGGTGCCGATGAGGGCCAGGAGGGCCAGGCCGATCACGACGGGTTTGAAGCGCAGACCTGTCCGCAACAGCGGGACATAGAGCGCCAGAACATAGCGGAACCAGCCGGTGGAGGCAGAGCTCTCCTCCATGTTCCTTCTCCCATGGCCCTTCTCGAAAAAGTGTGCAAGGAGCACCGGCGTGACGGACATCGAGACGGCATAATCGGCGAGCATGGCAAAGGCCACAGTCATGGCCAGCGGCACAAAGAGAAATTTGATGATGCCGGTAAAAAACATGATGGGGAGGTACACGATCAGGATGCAAATCGTGGCCACCAGAATCGGCAGCGTCAGCTCGGTCGCGCTGTCTTCCGCAGCCGAGCGGCCGTCTTTGCCCATTTCCAAATGGCGATGTAGGTTTTCCTGCACGACGATGTTGTTATCCAGCAGCGTGCCGATTACGAGCGCCAACCCGCCGAGCGTCATGATATTCACGCTCTGGCCGGTCAAATAGAGCGCAACGAGCGCGGCGGTGAGCGAGAGGGGAATCGCCAACCCGACGACGAGCGCCGCCTTGAGGCTATTGAGAAACAGATAAATCATCAGCCCGGCCAGCACCGCGCCCAGCAGCCCTTCCTTCTGCAGATTAGCGATCGCCTGCCGGATATAGAGAGACTGGTCATAGATGAATTTGACAGTCGTGCCGGCGGGAATCTCCGCCAGCTTCGAAAGCTTGGCGCGAATCCCGTCTGTCACTTCCAGTGTGTTGGCCCCTTCCTGCCGCGTGATGGGGATGTAGGTGGCCTCGCGACCGTTCACCCGCACGATCGAGGTTTGAATGGCGGCGCTGTCCGCTGCCGTGCCGATATCGCGCACGAAGATCGGCGTGCCGTTCACGACTTTGATGGGGATGTCGTTGATCTCATCGATCACACTGATGAGGCTGTTCGAATAGACGTAGTAGTCCAGATCGCCGATCTTCATGTTGCCGGCGGGGATGATGGCGCTCTGGGAATTGATGGCTTTCACCACATCCGAGGGGGAGACACCGCGCGCCAGCATCCGTTGTTGATCCATGAACACGGTGATTTGCCGGACTTTTCCGCCGAGCGGCGGGCCGAACGAAATGCCGGGAATGGTGGCGATCTGTTGGCGTATGGTGAAATAGGCCAGGTCGCGAATCTCTTTCGCACCCAGCGTCTCGCTACTGACGGAGAGGAGCCCGACCGGCAGGCTTGCCACGCCGAATTTATAGACGGAGGGAGGAAAGACGCCCGGAGGGAGCAGGCGGATGATGCTGTAGGCCAGGCTGGTCAGCTCGGACTGGGCAGAATCGATGCTGTAGTCAGGCTGGAAAAAGACTTTGATGTAGCTGATCCCGGCGAGCGATTGAGATTCGATATGTTCGACGTAACTCGCTTCGACGAACCGCTGCTCCATCTTCAGCGTGATCGCCCCCTCCATCTCGTTGGGGCTCAAGCCGCGGTAGAACGTGGTGACGAGAATGGTCGGAATTTTGATCTCGGGGAAAATATCCACACGCATCTTCTGATACGACACGGCTCCGAGGACAAGCGCGATCATACAAATGGCGAAGACGGCATAGGGGTTTTTGAGCGCAGCGCGGGTCAGCATGGGGGTTCAACCATGAATAGAGATCGATTCCATGTGAGCCAATAGCGGCAGAGGTCGGCCGTGCACTGGATGAGTTCGTTGAAGGTGCCCGGCTTTACCACATAACCGTTCGCGCCACTCGCATAGCAGCGCCCGAGATCCTGTTGGTCGTCGGAGGTGGTGAAGATGACGACGGGGATTGCAGTAAATCGTGCATCGGATCGGAGTCGCTTCAGGAAGTCGCAGCCGTCCCGGCCGCGGAGATTCAGATCGAGCAAGATAAGCGCGGGCAGGGATGGCGAGGCGGCTGGCATGGTCTCTGTGCTCGCGGAACGCGCGGCCTGAGAAGGCCCTCGTTCGACGCGCGCAGTGAAGCCCACACCAGCCGCCTCGCCTTGGGACCGGTTTTGATTTAACGAGCATGACCGGACCGCTGCAGGTGTCATCAACGTACTTTCAAGAAAATGGAATGCCGTATCTGCGTCCTGCTCGGTATGGAGCGTCACCCCGAGACCGGTTTGGGCCAGCGCGAGGCGAAACAGTTCGCATTCGCCTGGGCTGTCTTCGATCAAGAGGATGGAGGGGTGCGTCGCCATTTATAGAGGGGTCATCAGCAGGGATTGTGCCAGGGGCGACGATGAAGAGTGGGATGAAGGAATGGTGAGGAAGAACGGAGAGTTAGGTCATGATGGTCATGCGAACAACGAACGACGAGATACGAGCGACGATCTGAAAGATGGGGAGAAATTCCAGAGGGGAGGGGAGAAATTCCAGAGGAACTGGGAGGCCAGCCTGATCGGTCTCCTGTGCTCGCTGAGGCCGCACGATCGGAATGTGCTCCCTCAATGCGCGCAGTGGGAGCCCGATTCAGGCCACCGTGAAGCTCATTCCGCCCTAGAGTGGAGAGGGGTAATGAGCAAGCTTGGGAGAGCACTATAGTGACCTGATCGGCCTTATGTGCTCGCGCACGGGCTCGTCTGTCTGATTCTTCCGGATGAATGTCCGGTCCGACCAGCCAGACAATCTAGATAGACCAGATGAACCAAAACGTGGCCGCTTGTCACCTTGGTGAAAAAAAGAGACAATGCATCGATGTCTTCCGTGCGGATCAAATCAAGTCATGCTCCCCGATGCATTGTGATTGCTGGGCCGAACGGCGCCGGTACGACCACATTTGCCAGGGAGTTCCTGCCTCGTGAGGGAGGGGTGATACATTTTGTGAATGCCGACCTTATTGCGAGCGGACTCTCACCCCTTCGCCCGGAATTGGCTGCGAGACGCGGGGGCCGGCTTGTTCTAACGGAATTGAGCCGGTTGGTGAAGGCCCGCCAGGATTTTGCGTTTGAAAGTACCTTGAGCGGGCGGACATACCTTCCGCTGCTGAGACAGTGGAAGGCTGGTGGGTATCGCATCGAGCTAGTGTTTTTGTCGCTGCCCTCAGTGGAGCTGGCACTCCAGCGTATTGCGGCACGTGTGCGTCAGGGAGGGCATGATGTCCCGCGCACCGATGTGGTGCGTCGGTTCAACAGAAGTTGGAGAAACTTTCAGCTCATCTATCGGGAGTTGGCAGATATGTGGGCGCTCTACGATAATGCCGGAAAGTCGCCACGATTACTGGAGGAAGGGCCATGAAGACAGCGGATAGCAAAACGAAGAGCAAAGCTTTTGCCCTGGGCGTGGGGAGTGCGTTGCGGCGAGCAGCGAAGGTCGCCAGGAAAACGGCGCGAGCGTTTCATACCCCGATTTATGTATGGGAGAACGGGAAGGTCGTTGCGAAAAAACCCTGACGCCTGTTTCGTACGCCACGCCTAAGTAATGAGCGATCAGCGGTAGCGTGTGATTGCGCTCACCATTCAGCATTCTCTCCTCACGGTTTTTAGCCATCAACCACCAACTATATGCTCGTATCTTCGTGCCGCGAAGGGAGGATTGTTAGGTGGGTCCTGTCGCTGACCAGCCTAGCCGGCTTCGCACCCCGCCCGGTGTAGGAAGAGGGAGGAGCAGCTAGGTGCCCTCCTTGCTCGCAGAACACGCACGATGAAACTGTGCTCGTCCGATGCGCGCAGTCGAGGGCAGCCTTGGCCACTCCCCTAAATAGAGATAGAAGGAATTGGAAGATCCTCGTTGGACGCGTGCAGATTCAGGCTACCCTCCTGGGGGAGATGTGAGCGAGCTAGAGGGGAGTGTTTACGGGTGGCCTGCAAGCAATATCTGACGTAGATGGAGAGGCTATCTATTGAATGAGATTTGAAGGATTGGGAGAGGTCAACCCTTTATCAAGGTTTTGATCAGAACTCGGCTTTCGGCGAGAAAGTCTTGGAGTAGTGGTGATGGACCCAGCTTTGTCGTAAGCAACAGAATTCCTGGTGTAATGCCGCGCTTTAAACCGCCATAGTGTTTCCTCAGCAGCTTTCTGAAGTTGTTACGCGTGTTCTCGTTATTGTGCACAATATGGTTTCTGGCATATCTAATGTCCGTCAGGAAGGCGCCATGATTTATTACAGTCAGGAATAGCGGGTCGGTTTGAGCTAACGTTGTTGCCAAGTTGTCTCGTATCTCGGATGAACTCGACCATTTTAGATCTTTCTTAGGATTAGGCCTTGAATGTGAACGCATGAGACTGTGGGCGTGCATGGCCGACTGTGCTCTAATGAGGATCCTCGGTTGAGATGTATCTAAGTAGCTGGCGCCGCAAAGAATCTTCGCGCAGATTGATTGAATGGTATTTTCTAAAAGCAAGAATAGGCGAACCAGTGCAATCTCTGCAATTAATTTTCTGTGGCGTGTCGGCAAGGATGCAATGGGAAGGAGTAGAGAGCCTAGCTGTGCACTCTGGTAGTCGAACTCCTTCCAGTCAACCTCGAGGCGAGGAACTGACATTACGCAAGATATCTCTTGATAACGGTATCTCGTTTCTTGCGGAATCTTATTCTGTGCATATTTCCAGAACTGAATGCCTCGTAAACATCTGTGGTCAGGGCAGACTGATCATCTCCTGATCGAACTGCATGATATCCAGCATCAAGATTGGTTATGCAGCGTTCAATTTTCTGTTTTGGCACGCTCTCCATTTTGTCGAGGATCAGCATAAGGCTGAAGAGAATTTGAGGGCGGCAGAATATCGTTCCCTTAATTACTTCTTCCTGGTCGAGGAGTATTGAATATAAACGTTCCAGTTTCTTCTTGATCGTCCCTTCACCGGGAAATTCCTCATCGTAGGTTCTGTAGTATTCGGTTAGGCGCTGGGCTGAAAAGTCCTGTAGGCCCTCTTTGAGATTCATGACCAGATCGGACACGAATTGAACCTCGGCCATCCGCGCGATGTCGTTATCAGTAAAAATCGCAAAGCGTCGCCAGAAGGGAAGGCGGTCAACGGCCTCTTTTAGGCTAAATCGTTTAAATGAGCCGCTGAATTGAGCATTACGCTTTTCCTGTGGGTTCAAGGTTTTCGCAACAGAGTTAATGCGAGCGAATATTTCGATAACATCCCCATCGTTTGCGTTGATTAAGTAGCCAACGGAAAGAGCCGTTAGGAGAAACCGCTTTTTCTCGTCCTTGGTAAGATCTGAGTACTTTATAGGTCTATTGTGGTTGGGATGGGGTGCCGCAAATTCATCTCCTTTGTACTCGATGAAGCAGCGGACGCGTTGTTGCCCATCAACTACTTCTTTGATGCTTTGCTCTCTCTCCAGATCAATGGTGTGTCTAATGTAGATGCTTGGAACAGGCTTATTCTCGTGGACCGTATTGATTAAGTACGCTTTTTGAGGTCGGTTCCAAACGGAGCGGCGTTGGTACCACGGCGAGATGTTTAACTCATTTCTTGAGTGATAATTAAGGAGGTCTTGAATGACAACTGACTCGTAGTCTACGCGATCCATAGAATCTCCCGTTTGTGAACATTGAATAGCATAAGTGGTATCCCAGGCTGGGAAACAGTAGAGGCTTCCCAGCGAGGGTGCATAAGAAGAGGAGGCTACTTTCTTAATTCAGGAGTGTCAACCATAGCTTAGATTGGACTGTACGAGAAGAGAGCAGGGGGGGATTTAAAGGGTCGGGGGGTGAAATCCCAGTTCCGTGACATGTCCGTTGCGTCTTGAGTTCTCCATAGTCATCTATTACGTCACGAGGTCGGTGAATTGGAGCTGAGCTCCGCTTGTTTTGTTCCGCCAGTCACGCACTGAGTCAAGTTTATCTTTTCTAAATTCCCGAGACGTTTCACGTTTTACGAGCGGAAAGAAGCGTCGTTCGTCTCTTGCGACTGAAACAATGAGTGGCCAGCTTTCCATCTTCAGCGTCTTCAATCGCATCTTGCCTCTCACCGTACGTTTCACTGTTCACGAGAAGAAAGCCCCGTCAGCCGCTCACTCCGTCTGGTTCTTGTTGTTTGTGATAGTCTCTCCGACTGATGACGACGCGCTCACACCATAATACTGGCTTGGCCGTGATTGCGGTGTTCAAGCTAGTGAAGGGTCTGTTGTTGCTCTTCCTCGGGTTGGGTTTCCTTAAATTGGTACATGCTGAGATTGCCACGCTGTTTTCGCTTTTGATCGAAGCGCTTCATTTGAATGCCGACTCGCGCCTTATTCACGCGCTGGTTCTGAAGGTGGATGCTCTGCAACCGCATACGGTGCTGCTGGCGGGGTTCGTCAGTCTTGGCTATGCGGGTATGCTATTGGTAGAAGGTATCGGGCTGTGGCTGGAGTTCAGCTGGGCTGCATATCTGACGGTAGTCTCGACGAGCCTGCTGCTGCCGTTCGAACTTTACGAAGTCATTGAACGAGTGTCGATGCTTCGGGTCGGCGCGCTGCTGTTGAATCTAGTCATTGTGCTCTACCTCGTCAGCCAATTGAGGCGGCATACCCTGCGCTCACGGGAGCATCTCTCCAGCCACGATTCGGTCGCTTGATCGAAACGGGGATTTGCCAGGCTTTAAAGGTCTGCCCCGCTGGCATCCCACCGAGTCCGGCTTGACTCTCGCCAAGAATTCAAAAACATCTCGCGATCGGAATGAAGCGTTGTTTGTCCAGAAGCGGCATTAGGTCTTACATCGTATATGGTGAGAGGTCGTCCCCCGCTCCATGGCACGTCCGCTGCGTCTTAAGTTCCCCGCGGCCGTTTATCATGTCACGAGTCGGGGCAATGCCAGTCAGGACATTGTCCTTGATGATCGTGACTGCACCCAGCTTGTGACCCTCCTCGTCATGTGGTTGCTCGCTAGCTTTGAGTATTCATGACGGTTCGTCGAGAAATCGCTGAGTCGTTGGCCGAACGGAAAACAAAGGGGAGCGTGCGAGTGGGCCCGGCGCCATGTATCACAGAGCCGAGCCCCCCCGCGTTCTTGTTATTTACCTGCGGTTCCGGAAGCCCCGGCTGCCCTGCCACTGCTGGATCCTGTGGCTGATGCCCCGCTCCCATTTGCCGGGCTGGGGGCGCTAGATCCTGATGCTCCAACGTTCCTGACGCCGCCTGGGACACTCAGGTCTATCACGCCGCCGAATGCCCCAGCATATGGGCTTGCGCTGCCGGTCGCGCTCTGTGCCGTCGGAGCTGGCGCAGTAGGAGCCACGCTCTGGGCAGGTTCCGCTGCGTGAGCGTACCCACCACTACACATCAGCCCCACTGCGACAACGCCCACTGTGACTGCTCTCTTGAGATTCATCTTCTCTCTCCTTGATTAGTTAGAAGTTTTATACGGCACTTTGCCCCTTGTTGGGGTCTCACGGACAGGCATGGCTGAGGCTCATTGTTTTGAATGTGATATCTTCATGAGGACGATACGCACCCTGGATAACTGTCTGTACCACTCATCCCATGACGCGCTTTAAAAGAGCGTAAAGTACCTAGGCTAAACACTAGTTGTATTATGGAAATTTGTGTGAATGGCTCGATCATGGAAGGGCATGATGAACCAGCGGGGTCGGGTCTGTTCCGAAAGTGTGGGTCCGGCATGCGCATCTGAATCGAGCGGGCTAAGGTTTGCATCTTTGTGCGGAGGGCGGGTTCTGCTCATGGAAACGGGGTGAGGCCTGAGTATTGACTTATTGTTGTCAGAATAACGCCTCAGCCCATCCTCTACCGCGGCAGATTCTCGTCGTTCGTGAAGCGCCGCTTGTCTCTCGCGATCGCAACGATCAGCAGTCAGCGTTCAGCCTCCAGCACCTTCAATGTATTGTGTCTCTCACCGAAATTCAGAATCGTGTCACGCCGCACGTTCTTTTTTTTCACGAGCGGAAATCTCCACCGGCCATCCACCGCGATTGACCTTCTTTGCGCATGCCCATTCTGACGGTACTGTTCGATCATGCACGAACGATAATCGAACTGAGGTGGTGTGGTTGCGAGTCGATTGAGTAGAACGGGGAACGTCGTCTTCATAGAATAGGAGAATCAACATGAGCACACCCGATGCTCTCTGGAGACTTGCAGCATCCTACGGTCGGTTGATCGGTATGGGACTAGGTCTTATGATGACGGGGGCTGTGGTCGCGATCATGTGGTGGCACCGCAAGATCCGGTGGAAAAATACGGCGTTGGGATCGACCGGAGTGGTACGTCTAAGTTTCTCGCTATGGATGTCCCACGACCTCGCAATTGCGTAGCGCCGAACCATTCAGCCAAAAGTTGATGAATGGCTCACGAGGCTGACGTATGTGTCGAATTTGCTTCACCGGACGCTCGGCAGTTCGACTTGCCAAACGAAGAGAGACAACGAGTAACCCGTTCAGTACGTCCAGGTTCTCTGACGCGATTCTTTTAGGGTCATAATTCTGGTCAGGGCTATAAAAAATACGGTGGAAACTTCAGCGTCGAGGGACTGACTCAAGCAGTAAATGGAGGGCACTCATGGTTGGTCGAGGTGTTCGAGACTCAACGCGCTGCCTCGAATTTTTCCTGAAGTGTGTTCTGGCTTTTTCAGTCAGCCTGCTCAGTCCTATGGATGCTCCTCGTTCGGCCCAGGCAGGTGAGTCGGCCCCAGGAGAGCCTCCCGCCCAGAGCGCAGGCATGGATCATCATGATCATGCGGAGGGGACTGTCGACATGATGGTTCCTCATCAGAAACATCTCGGACCCCACATGAAATGGACATTGTTGCGAACGGCGAATGCAGACGACGCCCGGCGTGCCGATCGGATCATTCAGACTTTGCGACAGGCACTTGCCAAGTATCAGGATTATTGAGTAGCCCTGAGCGACGGGTATGCTCCGCTTCATCCCGAGCGAAAGCCTAAGCATTACCATTTCGCCAATAAGCAGCGCCGATTCCTGGCGAAGGTTCGCTTTGAAGCGGGCGAACCGACCGCACTCTTGTATCGGAAAGCCGGGGAGGATTATGAGCTGGAAGACGCGATGTACACCGCGCCGAGAGGCATGAGCGAGGATCAGTTGAACGAGCGCATCCCGTTGAGCGTCGCGCAGTGGCATGCCCACGTCAATATCTGTTTCCAGTCGGACGTCAGTGGGCGTCGCATGACCCGGAAACAACTCGGGGTCAAGGGCACGATTGCCACGGAATCAGAATGTCGGCAAGCTGGCGGGAGATTCGCTCCGCAAGCCGGTGGATGGATGATTCATGTGTATCCGTTCGAATCGACTCTCGAAAAGATCTGGACCCATTAACCACAAGACAGAAACAGATGTCGAGAATCGGTACGTAACAGCTTCTCAGCCACGTTAGCGGTCCACTGAGCACGGCGAGCTTCGAAGAATACACGCACCCTTCTCCGGGATGCATTGAGATGCTAACCGCCCACCCAGTCCTCGTCTCTTGCTAAAAGCCCGAACGCCTCACGCGAGGAAACTCTCCCTCGCCGTCCACTATGTTCAATTCAGGGAGCATACTCAACCTTAGCGAGCCTTCCGTGGAAAATCTGGAGAGGATGGGTGCATGGGAGACATGGCCGGGGGCAGTTGAAATGGAGGGTTGTTGAGCTGAAGGGGAGGGCCGAGGTTCATCGATGGACTTTGCGGCGGCTGCACCGTGGTATGAGGATCGCCACCAGGTGGATCGAGAATGGTTTCAACATTCCCCTCGGTATCCTTGTAGACTTGCACCCCGCCTTCAGAACTTAAGGCGTGACGCATACGCTCGCTTACGCTAGGTGCTTGAGCTGGCGACTCCTCGGATGCGCGCAGCATGGTGGGAGATGCCGCTCCGAGAATGGCGAAATAGAGGGCTATCGTGTACATGCTCGCATTATACTGCGTACTCGCCTTTGATTGCGCCCCCTGCTTGAACGCGCACAAGGGTGAGGGTGGCCTCACCTCCATGAGCGGGAGCACCACATTCATTCTTGAAACGCATCTATTTCGACAGGGTACTCCCCATTGACACAATCTTTTCACGAGATTAATCTTTCTCGAAATTTCGATCTCGGGTGGAATACTCATCCGAAGGACCAGGCAACTGAATGAATTGGAGACAGCACTACCAGTGCAATGGCTTGTGGGAAATGTGTGTGAGTAGTGAAAGGTCACTTAGAAACCTTGAAGAGAGGAATGTCATGTTTAAATGGATAATAACTCGCGATGCTGGACCTATGACCACCTCACACGAAGGCGAACGCATGCCATGCAGTCGGAATAACAACCTCATGCGCATGAGTCTGATTGTACTGGCGTTCATGTTTTCAGGGGCCACTATGGGGCAGGCGCAAGAGAGTCTTGAGGACTTGCAGAAAAGAAAAACGTTTGCTGAAGCAGAGAGGGAGGCAATACAAGCGGAAATTGCACGCGATGAAGCTCGGAAGAAACAATCCGAATTAGGGGCTCCGCTCGATCGACTCAAAATAGCGAAGGATGACGCAGTGGAAGCCGCCGACTCGGCCAAAGCTCAAGCAGATGCCAAGAAGGCGCAATCCGATGCCCAGAGCCTTTGCGTGCAATGTCTCCAGGCCGCTCAGGAAGAGTTGAAGAAGTGCCTCGAAGGGGCGATTAGCCAGGAGGATAAGAGGTCTTGTGCGGAGAAAAAGGACGCACGCGCGAAGACCTGCGAAAGCGGTGAGTGCACCATTGCAAGGGGACAAAGTGGTCATAAAAGTGAAGGCCTCCCAGGAAGACGATAGAAACTCTAAGAAGGTAGACGGAACCGTTTTGTCTGAACCGTCGGCTCAGTCCGCCAAATCGTCAACCGGTTCGAAGAGAGGAGCCTCTCGCATAGAGACCAGGATGGAGAACGGGCGGCAACGCTTGGCGAACCTTCTGTGGAAAATCCGAAGAGGATGGGTGAATAGGAGGCCTGGAACACCCCGTTCGCGGGCGGAGCTGTCGAGGACAATACGTGCTACTTGGGCGGCGAGGGTTCCGGATCGAGCTGGATTTTGCCCCGGAAAACTCGGTAGACATAGGCCTGATAGGTAATGGCGAGTGCGAATCCAAAGAGAAACCACATGAGCCCGATCCGGAGGCCATAGGCGCCTGCGGTCGCGTTGAAGATGGTGAGACTGCTTGCGGGAGTTGTCGTGGCGATTAAAATATTTGGATAGCAGCCCCAGGCGATACTCCCGAGCATGGCGAGAATGAACAGACTTGAGGTCGCGAAGGCTGCGACGTCGCGCTGCCGTCTACGGAACACCACAGTGCCTATCACCGCCAACGCGCCGAGCACGGTGAAGAGATAGCCCAGTGGATGGGCGGTATAGTTGAGTTGGAGGGCCGGCTGGATAACGAGGCTTGCGAGCATCGCGATGCAGGTGAGCCCGAGTGCGATCCAGCCGGTCCGTTTTGCCAAAACCGCAGCCCGCACAGAGAGATCGCCGTCCGTCTTCATCGTCAGATAATTGGCGCCATGCAGAGTCAGAATGGTGGCGCTCGCCAGCCCTATCAGCAGGGTGAACCAATCCAGGGTGCCAGGCTCAGGTCCAGGCGTGAAGTCGGTCCACAGTGCGACGAAGAAATAGCCTTCGGGGTTTAACGGCACGCCGCGAATCAAATTGCCTAATGCGGCGCCGAAGACTATTGCGAGCAACAAGCTTGCGCCGGAGAAGGTGAGGTCCCAGAACTGCCGCCACAGCGGATGGTTCAGCTGGGATCGCAGTCCCAGTGCGAGCCCCCGGAAGATCAACAGCCACAGCACGATGGTTAGTGCCAGATAGAACCCGCTGAATCCCGCTGCATAGGCTCTGGGGAACGCGAAGAAGAGCAGGCCGCCGCTCACTACCAGCCACACTTCATTTCCCTTCCAGACCGGGCCGATAGAGGCCAGGACCATGCGTCGTTCGGTCTCAGTCCGCGTGACGAAGAGATAGAGGATGCCTACTCCAAAGTCGAACCCGTCGAGGACGACGTATATCGCCAACATCGACGCCACTATTGCAAACCAAAAGGTTTCCATCGTGCGCGTATTTCTAATAGGTCGTCTGTCTGGTGGTCTGTGCCGGACCGTCGGTGACGGGGTCC
>Ga0163152_10007087_pt1 | contig 12390 bp, 10 predicted proteins | sample OliLakLV19MP8IB2_FD_148635 | JGI IMG/M metagenome (GOLD analysis project Ga0163152, IMG submission 148635) | Freshwater microbial mat bacterial communities from Lake Vanda, McMurdo Dry Valleys, Antarctica - Oligotrophic Lake LV.19.MP8.IB-2 | ecosystem: Environmental > Aquatic > Freshwater >... | reverse complement strand
ACGTGCAGCCGGCCCGGCGAGTGCGTCTCGGTCCACTTCACCGGCACGAGGAAATCCTTGAGCGGCAGCCACAGCGGGAAGTGCCACGTCTGCTCGCCGACGTACATCTCGCGCCACAGGATCGAGTAGACCTCGTCGTCCGGCGTCAGGAACCGCGTCTCGCTCCGGAAGCCCGGCAGCTCGAAATCGAGGCGCACGTCGTCGTCGATGTCGAGCTGGAGCTGGCAGGGCGTCACGAACCCGATGTTCCGGCCGTCCATCAGGACGGTCGCCCCGGGCGGCGTGCTCGAGAGCACGACCGCCTGGTTCGTCGCCAGCAGGGAGCAGCCCGACATCCAGGTCGCGGCCGCGAGGGGCAGGAGCGCGCGTCGCACGCTCCGAATGTGGCAGGGCGGGATCGTCATGGCAAGCAGCACCCTTGCCTTGGTCGGACGGCTCTGGAACCTTTGCGCCATGCAACTGTGGGAACCGCCGGCCAAGGACCGCGTCGCGCGGCTCCTTCTCGCCGCGGCGCTCCTACTGGGACTGGTTCGGTTCGTGAGGCTCTCCGAGTGGAGCCTGTGGATCGACGAGGCCCTGACCTGGGCCGACGCGCACCACGGGATCGAAGGCGGCGAGATCAGCAACCCGATTGGGTACTGGCTGATCCAGGGGACGGTGCGGCTCCTGGGCGGCATCCCGACCGAGGCCAGCTTGCGCATCCTGCCGGCCATCGCGGGCTGGTCGTCGATCCTCGTCACGTACCTGGCGTTCCGGGGCGCGTTCGGCGCGCGCCGGGCCGCGGCGGCGAGCCTGCTCGTCGCGGTCAGCTCGTGGCACCTGTACTGGTCGCAGACGGCGCGCTTCTACACGCTGGCCCAGCTCGTCGGCCTGCTGGGCGCGTGGGCGCTGCTCTCGGGTCTCCTGCGCGGGCGCACGCCGCTGGCGCTCGTCGGGTTGTGCGTCGCGGCGGCGGGCTCCCTGCTGCATCCGTCGGCTGCGCTGATCCTGCCCGCTTTCGCGCTCCTTCCGGTGATCCTGCAGCGCGCGCGACGGCCACTTTCGGCGAGCTCGCGTCGCGCCGCCTACATCCTGGCCGGCGTCGCCATCGTCGGGGCGCTGCTCGGCATCGGCTGGGTGTGGCGCACGTGGAGCAACTACGCCAACCAGAAGGGGCAGGATTCGTTCGACGCGTCGCTGGCCTCGATCGGGCATTTCGCGAAGACGACCGGCTTCTTCCTGACGCCGCTCCTGGGCACGGCCGTCCTGTTCGGCGCCTGGACGGCTCTGCGCACGCGGCGCGCGCCCGAGCTGTTCGCGCTGGGCGTCGTTGCCAGCGGGATCGTGCTGGCGCTGGGCATGTCGGCGCTCGTGAGGGTCAGCGCGCAGTACGTGTTCGTCCTGTTCCCGTGGATCGCCCTCATGGCCGTCCTGCCGCTCGGCACCGGCGTGGCCGGAGCTCTCGGGCGGCGCGGCGAGCTGGCCTACCTGGCGTTGCTGGCTCTGCCGTCGCTCGTGAACCAGGGGCTGTACCTGACCGTGCGACGCGGCGAGCGTCCGGCCTGGCGCGAGGCTTTCCAGCACGTGGCCAACCACCGCGCCGAAGGCGATCAGATCTTCGGCATGGAAGCGCCCGTCGGGGAGTTCTACTTGGCGCCCTGGAACAAGGACCTGCGGCGGCCCACGGCGCTGACGTGGCTGGAGTACTTCCACGCCCTCGCGCGCGTCTCCGAGCATTGGGCGCGCAAGGGGCGGCGCGCGTGGTACGTCGTCAACCCCGAGCAGTTCGCCGGCTGGGATCCGCGCGACGCGGAGGAGTTCCAGCGCTTCCTGCGCGAGGAGTGCCGGCTCGACAAGGTCTGGCCGCTCTACGTCGAGAGCCGCGACTTGTCCGTGTGGGTCTACCGGCGGGACTAGGCCGAGCTAATTGGCGCGGCCCTGGAATTCCCCGTCGGCCGTGCTGACCTTCACCATCTCGCCGACATGGATGTGCAGCGGCACCTTGATCTTGAGGCCGGTCTCCAGCACAGCTTCCTTCTTCACGTTCGTCGCCGTGTTGCCCTTCACCGCGGCCTCGGACTCGACGACCTTCAACGTGACGCTGGACGGCAGCTCGACGCCGATCGCGAGCGCCCCGTGGAACGTCACGTCGACGACCGTGTTCTCCCTCACGTAGCCCATCAGGTCGCCGACGATCTCCTCGCTGAGCGGGAACTGCTCGTACGACTCGCGGTCCATGAACACGTAGTCGCCGTTCGACTCCTTGTAGAGGTACTCGGCCTTCTTGCGGTCGAGGTAGGCCACTTCGAAGGCGTCGCTCGAGCCGAGGCGCATGGGGGATACGACGCCCGTGCGCAGGTCCTTGACCTTCATGTGGATCACGGCGCGCAGGTTGCCCGGCGTGTGGTGGTTGTACTCCGTGATCAGGAGCAGCTTCTGGCCGTCGACGATGACGGCGCCTTTGCGGAGTTCTGTCGCCTTGACGGCCATGTTGGATCTCGTGGGATTGGAAGGGGCATCGTACGACGACGGCACGCAGCGCGCTACGCGGGCGTCGCCCGCTCGACCGGGTCTCAGAGGGTGAGAAGAATTCGAACCCTCTGCGCGCCGCGCGCGGTTCCGCGCGGCGCCACCAGGATCCGAGAGGCCGTACGATCGATTCTCTGACGGCCTCTGCGCGCCGCGCGCGGTTCCGCGCGGCGCCAACAGGGTAGGAGAGACCGTGGGATCGATTTCCTCTCGGTCTCTCAGCCCGGATGATTCACGAAGCCCTCGGGTGGGCGTGCTGGCGGCTGCCGCTGCCGATCGAAGCGACCGCCGAAGAGCTTCGGGGCATCACCCTCGCCGTGCGCCGAGTCGGCGCTGGGATGAGAGACGGTCGCGCTGCTGCCGGGTCTCACGACAGAACTTGATTCGGCAGAGATTCGCGAGCCTTGCCCGCATGCACGAAGGTCCGCCGAATCGATCGCTCACTGACCCGGCTTGCGTGAATCATCCGGGCTCAGAGACGGAGAAATTCGAAGTCTCTCGCGCCGCGGAACGGCGCCAACGGCATCAGAGAGCCCGTACGCTCCATTCCTTCACGGGTTCTCAGCGACGGAAGATCTCGATCCGCGGGCCCTGCTCGTTCGCGCACAGGATGCGCAGCCAGAACCAGCGCTCGGGAGCCAAGGGTCCGTCGAGGTGGTACAGCACGGGCCCGGGGAACTCGGGCGCGGGGCCGAAGCGTGCCAGCGTGCGCGCGCCCGGGAAAATCGAGCGCGCAGTGCGCAGGATCGGTCGCCGGTCGCCCTCGACGTCCTCCATCACGACCAGGTCGCCGCTCAGGCGCGCGAGCCAGGCCTGCGGATCGTCGGCCAGGTTCTCGCGATCGCGCTTCGACGTCAGCGGAAGATCGACGATCCGCCAGCCGATCTCGTCCAGGACATCGGCCGGCAGCGACGCCTGATACCGGGTCCAGAGCGGGAACAGGATGCGCGTCTCCAGCCGCACGCGCGGCAGGGACTCGGCCGTGCGCACGAGCGGGAGCTCGAGCGTCGGTGCCAGGACGATGCTCGCCGTCGCACGGTCCTCGTGCTCCGCGAGCCACAGCGCCGCGCGCGTCTCGCTGTCCAATCGCAGGCGCAGCCACGTCGCCTTCAGGCCGGGCACGGCGTTCAGCACGAGCAGCGCGACGACGGCGACGGTCGCCATGCGGCGCCGCGCGGGCTGCGTGCCGCGGACCAACTCCCACAAGAACCACGCGACTGCACACGCGAGGTAGGGGATCACCGGGATGAGGAAGCGCTGGAACGAGCGCGTGAAGAGCATCAGCGGCGCCAGGTACGCCACGACGTGCGCGAGCGGCACGGCCAGGTCGGCGCGGCGCTCGACGGTGATGCGCGCTCCGCGGAACGCGCGCACGAGGACGGTTGCGAGCGCCGCCAGACCGACGAACGCCATCACCGGCTCGTAGTCGAGCAGCGCGCGCGGCAGGTCGCGCGTGCCGCCGCCGTCGATGTCCGAGAAGAGGAGTCCATGCCCGAGCAGCCCGCCGCCGCCGTTGCCCTCGAGCGTGCTGGCGGGCCAGAAGGGCCACGCGACGAGCGCGGAGCACACGAGCGCCAGCACGAACGCGCCGTGGTCGCGCCAACCCGAGCGCCGGGCCCGCAGCGCGTGCGCGACGCCGAGGGGCGCGAGCGCGGAGAGCCCGCTGTGCAGCGACGCTCCGGCGACTCCCGCCAGCGCCCCCGTGAGGACGTAGCGCCAGATCCGCGGATCGCGCCGTAGGTCGAGTGCCGCGATCACCGTCAGGATCGAAGTCACCGCGACCGACGGGTGCGGCCGCGCTTGCGGCGCGTACCACACGAGCAGCAGCGACGTCGCGACGAGGAACGCGGCGGTCAGCGCCACGCGCTCGTCCCACAGGCGCCGCGCGAGCCCGAACGTCAACGGCACGAGGAGGCACGCGATCGTCGCGAACAAAAGTCGCAGGGCCCGGACGGGCCGCGCGGCCTCGGCCAGATGCTGCTCGACCGTGGCGGCCGCGCCCGGCACGGGATCGGCCACGACGAGCGAGCCCATTCGGCCCAGGAGCCGCGGGTAGGAGTTCTCGAGGCCGCCGCGCGCGGGATCCGCCGCGCGCGCCGCCTCGCTCGAGGCCTGCCGGTAGAGCACGACCTCGTCGACGTTCGGGACGTGCGGCAGGCGCGCGCCGACACCCGGCAGGCGCAACGCGAACGCCAGGAGCGTGAGCCCGACGACGGCGAGGAGTACGGCGTGACGCGGGCGAGCTGCCGTCACACGATCAGAACCGCTTGCGCTGGCTGGAGGACGGGATCGAGAGCGCCTTGCGGTACTTCGTCACCGTGCGGCGCGCGATCTTGATCTTCTCCTTGGCCTCGAGCTTGGCGGCCAGGTCCTCGTCCGAGAGCGGGTTCTCGGGATCCTCCTGGCCCACGAGCTCGGCGATCATCTGCTTGATCGACGCCTGGCTGGCGACCTCGCCGCTCTCCATCGCCGTGCCGCCGGTGAAGAAGTACTTCAGCGGGAAGATGCCGCGCGGCGTCTGTGCGTACTTGCCGGCGACGGCGCGCGACACGGTCGAGATATGCACGCCGACCTCGTCGGCCACTTCCTGCATGCGCAGCGGCTTCAAGCCCTCGACGCCGCGCTCGAGGAAGCCGCGCTGCTGGCGGAAGATCGCGTGCGCGATCAGGTCGAGCGTCGCGCGGCGCTGCTGCAGCGCGTCGATGAACCAGCGCGCCGACTCGATGCGCTTGCGCACCCACTCGCGCACGCCGTCGCCCTTCTGCGCAGCCTTCAAAAAGTCCTTGTAGGCCAGCGAAAGGCGCAGATCCGGCGCCGCGCCGCGGTCGAGCCGCACCTCGAAGTCGCCGTCGATCTCCTCGACGATCACGTCCGGGTGGATCACGTCGGCCTGCGGGCCGCCGAAGCCCGCGCCCGGGTTGGGCTCGAGCCGGCGCAGCATTTCGAGCGCGTCCTTGACCTCCTCGATCGAGCGGCCGGCCTCCCTGGCGATACGCGGCAGCTTGTTCTGCTCGACATCCGACAGGTGGCGCTCGATGATCGCCTTGAGCAGCGGCTCGTCGCCCATGCCCATCGCCACGAGCTGCAGCTCGAGGCAGTTGCGCAGGTCGCGCGCGCCTAGCGCCGGGTGCGAGATCGTGCGGATCTCGGCCAGCACGGCCTCGAGCTCCTCGGTCGTCACGAGCGGCTCGCCGGGTCCGACGATCGGCTCCTCGCCCGGCTCCGGGTTCATGCAGTCGATCGCGATCTGCTCGAGCGGCTCGGTGATCCAGCCGCGGTCGTCGAGCGACCACAAGAGGTACTCGGCCAGCCGGCGCTCGCGCTCGTTCAGGTCCAGGATCGCCAGCTCGTCGACCAGGACCTCGGCCAGCGTCTTCTCGACGTCCGGCGTGTTGGCCATGGCCTCGAGCTTCTTGTCGCCGTCCTCGCCCGAGGAGGACCGGATGCGGGGCGAGCCGTCCTCGAAATCGCGCTCGTAGCGCTCGAGCTCCTCGAGCATCGAGCGCGTGCCCAGGTCCTCGGCCGCCTCGGCCACGGCCTCGGCCGTGGGGGCGCCATCGTCCTCCGGGCCGGCATCGGCCGAGCCGGGTTCGGCGACTTCCAAAAACGGATTCTCGACCAGCTCGAGCTGGATCCGGTCCTCCAGGTCCAGCGTCGAAAGCTGGAGGATCTGCATCGCCTGGATCATCTGCGGCGACTGCTGGAGTCGCTGCTCGAGGCGGGCGCTTTGGCTGAGTCCGAGTCTCACGGTCGGTGGGGGATCCTGGGTGGGCGAAGAGGCGGAAAGGCCTTCACCTGCTGAATGTTACCGGATGGGCGCACGACCTCGGGAGGTCCAGCCGGGAAACCGGCCCGCCGGCACGCGCACGGCCTCGTAGAGGCCGAGAAAGAACCGATCCTAGGTCTCTCTCTTGTCCGAATGGCCCCGCGCGGAACCGCGCGCAGCGCGCAGGCCGGTCGAATGCCTCTCACCCTCAGAGCGCGCCCATTCCGACCGTCAAGGGCGGGCCGGCGTCGAGCATCGGCGGGGCCTTCTCGCCGACGACGACGCGCGCCGCTCCGGCGACCCGCGAACGGGTGGGGAGCTGGAGCATGCCCATCTGGCTGGCTTCGCGCGTCGTGACGACGACGTCCGGGGTGGTGGTGCGCCAGGCGCTGACGCTCAGGCCGCCGCCGGCCTCGGCCAGGTCGACGCACAGGCCGTCGAAGGCGCGCTCGGAGCGCGGCGACGGCATCCAGATCTGGGGCGCGACCTCGAGACCGTAGTCGGCCAAGAAGGGCCTCTCGACGCCGACGACCAGCCGAGCCGGACGTCCACTCGAGACCGGGATCGAGGCCTTGAGCGGCCCGCATTCCAGCGTCGCGCGGACCGTGCGCGCGCGCACGTCCTCGGCCGCGCGCACGAGGGCTCGCGCCGCCTCGAGTCGCACCGCGTCGGCGCGCGGCAGGGCCAAGAGCGTCTGGCTCCACACGATCACGGGCCGGCCCGGACGCGCGTCGGACGTCGGCCGCTCGCTCTCGATCAGCGCCGCCAGGCTGGCCGGCGTCAGCAGTGCCGTGCCGGCTTCGTCGAGCGCGGGCGCGCTGACGAGTCCGAGGCCCGGGTCCACGGCGACGAGCGCGCGCGGCGCCGAGGCCGTGAACGCCAGGTCGACGAGCGCCCAGCCGTCGTTCGCGCCGGCCGCATCCGGCTGCGCGATCGCGCGCACGGAGAGCGTGCTCTCGCCGCGCAGCGGTCCGGCCTCGGTCAGGCGCACTTCGAGCGCGGCGCCGCTGTCGATCGAGCCCGCGAACGCGAGCTGCACGAGCTCGATGCGCGGCTGCTCGAACACGCCCAGGTCGACCGTATCGGGATCGAAGCTCTCGACCGCGGTGATCACGGAGACGTCGAGCACGCCGTCGACGTGCACGCGCGTGCCGCCCGCGAGTCGCGACGCGCGCAGGTGCAGGCCCGTGCCCGACCAGGCGGAACCCAGCCGCGGCGCGGCTTGTCCCGCGTCCTGCGCGACCTGGACCTCGAAGCCGGCGACGAAGGGCCGCGTGGCGCGCGAGCCCAGGAACGACTCGGTGCCGCTCGTCACGCGCCGACGCCAGACCGAGTCCGGCTGACCGGTCGTGCGCAGCGTGACCTCCAGATCGATCTCGAGCGCGGCCACCTGGCGGTCGAGGTCCAGAACGAGCGCGCGCGCCGCTTCGAGGGCCGGCGCGTCGCCGCGCACGAGCAGCCAGTCGGCCGCAACGCGCGACTCGAGGCGCAGGCCGCGCGCGCGCAACGTCTCCTCGAGCATCTGCTGGAAGATCGCCGGCGCGAGCGGCGGATCGGAGATCTCCAGCGCCGGCGGCCGGAACGCGCCCTCGACGTCGAGGTGCGCGGCGTCGAGCAGGACCGGTTCGGCGCGCGCGGCGAGCGGAGCACGTGTGGCGCGCGGGAACGCGAGCAGCGTCCACTCGGGCGCGGCCAGCAACGGGACCAGCAGCGGAGTCAGCAGCGGAGTCAGGGTGAGGGCGAGCATGTGGAGCGGCAGGCCGCCCGGAGGTCGTGGGATTCTTGAGTCTCCCGATCCGGGCAGCCGACGCAGGATAGTGCCCCATCCGGCCGGGGACTACGCACGCCTTCGTGACCCGGGCATCGGCGCACGCTACAACGCAGGCTGCACGCGAGCTGCGAGCCTCCCCCGCATGAACGACGATCGCACGCGCGCCCCCGAGGGCCGCAGCCTGTTCTCCGTCTCTCAGATCCAACACGTCCTGCGGGTCGAGTTCGGGCGCGCGCAGCGCTACCGCTACCCGCTCTCCGTGGTCGTCGTCGCGATCGACCAGCTCGGCGCGCTGCGCGACCGGCGCGGTTTCGAGGCCAAGGAGTCGGTGGTCGAGAGCGTCGTCCGTCTGCTCTCGGAGGTCACGCGCACGAGTGACTACCTGGGCCGCACGCCCGACGATCGGCTGCTGGCCGTCGTGCCGCACACGGACGAGGCCGGCATGCGCTCGCTGGCCGAGCGCCTGTTGAGCGGCGCGCGCACGCTCTCGATGCCCGACGCCGAAGGGGAGCGTCTCACGCTGTCGATCGGCGCGACGACGACGAGCGCGGGCGACCCGCTGTTCCACGACGTCCTCCTGGTCGCGGCCGAAGCGGCGCAGGCCGAGTCCGCGGCGGCCGGTGGCGATCGCATGACGATCCATCCGCCGGTCGCGTCGGCGGGTTCGCAGTAGCGCCATGCGCATCCTCCTGGCCGAGGACGAGGTCACGATCGCGGTGACGTTGACTCACGCGCTCGAGGCCGCGGGCCACGACGTCGTGCACGTGCCCGACACGACCGGCGCGCTGGCCGAGCTCGAGAAGGGCCGGGCCGAGTGCCTGATCACGGACATCCGCATGCCGGGGGCGGGCGGCATGGCGCTGTTGCAGCGCTCGATGGAGCTCGACCCGCGCCGGCCTGTCGTGCTGATGACCGGCTACGCGACGGTCGACCAGGCCGTCGAGGCGATGCGCCTCGGAGCGGCCAACTACGTGCAGAAGCCGTTCCGCAACGAGGCGATCGTCTCGATGGTCGAGACGTTCGCGCGCGTGCGCGCGCTGGAGGCCGAGAACGCCGACCTGCGGCGCGAGCTCGCTGCGCAGAAGGGTCCGGAGGGCGTCGTGGGCTCGTCCGTCGCGATGCAGGCCGTGTTCCAGCGGCTGCGCACGGTCGCGCCGACCGACGCGACGGTGCTCGTGCAGGGCGAGAGCGGGACCGGCAAGGAGCGCATCGCGCGCGCGATCCACCAGCTCTCGCCGCGCGCGGCCGGGCCGTTCGTCGCGATCTCGTGCGCGGCGCTACCCGAGACGCTGCTCGAGAGCGAGCTCTTCGGCCACGAGCGCGGCGCGTTCACGGACGCGCGCAAGGAACGACACGGGCGCTTCGAGCTGGCCTCGGGCGGCACGTTCTTCCTGGACGACATCGACGACATGCCGCTCGCGACGCAAGTGAAGCTCTTGCGCGTGCTGCAGGAGCGCCAGGTCGATCGATTGGGCGGCGATTCGCCGATCGAGGTCGACATCCGCGTCGTCGCGGCCACAAAAGTGCCCCTGCGCACGCGCGTGTCGGAAGGCCGCTTCCGCGAGGACCTCTTCTACCGGCTGGACGTCGTGCGCATCGTGCTGCCGCCGCTGCGCGAGCGCACGGGCGACGTGCCGCTCCTGGCGCAGCACTTCCTGGCGCGGCACGGTCGCGGGCGCACGCTGGCGATCCCGCGACCGGCGATGGCGGCCCTCGAGCGCTACCCCTGGCCGGGCAACGTGCGCGAGCTCGAGAACGCCGTCCTGCGCGCGGTGTCCTTGGCCGGTGAGCGCGTCGACTTGTCGCTCGACGACCTCCTGCCCGACGACCCGCGCTGGAAGAGCCTGGCGGAAGCGGCCGCGCGCGAGGCCGAGGACGGCGTGCGCCCGCTGCGCGAGGTCCTGCACGAGAAGGAGCGCGAGCAGGTGCAGAAGGCGCTCCAAGCCACGGGCGGCGCGCGCATGAAGGCCGCGGAGCTGCTCGGGATCTCGCGCAAGGTGCTGTGGGAGAAGATCAAGGAGCACGGCCTGGGCGACCCGGGCGAGGCCGAGGTCAAGGAGTGAGCTTCCGGCGCTATCCTCGGGCGCGGAGGTGACGATGAAGCTGGCCGAGGTGATGAAGGAGCTCGAGAAAAAGGGCGACGCGCAGACGAAGAAGACGCACATGCGCCACGGCGCGCGCGAGCCCTTGTTCGGCGTCAAGGTGGCCGACCTCGAGACGATCCTGAAGAGGACGAAGTCGGATCACGCGCTCGCGCTGGAGCTGTGGGACACGGGGAACTCCGACGCGATGTACCTGGCGGGCCTCATGGCGGACGCCGACACAGTCACGGCGAAGGACCTCGAGCGCTGGGCCAAGAGCGCGAAGTGGACGTGGCACCGCGAGTTCTCCGTCGCGGGTGTCGCGGCGGATTCGGCCCACGGTGCCGCGCTGGCGCGCAAGTGGATCGACGCCAAGGATCCCGACGTGCAGACGATCGGCTGGTCCACGTACAGCGGCGTGGTCGCCACGCAGCCGGACGAGGAGCTCGACAAGAAGGAGATCGAGGCGCTGGTCGTGCGCGTCGAGAAGGGCATCCACAAGGCCGACAACCGCGTGCGCCACGTGATGAACGCCTTCGTGATCGCCGTCGGCGGCTACGTGCCTTCGCTGCGCGCGCGCGCGATCAAGGCCGCGCGCGCGATCGGCGTCGTCGAGGTCGACATGGGCGACACGGCCTGCCAGGTGCCGGACGCCGAGACGTACATCGCGAAAATGGTCGAGCGCGGCGGCAAGAAGCGCAAATCGGCGCGCTGTTGAGCGCGATGACCGACAATTCGCGCACGAGCGGGATCGAGCTCGACTTGCCCGATGTGACCTGTGCGACGCCGATCGTCGTGATCGCCGACCTCCACCTGGACGTCGCCGACGAGCGCGGCGGGGCCGAGTTCGTCGCCTGGCTCGCATCCCTGCGCGGCGTCGGCACTCTGGCGATCCTGGGTGATCTGTTCGACGCCTGGGTCGGCCCGGCGCAGGCGCGCATGCCGGGCGCGCCGGCGGTCCTCGACGCGCTGGCCGCGCTGCGCGCGCGCGGCGTACTCGTGCTGGTCGTGCACGGCAACCGCGACTTCCTTCTCGACGCATCGTTCGAGCGCCGCACGGGCGCGCGCGTGCTACGCGACGGCTTCACGACGAGCCCCGGCCGCGGACAGCGCGTCGTTCTCGTTCACGGCGACACGCTGTGCACGCTCGACACCGGCTACCAGCGCCTGCGCAAGGTCGTGCGATCGCGTCCCGTCACGTGGCTGGCGCCGCGACTGCCGCTCGCCGTCGGGGCCGCGCTCGCGCGACGCCTGCGCCGCGCGTCGGTGCGCGCGGTCGCCGCGAAGCCGAGCGAGGAGAAGTCCGTGCAGCGCGATGCGGCCGAGGCGCTGGCCCGCACGAGTCGCGCCACCCTGCTCGTGTGCGGCCACGTGCACGCCTTCCGCGACGAAAACCTGCCGACCGGAACGCGCTGGATCATCCTCGACGCGTTCGGGGGCGAGCGCGACGCGCTCATCCTCGGCCCGCGCTCGCTGGCGGCGATCGCAGCGCGCGACCTGCGCGACCGCGATTGCACCAGCCTCCTCCCGTCGTAGAATGCAGGGTGAGCATGATCCTCGCCATCGACGGCCCGGCAGGCGCGGGCAAGAGCACGGTCGCCAAGGCGCTGGCGCGCGAGCTCGGCCTCACGTTCCTCGATACGGGCGCCATGTACCGCGCGGTGACGCTGGCCGTGCTCGAGAAGGGCGTCGATCCGCACGACGAGCAGGCCTCGGCCGCCATTGCCCGCACGCTGCGCCTGGATTTCGACCAGGACGGCGCGATCCGCATCGACGGCCGCCCGGGCGAGCCCGCGATCCGCTCACAGACGGTGAACGAGGCCGTCAGCCACGTCTCGGCGCACCCGGCCGTGCGGCGCGTGATCGTGCCGATGCAGCGCGAGGAGGCGCGCCGCCGCGGCGGCCTCGTGGCCGAGGGCCGCGACGTCGGCTCGGTCGTGTTCCCCGCCGCCGAGTTCAAGTTCTACCTGGACGCCTCCCCCGAGGTCCGCGCCACGCGCCGCGCGCGCGAGATCGGCAAGCCCGAGACGTACCCGCAGATCCTGCTCGCGATGCGCGAGCGCGACCGGCTCGACACGACGCGCGCGGACTCGCCGCTCGTGCGCGCCGACGACGCGTTCGCGATCGACTCCGATCGGCTCGACGCGGCGGGCGTCGTGCGCGAGATGCTGGGGCGCGTGCGGGCGAGGCGCGGAGCACGCGCGTGAGCGTGGGCTCGAACCGGGACGGGGCGCGCGTGAGCGTGGGCTCGAACCGGGACGGGA
>Ga0163152_10007085_pt1 | contig 12391 bp, 23 predicted proteins | sample OliLakLV19MP8IB2_FD_148635 | JGI IMG/M metagenome (GOLD analysis project Ga0163152, IMG submission 148635) | Freshwater microbial mat bacterial communities from Lake Vanda, McMurdo Dry Valleys, Antarctica - Oligotrophic Lake LV.19.MP8.IB-2 | ecosystem: Environmental > Aquatic > Freshwater >... | reverse complement strand
TTCGAGGCGCTGGTCTTCCCCGAACACGCCGAGAACCCGGAATACGAAATTGGCGACAGCAAGATCTCCAAACTTTGGCTCCAACGAATTTCCGACAAGACGCAGGTCTACAACTGGGATCGCGGATTGGACGTACCCGCGCAGACACCCGCCGCGCAGAAGATCGTCGATTTTCTCTGCGCAGGCCTCGCCGAATCCACCTTCGCACACTAACCCAGCCCAACCGAGAAAGGAGAAACGCCGATGAGTAAGAAAAAGGAATATACCGAGCGCGTCGTCACACGAATCGCCAAGAGCATCCTGGGCATCGAGACCCTCAAAGCTCGCAAAATCGACAGCCTCGATTTTCATGATCTGAACGTTTGCGCCATAAAGGCCGCGCTTGAGGCTGCCTACCGTGCCGGATGGGAGCGGGCACTGCCGCGCGCAAAAAAGAAAGAGATCATTCGAGCCGAGATCGAAGAACATCTCATTTACCTGCCTTGGGACGAGCGTGAAAAAATCATCAAAGCATGGTCGAGGGCGAGCCTGTCCGGCCCCCTATCGTCAAAGAATCCCATGAAATCCTTGGCGCGAACGCTACCTACCCACGCCGCATCCTCAAGAAGTATCCGTTCTTAGGGCGAAAGTAAGAGCGCCCTTTGTATTCAGGAGAAGCGAAGATGAAAAAACATAAAGATGTCGTCTGCGGCGAGTACAGCGCGACGGAATACGAAGTCCTCAAGAACGGCCAGCCGATTCATAGCGCGGGCAACGCTCTGGGAGACTCGACGATGATCGTTCCGGCAGAGCGGGGCGTAGGGCTTCGGACTATGCGAAAATTCTGCATCAATACAACCAAGCAACTCGCCAAGGAGAACAAGGCGATCTACGGCGGAGTCGATCGCATCAAGGAGCGAGAAGAATGAACAACGACAGTGCCATCAACGACATCATCGGCAAGATCGAACGGTGCCATTGCTCAAGCCTTTCATTTGATGGGCATCGCAGAGGATGAGATCTCCGCCGGCAAGCTCGAACATCCCAAGAAGGCCAAGGAGATCCAAGCCAGCTTCCTCGCCTTCCAGCCTTATCTTCCTGAGTTCTGGAATGCCCCCGATGAAGTTTTTCGCGCGCATTGCAAAGAAATCGTTGCACGCATCGTATCTGGTGCTAAGCTCGATCCCGCTACCGATGCAGAAATTCTGTACGGCCTGTACATGGCCTGCCAGAAAGCTCCGCCCGGCGACCATTTCCAGTTGTTGTACGAACGGTTGTTTATCAGGATCTACCCAAAGCAGAAGGTCTTCTCCGGTGCCATTTGCCGCGAAAGTTGGCCCAACGCTTGCCCTAAGCCGCAACTCCTCGGTTTTTGATTCGCAGCTTATGCTGAAACTGCGCGTACATTTCATGGCATTGTTAAGAGCGCCCTACATATCCGGGGAGGACAGAGAACATGGAGGAGTACGCAGAAAAGAAGTCAGGAGTAAATGATCCTGACTTGGAAGATGTCGTCTTGGTCGATGTTTACATCAAATGCCCGATTGCTTTGGTTTTTCCAAAGGGAAAAACGCCGACCGGCGACGCCTTCCAAGCTGAGGTCGAGAAGAAGATTGCCGACGCCATGTTAGGGACAGACATATACTCCCTTTATGGGGGCTACTCGCTTTGGAAGTACGAGCAGGTAACTGGGCTGGAGCGCGCCTACGACCTCGCCCGCAAGGAGGCGAAGAAGGCCGGGGATCAGTACATGCACGACCATCCCGATGAGCCGAAGAGCGACCCCCGAAACAAATGGACAATGGGGGCTGTCAGGGCAGGTCAAGCCGCCTTCAGGGACGCCTGTAAGAGCCTGAAGATTCCATCAATAGCGCCGCTGCCAAAAGGCCCGGCGAAAGGCCCGAATGCTTAAGATCAACTACTGTCTAAGCCTTGACATAAAAACGCCGACTGAAGAGGTTCGAGAGAAGCTCAAAGCGCTCTATTCCTATTGCGCAAACCATCCATTCTCTGAGGTCTCTCCAGTTCAAGACTTTGTCAAAGTGCCAATCAAATTCCTCAGGCATGTCGTCCCAGAAGAGATCATCGGCTTCAAGTTCAGGCTCGCTGCCGAGGGAGAAGTATTTGCACTGAAGTTGATGAAATTTCCGAACATTGATAGAGCGCCGCAGGTCTGGTACTGCGATGAGTCAATCTGGATGTCGAAGGAGGTTCCTGCCTCGCTGTACATGATTAAGTACAGGGCTTTTATCGAGGCAATGGACGAGGCCAAGAGGATCGGATTCAACGTCGGAATATCAGATGAGGGCGGATATTGGGAGGGCCGGAGTTTGGATGTTCTAGTCAGTGCAAGAGCGCCCTTTCGATTCAGAAATAGGCCGTCCCGCTGAGCGGGACTTTTTAGGGGGAGTAAAAGTCATGGCAAGCAAGTCAAAGCCGCTGTCGCAGGATGAGGTTCTGAAAAACATCTCGCTGCTTCCGGCGGGAGAGCAGGAAACCGCAAAACGGCAGTTCCAGTCCGAGAAGCCAAGCGTCATGGCTAGGCATTAGGGCGATCTTAACCGGACCTGTAGAGTCTGGAGGAACGCTAATGAAAAGGAAAGGGTCAGGGTCGATTGTCCAACATAAGGGCGTGGATTGGGAGGGCGCGGAATGAAACCAAACTCCGATTTGGAACTCGAAACGCCACTCGCAGCTCACGTTGCCGCAGAAGCTGTGCTGGAAGAGGCACAGGCTTATTTGAACGCGGAATTGCCGCGTGCGTGGATCGCCGCGCTTTCCAGGCGCGCGCAATTGCATTACGCGAATCATCCGCGCTTCCGAAAACGTCTGCGCTCGTCCGGAGACAAAAGCCGCGAGTGGCTCTATGCGTTTATGCGCCACTGGCTGGCCGCGCTGATTCTCAAGGCGCGCCCTGACCTGCACGCCAAACTGCCCGACCGCTATAATGTGGGCGAGCCGTTGACGCCGTGAAGACGCCGCACGAAAAAGAACAGCTCCAGCGCCAGATCACCGCCACCGACGCCGAAATCGACCGCCTTGTCTACGCCCTCTACGGACTGAGCGAAGATGAGATCAAGATCGTGGAGGGCGCAGTTTGAAGGGAGTGACGCAATGCAATCCGTTAAAGTTCAAACAGTCATTAGGGCGATCTTAACCTGACCTGTAGAGTAGGAAATAACTTCCTTACACTAACTGGAGAACAAAATGACGACCGAACTGGACAGATTCACCCAAGGGTACATCGAATGCGCCTTATGGTCTTCGACCGACGATGGTGATCCTTTGGACGGGTTGTATTCCGTCGATGACCTGTCGCCGGAAACAATGGAGGCGATGGTGTCGGATTGTGCCGCTTTTCAGGAAAACAACTCCGATAATCTGAAAAGCCTTGATTTTGGACAATCGGGTCACGATTTTTGGCTTACCAGAAATCGCCACGGCGCGGGATTCTGGGATAGGGAACTTGTGGAGATCGGGACGAAGCTTACGGAAGCGTCCCTCGTATACGGTAGTATCGACTTGTACATAGGTGACGATGGTTCCGTTCACCATTAAAAAGTTGAGATACCCTTGTCAATCGTGGCAAGGGTATTTTCTGACCATAACAATAAAGGACAGCATGAGAACAACGAAGCGAGAAATCCTTCTTCAGTGCGCTTTATGGCACATCAGCCAAACTTAAGTTGCACGATCTTAACCTGACCTGTAGAGTATGGAGTACAGAAATCGATCTGACAACCATTTGGAGTTTGTCCGGTTTGTCCGGCATCTGCAGTCCGTTCGCCGTAGCGCCCGATTACTCAGGCGCTACAGCGGGGGGCTACTCGACTTCGTCTTCGGGTCGTTCGCAGGAAAATTTGCTTAGTGCGGCTCGCATTGCCGTACCAATATTGTTATCATTCAACGTAAACGCCTCAGCGCTGAACGCCGCGTTGCCGGGGAGATTCACTTTGGCATTGTGCTCGTGCCCCTCCGTCACCGAGTCATAAACGGCGAAGTATATTTGATATTCGTTCATGTCTAAGACCTGCTTCCCGTACTTTTCAACCAATGCCCTAATTCCAGCGACTAACTGGTTTCCGAATTCGTTTGAAGCCTTCATTTTTCTTTTCTCCTCTTTTGTTTCCGTGGCGTAGGCACCAGTAATATACGCGAGGCCCGAGATAAGGCAAGCGCATTCTGGAATAATTCACACTGACCCTAATACCAGTATTTCGGCAATGCGAGACGCATTAAGCCATGTATTTTCGCCGGCACTAGACCCTGCAAGCCTATGCGCAGGCAGGGTCTAGTGTAGATTGCCGGCCTGAAATCCTTACCACACCCCCACCCGTTTTTACCCGACGGTACTAATGACTTCGGATCCCAGCGAGGCCGAGCGAGAACTAATTGTGACAAAGGTTCTCACGCGCCGGCTGGTAAGGAGGAAGACGGTTCCAGTCTGGCGCGTTACCAGCTTGCCGCCGATATGGGTAATGTTCCCGCAGTCGTCGCGGGCAATCTGTTTGCCGAGCATGTTCGCGACTTCGTCCCGGACGTTCAGAATGTCTTTGAGCACACAGACATTATAGAAGGTTTCTTCAGTAACCATGATCGTCTCCGGCGATACGCCTTCGGCTACATTTGCGCTCTCTTCGCAATTTGTTTTGCGTTCTTATACCTTATCCTTCATGTCCTTCTCAGTCCGTCCGAACTCGACAGCATTGTTTTTCATCTTCGTATCTCCGATGTAGGGGCCGATTCTTTGTAAGCGTCTTTGTAAGCGGCTTTGTCGGCGGCAATTTTAGCGGGGGATTCGGCGGCATTGTCGGCGACAATTTTTTTATGATCGCGGGCCGCTCTGTATTGAGCGACGTTCGCCGCGACTGCGTCGGGATCGTAGGCGGCATGTTCTGCCGCTTTTAGGACGGCGGCTAGGACAACTGTTTCGTAGATGTGGGCCTGATCGGCGAACGCTTTTGACGCGTCCATAGATTTTCTAGCAGTGGCGACCGCCGCTCTTTGCTCCGCACGAAGCGCGACTTTCTCGGACTGGGAGTGTACCGCGAGGCCCTTAAGTCGCGCCCAGTTATCCGAATAATTCTTTTCGCCGAACGCTTCATCCGCGACATATCTAGCCGCTTTAAAAGTCTCTTCACAGGCGTCGATGGCCGCTTCATAGGTGACACGCAGAGCGTCGTAGTCTGCGTGATATTTCTCGTATGCAACGCTGAAGGCAATTTCTTTTGGTGTATTCATGATTATTTCCACTCTCCGTCTTCCTTCACAGGAACCACCGGAAACATCACGCACAGCGCAGCTCGAGTACGCTGGATAAAGTCGAAATGTTCGGAATCGAAATCCGCGCGGGTCGCGGGTCTCATTCCCTTGGTTGGTATGGATGAGGCAAGAATACCGTATAGCCGAGGAGCGCCATAACGCGCTTTGTCGGGCGCATGTATTTCTTACCCTCGATCATGACGCCCATGCCAACCGTCCATGGGTCAAATCCGTTATCTAGAGCGAATGCGTTTCGTGCATGCGCCAATGTTCGATAAATTTTGTTCATGGTTTTTTCTCCGTGGGGGGGTCTCCGGTCGGGTCCAATGGTTGTCATCGCCTTCCAGAGAATTCAGCGAAGCGCTCTTGAATATTGCCATGTCCGAATCGGCGATTCTCCGTATCGGCATTGACGTATAGAAGGAAGGCTTCTGCGACTTCGTACTCCTCCAAGGTCATTGATTCGCCAACGCGAATCAGCGCCTCATTGGGATCGTAGCTCCCATGATCCTTTGATCCAATCAGGATCAGCGTCGCCAGCTTCTCGGAAAGCTTTTTCATGATTTTATCTCCCGATTTTAGAGGCGGTTTGCCTAAGTCCCAGAATCTACAGGTCCGGTTAAGATCGCCCTAAGTCCGTCCCTAAGTCCGTAGGGTCGGCAATGCCTTCGGGTCCGGTTCCATGCATACCGGCTTCTTTGGCGATCTCCTAGGCGAGGACGATCTCTTTGACGCGGTTCTTGCCCTTGCCCGTTGCCAGTTCGAGGATTGAACCAGCGGCCTTGTCCATTTCGACGCGCTTATCCATGAAGGGCGATCCCTGAGAGAGGCGCGTCATTCCCTGAGCCATGCCCCAAGCGCTCTTGGGGTCGCAATCGCCGCCGTCTTCGGGATGCTTTTCAGCCTCATCAAAGGCCGATTCGAGGATGCTCTGAGTCGAGATGCGCTTATCGTACAGGAACTTGACAACCTCATCTTTCGTCGCGCCGAAAGTAAAGGTCCGCGCGACTTTGATTTTGCCTTCAATTTCGGAAACGCTTTCGTTTGCGTATTCCTTCAACTGTACTTCCATGCCGGAAGCGGCGCGGCCTTTGACATTGTTGCCGATATGGACTACGCGGATTTCCTTGACGTTGGACGCGCCCCATACGATATGATTTCCGCAAACCGTATTGTAGAGGAACGTCGTAATCCAGAAGCTGAGCGAACCGACTTCGCTATTTTCGAGGAAAAAGCCGCGATAAAGCGGAGTCTTGCCGCCGCCGTTGATCGGACGATCTTCATTGACCATGAAAGCGAACATGTCTTTTTCGCCCATGTAGAGGCCAGCGGGCGCAATCATGTCGCCGACGTTGATGCCAAGCCCTTCCATGCGATTCTTGAGACAATCGGCTTCAGTCGCCGGACGTGCGCGGGGATCATTGAAGGCCGGACGCGCTGGCGGAACGCGCCAGCCTTTCGCCTGCAAGGGAAGCAGATCGGCGATTGCATCAGCGTTCCAGAAGCGGCCATATTTCGGCGTATTGAAGGCGCGGGCGACGGGGAGCAATCCGGCTTTGATGTCGTTGACATCGGAATGATACAGCGCCTTGGTCATGCGGTCGCAACGGGTCAAATCATGGTTGATGACTTCAGCGGCCAGATGCGCGGGCAAGCGGCGCAAATGTTCGACGTTGGGGCTTGCCGAGTCTTCAGGGACAACAAAGCGGGCGAGCTGTCCGAAGCTGAAATGAGTCATTGAGGAGCGCTTGGTCTGTCCGGCAGCGTTGCAGCCTTCGAGGAGCAATTCGCCGCCTTCGACAACCGCTTTGAGGCGATTGATAGCGAACGGCTTTTCGACGCCCGCCGCCTTGACGGCCTGAGCAGCGGCAAACATCGCCTGTAGCGATTCGTAACGCTCGTCAGCCGGACGATTCGCCCATTGATTGCTTGCGCGCATGATGTTCATCGTGCTCTCCTTAAAATGGGTCTGTTATCAACAGGTCCGGTTAACTTTGCCCTAACAACTCGCGTTTATTTCCTCAGACTCTCAAAATATACCTCAGTTCAGGAGTCTGTCAAGTTTTCCGCGAAATTCCATGCAATATCGAAGGTTTCCGCGTCTCTACGGGTCTTTGCCCGATTCTGGTACTGCCCTGAGACATTTGAGAAGCCCGCTCGGAGTCGTCCGGCGGGCTTTTCGTCTCTACAGGTCCGGTTTGTCGGCTTGGCTCCCCGCCTTGCCTGATGAACGTCGTAATCCAGAAGGATAGCGAACCGTCTTCACAATGGGCGGGGAGCTTGGTCTAACCGTATGTAGAGGGGGCGCGTCGGCGCATGGGCGGGGTTTCCTTTCGAATGGTTGGGGTTATCGCCGTCTATGCTGGGCGAACATCAGGCGGGTCGCGAATCGTTAGCTGAGGCGCATGATTGTCTCTCCTTTCTTTCTTTCTTTCTTTCCGGTAGTCTACAGGTCCGGTTAAGATTACCCTAAGACTTTGTTCCGATCAGCGAGATATTTTGGCCATTCACGGCATATCATTGGATACGCCGTTACCCTACAATAACTTATACTTTTACAATAACTATACCCCTCGACCCAACCGAGGCGGGCAAAGAACAAATAGCCAAGACGTTCATTGTAAATGCAATTCCACACCCAAGAGCAAAATGCTTGCTCACTAGATAGATCGGGAATTGGCATGTCCAGGGCAAGGCAAGCTGGGCAAAGGAAATAAATTGATGTCGTAAATCCGGAGGTATCCCTCCGTATCGGCTTGACGAAACTTGCACCGCAATGGCCGCAACAACGAACATCTTTTTTAGGCATTCGTTTTTCCTCATCCAGTTTTGCCGCCGTAATAGGCGCGGCCAAAATGAAAGGTAACGTTCATGAACGCTCATGACTACTTTACCTTTCCAATGTCTACGGGTCCGGTTAACGATACCCTAATTAGGCAACGGACTTTTTATCGAGGATTTTCATGTCTTTATCAATCGCCCCGAATTCAATGAGGCGTTGCAACGATTCATGCAGCGACGGCGGCGCGATCTTCAACTTATGCGCCAGCTCGACTTGGGTCGCGTTCGGGAACTTGGCAATCAGCTTGAGGACTTCAAGCAATCGCTCTGAGTAGGGAATCTCATCGCCGATCTTGATGATTTTGCCAACAATATCGATCTCTTTTGCGCGCCGCAATTCCTTGATGTAGCGGAAAACCATTGGCGCGGAGATTCGCATTAATTTCCCGATCGCCGCATAGCTTGGCGAATGACCATTCTCTTTTCTGAAATCCTTGATGATCTTCAGGACTTCAGCGGCGCGGGCGGAATATTTTATCGGCATTGAAATTTCCTCCAATGTCTACGGGTCCGGTTAACGATACCCTAATTGCTGGCCGAGCGCAAGTCTGGGGCAGTACCAGAAACAGTCATTAGGGCGATCTTAACCTGACCTGTAGAGTATGGGAGGACAGAATGACGATGAAAAACAAGAATAAAATTTGCGCGGTTGATGCCCCTGAGTTGTACGATGTTCTGGCAACGTTCTGCATGATTCGCGGCTATCTGGAATTTGACTATTCTCGCTTGCCGGAATGCAAAGCGAAGGTCAACGAAAATGCCCCAAGCCGCGTCGCCGCTCGCGAATCGACCGAGCATATCGAGCCGCTCGAAAAGGTTCGCGGATTTTTGGACGAATGTCCGAAGCAAAACAAAGGCGGCGATTGGTATATTACCTTCCGCAGCATTAACCGCCGGAACAAGGGAATGCAGGTTGACGAAGATACGGGCGAAATTTTGGGCGAAAGCTACTTTGTCGATAAGAGCAACGCGCAACCGGACGGGGGTAAGAAAATCGGTTTCATCAAGGGTGAATATCTTTTCCGCAGCTATCGGCTTGACGTTCGCGGCGATGGCAAGGGGATTCAGCTTCATACCGTTCAGGCGAATCTCAACGGCAAGACGCGCCTTTTCCCGAATGTCTAACGGGTCCGGTTAACGATACCCTAATTGCTGGCAAGTCTGGGGCAGTACCAGAAACAGTCTCGGGCAGCAGCAGCAGCACCCTGCCGGAAAGTGGGGAGGCAGATCAACTCCGAAAGGAATACGCGGCAATCATAGCGTTCGGCGGCGAGAAAAAGATAGCCGCGATCTGGGGCAGTACCAGAAACAGTCATTAGGGCGATCTTAACCTGACCTGTAGAGTATGGCCGGGCGAGGCCATCCGGGACGAGAGGCTCATTATTATAAACGAGACTGGCGAAAGATCGTAGGTTAGGGTAAAGTTAACCGGACCAGTAGTTATTGGAGGAACGCAGATGACCACAGCAGAAATCAAAGCCTTGACTGGCAGAATCTTGATTCGGCCCGGCCCTTCGAGAAATTGAAGGGGAAATACGAATACGAAAACTGGATACCGCCGACGCGCTTACTCAAAGGCGTTAAACGCAAACAACCTGTCGTCTAATTGGCCAAGAAGTTGAATTAGGACACTCCTGCTCGTCGGGAGAAATGCTGGTGAAAGTCCAGCCGGGTTGACTTTTATCGGAGTACTACGGCATGCGGGAAACCGATCTGGCTGTAAACCAGAAGCCCAGGCAGTCGTCCTCTGTACAGAGCAGCAGCAGATTATTAGCCGGGCAGTACCAGAAACGCCGTTAGGGCAATATTAACCGGACCTGTAGACTCTAACCCAAGGAGAAAACGCCGATGAAACTTGTTGCCTATATCGCGGTCGTCATCGATACGACGGATGAAGACGTTGCGGCGGATGCGATCTCTGACACCATGCGCGAAGTAACGCGCTTAGGATCGATCTTGCTGGACTGGCAGAATCTTGATTCATCCCGGCCCTTCGAGAAATTGAAGGGGAAATACGAATACGAAAACTGGATACCGCCGACGCGCTTACTCAAAGGCGTTAAACGCAAACAACAAAGAAAGGAGAAAAACGCCAATGGCAAACAGACGAAACAAGTCCGACCGCCGGAACAAACGCCGAAGCGCTCATTCGCGCCAGAATCGGCAGCGCAATGAGCGCCTCGGTTCGATGGGTCTGTCAATGTTCGCTCTTGCTCTCGTCATGGGACTGCGCTAAAAGCGCAGTCCTTTTTTGTAGACTTTGGAGGAACAGAGAATATGAACAAAGATGAAATGATCGAAGAGATGACCGAGGAGCTAGCACGGCTCCGCAGGTTCGTTGGCGCTTGGCAGACTGTAGACGGGGTCTGGGTGTGGGGGCCTTCGAAGGTTTTCTACGTCTCGTCATGCATACCTCATCTCGTACTGGATTACCCGGCTGAAGACATCGTTCCAGATAATCGTCGTTTTTACGCGTCAAGCTTTCAGGCCGCGGAAATGTTCCGTGATTTAAGAGCGCAATGAGCGCCTCGGTTCGATGGGTCTGTCAATGTTCGCTCTTGCTCTCGTCATGGGCAGTACCAGAATTGGAGTTAGGGTAACGTTAACCTGACCTGTAGACTTTGGAGGAAACGCCGATGATGAAAAAACTGGTTCTTGAAAATGGCAGCGATCCGAAGGCCGAAATCAAATTGCGCATGGAAGCATTGCGCATCATGAGACTTTGGTACTTCATGTTTCAAGGCGCATCCGTCCCTTACGGCCCGATCAAAGCCGAGTCAGAGAAAGAGGCCCGATGTCAGATTCGCCGCGTATGGGAAATTAAAACTACGCGCTGGGTTCAAGTCTGGGAAACAACTCAAGCGAGCATCGATCAGATTGCGCGCCAGAATCAAGCGACGGCCCGCGAAATGCAAGCCGCCGGCCATGCTATTTGTTCGACGGATCTTTGAGGACATGCTCAATTTGCGCTGACTTGGCAAACTATATTTGGGATCATGGCAAAGAAACCTGCACGGGAGGGATTTGAAATGTTCGGATTGCTGATCATCAACAAGGACGACGGATGCATGGTAGTTCTCACGGTTCCCACTGGCGTTCGTGTCTGGGCGACGAAGGCAGAGGCCACTGGCTACGGCGACATCGTTTACGGTCCTTGCAATAAGCATGTGACATATCAGGCAGTCGTCGTCATCAAGCATTAGGGCGATCTTAACCTGACCTGTAGAGTATGGGAGTAGCGAGGCCGATCTGACAACCATTTGGAGAGACTTAGCGTTATATCAACCTGTCGTCTAATTGGCCAAGAAGTTGAATTAGGACACTCCTGCTCGTCGGGAGAAATGCTGGTGAAAGTCCAGCCGGGTTGACTTTTATCGGAGTACTACGGCATGCAAAATCCTGAAGGCGTCGCCGAGCAGCGCGATATGGAGTATTTCAAATGACTGGCGGCGATTACGTTCGATTTAAAGGCAAATGTTGGCAGCTTGGCCATTCTGGACCGGATATCAACGGTCGCCTTTCTCTAATCGATCTGCAAGACCATTCTACTGGCATTCTCGCCGATCCTAAAGACATTCGCCCTTGCTCCGCTGAGGACGTTGACGGGATCAAATATTTTCTCGAACTTCGCGCTGGGCAGTACCAGAAATAGGCATTAGGGCGATCTTAACCGGACCTGTAGAGTCTGGAGGAACGCTAATGAAAGACCCGACATTCTACAGCAAAGACCCGATCTTGTTCGCCAATGCGGATAAGGCTATCTGTCGAGCGCTTGGGGAAATGCATAAATGCGCGCCAGCGCCAAGCAACGATCCTAATGCCGTTGACGAACATCGCGCCCATATCAATAAACTTGTCGATATTCGTTCATATCTTTTGAATCTCGCGCATCGGCAACCGAACGGTTAGGGCAATCTTAACCGGACCTGTAGATTCTGTAGAGGATCTTGACATCCAGTGGGCCCCGACTAATAAAATGCGCGGCCTTAGCTCAGTTGGTAGAGCAGGTAACTCTTAATCACCGGGTCGAAGGTTCGAATCCTTCAGGACGCATTTACATAAACCAATCTTATAAGGAGAGCAAGCATGGATTTTACGAGCAGCATCGTCGAACAGGTTCGCATGTCCTTCAAGCGCAAGAATCGGCTGGCCATGATCTGCGGCTTCATCCTCGGCAGCTTCATCCCTTGCGCGACGTTCTTTGTCGTTCATAGCGATGTTCTGGTTTCGCGCCTCTACTGGATTCTGGTCGCTGGCGGCTTGCTGTTCTCCGCTAAGACGGTTTACGACTGGACCAATGTCGCTTTCA
>Ga0163152_10007079_pt1 | contig 12397 bp, 9 predicted proteins | sample OliLakLV19MP8IB2_FD_148635 | JGI IMG/M metagenome (GOLD analysis project Ga0163152, IMG submission 148635) | Freshwater microbial mat bacterial communities from Lake Vanda, McMurdo Dry Valleys, Antarctica - Oligotrophic Lake LV.19.MP8.IB-2 | ecosystem: Environmental > Aquatic > Freshwater > Lake... | reverse complement strand
GAGTCAACGCGACGGGCACCGGGCTGATGTATCAATGGTATTTTGGGGTGAGCGGGCTGGGCGGCCAGACCAACAGCACGCTGATCCTGAACGATGTGAAGACGACCAACGCGGGGATGTATCGAGTGGTGGTCAGCGGGGAATGCGGGAGCCCGGTGACGAACAGCGCGAGCCTGGTGGTCAACCAACCGGTGCTGATCACGGCGGCGCCGACGAGCCAGACGAGCGTGGTGGGGAGCAACGCGACCTTCACAGTGGGAGCGACGGGCGCGGGACTGGTCTATCAATGGTATTTCGGGAATGTACTGGTGGGAACCAACAGCACGCTGACGTTGAATAATCTCTCGACCAACCAGGCGGGGCAATATTGCGCGGTGGTCAGCGGAGTGTGCGGCAACGCGGTGACCAACTGCGCGACGCTGACAATCGGCAGTCGGCCGCCGGTGGCGGTGCCAGACAGTTACACGACGCTGGAGGGAACGACGTTGACGGTTCCAGCGCGTGGAGTCCTGGGGAACGATTCGGATCCGGACGGAGACCCGCTGCAAGCGGTTCTGGTGAGCCCGCCCGCGCGCGGGACGCTGGTGCTGGACCGGGATGGTTCTGTTGTTTACATCCCGGAGCCGGATTATTTTGGGCCGGTGACCTTCACGTATAAAGCGACGGACGGGAAAGCGGATTCGGCGCCGGTGACGGTGACCTTGAATGTGGCGCCGGTGAATGATCCGCCGGACTTCACGCCTGGGCCCAACCAACTGGTGAACCCGGGCACCGGACCGTATGCAATCACCAACTGGGCGAGAGACATGAAGGCGGGCCCGACCAACGAGCAGGACCAGACGCTGACGTTTATTGTGAGCAACAACAACCCTGGGCTGTTTGTGACGCCGCCGACGATCAGCGCGGATGGAACGTTGCGCTACACGCCCGGATCGACACCTGGAGTGGCGATTGTGACGGTTGTGCTCAAAGACAATGGAGGGACGGCCAACGGGGGAGTGGACAGCTCGGCAGTGAAGACCTTTACGATCACGGTGAATGCGCCGCCGACGGTGAGCATCGTCAGCCCGACGAACAACGCGGTATTCATCGCGGGACAAAACATCACGATCGTGGCCGATGCGATGGACACGGACGGGACGGTGACGAACGTGCAGTTTTACATCGGAACGAACCAGGTGCATCAGACGGCCGAGGCGCCCTACTTCACAGTGTGGACCAATGTGCCGGCGGGAACGTATCAGTTGACGGCCCGTGCGACGGACAACCTTGGGCTGACGGCGACCTCGAGCGTGGTGACGATCATGGTGCAGGAAAAGCTGGCGCTGACGTTTGTCGGAAACATCTTTTTCGATGGAAACGTGGATCTGTTCAAGCAGCAGGTGCGCGTGTTTAATCCGACGCCGTTCCTGCTGGAGGGAGCGCGGGTATTGGTCTTCAACGTGACGCGACCGGGAGACCGGGTTTACAACGCCAACGGGACCAACAACGGGACGCCCTTTGTGCAGTTCAACGCGCCGATCCCGCCGGGAGAAACGGCCAACCTGACCATTGAATATTTTTTCCCGAGCCGGACGATTCCGACCAATCCGGCGCCGATCCTGGCGACGGAGATTGTGCCGCCGACGAGCGGGGTGATGTTGACCGGGCAGGGCCAGAGGATCAACCGGACGCTGCAATTTCCGAGCAACAAGACGTTCCTGCTGGAGTTCAGTTCGATCATCAACCGGAGCTACGCCATCCAATACTGCCCGGGCCTGGGCAGCCCCTGGAGGACAGTGGTGCCGACGATCACCGGCACGGGAAAGAACGTGCAATGGGTTGACAACGGCGCGCCAAAAACAGAAAGTGCTCCTGCCGTGACCCAGAAAAGGTTTTACCGAATCATTCTTTTGCCTTAATCGCATTGCTTAAACATATGGAAAACACAGCGAGTCGATGGATATTGGTTTCAATTATAATGGCCTCCGCGGCATCCGCCGCTCCAAGGCATGTCACCCCGGAAGACGTAGGATGTGACTGTGGCGAATCCCTCAATCGTTTCAGTGTCAGCTATCGCCCCGGATTTAACATTAATGCAAAGTTCAAAAATGTTGGTGGATCTGTTTCTCCGAACAATCCCGGTCCGGCTGTAGGCGGCGTCGATCATTTTTACGACGACGGATACAACCGAGTTGATAGCAACAACAACGCCGGCGATCGAACCACGTTCTGGGGATATGATGACGCAAGTCAAATTCAGGGGAACACTGTGGTGATGAGCAGCACTTCATCACCCGCCAACGGCGTCTCCAGGGACCGGAGCAACGACCCGCAGCACGGAGCGGAACTTACTTACAACCGGCAATTGGGACGAATCGGCAAGGGCAAATGGGGTGTCGAAGGAGGATTTGCTTTTACCGACGTAACCATTCGCGATGGATCGACGTTGTTTGGCCGTACCCAGAGAACGAGTGATGCCTATACTTTTCCGGACAGCTTCCCTCCAATTGTTCCACCGCCGGCACCCTATCAGGGTCCGTTTAACGGCATGGGGACCGCGCCGGTATTGGGTGCTACTCCTGTCCGGATTGTAACCAGAACGCCCAACGGCGCCAGGGTAACGGGCGATCGGGATTTTGACGCGGACATCTGGGGATTTCGAGTCGGGCCGTATCTCGAGATGCCGGTGAACGAACGCCTGTCCGTGGCTGTGAGCGGCGGATTCGCCCTTCTTTATGTTGAGAGCGACTTCCGTTTTAATGAAACGGTCAGTGTCGCGGGACAGGCGGATCAGTCCCGTCGCGGGAAGGGGACTTACAGCGACTTTTTGCCGGGCGGCTTTTTCGGGGCCAATATCCTCTATGCCCTGGATGGAAATATTAACCTGGCCGCCGGAGCCCAGTTTCAGTCCTCGGGAACCTACACTCATAAAGAAAGCGGCAAGGAGGCCCAACTCGACCTCAGCCAGGCCGTCTTTTTTTCTGTCGGACTCGGTTACTCGTTCTAAAATCATTTCGCCCAACGCATCGTGCGCGGAGAAACTCTGCGCACGATTTTTTTGTGCTAGAGTGCTGACTTTATGGAGGGGGCGTCTCCCCCCGCCGCGTTTGCTCGGATCGAGTCGCTACAATTTCGCGGAGAACTTCGGGAAAAGTTTTGTCCACGTTTGACAACCAGACATCGCCCGATACTATTTGATCAGAAATCTCAATGACGTTTGATCGAAAAGGCAAATTGTGGCCGCAAAAGACGATTACTTAATAGAATTACTGGTCGATATGGGGTTGGTGTCCAACGAACAACTGGCGCCCATCCGTGAACAATCTGAATCCAGCGGCGAAGGGCTGGTGGATTTGTTGCTGGAGAAAAAAGTCATCCGTCCGGCCGACGTGGCACAGGCGAAGGCGGGACATTTCGGATACGAACTTGTTTCTTTCGGCGATCTTCGTTTGACCGACGACGTGATTGCAGCGGTGCCGCGCCACATTGCGAAACGTTATCGCGCCGTGCCCGTTTCCAAAATGGGGGACACCGTGGCCATCGCGATCAGCGATCCGTCTGATCTGGACACGGTCGACAGCCTGCAGCGGGCGTTGAATGTGGAAATCGACCTGCGGGTGGCCACCGAAGAAGACATCGAGGCCGCGCTCAATAAGTACTATGGCGCAGCCGAGGATTCCGTCAGCAAAGCCATTCAGGACATCACGGAAAGTGAAGTCGATACGGCGGTCCTCACCGGCGCAATGGCGGACGACGGAGCGACGGTTGATGCCGACGCGCCCATTATCAAGCTGGTCAACACACTCATCGTTGAAGCTTTCAAGGCTCGCGCTTCGGATATTCATCTGGAGCCGCTGGCGAAAACCTTTCGCGTGCGGTATCGCATCGACGGGGTTTTGCACGAGATGAAGAGCCCGCCGAAACGGTTGCAGCCTTCGATCATCAGCCGGTTGAAAATCCAATCGAACATGTCGATTGCGGAACGGCGCATCCCGCAGGACGGACGCATTCAAACCCAGGTCGGCGGCAAGTTGATCGACTTGCGCGTGTCTTGTCTGCCCACCAATCACGGCGAGAGCATCGTGATGCGTATTTTGGACAAGGAAGGTTTGCGCCTCGGTTTGCCGGAACTTGGCTTCTTCACGGACGACCAGCAAACGTTCGAGCGCATGATCGGTTTGCCGGACGGAATTCTGCTGGTCACGGGTCCCACCGGTTCGGGCAAAACGACTACGCTTTACTCTTGTCTAAACTTCATTAACCGCCCTGATCGAAAAATTATTACGGTCGAAGATCCTGTGGAATATTTGCTGGCGGGCATCAATCAGGTGCAGGTTTCCGAGCTGGTTGGGTTGACCTTTGCGAGAGCGTTGCGCTCGATGCTCCGCCAGGCGCCGAATGTGATCATGCTTGGGGAAATTCGTGATAGGAAACCGGCCACGATCGCCATTAATGCCTCCCTGACGGGCCATTTGGTTTTCTCGACGCTGCACACCAACGACGCGCCGGGCGCTGTGACCCGTCTCATCGATATCGGTGTGAAGCCATTTTTGGTGGCGTCCTCGACCCGATGTCTGATGGCGCAGCGGCTCGTTAGAAAGATTTGCAAACGTTGCGCCGAACCCTACGAACCGACCGATTCTGAATTGCGGGCGCTCAATATTGATCCCAGCAACATACAGGGCGCTACATTCAAGAAGGGCAAAGGTTGCAGCGACTGTAATAAGAATGGCTACCGCGGGCGCTTCGGCGTTTTCGAAGTGTTCGTGATCGATGACGAGGCGCGGAAATTGATTTATGATCGCGTCCCGAGTTCTGTGCTCCGCATTCGCGCGCGTGAGATGGGGATGCGGACGCTGCGCGAGGATGGCGCGCGCAAGGTCCTCGCCGGGTTGACCACGGCGGAGGAGGTCATTCGCGCCACGGTTGGAGACGTGGAATGATGAAGCGTATAAGGTGGAGTGCGGCGGCAATGCCGCAGAGAATGTTTTTAGATGACACGGGTAATTACATTTGATCCAAGTGACTGGGAGCGGCGGATTCACGCCCCTCATTTCACGTTTCACGCAGGTTAAAATTTATGTCCTATTCAATGTCAGATTTGTTGCAGTTGGTGGTTTCGGAAGGTGCCGCCGACTTGCATTTGCGTGTGGGCGTTCCTCCGGTAATTCGATTGCACGGAATTCTCCATCGCGTCGAGGGTCCGCACCTGAAACCCGAGGATACCGAGGAATTGATGCGCAGCATTACTTCGGAGGACCACATTCAACAGGTGCGCGAGAATGGCGGCGCGGACTTCGGGTTCGCTTTCGGTGAGCTGGCGCGTTTTCGTGTCAGCGTATTCAAGGAAAAAGGAAATTTCGGAATTGTGGCCCGGCAAATTCCGAACAAACTGCTGACGCTCGAACAAATCGGCTTGCCCGAAACGATTGTTCGCACCTTGATTCACAAACCGCGCGGTTTGGTCTTGGTGACTGGCCCCACCGGATCGGGAAAAACCACCACGCTTGCCTCGATGATAAATATCATCAACGAGGAACGGGATGACGCTCACATCATCACTGTCGAAGATCCCATCGAGTATTATCACAAGCACAAAAAAGCGATTGTAACCCAGCGCGAGGTGCATATCGATGTGCCCAACTTTGCCGAGGCGCTCCGACGCGCGTTGCGTCAAGATCCTGACGTGATTCTGGTCGGCGAATTGCGCGACCTTGAAACGATGGAAGCGGCGATCACCGCTGCCGAGACGGGCCACTTGGTTTTCGGCACATTGCACACCACGGGTGCTGCGAAAACGATTGATCGTATCGTCAACGCGTTTCCGATGAACCAGCAGGAGACCATTCGCATCCAGCTTTCCACGGTGTTGCAGGCGGTGATTTCACAACTTCTCCTGCCGCGCGCGGACAAGCCCGGACGCGTGGCGGCCTATGAGATCATGATCAATACCCCTGCCATCGCGGCGCTGATCCGTGACAACAAAACGTTCCGCATCAACTCGGACATTCAAACCGGCGCAAAATACGGGATGGTCACCCTGGACGGATTCCTGATGGAAAAATACCAGATGGGCTGGATCTCCCGCGACGAGTTGGTCAACAAGGCGCAGGATCCCCAAACCGTGCTGGTCAAACTGCAGGAAATGGAGGCCGCGCAAATGGCTCAGGCGTCCAAGAACCCCAAGTAAATTATGCCCGAAGCCATTTCCAATCCGTTGCTCGAGCTGATCAAAGACCGGAACCTGCTGGACGATTTGCAGCTCGAAGAAGTTTTGCAGGAGCATTCTCGCAGCGGGAAAAAGCTGGAGCAGATTCTGCATGATTTCGGATTGATCGACCGCGATGCGCAACTTCAGATTATGGCCGACCATCTTGGGACGGAAGTCGTGCAAATTCAGGAACGAGATTTGACTCCCGAGGTTCTGGCCGTCATGCCAGGAAACACCGCGCGCATGTATCAGTGCCTCCCGCTCGCCATCTTTGACTCCACCGTGCGAGTGGCTCTGGCCGATCCATTGAACCCTGCGATCGTTGACGAATTGGGTTTTATAACGCGGCGCGAAGTGCAGTTGGTCGTTGCGGACGCGGGAGAAATCGAAAAGGCGATCAACAAGTTTTACGGAGAAAGCAACGAGAGTGTTGCCGATATTCTGAAAGAGCTCGGCGCGGACGGGGATATTGCCAAAGAAGTTGAAGAGTTGGAGACCAGCGGGACCAAAGGGTTGATTCAAGTCGCCAACGAAACGCCCATCGTCAAATTTGTGAATCTCGTCATCTTCCAGGCGGTGCAGGATCGAGCCAGCGATATTCATTTCGAACCGTTCGAGGACGAGTTCAAGATCCGCTATCGTGTGGACGGGGCTCTCTACGAAATGGCGCCGCCACCCAAGCACCTGGCCCTGCCGGTTATTTCCCGCATTAAGGTCATGGCGAACCTGAATATTTCCGAGCGCCGCCTGCCGCAGGACGGACGCATTTCGATGCCAGTCGGCAACAAGCAAATCGATTTGCGCGTCTCGACTTTGCCGACGCAGTTTGGCGAATCCGTCGTGCTGCGTATTTTGGATCGGTCGGCCGTGAATCTTGATCTGGCCATGCTCGGTTTGCCGAAGACGATTCACGAATACATTTCGGAAGCGATCCAGCAGCCGAACGGAATTTTCGTCGTGACGGGCCCGACTGGTTCTGGAAAAACAACGACGCTTTATTCCTGTTTGCGTCACATCAACACCATCGACTCCAAACTGCTCACTGCGGAAGACCCCGTTGAATTCGATATCGAAGGCATCATGCAGGTGGCGGTGAACGACGCGGTGGGGATGACGTTTGGAAAAGCATTGCGCTCGTTTTTGCGTCAGGACCCCGACGTCATCATGCTGGGGGAAATGCGCGATTTGGAAACCTCCCAGATCGCCATCCAAGCTTCGCTCACCGGCCATTTGGTCTTGAGCACGCTGCATACGAATGACGCTCCCGGCGCTGTGACCCGTCTCATTGACATGGGCGTCGAGCCGTTTTTGATCTCTTCGACCTTGATGGCTGTGCTCGGGCAGCGCCTGGTCCGCACCACGTGCAAAAAGTGCCGCACGCCCTTTGAACCGACCGAAAGCCAACTCGCGCTCCTGAACCTCTCGCCGCACGATATTGGCGACAAGGTTTTCTATTACGGGCGCGGTTGCGCCATCTGCAATGACACCGGTTACAAGGGGCGAAAAGGCATTTACGAATTGCTCATCGTTAACGAATCGGTGAGAACCTTGATCAACCAGCGCGCGCCGACTGTGGTGGTGCGACAGAAGGCGGTTGAATTGGGAATGGTCACCTTGCGGGAAGATGGCTTGCGCAGTATCTTCGACGGTGATACAACCATTGAAGAAGTCGTAAAATACACCTGATCCTTATGCCAAAGTTCAATTACGTCGCAATGGATTCCAGAGGTAAGGAGACAAAGGGAACCCTGGAAGTCGCCAACCAAAACGAAGCCATCGGACGCATCAAGGAGATGGGCTATTTTCCCACCAAGGTGGTCGAGGCCGACAAGACCAAGCTGGATAAGAAGTCGCCCGGTGCCGTCAAGGGCAAAGGCAAAAAGGGCGGCGCGATGAATTTTCAGATCACGATTCCCGGCCTCGGCGGAAAAGTTAAATCAAAGGTTCTCACGGTTTTCACCCGGCAGCTGGCCACGCTCGTGGAAGCCGGTCTTCCCCTTCTCCGCGGGCTGCGCGTGCTCCAGAAGCAGGAAAAAAATGTCACGCTGAAGAAGATTCTCAACGACCTCTCCAATTCCATTGAAGGTGGCAGCACCTTTTCCGAAGGGTTGGCTCAACATCCCAAGGTTTTCAACCGGCTATTCGTCAACATGGTGAAGGCGGGCGAAATCGGCGGTGTGCTGGAAGTCGTCTTGAAGCGTCTTTCCGAGTTCATGGAAAAAGCGCAGAAGATCAAAGGCAAAGTTGTGGCCGCCTTGTTCTATCCTGTGGCCGTTATGTTCGTGGCTGTAACCATCCTGACCATTCTGATGGTCGTCGTGGTTCCCAAGTTCAAGGATATTTTCGCCGGCGCTTTGGGCAACGGAAAGAAGATGCCCGCCTTTACCGAGTTTGTGCTCAGCATCAGCGATGCGATTGCTCATCACTTTTTTCTTACGGCTGGCTCCGTTGTTGCCTTTGTCATTCTCCTGAATCTTGCCATTCGGACCAAAGTGGGGCGCAGGCTGTTTGACAAATTTAAATTAAACATGCCGGTCATGGGACCGGTCATCACGAAAGTCGCCATTTCGCGATTCACCCGTACTCTCGGCACTTTGGTCAGTTCGGGTGTTCCGATTTTGCAGGCACTGACGATCGTAAAAGAAACATCGGGCAATGTTGTTGTCGGGAACGCTGTCGGTGCCGTTCACGAAAGTGTCAAGGAAGGGGAAACCATTACCGCGCCTCTTGAGGCATCGCGTGTGTTTCCACCAATGGTGATCAGTATGGTGGATGTCGGCGAGCAAACCGGTGCTTTGCCGGAAATGTTGATGAAGATCGCCGACAACTACGATGAAGAAGTCGATAACGCGGTCGCGGCCATGACCTCGCTCCTTGAGCCGATCATGATTGTATTTTTGGCTGTGATCGTTGGCAGTATTGTGATCGCGTTGTTCCTTCCTTTGATCTCGCTGATGGATTCCGTCGGTGCACCGGAAGGCGAAGGAGAGTAATTTCGGCCTGGAATTCACAAAGCCGCTCAAGAAATTGAGCGGTTTTTTATTTTTTATCGTTTTATCGTTTGACAGGAGGAGTGCGGAAATGTAAATACATTGTAATCACATTGCATGGCTAAACGATTTACAAAGTATGGATTTTGACTGGAACAATCCGCCGTTCAATCTCGATAGCAAGCTCAACCTTCAGGATATCGAGGAATCATTTGAGGATCCGTTTGCCGTTCGGCTCCTTCCTGATTCGCAGCGCTTTTCCGTTCAAGCTCGTTTTTTTAATCTTGGCGCTTCGGCGAGCGGGACCGGAATCTTCACGGTTTACCGGACAAACGGCAAGCAGGCGCGCGTCGTTTTCGCGCGCTCGTTCCAACCCGAGGAACACTTTTTTTATCAGCGCAAATTAAACCAGGCTCTGGCGCAATAGTATGAATGCTATCTCCAATTGGGACGACGTTCCCATGTTTGATCGCGAGGAAGCGGAAGCCGCGTTCTGGGCGGAGAATCGCATCGAAGTCCGGTTGATGGAAGGGGCAGTGACGGCGAGCAGCGAGATTTCTGATTCCGTGACCATCACCTTGCGGATCGACCCGCGAATGCTCGCGCGAATCAAGCGGTTGGCCCGGTCCCGTTATCTAAACTATCAAAGCATGATCAAGCAATGGCTGAGCGAACGAATGGAACAGGAATTCCGCGACCAAAGGCCGTCGTCCAATGCCCGGATTCAAAACTAAACGTTATGAGACTTGAAAATTTCACGTTGAGATGCCGGGAAGGGGTGAGAATTCTCCCCACCAAAAGTTCGCGCTTTGAACGCCTGAACCAATTTGCTGGAGCACCGGTCTGTGACCGGCTTTTGACGCTCGCAAACCCGAAAGCCGGCTACAAGCCGGCGCTCCGGTTCATGAAAAGGAACGGATTTACGCTGATCGAGCTGCTGGTTGTCATTGCGATCATTGGAATCCTGGCAGCGTTGATCACGAATCTGGCTGGCCCGGCTGCGGCTAAGCGGAAAATCAATCGAGTTACCGTGGAATTGGCGCAATTGGAAACCGCCATTGATTCCTACAAGGAGAAAAAGGGTTTTTATCCGCCGAGCCACGCCAACACCAACAACACCGTTATCTACAACGCCGTTACCAACCAGCTTTTCTATGAATTGAGCGGAACCATCAACCAGGATACGAAATATGAGACGATTAACGGGTCGGAGACGATCTCCGTTGCGCTGATTCGAAGCATGTTCCAGACACGCGGGTTTGCCAATTCCTCCGTCGATCCCGCGGAAGTAAAGAATTTCATGATCGGGTTCAAACCGACGCAGATCGGCGAGTTAAACTCGGGGGTGAAAGTTCTCATTGTTCCCGTGCCGGGTCCGGACGACGTCAAAGTTGGAGAAAAAAAAATCAACACGTGGCGTTACAATTCGCTTTCGCCCACGCACAACCCGGATTTCTACGATTTGTGGGCGGAGATAGTTATCGGCGGAAAAACAAACATCATCGGTAATTGGAAGGAGTAAATATGATCGCACGACACATTCACAAACAACAACAGTTGCCCGTCCAGTGGACCGAACGTTCCTGGGAACAGCAAATCAACCCTTCCGCGAAGGTGGGGGTTTTCTCCATGCCTAAAACCTTTTTCAAAAATGCCCTTTCCCGTGCCATCTCGCTTCCGGGTGTCCGCATTCGGCGCGTAGAACTTTTCCAATCACGCCGAGCTTTTACCCTGATTGAATTGCTGGTCGTGATCGCAATCATCGGCATTTTGGCCGGGCTTCTTTTGCCTGCGCTCGCTAAAGCGAAGGAAAAGGCGCGGATAGCCCAGGCCCGAACGGAAATGAGCAGTCTGGTTGGGGCGATTACTCAATACCACGCGACCTACAGCCGTTATCCCGCCAGCACAAACGCGAACCAGTCCGTGACGGCAGCCTGTCCGGATTTCACGTTCGGAACATCCCAAATTCAAAACATTGGCAATAAGGGTTACCAGGCAACCAATTCAGAGTTGATGGCGATTCTTCTCAACCTTGAAACCTATCCCGACACGGGAAACGCAACGCCCAACCTAAACTTCCGCGCCAATCCGCAAAAAGTTGTTTTTTTCACCGCCAAACGGGTCAACGGCAAGAGCCCCGGCGGCGTCGGCGACGACTTGGTCTTCCGCGATCCATGGGGAAATCCGTACATCATCACCCTCGATTTGAGCTACGATAACAAATGCAGGGATGGTCTTTACCATTATGCGAAGGTCGCCAGCGACACCACTTCCCCGAACGTGAACAAAGGCTTGATCGGCTTATCGCGATTCGGAGGCGGCGATCAATTTGAGGCCGACGTCCCCGCCATGGTTTGGTCGTTGGGGCCGGACGGCAATGCCGCCAACGACGTTCCGGCAAATTCCGGCGTGAATAAAGACAACATCCTGAGCTGGTCCTCGAAATGAACCTGAGCAATTTCACAACGCGTATGAAAGTTTTTCCCGGAACTATCCGGCGAGGTCTGCTTGCATTCACGTTGATTGAATTGCTTCTCGTCATCACGATCATTGGGATTCTCGCCGCCATCGGTCTGCCGGCGATCAAGGGGTGGGGCGATTCGAATGTCATGTCGTCGGGAACCCGCCAATTGCTCGACGACCTTGCGCTGGCCCGCCAGCGCGCGCTCAGCACGCGTTCCACCGTGTATGTCGTCTTTGTTTCGCCCGCCGTGGTGAATCCGGCGACTTTCAATCCGCTTTCCAACGACGAGAAAAAGAAACGCTCCGGTCTGTTCAGCGGCCAGTACACGACTTACGCGCTCTACGCCCCGCGCAGCGTGGGGGATCAGCCGGGCCGCCCGAACGAGCGCTATTTGACCTCCTGGAAAACGCTTCCCGACAAGGTGTTCATTGCCCCGGAGAAATTCTTTGAAGTGAACGAGCCGGTGCGCCTCAACGGTTTCGCCGAGACGAACCGCCCGTTTGCCACCAACGCGTTTCCGTTCCCGACGGTGAACAGCCCTCCGTTGAATCTGCCGTTCGTCGCCTTTAATTCCCAGGGCCAGCTCATCTCAGAACCAACGGGGCCTGGCCAATACGACGGGGCGACCATTCCCCTGACGCAGGGAAGTGTTTTTTACGCGCGCGATGCCGAGGGGAATCTGGTTCTGGGCGCGGCCGACCTGGTGGAAACCCCGTCCGGAAACTCCCGCACCAATTTCAACAATATCCG
>Ga0163152_10007078_pt1 | contig 12398 bp, 11 predicted proteins | sample OliLakLV19MP8IB2_FD_148635 | JGI IMG/M metagenome (GOLD analysis project Ga0163152, IMG submission 148635) | Freshwater microbial mat bacterial communities from Lake Vanda, McMurdo Dry Valleys, Antarctica - Oligotrophic Lake LV.19.MP8.IB-2 | ecosystem: Environmental > Aquatic > Freshwater >... | reverse complement strand
CACCACCACATCCGGAACGGACGCGAGCCCATCGCGCCCGACGCGAGCCTGCCCCACGCCGCCAACTTGCTTTGGATGCTGCTCGGCAAGAAGCCGAGCGAGGACGCCGTGCGCCTGATCGACCGCGATCTGATCCTTCACGCGGAGCACGGGTCGAACGCGTCGTCGTTCACCGCGCGCGTCGTCGTCGGCACGCAGGCCAACATCCACGCGGCGATCGTCGCGGCGATCGCCGCGCTCAGCGGACCCGCTCACGGCGGCGCCGCGGAAGACGTGATGAAGATGGCCGAGGAGATCGGCGACGCCGCGAACGCGGCCGACTACATCAAGAAGAAGCGCGACGAGGGCGTGGCGATCACCGGCTTCGGGCATCGCGTCTATCGCGCCGAGGATCCCCGCGCGCGCCACATGCGCGCCGGCGTCGAGCGGCTCTCGCGCGAAATGGGCGAGCCGAAGTGGTTCAACATCCTCGAAGCCGTCGTGAAGGCGATGGCGCCCTACGCTCGCCACGGCATCCACGTGAACGTGGATTTCTACTCGGGCGTCGTCTACCACCTGCTCGGCGTGCCGCGAGACCTCTTCGTGCCGATCTTCGCGATCGGGCGCATCCCCGGCTGGACGACGCAGATCGTCGAGCAGCTCGAGAACAACATCCTGATCCGGCCGCTCACGCTCTACGCAGGGCCGGAGCTCCGGCCCTACGTCGCGCTCGAGAAACGCTGAGCCCTCCGAAGGAGCTTCCGAATGCGTGTTCACCATTTCGGCGGAGCAGCGGAAATCGCAGACGACGCCGCTCTCGACGAGGTGCTCGAGCTGCGCTACGGCGCAGCGTCCGCGGATGAGTACCAGTTGCTCCCTGATGAGTTTCCTTCTCTCTCGATCCTCGTCCGCGGCGAGTTGGCAGCGATGTACTTCTGGCCGTACGAGGGGCACCCCGGATGGGCGTCACAGGGAAGCGTCGTGAAAACGGACGTTGTCTTCTTCATCGGAGGACCCGATGAGAACGCGACCGAAATCGCAGCCGAGGTTGTTGTGCCTTTCGAAGAGGCGAGGCGAGCTGCACACGAGTTTCTTCGCCTCGGCACGATGCCTCCCTCCATGGAGTGGTTGGAGCTGTAGGACGAGACCTCTTCACCCTGAGCGAGCGCAGCGAGTCGAAGGGCTCGCCGCTCAGACAGCCCTTCGACTCGGCCGCAAACTGCCCGGTCCTTCGACTCGGCCGCAAACTGCGCGGCCTCGCTCAGGATGTACCTCGCTCAGGGTGAGGAAGCTAGCTGGCCGTCGCGAGGAGCGCTTCGTCGACGGTGACCGGCGTTGCGAGCAGGAACTGGGAGTACGTCTTTCCCTGCGCGTCGATCAGCAGCGAGAGCGTTCCGCCACCACCGAGGCTCTGGTGCAGGAGGAAGTTCAGCCCGAGCAAGTTCGGCACTTCGAACCGGTCGACGCCGCCCTTCACCGTCTCCGCGAAGCGCGTCTTCACGAACGCCGTCGTGAGCTCTTCGCGCATCCACGCGTAGATCGCGGGTGAGCGCGCGATGACGCCGACGTTCGCCGTGTCGCCCTTGTCGCCGGACCGCGCGAGGCAGAGCTTTTGCAGCGTCGTCTTCACCATCTTGCCGGACGGCGTGAACACGGGCGGCGCGAACGCCGTCGCCGCAAACGCCTCGGGCTTGCGCCCCGCGGCCGGCGCCGGCAGCGCCACGTCCTCGCTACCGACGACGACGCGAACCTTCACGCGCTCGCGCGTCACGAGCGCCGGCCAGTAGCCGACGACGTCCGACGCACGCGGGCGGCCCTGATCGCCGAGATACGTCATGCCCGGCACGCCGCCGAGCACCCGCGGCACGAGCTGCGGACCGAAGCGGTGATTGATCTTCTTCTCGTCGCGATCGCGAACGCCGACCTGGACCATGATCTCGCCGGGCTCTTCGGTCGCGAGCGGCGCGTGGCACGCGTCCCATCCGAAGAACTGCGTGACGGTGTGGTCGTATAGCGACTCGCCACCCGCGCACTCCCAGAAGATCGCCGCGACTCGCTTCGCCTTCGCGAGCGCATCCGGCCCCGACACGATCAGCCGGCCGAACGCGCGATATCCCTGCATGAAGCCGATCGACACTTTCAGCGAGGGCGGCGGCGGCGCACCGCGCGCGCCACTCACCTTCACGCGATCCGGGCCGTCCTGCTCGAGCTTGATCGAGTCGAAGTGCGCCGTGCAGTCGGGCGAGAGATACGCCGTCGAGCCCATCTCGTAGAGCAGCTGCTCCGTCACCGTGTGCACGGAGACGAGGCCGCCGGTGCCGGGATGTTTCGTCACGACGAACGTGCCGTCCGCGTTCGCTTCGATCAGCGGGAATCCGAGCTCTTTGTACGACTTCACCTTCTCCCAGTCGGAGAAGTTGCCGCCGGTGCACTGCGTGCCGCACTCGATGATGTGACCCGCGATGACGCCGGTCGCGATCTTGTCCCAGTCGTCGAACGCCCATCCGAACTCGTGCATCATCGGGCCCAGCGTGACCGCGGTATCGGTCACGCGGCCGGCGATGATGAGGTTCGCGCCCATCTCGAGTGCCTTCACGATCGGCGCGGCTCCGAGATACGCGTTCGCACACACGACGTCCTTCCGCACGTCGGCGAGGGGCTTCTTCGTGTCCATGTGGCTCAGCGGCTCGCCCGACGAGAGCAGCCCGTCGAGATCGCCCATCAGGTCGTCGCCGATGACCAGGCCCACCTTGATCTTGTCCGCGACGCCGAGCTCCTTCGCGAGCGCTTCGACCGCGTCGCGGCACGCGAGCGGATTCACTCCGCCCGCGTTCGCGATGATCTTGATGCCCTTCTCCGCGCACGTCGGAAGGACTTCGCGAAGCTGCGTGAGGAAGTCCTTCGCGTAGCCCGCCTTCGGATCCTTCACGCGCTGCTTCTGAAGGATCGCCATGGTCACCTCGGCGAGGTAATCCATGACGAGGTAGTCGATGGGGCCGCCGCGCACCTGGCGCCCTGCGGCGGTCGGGTCGTCGCCCCAGAAGCCGCCCGCGTTGGCAATCACGATCCGTTTCTTGCCGCTCATGCCCGGACGCTACTCGATCGGCGCGAGCGGCGGCAACCGAGCGAAGCGAGCCTGCCGCCGCGAGAAAGATGCGCCGATCGGCGTGGGCACGGGAATCGGATCGACGAGATCCACGCGGATCCCGCGCCTCACCCTGAGCAAGGGCCCCCTTGGGGCCCGAGTCGAAGGGCTTTGTGACCTCACCGCCCTTCGACTCGCTTCGCTCGCTCAGGGTGAGGGCGGGCTAAACCGGCATCTGGTCGGCGACGTCCGCGACGAGCGCGCGCCACCGGATGTCCATCGCGATCGACGTCCCCACGAACACGACGAGCCACACGGGATCCGGGACGGGCAGGAAGAACCACGACGCGACCGCGATTGCCGCGAACGCGATCACGAGCGTGCAGCCGCGCGTCGCGATCCAGTCGGCGACGCGGCGGATCGCCGGCGGCCCCGCGAGGCGCAACATCCGCTCGCGCGCGGCGACGCGGACGCGGTGCTCGTCGGAAAGCGCTTCGGGCAGGAGCTTCTTCGCGCGCGCCGCGCCGAGCCTCGCGCGGATCGCGAGCGCGATGAGCACCACGGCGTAGCCGCCGAAGAGCGCGAAATCCATCGGACGCTGCGAGCGTCCGCGAGCGGAGTGGCTGGTCGCCGTGGCGAAGCCTTCGGCCGCGAGGAACGCGCCAAGCAGGAACACCGGCGAGACCAGCGCAATCACCCCGAGCTCGTTCGCGCCGGTGATCAAGCGCCCGACGCCGCGACGGATCTCGACAGCCGTCTCCGCCGCGAGCGGAACCGGCGTCGCTGCACGCGGTGACTGCGAGTGATCCGCGCCGTTACCGTGACCGCTGGATCCGGTCGCCACGTGCGTCAGCCCAGGACGACCAGGACGTCGCCTTCCTGTACGGTCTGATCGACGCGCACCGGAATCGACTGCACCACACCCGACGCGTCCGCCTCGACGGGCATCTCCATTTTCATGGATTCGAGGACAACGACGACGTCACCTTCGGCGATCTGTTGCCCCACGGTGCATTCGATCCGGAAGATCTTACCGACCATGGGCGACGTGATGTTGGGCATTGGATTTCCGGATGTTACTCAGGCTGCACGGAGAGGCAAATGCAGCATCTCGCGCGCTTCCTTGATCGACGCGACTTCGCGGCCGGTGTCGCGCGAGAGACGCGCGGCGCGCTCGCAGAGATCGCCGTTCGACTTCGCCATCGTGCCTTCGGGCAGATAGAAGTTGTCCTCGAAGCCGACGCGGATGTGACCGCCCATCGTGAGCGCCGCCGCGGCGAGCCCCCACTGCTCGCGGCCGATGCCGATGACCTGCCAGCTCGAATCTTTCGGCAGGTTGTCCGCCATCGCGAGCACGTTGCGCGTGCTGGCGGGCATGCCGCCGTCGACGCCGAGGATGAACGAGAACTCGTAGGGCGGCGTGAGGATCCCCATGTCGATGAGCGGGAGCGCCGAGCCGACGTGCCCCATGTCGAAGCACTCCATCTCGGGGCGGACGCCGACCTCTCGCATCGTCTTCAGGTAGTAAATGATGTCGTCGAACGGATTCTCGAAGACGAACTTGAAGACGAAGTCCTTCCGCTTCTCGGAGTACTTCGCGTAGTTCATCGTGCCCATGTTGAGGGCCGCGACGTCGGGCTTGCCGTGGACGACGCTCGCGATGCGCTGCTCCGGCGTGAAGCCGATCGCGCCCGTGGAGAAGTTGATGATCATCTCCGGCACGCGCTTCTTGATCGCGTCGCGAATCGCGAGGTAGTCCTCGACGTCCTGCGAGGGAACGCCGTCCGGCTTGCGCGCGTGGATGTGCACGATCGACGCGCCCGCGTCCGCCGCGCGACGCGACTCTTCGCCGTATTCCTCGGGCGTATAGGGGATGCCGGGGCACTGCGCGCGGTTGGCGGCGACGCCGGACAGCGCGCACGAGAGGATGGTCTTCATTCTCAGCGTCCCTTCCAGGCGGCCGGGCGCTTCTCGAGGAACGCGGTGATGCCTTCGGCTGCGTCTTCGGTGAGCGTGTTCACGGTGAGCATCGCCTGCAGATATTCGATTGCCTGCTCGAACGTCATGTCGCCCATCGCGTAATACGCGCGGCGGCCCAGCGTGAGGATCGCGGGACTCTTCGAGGCGAGCTTCTTCGCCATCTCGGCGACGGCCGCGGGGAACTCGGCGCGAGAGACGATCTTGTTCGCCCAGCCGAGCGTGACGACTTCGGCGCCGCGGATCTTGTCGCCCGTGAGCAGCAGCTCGAGCATGCGCTTCCGGTTCGTCGTGCTGCGCACGATCGTCGCCATGATCACGTAGGGGAAGAGACCCACGTTGATCTCGGGCGTGCCGAAGTCCGCATCGTCCACGGAAACCAGCAGATCGCATGCGAGCGCGACGCCGAGCCCGCCGGCGAGCACGTGTCCGTTCGCGGCGCAGACGATCGGCTTTGCGCCAGCGCGCATCTGCCGGAAGAGGTCGAGGAAGCCGCGACCCGCTTCGTGGCGGCCGTAGACGCCGTCGCCCGCGATCATGCCGCCGCCGCCGAGATCGGCGCCCGCGCAGAACGCCTTGTCGCCGGCGCCCGTGAGGACGATCGCGCCGACGTTCTTGTCCAGGTCCGCGGCGCGGAACGCCTCGGTGAGCTCGCGGATGACCGTCGCGTTCAGCGCGTTGCGCTTGTCGGGGCGGTTGATGGTGATCGTCGCGACGCGGTCAGCGACCGCGTAAAGAATCGTCTCGTAGGCCATGGCGGCGGGGATCCTATCGACCGCCCCGCGACCCGGCCAGCGAAATTGACATCCGTGTCAACGACCGCGGACTCACTCAGCCTATCCCGTTACAATGTCCGCGTGAATCACGCCTGGGTCGCGGTCGGCGTCCTGCTGTCTTGCGGTTGCATGCGCGAGAAGGACCGCCCTCGCGCCGTTGTCGGACCGGCAACATTGTCCGTCGTCAGCAACTCGTACGGGTTGCCGATGGCAGGTCTCCGAGTCGTGTCGACCTTCGGGGGCGAGACGATCGCCACGAGCGCGACGGGTACCGACGGAAGAGCCGTGCTCGATGTTGCGGAAGGCGGTGAACTGACGGTCTTCCAAGGGGAGCCCGCCACGCTCGGCGCAACCTTGTTCGACACGGAGCCTGGGTTCGACCACCGTGTTTCGTGGTGGTGGAACTCGATCAGCCCTTGGAGCAGCGCCGTCGAGATTGCCGTCGTGACCACAGCCTTCGTTCCGTCGATCACGGCAGGCAATTTTTGTCCTGGCAGCGACGGGACGATTCTTCTCCTCGACGTGTGCCGATATCCGGACGGCTCCTTCTCCGTTTGGGGAACAACGGCGACGACGTATGGCGCCGCTGTGCATGTCGCTGCAGCGACGACATCGGTTTCTCTGAGCCTCGTTCCGACAACGCCTGGAGAAGTGAACGTGCACGGGATCTCTCCGAACCCAGACAATTACGTGCAGACGTCGATCGGCCCGTTGCGCGACGGCCCGTTGCTCATCGCCAACCCATCCACCGTGGTCTCGACGGACGCACCTGCCTTCTCGCATACACACTCTCTGTTTCTCGAGGAGGCCGATGCGCTTGCAGTCGGGGTCGCCGTTGGATTGGAGTCAACGCAGCGACTATTCCGCCGCCTCCCGCTGGCCGCTGATCTCGACATCGCTCTCGAATGGGCGCTGTTTCCAACCCTCGACGATTTCGCGTTCGAGACGGATCCGGTGGCGTTTCACCTGACCGCAAGTGGTGAGGCGGATTTCTCGCTCGTGTTCTTCACGTCGCCTCAGCTCGAGTGGGTGGGAATACTCCCGCCCAATGCGGAGCGCGTCGCTCTCCCCGAGCTCGAGGAATTCCAGATCGTTTCGCCCGAGCTCGCGGTCGGCAGGTATCGGGTCGAGCCTCCAATCGACTCTCACCTCGACATTTCTTCGCTGAAATCCGCCACGGCCGGACATCGCTCGGCTCTTGGTCGAGGAAGCCAGTTGCCTTACTGACGGGCGTCCACCGCGTCGTACATCTCGTCGATCAGGGTCTGGTAGCGCTTCTGCACGGCTCGCCGCTTCACCTTGAGCGTCGGCGTGAGCAGGTCGTTCTCCACCGTGAAGTCCTCGGTGAGCACGCGGAACTTCTTGATCGTCTCGTAGGGCGCGAGCTTCGCGTTCGCGCGATCGACGATCTCCTGTACGGCTTTTTTAGCGGGGAATTGCGTCTCCGGCGCGAGCGTCACGAGCGCGACCAGATACGGGCGCTGCTCGCCGAACACCGCGACCTGGCTCACGCGGCCGTCCTCGCGGATCAGCGCTTCGATGTTCTGCGGCGCGACGTTCTTGCCGCCCGACGTGATGATCAGGTCGCGCTTGCGATCGGTGATCCGCAGGAAGCCCTCCGCGTCGAGTGTGCCCACATCGCCCGTCTTGAAGAAGCCGCGCTCGTCGAACGCCTCGCGCGTGCTCTTCTCGTCGCCGTCGTAGCGCGCGAAGAGGCCGGGCGAGCGCACGAGGATCTCGCCGTCCGCCGCGATCTCCAGCGCGATGCCGGGCAGCGCGCGGCCGACGCTTCCGATGCGCCAGCTCGACGGCGTGTTGAGCGTGATCGGCGACGCCGTCTCCGTCATGCCGAAGCCCTCGATCACCGTGACGCCGAGCGCGTGGAAGAACCGCGCGACGTCCGGGCGCAGCGGCGCACCGCCGCACATCGCGAACCGCACGCGCGTCCAGCCGAGACGCGCGAGCACCTTCGAGTAGACCACGCGCTGCCACAGCCGGATCTCCGCCGCGAGCAGTGCGGGCAACGGCTCCCCGCGCTCGAGATACGTGACGCGTTTCAGCCCCGCTTTGAGCGCACGCGCGAAGATCGCGCGGCGGGTCGCCGGCGACTCCGCGACGGCCGCGAGGATCTTCGCCTGCGCCTTCTCGAGGACGCGCGGAACGCTCGCGACGATCGTCGGGTTCGCGGCGAGCCACGCGGCGCCGACCTTCTCCATCGACTCGGCGTACCACCCGGTCCCGCGCACCTGCAGGTAGCCGTAGTAGTTCACGCGCGTCAGCACGTGCGCCATCGGCAGATACGAGACCGCGACGTCCTCCTTCGTCGCGCCGATGAAGCGCGTTCCCGCGAGCGAGGTCCACAGCAGCGCCTCGTGCGTGAGCGCGACGGCCTTCGGCGGGCCGGTCGTGCCGCTCGTGTAGACGAGCGTCGCGACATCGCTCGGCTTCACCGCGTCGAGCCGCGGCTCGAGGATCTCCGGAAACGCGGCGAGCGCCGCCCGCCCCTTTTCGCGCCACGCGTCGAGCGAGTGCTCTCCGCTCGCGTCGATCACGATGCGGCGCACGTCCGGGAGGATCCCCTTGAGCCGCGCGAGCTGCGCCGTGTCCTCGACGATGAGCACGCGCGCGCGGCTGTGCACGAGGATGTATTCGATCTGCGCCGGCGTGCTCGTCGGGTAGATCCCGACCGTCGTCGCGCCGAGCGACAGGATCGCGAGGTCGATCGGCCCCCACTCCCAGCGTGTCTGCGAAAGAATCGCGACGCGCTCCCCCGGCTGGACGAAGCGCGCGAGACTTGCGGCCACTTCGCGCCGGATCTCGCCGAGCTCCTTCCACGTGCCCGGCATCCAGCGCTGCCCGACGGGGCGAAACGCGGCGATGTCGTCGCCGCCTTCGCGCTCGGCCCGCTCCGCAATGCGCCCGATCGTGCCGCTGCCGCTCATGGCGCGGAGGCTACTCGTTCACGAGCCATCTGATGCAAGTGCCCACTCAGCGGATGGGCTTGGGTCGCGCAGCCGGCAGATCGGGCTTCGCGAGGTCGACGCCGAAGCGCGTGATGGCTTCGTCGAGCGCCGTCTGCACTTTGGCGATGCTTGCGTCGACATCGGGTGGAAGCGGCTGGATTCGGCCTTGCTGCGTCGGATAGCGAAAAGCCGTCGCGTAGTCTTTCAGATGCTGGATATCGCGGAGACTCTGCTTGAGTGGATTCGCGTCCGGGATCGAAGTCACCATCCCTTCGAGATCGTGCTTGATCCCCGGATGAATCGACTCGGACGTCAGCACGGCTCGGATGATCTTCTCGGCGGCCTGCTCGGCGAGATAGACCGCATTCCGGCTCCCACTTCCCGCGAGCGTTCGAGCGTCGGTCAGATCACCCGCTGCGACGCGCAGCAGGCTCGCGATTCGGACCTCAACGCTCATAAACCCGAACGCCCCGGATCGAAACTTCGTAGGGGAGTGTGTTCGTCGTATCCCGGTCGTCGATGAACTCCGCACGTGTGAACAGGACGACATCGGACGGAACGCCCATTCCGGTCTTCGCGCGATAGATCTCCATCGGGTCCCGATCTTCGGAGGTGACGTCATCCGGAACGATGACGAGGAGATCCCAGTCACTTTCTGGCGTTGCCTCGCCGCGCGCGCGACTCCCGAAGAGCCAGATCTCGTGCGGGTTCCATCGGCGAACGATCGATTCGAGCAGTCTGCGGATGGGGTCGAGATCGATTCGCTCTCCACGCCGGTCGACGACGGCATCGGGGATTCCCCGGACAGCGTCGGTGCCGTTTCCAGAGTGGGGTGTCCTCGACAGAATGCGATTGTAGCAGGCGGCAATCTCACGCCGAATGCGTTGCGTGGTACAACAGTAGGGATGGCCGACGTTTTCGGTCGCTACACGCTGCTCCGATCGCTCGGGCACGGTGACATGGCGGACGTCTGGAAGGCCGTGCTGCGCGGCCCTTCGGAGTTCCGCAAGGTCTTCGCGCTGAAAGTTCTCCTGGAGGAGCTCTCCGCCGGGCGGGACTTCGTCGACGTGTTCGTCGAGGAAGCGCGTCTGCTCGCGTCGCTCGCGCACCCGAACATCGTCCAGGTGACGGACTTCGGCGAGGTGGGCGGCCGCTACTTCGTCGCCACGGAGTTCGTCCACGGCAAGGACCTCGAAGCCGTGCAGAAGCGCATGGCCTCGAAGGGGGCGCGGCTTCCGGCGGAGATTGCGCTCGCGATCGGCGTCGATCTCGCGAGCGCACTCGCGTCGGCACACGTGCGCTCCGCGCCCGACGGCTCGCCGGTCCTCCATCGCGAGGTCTTTCCGAAAAACGTGTTCCTCTCGTATCTCGGCGAGGTGAAGCTCGCGGACTTCCGCAGCGCGCGCGTGCGCAGTGTCGCTCCCGCGAAGCTCGTTTATCGCAGCCCCGAGCAGACGCGTGGCGAAGCGCTCGATCGACGCAGCGATCTGTTTTCTCTCGGCCTGCTGATCCTCGACATCGTCACCGGCACGCGGCCGAGCGAAGGCGCCTCGCCGCGCGACACCGCGTCGTTCGTCTTTCCCGAGAAGGACGTCGCGGGTCTTCCCGAGCGCACCGTCGAGGTCTTCCGCAAGGCGCTCTCGCTCGATCGCAACCAGCGCTACGCCGACGGCGACGAGATGGCGGCCGCGTTCACCGAGCTGCTCGGCGCGAAGGGCCTCCTCGAAGCGCGCCGCTCGCTGCGCAGCACACTCGAGCGGGTCTTCGCGGAGGACATGAAGGCGGACCTCGCGGAGGATCCCGCCGCGCCGCTGCCACCGTCGCCGCTCGGCGTGCCTCCGCCCGCGGTCTCGCGCGACACGGTCTCCGTGCCGCTGTTGCCCCGGAAGAAGGGGCTCGGCGATCGGGTCAGCGGCCCCGGAACGCCGATTCCACCGCCGCCATCTCAGCCGTCGAATCCGGGCGCACGCGCACCGCTTCATCCATCGCCGACCGCGAACACCGCGCCGGGTCTCGGTGAAGCCCTGTCGTCTACGGGTTCCGGCGCGTCGACCGCGCCCGGTGGGCTTTTCCTCGGCGACGACGAGCCCGGCACGGTCGATGGCGTCGGTGGCGCCGGCGATCCGCCGGTGATGCGCGGATCGATCAAGAACGCGAATCCGTTCGACGACCATACGGACAGCGTGCGGAAGCCGGATTCCACGCGCGTCGCGCAGCCGTCGCCGTCGGTCGTCGTCGATCTCTCGGCGGGCGGAAACCCCGTCCCCGCGCAGGCGCAACGAGACGGCAGCCGTTCGTATCCGAAGGAGGAGCTCTTCCCCGCGGTGAAGAAGCCGGGGATGACGATGCCGGTGATGGCGCTCGCGGCCGGTGGCGGTGCGCTCTTCGCGGCGATCGTCGGCTTCTTCCTCGTGAACCTGATGTTCGGGAGCGGGGGCGCGCCCGTCGAAGCGACTCCGATACCGGTGGCCGAAATCAGCGCGGCTCCCGACGAGACGCCGGTGGAGACGGTGGTGCCGGCCGCGACGCGAACGGCCGTCGTTCGTCAGACGCCGACTCCGAGACCGACGGCAACGAAAGTCGCGGTGGTCGCAACGCCGAGGCCCGCGACGCCGAAGCCGACGCCCACTCCGACGAAGGTGGCGCTCGCCACGCCGAAACCGACGCCGACGCCCGTCGTCGCGACGGGGCCGATGGGCGAGGTGTCGATCAAGTCGAAGCCGTTCGTGATCGTATGGGTCGATGGGAAAAAGCTGAAGTCGACGCCGCTGACGCACAAGCTGAGCGCGGGTCCTCACAAGCTGCGCTTCGTGAACGACATCGAGGAAGTCGATCTCGAGAAAGACGTGACGGTGCCCGCGAACGGTCGCGTCGACATCAACATCGACCTCGACACCGGCAAGATCGAAGTCCGCAGCAAGTAGGGTGGCGCGTACAGCCCTTCGACTCGCTGCGCTCGCTCAGGGTGAGGATGACTAGATGCCGGCGAGGGTGCGGCCGGCCGCGAGAAGGGCGCTCACGCGCGCGGGCGTTTGCGCTTCCGCGTAGAGACGCAGCACGGGCTCCGTTCCCGAGGGGCGCAGCAGCAGCCACGAGTCGTCCGCGAAGGTCAGCTTTACGCCGTCGCGATCGTTACGCGACGCGACCGCCGCGCCCGCGACCTCGGACGGCGATGCGGACTTCACCGTTTCGACGATCTGCGCGGCGCGCGACGGGTCGAGGTGCACGTCCTCTCGGTGGTAGTGCCACGTGCCCACTTCCTCGAAGATCTCGCCGAGCAGCGCACGCGGTGGGAGCCCGGCCTTCGCACACGCCTCGAGCAGGAGCAGCGCGGACAACGCGCCGTCGCGCTCCGGCAGGTGGAACGCGAAACCGAGACCGCCGCTCTCCTCGCCCGCCATGAACGCAGTGCCGCCGTCCATCATGTGGTCGGCGAGATGCTTGAAACCGATCGGCGTCTCGATCACCGGCAGCGACCGCGCCGCCGCGAGACGGCGGACCATCACGGTCGACGAGACGGTCTGCGCGACCTTGCCGGTCAATCCGCGGACGTCGTGCAGGTGGCGCAAGAGCGTCGAGAAGATGCGGTGCGAGTCGAAGAACATCCCCTTCTCGTCG
>Ga0163152_10007077_pt1 | contig 12403 bp, 8 predicted proteins | sample OliLakLV19MP8IB2_FD_148635 | JGI IMG/M metagenome (GOLD analysis project Ga0163152, IMG submission 148635) | Freshwater microbial mat bacterial communities from Lake Vanda, McMurdo Dry Valleys, Antarctica - Oligotrophic Lake LV.19.MP8.IB-2 | ecosystem: Environmental > Aquatic > Freshwater > Lake... | reverse complement strand
TGGAAAAACTACTCAATAACCGCCCCCGCAAGTGCCTCGGCTTTCGAACTCCCGATGAGGTTTTCTTCGAGAAAACCCCTCCCACCGGTTGCGATTGAGATTTGTGACCGCCAAGCGACCAGAGCTGGCTGGGTACGCGAAACGTTGTGTCGGGCAGCAAGGCTTGGCTGCTGAACTCCAGCCGTTCGAAATTGGCGATGCCCAGCCACATCCCGCGATCCGGCGAGGGGCGAGACAGCGGAAATCCGACATTGACGGATTGCATGTTGACGCCAAGGTCCGTGTCTTGCCCTTGCACATTGGTTGGCGGTCCCCAGAACCCACGCAGCGACAACGGTGCTTTGCCGCCCAGCGGCCCCCCCATGCCGGACGCCCCCCCACCGGATTTCGATTTAGGCGCGCTGATGATATCAGCGGGCTCGACATCGCGGGGCATCACAGTGGCGCCAGCCGAAGGCGGAGTTGGAAGAACCTTTATTTTGGCACGCTCGAAAACTGGCGGCAAAGGCTCGATTTGACCGACCAGCGCATCCGTCGAACCAATCCTTGCCAAACGAGAAGCGACTGCACCCAGTTCTGATTCGTTCGCGATCGGCGGCAGAGGTTGCGGCGGACCGAAGGCATATCGCTCCCATCGAGTCGGGTCAAACACAAGTCCGCTATCAACAGCCGATTGCTCCACCAGGGGGTTCATCCTCGAAGGTGCGGTTGCCTTTGTCGCGGCCGGTGGAGTTGCCTTCAAGGCCGGTAAGATCCGCGATGCTGGGTAGGCTAGAGGCGCACCGATAGATTGACTGTAAGCCCTTGACGACATGCACAGCGCAAGGCTAAGGCCGACCGCCAAACTGGCCGTGACTGAGCGCTGCCAGCGCTGTGTCGTCGATGCGAATTCTAACGACACAGGGGCGCGCACGGTCAAGATCGTTCCCAGGAGAGTTGATCCCAAAATAATACAGGGCGGTCGAAAACAGAGACAGATCAGACCACCGGCAACTGCGGACAAACCATGGTCAAAATTTCCGCGCAATAGTCAAAACACGGCGAGCAGGTAGGATAAGTGATTCTCCTCAGTCGCATCACTAAATCGGTGGAGTGAAATAGTTGGAAGTTCGGGGAAGATGCGGAGCTATGACGGATAGTTGTGGATGAGAGGAGTTGAAAGCGGCGGCATACTTGGGGTTGAATTTGGTTTCTCTAGGCCAATTTCCCAGGAGTACCCGACCATGCGAAAGGTTATCAATCCGACGGTTTCGTTGCCAGCCACCAGCAGCCGCGACGCGTTGACCGACATCCTGCGGCAGGGCGCCCAGCAACTGCTCAAGCAAGGCATCGAGGCGGAGGTCGCGGAGTGGATCGACATCCTCGACGTGTTCACCGAAACCGAGTGCCGCCACTACTTCAAGCATTGCGGGTACGACGGCGCCCGCCAGTACATGAGCGGAGGTGAGCAGGGCGTTGGCGAGGGATCCTGCAGCTTGCTTACGGTGTGCCCAGCAAACCGAATTGGCGGCGCGTCAATCCGTCGAGCCCCAGCGAGGCCAGGTAGTCGGCTTGTTCGATGAAGTAACTCGACACGGCATCGACTTCGAGAATGGCGGCCTCGGCCGTTTGCAGCTCGCGGAGGTTCACCGTGAATAGGTTGGAGTCGCCCAGCGCGTAACGATCCCGCTCGGCAAGTTCCATCCGATAGGTGAGCTGCACCGATTCAGAAATTGGGGCGACCGTTTGATACGAGGCGAGCAGCGCCGACATCGCGTCTTGAACATCAGCCCGGACTTTGTCCTGCGCCCAACGCGTGCGTGCGGCAATTTGCGTTAATTCAGCTTGTGCTGCCTGAGCCATGCCGCGCGCCTCGCTGCGCTGGAGCGGTACGGAGCCCACGATGCCGGTTTCGAGCTGGAACGGGGTCTTGAAGAAACCGGGTTTTTCTTGTCCCAGATCCTGCGCTACACCGACGAGACCATCGACCTGCGGCAAACGTTGATTCTGAGCGAGATTCAGCTGCACCTGCACGGCCTGCCGCTTGAGCGCTAGTTGCCGCAATTCTGGCCGCTGCTGCCAAGCAAGCTGCACGTCCGCAGTGAGTTGGGCTGGTTGGGGCGGCACGACCGGCGGAAACGTACGCGGCAGCCGCTTGGGGTCGGCCAGGATTGGCGAGCTGCTCTCATCGCGGTAGAACAGCGACAACTTAATCGCCGCCTCCTGCAACTTGCGGCCGGCGAAGATCAGCTTGCTGCGTCGATCCAACACGATTCGTTGATTGTCGACTCGGTCGATGGGGGCGATGTCTTCAAGACGCTCACGTTCGGCCAGAATCTTGTCACGTTCAAGCGCATCACTGAGTATTTGCTGAGCGATGGCATAGCGCCGCCCCGCGGCCACCCAACCCCAGTACGCGGCGGCGCCGGCTTGTAAGAACTCAATTCGCTGGCGCTGGATTTCCGGCTCGGCCGCCGACCGCGCGATCCGCGCCTTGAGCAGCTCGGCGCGGCGTTTGTCGATCGCCAGTCCCTTGAGCAACGACTGCACGTGACCGGCGCGAAATTCGCCGCCCGAGTTGGTCTCCAGCTCGCCGTACCAAATCGGAAACGTGGGACCCACGCCAATGCGGTAGCCGGCATAAGACTGGCCGCCCCACCAAGTCGGTTGCTCGAAATAGGTATCGGCCACCGTGTAGCGATAGCCACCCAAGGGGTAGGTCTTGCCGTAGCTGGTGAACTTCGTGTTGAACGGCCCATCGGCGGCCAGCAGTTCGCCAGCGGCGATGCCGCGCTCCGCGAATGCGGCGGCCAGCAGTGGGTAGCTCTGCTCAATCGAAAACAAGACCTCTTCGAGCGCCAACAGCGGAGTCGGGCGGACGACTTCTGCGCGGGGCGGATCGGTAATCGGCGGCAGCGGCAAGGGCTCGGGTCCGGCGTCGATTCGCATCCCCGGCTGTGGCGCGGAGCGGATGATCGCGCCGGGATCGGTGTACCGGATGTCTTCCGCGTTCGGCAATCGCGGCAGACGGACGGCGGGTCCGCGATTCAACGTGCCGACGGGCACAACCGCCGGCGCGATTGGCGCTCGACGTTTGGGTGCGGCCGGATTCCGCCCGACGAGCGGGGCAGCCGACACGTGCGACCGCGCCAGCTGTCTTGGCTGCATAACTGCGCGCGGCGCCAACGCGGGGGACGGGCCGCGGGCTTCGGCCGCAGGGACTTGGCTCCAAGCGGCGCCAGCCCATTGCAGCATGACCACAGCCAGCATCCCCAGCCGACCTCGCATCGCGCTGGCGCTGCAATAACTCATTTGAATTTCAGTTTCCGTGCTTCCTTGCCCCCTGGCGATTGCCCGGCGATGACAGGCGGGAAGCCGTTCAGCTTCCGCCAGACCTCAAAGCCGAGTGTCACCCGATTGAGGAGCACCCAACCATTGGCGCGGACTCCTTGACGGAGCAAGCGCTGATCGGGCCAATCACCGTCGGTATCGGGAACGACCAACAGGCGGAACATTCCCTGGCCATTGTCCGAGGCATCGACCAGCGACACTCGCCCGCCGAACGAACCTACGGCGACCGAAGGCCAGCCTGCGAACTGAATACCCGGAAAACCTTCGAAAACGAGCCGCACTGGGCGGCCTGCCTCGACCAGGGTCGCATCGTTGCCATCCACCCAAATCTCGACCGCTTGTTCCCAGCGGTCAGGAATGATGATGAACAAGGGATCGCCGGGCTTGACGACGTCGCCGGACTGGGCAGCCTGCAGCCGCAAGATGGTGCCGTCGCAGGGGGCTGGCACATCCTGGGTGGCCTGTCGCGCCACGGCAGTTTCGGCGGTGAACACCTCTTTTTGGGCCAACGCCACCTCGCCCTGGGCCTCGTTGCGTTCGGCTTGCGCCTTGGCAATTTTGGCCTTGGCATCTGCCCCGTAGGTGTCGCGCTGAGATTGCTTCGCCTCAACTTCGTTGATGGCCCCCTCCAGGTCAGCTGCGGTCTTGCGAATATCGGTCTCCGACTTGGTGACGTCGAGGCGGGCCAATTCCACCACTCGTGCCGAGTCGTAGCCCAGCTTGTAGAGCGGTTCCTTGCGATTCAGGTTGAATTTGGCGGCCTGAAGCGATGCCTCTGCCGCCGCGAGCGTTTCTCGCTGCGAGCGCACTTTGGCTTCCGCGGCATCGAGCAAACTTTCGGCCGCGGCCACGGTGAAATCGCGGTAGGCCTGCAACTCCTCAATGTGGAAGTCGTAGGACTTGACCTTGTCCTGGGCCGCTGTCAGCTTGACCCTGGCTTGCTCGACCGACTGATGCAGTCGCTCGAGATAGGACGGATCGTTGTCGGTAATCTTCAGGATGCGCTCCCCTTTTTTGACGCGCGAGCCCTCGCGGTGCCCGTACCAATCGACGATCCGCCCGCCGATCGGCGCGGGAATCGCTTGCTGCCGATCGAGAGGCGAGCTGGCAACCACCTGCCCCTTGCCGGTAACGGTTTGCTGCCACGGAACCAGCAGCATCGCCAAGGCCGTGAACGCCAGTAGCCCGAGCAAGGCCCACGCCAAGCGGCGGGCGAGCCGCGACGTGCCGACCATTTCCAGGGCCGTCGCCTCCGCCAAGGAGACGCGGGGAAAGGTCGTCTTCGCAGGTATGACGCTCATGGCGACTTCTCCCAGGCGAGTTGGGCGGGGGGACGCGGCCGAGGCGCCGGTAGCGGAGTTAGTGTGCCCGCTGGCAATTCAAGCTGTGCCATACAACAGGCCCACACCTCGGGACGCTGGCTGACCACAACAATTGTCCAAGGGGACGGTGTGGAAAACAATGCCGCCAGACTCGCCCGCAGCAGATCCGCGTCGAGCATATCGATGCCGCCGTCGATGAGGATCAAGCGCGGTTGCGTGACGATTGCCCGGGCCACCATCAGGGCCTGTTGTTGCGCGGAGGAAAGCAAGCGGCTGTCGTCGCTCAATAACGTGTTGATCCCGTCAGGCAACCGCGATACCACATCGGTCAGGCCAACCTGTTCCAGGGCCCAGCGCACCGCCTGGTCATCCAGGTCGCGACCGACCCGGATATTTTCGGCGATACTGGCCGGTAGCAGTTGCGCGGAAGCGACGAGGGCCACCGCGCGGCGCAGGGCCTCACGGTCCACCGCGCGCGCATCGAGTCCATTGAACGTGATGTACCCTTCGCTGGGCTCGTGCAAACCAAATAGCACTTCCAACAACAAACTCTTGCCCGCGCCGGCGCGGCCCGCCAGCAGGACACCCCCGCCGGCAGGAAGCGCCAGGTCCAAGTCTGGGAGTTCCGTCGGCGCCTGCGCAGGTAATCTCAGCCGGTGAAACCGCACGGCCAAAGGTCCGTTGCCGGGCAATTCAGCGGTTCCCGTGCCAGGCTCAACGGGCACGTCGCGGAGCAGATCGAGCTCTTCCACGGCGGCCATCAGGTCGTAGAAGCCTTCCAAGTGCTTGCCAGCTTTGGCGAAACCGCCGACGATCACGGAAACGAGCAGCTCCGAAGCGACCAGTTGTCCCAACGTGAGCCCCCCGTTGATGACCAACCAGCCGCCCAGCCCCAGCAGGGCGGTGCTGGCCACGGCCTGCAACCCCAGCGAAAACACGATCTGGCGCATGAGGATCGCGAAGTGCGCCTGGCGGGCAGCCAAGTACTGGGCGGTCAACTCAGTGGCGGTGGCAAAGGCATAGCGACGGGCGCCACCGAGTTTGAAAGCTAGCGGATTCTGAGCCAACGACTCGAGACAAGCCACCAGCTGGTACTTGATGCGCGACTCCTCCAGCGCGGTGGTTACTGACCGACGGCCTAACACGAACACAATGAAGCTCATCGTGGCGATCAGCACAATGTCGAAGCCGAGCAAGTAGGGATGGTAGAACGCCAACACGATCATGCTGATCGCGGTTTGCGCCAGCAGAAACGTCGCGTCCAGCAACAGTTGCACGCCGATCTTGTCGACCGTCACGATCGCGAGGAAGCGATTGACCAGCTCGGTATTCCGGCTGTTCAACTGTTGGTAACTGGCTTGCGGGATACGCAGCGCACATTCCGCTAGCACGCGGACGAAGATCCGCCGGTGGATGAGCTCGGCGACGTAGCGCTGCACGGCCTGCAGGGCGGCCACAAATCCCAGGCAGGCGCAGAGCACCAGCGCCAACACAATCACGGGTTGCAGCAAGGTGCCGAAGGACACCGTATTGACTAGCGCTTCGACGGCGATCGGCGTGGCCAGCGCCAGTAGCCCCACGACCACAGTGAAGATAAAAATCACCCACAAGTCGCGTGATTCGGGCCGCAGCAGTGCCAGCCAGCGCGCAAAAGGGCTCGGCTCAGGCCCATGCGCTGCGGGGTGGATTGGAGCCTGCGCCATGGCGCCCCAAAGTTGACGAAGAGGGCAAAGTCAGCACGATCGGCAAAGTCACCGCCGCTTAACATCGACCGAAGTGTGAGCGGGGGTTTAGATTTGTCGCCGAGTACGAACCATCAGTTCGCGAGTTTGACATGGCGCCAAACCGGGAGCATTAGCCGCGACTCGTTGGATCGCTACTCGACGCAAAGCCCCCAGTTTGTTGATTTGCCTTGCTGGTCTCCCTTGGGTGGGCGTGACTCTAGGGGCTGAAGCCGGACACGCTTGTCGGGGGATGACACGACCGGATCACTAGCTGCCAGCAGGCTGCGAAACGAGCGGGCACCTGGCTTGTCCGGGGGCATCGATGGCGTGTTAGCCGGTCGGAGCCGGCTCCCTTCGGCGACGAGGGTCATTGCGTCCATCCACCCCAACTCGGCCGGCCAGAAGACGACGCAAGCGGCGTCGCGCGGCAAATCGCGAATCGCCGACTTCAATGTTTCCTGCGGATCGATGGCGATGCGATAAAGGTTGCCACGCGACGCGCGGCAGAGACACCATAAGGCGTCTGGGGGCAAGTCGCTGCGACCGCCAGCTTCGGGCACCCAGACCAGGCTCAGGTACTCCGTTGCCAGCGAAATCGAAGGCGCGGCGGCCAGATCGCCCAGCGCGTCGGGCACCCAGCGCGAGTGCAGTACCAGTGCCAGATTTCGTGCTTCAAACTGGCCGAGCGCGGCGCACGCCGCCAGTAGTTCGTCGCGCGAAGCAATGAGGCAAACATGCACCGCAGGTGCGTTGTTGAGCCCGATCGTCAGGAACGAGGCGCCTTCCGTTGGCCATCGCTGCCCATCGAGCAGCCTACGTCGTGTGGTCAATGTTTTTTCCTCAATTAAGGGTGTTGGCTCCCGCCTCGTCCCCAATCACCGGGCGGGCTGGTACTCAGTAGCGTCAACTTTCGAGTGTAAGGGGCCAAGGCGAGGCGGAAGCGCGGCGGGCAAACGACGTTCGCTCGGTTGTGCGATCCACATCTGCTGCTCGTTAAACCGGTAAGCGCTTTGTTCCTCGAGCGCCACCAGGTGTAGCCAGCCGTTGGCCGCCAAATCGCGCACGGCAGGTTGGCGGTCGAGGATCGTTTGGATCGCGGCGCGCGGCGCCTCGATCACGACCAGAAGCCGCAAGGGCTCGTGCTGCAACCGCTGGCCATCGGACACCGACTGCCAGGGCAAACCGGTCATCAGGTCGCCGCCGTTGCCTTGCACCAGCGCGAATCTGCCCACCACGTTGTGCAGCACTTTGTTGCCACTACCGAAGACGGGGTTGTCGACCGTCGAGGCGTAGTACTGCAGGTTGATCCAGTTGGCGACCACCACCGGCGCAGTCATGATCAGTTCCAGCACGCTTAAGTCGCGATCGGCCGCATGGTCGTAGCTGTGCAAGAACGCGCGGCCACGTAGATTGAGCCCAGCCGTGCGCGAGCGCGGCGCGGCGATGAACGCGGCGTTGCCCGCTAAGCCCCACTCGGGCCGCACCTCCGACCAATCGCGACTCCGCCGCAGCACGTCCGCGGCCGAGGCCGCACCCAGGCGCCCGGCACGTTCCGTGCGGTTGCGCAGGCCGGCTGCTTGTGCCCAGTACCGCAGTTTGGCGAAATCGACGTGCCTGGCCTCCGGCAGCGACTCGACGTCGAAAAACTGGATCTCGTCGGTCGTCGTGTTGTGCAGCGCGGGTACGAACCAGGTATCGTTCGGAATTGGCAGGCCACGACTGACCAGGCCGCGGCGGACCTCCGCGTCGTTCAGCAGGGCCGCGGCCAGCCGCGCATTGGGTTCACCCGAGTGTCCGCCGCAGGCGCCGCAATCGAAACTGGCCTGATACGGGTTGTTCACGGTCTGGCTGCCGTGCCCGCAAATCACCACCAGCCGGGCGAAATCTCGAGTCAGCCCGAGCTTGCGAAGCATGCCTTCGGCCAGCACCAGGCGATGTTCGGCCGAAAGCCCCTCGCCCCCTGCGGAACGGAGCTGCGGGCCAAGCGTCGCTCGAGCGTTGAGCGGCACCCCGTCAAAGCGTCCAGTTGAATCGTCGCTTGGCAGGCCCAGCGTGCTGCGCACCAGCTTGACAATCGACAGCCAGCCCAAGGTCTCGACGAACGTAAAACAGGAGACAGCCGACTGCGCAAAGGCCGTCCACGCCTGGCGGAACGTGCGCACATCGCGGCGACTGGCGATGGCCGCCGTCTCGCCGGTGGCACTTTGCGCCGGCCAACCCTCGGCGATCCGCACACCGGGAGTCAACAACACAGGACATTGTGCCCGTCCAGTGGTCGCGCCGAGTGGTACATACTCGATTGCCATGCCAAAGAAGCCGGCAAAGCCGAAGGTTTCGATTTCGTCGGAGACTGCTTCCAGGCAGCGTCGCAGCGGCTCGGAGCGGACGTCGATGCAGAAGACGAATTGGGCAGTTTTTCGACGGGCCTTGACCTTCGGGCCCCGTCGCTCAGTCAGTTTCGCCAGCAACTGCCGGCGATAGGCGATTTCGGCCGCGGTCTGCAAGGCGTAGCGGATGGCGGTGTCTTGCCGTGCGGCGACGGTATGGACCGGCTCCGCGAGCACTGCCCACCGCAGGCGCCCGGCGGCTCCGCTGGCGGTGCTGCTCAGACCGGCGGCGACCAGACCCGCTTCGTACGCCAGGCGGATGGCCAATAGCCCCAGCAGATCGTCGTCCGCGCGCCCGGCCAGGTTCGCTGCGCGGACGCGGTACTTGATATACGACGCCCAGCCGACGATCGAGTACAACTGACGCGACAAGAACTCGCGCCACTGCTCGGGAGGCACGGCGAGCGCTGCCAGCGTCTGCCGAATCGTCTCGTACGGCGTGCTGGGCAAGCGTGCGGCGAAGTGGCGAAATCCGATCGCCCCCAGGCGATCCATCCGCTGATCGATGGCGACCACTTCACGCCAGGCCTGGTAGAGGGGTAGATTTCGCCAAGGGCTCGACCAGGCGGCTTGCCCGGCGTCGTAATGCGCGGCGCAGTGCCGGGCGATTTCTTGCACGACGACGTTTTGCCAAGGATCTGTGGATGAGCGGGCTGGCGCCGTGTCGGCACGGGGCCGCGAGTCGTTGGACTCGTCGCGCGTCATGTCGAGGGCTGCCTCCAAGCGCTTCGTAAGGTCATCGACTTCGAGGTCGGCGAACAACGCGGGATAAGCTGCGCGGCACTCGGCGAGCGCTTGGCCGAGATCGTCCGAATCGAGGTCGCCGCGGTCCCACAGCTCGCCAAAGTATGTCAGCGGCATCAACATCTCAGCATCCGCCCAGCGACGCAGTTGGCTCCGCGCCGTCAGGAAATCACAGCTCGTCAGACCCACGAACGGATTAACGGCGACGAAATCCTCAAGGGGCCAGAGTGGAGCGATCGAATCCTGGACTTCCTGCAAGGCGCGAGGCAAGTCGGCAGTGGATTCTTGGAGGGAGCTTGGCAGCATGTTGGACTCCTTTGGTCGTGGGGAGCGCGCGATCACAATTGAATCTCCTCTGCTAGTTGGCCGACGCCTGCGTGGCCCGCCGCCGACAGGCCCGCGAAGCCGCTAGGGCCCCGCCTCACAACTTCCTACCGGACGGGGGGCCAGCGCAGGCATCAAACATTCGAGACTGCCGCCAGCCTTGGGGGCCGTGACTGCGATCGCCAAAGACGCGACACCAGCCGCTGTCCGAAAATGTCGACGTAAAAGCCGTTGGCTGCGTGAACCCAGAGCGCTTGCAATGCCGGGTAGCGCACGACGTTTGCCGCGGCAGCCTGCAGAGCGAACATCGCAATGAACCCGCTGGCCACCAACCCCCAGATCGCCCAGTCGAGTGCCGACAGTGGCAACAACTGCCGCGCGACGGAATCGGCCAGGGACGTATCGACCAGCCGGAAGGCGAGCGGATAGGCAGTACAAACCGTGACTGCACCGGCCAAGCCACGTAGCGAAACTCGCACGTTGGCGGTTCGCAGCGCGCTCCACAGCAACTGCACCACGGCTATCGTCAGGATGATACCCAGCAGCGGGCCCCCGGCCTTATGTCGCAGATCGACGCCGAGCAGCACGGGCCAGAACCAGCAGAGCGGTAGCGCCAGGGCTAACGACCAGGCGAGCATACCAAGGGTGCGGCGTGAGGTCGCCATGACCGGTTGAGCCCAGTCCGTTGCGGTGCGTGCATGCACCGCAGAGCCTGAATTCAAGAAGGCGTACGCTTTGTACAGTGAATGCGCCACGATGTGCAGCAGGGCGGCCGCAAAGGCCCCCGCGCCGCACTGCAACATCATGAAACCCATCTGGGCCACGGTCGAATACGCCAGCGAGCGTTTGATGCTCGTCTGCGTGAGCATCGCCAGCGCGCCGAAGAGCGCCGTCACGGCACCCCCCAGCACCAGCAGGTCGAGTGCGACCGCCGAAAGGCTGACCAAGGGGCTGAGACGAATGATCAGGAAACCGCCGGCATTGATCACCCCCGCGTGCATTAAGGCGCTCACCGGCGTCGGCGTCTCCATGGTATCGGGTAACCAGCTGTGCAGCGGAAACTGCGCCGACTTGGTCATGGCGCCGAGCACGAAGCAGACGCCGGCCAGTTCGGCAGCGAGGTGCGGGCCGTTATTGGTCGCGCGCCACGCTTCGGACGCCGCGAAGAGGTCCGCGTAGGCGAGCGAACCACAGAACCGATAGCTTAGCGCCAGCCCTGCCAGCAGCAGCCCATCCCCCAGCCGACTGACAATGAACTTCTTGCGGGCCGCCAGCAGGGCAGCGGGCCGGTGCGCGTAGTGGGTCAAAAGCTGGTGCAGACCGCAGCTGGTCAACAACCAGGCGGCAGTGAACATCGCGAGATTACCCGAGACCACCAAGAGCAGCACGGCGCCGAGCGTGAAACTGAGCCAGCGCATGAAGCGGCCTTGCGTTGGCTCGCCGTCGAGGTAGCGCACCGAGTAGAGCGCGACCACGAGTCCCAAGAAACCGATGAGCAGCGCCATGATCGCGGCCAGCTGGTCAAACCAGAGGTCGATGCGCAGCAGCGGCGCGGCTGCGATCGCAAGCACGGGCGTGGTCAGCGGTCCGGCAGCAGCGACGGCAAGCGCGGCAACGAGCAGCAAGCCCAAGGAGAGCGCCGCGGTAGTAACGACGAGCCGGCACATGGCGCGCGGTCGGCGATTGGCCCAGCGGCTAGGAACCAGCCCCAGCGCGAGCAATAACACGAGGGGAGCCCCGACGGCCAGGTTCAGTAGAGCGGGCATGAAGGTGCTTCCTCGAAGTCAGAGCGCAAGTCATCACACAGGCGAACTGTAAAACACCAAGTATAGTTCGTCAATTGCATTTCTTAAATCTATTGTCGGCAGTGTGGCCGGGCGACGTCTGGAAAAGCAGCACATGATTTCGGTAATCCTGAATCACGATTGCTGATTCTCCTTTGAGGAGTTAGACTTAGGGCGCGTCCGCTGCCTGGCGTGACAACCCCCTCAGCATGCACCCCCGCATTTCAACGACCCGTCGGCGAAAGGTTACCTCGATGAAAGCCACCGCCAGAAAACCGGCCTCCGCAGCGAGGGAGCGAGCGACGCGGCCGGCGGCAGGCGCGACAGCGAGCACGGCCAGTCCTGGTCCGAGGTGGACGTTTCTCACCAACCATGCGCACGTGCTAATCCTATTGTCCCAGGATCCGTCCCTGAGATTGCGCGAAGTGGCGGCCCGCGTGGGGATCACCGAGCGCGGGGTGCAGCGGATCATTGCGGAACTCGAAGAAGACGGTTACATCGAGCGCGAGAAGATCGGCCGGCAAAATCGCTACCGCATTCATGCCAAGCGGCCGTTGCGGCATCCGATCGAAGCCCATCGTACCTTCGATGAGCTGCGGGCCTTGATTAGCGATTGACCCACTCCGACGCGCGACTGATTTTGTTACGAAGCTCAACGCGGCGCTAGGCCTCAATCAAGCGAAGGCCCTGGTCTTTGTGGCGCTGGCGGCGTTAACGACCGGTGCGCACGGTAAAGGACCGGTGCGGGTCGACCGGTGCAAGCCGTTTCGGTTGTCGGTGCTCTCAAG
>Ga0163152_10007076_pt1 | contig 12403 bp, 13 predicted proteins | sample OliLakLV19MP8IB2_FD_148635 | JGI IMG/M metagenome (GOLD analysis project Ga0163152, IMG submission 148635) | Freshwater microbial mat bacterial communities from Lake Vanda, McMurdo Dry Valleys, Antarctica - Oligotrophic Lake LV.19.MP8.IB-2 | ecosystem: Environmental > Aquatic > Freshwater >... | reverse complement strand
GTCGGAGTTTCTGCGGGCGGGCGCGGGTGGGTCCAGCGGGACGGTCATCGAGCCGTTTTCGATCCAGGCCAAGTTCCCGCATCCGAGCATCCATGTTCACTATTGCCGCGGTGCCAGCCTCGCCGAGGCTTTCTATCAGTCGGTCAGTTCGCCGTATCAGCTCCTCGTTGTCGGTGACCCGCTCTGCCAGCCGTGGGCCGTGATTCCGGAGGTGCGGGCGGCGCTCGCCGACGGAAATCCGCTTGACCCCGGCGTGAGTCTTTCAGGCTCGATTGAGGTGATGCCTTCGGCGACGCTTTCGGACGGCGGCGCGGCCGACCGCTTCGAGCTCTACGTCGATGGGATGCGAGTCGCCTCGTGTTCCTCGGGCGAAGGCCTTTCGCTCGATACGACGATCCTTGCCGACGGCTATCACGAGTTGCGGGTCGTCGCGATCGCGGCCACCGCCATCGAGACGCAGGGGCGGCTTGTTGTTCCCGTCTCGTTTGCCAACGGTACGAAGACACTCACGATGAAGGCCGTGCCGGATCGGATTGCGGCCAACCGAAAGGTGACCGTGTCGATCGATGGGAGTGGCATCGAGGGTGTCACGGTCTTCGCGACGGGTCGCGTGCTGGGACGGATCACGGGAGAGTCGGGCACGCTCGAGGTGCCCGCGGCGATGCTCGGGCAGGGACGCGTGACGATTCACGCAACCGGCCGCGGCGGCAGGTCTGCCGCCGAGAGCGTCAACGCCACACCCGTGACCGTCACCGTCATGGACTGACGGAAGCGGACGGGTGTCACCGCTGGATGGAACCGTCCGGGAGGCGGGCGATGTCGGATGGCACGCCCGTGGGGGCCGCGCCGGCGGCGGCTTCCTGGTGAGCTCTTGCAAGATGCTCGACAAAATCCTTGCCAGCGGCATCGAGCACAAAGACTTCACTCGAGCCGTTGGTCGCACCGTGCGGCCGAACAATACAGATCACTTCGGCCTTGCCCTCCTGCTGCCGAACATGGTCGACGAGCGCCCGCTCGCCAGGGCTGAGCAATCCCGCGGCGGCGGACGCGCGCGGCGCTTTGGCGCTCGCGACTTCAGACGCCATCGCTTCGGCCGTCGTCGCGTTGGATGTTGTCGGGAGGGCATCGCCGCGATCACGGCGATCAAACGACACCGGCGGCATGTCGGGCGGCATGGCGGGCACATGGGCCGATCCGCCGACCGTTGCGAGCGAGTCGACGCCACCGCTCGGATAGACGTTGCGGTACACGAAGGCCAGTTCCGCATCTTCGAGCTGCTCGTGAATCGTCGGGAGCGCCGCGAAGAGTCCTTCGTTGTCGGCCGGGTCGGCGGCGTTGCAGACACCGATCAGCGTGCCGTCAATCGCGAACAGGCCGCCACCACTGCGGCCCTGCACGGGCTGGCCAGCCACCTGCACGTTGGCGGGACCGAGATATTTGTCCACGGCGGTGATCCGACTGTGATGAAGCGTTGGATCGGCCCCGCCATCACAGCCCACGGTGACGACCGAATCCCCAGGTTTCACGATCCGTTCGGGCGAACCGACCCGCACCGCTTCGAGTGGCACGTCCGTAAAGATGCTCACGAGCGCGAGATCCCGCTTGAGGTCCCACGACACAACCTGACCCGCGACGCCTCGCGGCCCACCGGAGGTGAAGAGGTCGACCTCGACGCGGCCCTTTCCATCCGAATCACGAAAGATGTGGCCGCAGGTGAGAATGAGCGCCTCGCCCTGACGACAGTCGATCACCGTGCCCGTGCCCCGAGAGACACTCGACCCGTCATCAACCCGCAGCCTCACCGTCGCGGCGAGAAGCTTTCCCTCGAGCGCGTCGCGTGGGGGCGCGGCGCCTGGCATCGTGGATTTGAGCGGGCCTTCCGATGATGCCGTTCCCTGAAACGGTGCGTCGAGCGCGTCCCGCGGCGGCATCGCTGCGGGCATCGTGGGCAACGGCTGACCCTGGCCTGCGTCGGTGAAGGCCGCGGGCTTCACGGGGGCGTTCACTGGTGACCGGGGCATCTGACGGGAGAGGGGTGGCGGCTCCGTGGCCAAAGGCTGGGCCGCAGCGGCAACCGGCAGGGCCGCGCCCGGGGCAACCGGTGGTGGCGTGAAGGCCGCGGGGGCGCGTCCTCCGAGTGGTTCGGCGCTCTTGGCAAGAAGGCTTTCCAGTTCGCCGCGAGTCGTCGCGCCGTTGATGCGGCCCACCTCATGGCCCTTGACCAGAAGCACATAGCAGGGCACGCCGCTCACGCCGAACCGCCTCACGAGGTCTGCTTCGTGGTCGACATCCACATGCCGCACGAGCCATCCGGCGGCGGCGACCTCCGCCACGACGGGCCCCATCTGACGACACGGCCCGCACCACGACGCAGCAAAATCGAGCAGCACGACATCACCAGCGGCGGCAGCAGCCGGGGCTGGATCGGCCGCCACAACCTGGGCCATCGCGAGCCAGCCGGCAGCAATGCTGGCGACGATGCGTGGTAGCGTGCTCATCCGTGTCTCCGAGTCAGCCGGTGCTGAGTGCAAGCCGCCGCGGTCGAGCGCCACGGCAGGGGGGCGGATAGTGCCGACCACCCGTCGGCCACCACAAGGTCACTTTGCCAATTGTCCCGTGAATAACCCTTGCCCAGTCACCCACGCCGACCGGTGTTTCCCCGTCAGCGCGATGGTTTCTACAATCCGCCACGTCGCCGTCAGCCGTCGACCGCCTCCCCCATCAGGTTCCTGCCCGCATGCCACGTGCCTCGCCGCGCCGATTGCTCGTCACCTCGGCGCTGCCTTACGCCAACGGCCACATCCATCTCGGGCACCTAGTCGAGTACATCCAGACCGACGTCTTCGTTCGGTTCCAGAAGCTCCGTGGGCACAAGGCGATCTACCTTTGTGCCGACGACACCCACGGCACGGCGATCATGATCCGCGCCCGGGCCGAAGGAAAAAGCGAACAGGAGCTGGTGGGGGCGATGCGGGAGGCGCATCTCGCCGACTTCATCGATTTTCAGATCGCCTTCGATCACTATGGCTCCACCAACAGCCCAGCCAACCGCAGACTGTGCGGCGAGTTTTGGGGAGCGCTGCGAAAGAAGGGGCTCATCGTCACACGAGATGTGCAGCAGCTCTACGACCCGACGGCGGGCGTGTTTCTGGCGGACCGCTTTGTCCGGGGTACTTGTCCGCATTGCGGCACAGCAGCTCAGTACGGCGACTCCTGCGAGCAGTGCGGGGCCACCTATGCCCCGTCCGAGCTCGTGAATCCCGTCAGCACGCTCTCCGGCGCCGTGCCCGAGGTGCGGTCGGCCGAGCATCTCTTCGTGACGATCGAATCGCTCCACGCATTCTTGGAAACGTGGACGCGCAGTGGCGCGCTTGATTCGCGGGTGGCCAACTATCTCACCGGCCATTTTCTGGGCGAGCCGCTGCGGGATTGGGACGTCTCACGGCCCGCACCCTATTTTGGGTTTGAGATCCCCGATGCCCCGGGGCAGTACTGGTATGTCTGGTTCGACGCACCGATCGGCTACGTCGCGGCGACGGCAGAGTGGTGCGCGGCCCACGGCGGCTCACTTGACGACTGGTGGAGCCGGGATGCAGCCGGGAAGTCCCGCGCCGAGATCCATCACTTCATTGGCAAGGACATCGTCTACTTCCACACGCTCTTCTGGCCCGCCATGCTCGAAGCTGCGGGGAAGGCACTGCCGGAGAAAGTCCGCGTCCACGGCTTTCTTACCGTCAACGGCCAGAAGATGTCGAAGAGCCGGGGGACGTTTATTCTCGCCCGCACGTATCTCGATCATCTCGATCCTGGAATGCTTCGCTACTACTACGCCTCTAAGATTTCGGGTGGGATCGATGACATCGACTTGAACCTCGAGGAGTTCACCGCGAAGGCGAACTCCGATCTGGTCGGCAAGGTGGTGAACCTTGCCAGCCGCACGGCGCGGTGGCTCGAAGGCACCGGCCTCGCGGAGCAGTACCCGGATGATGGCGGCCTCTTCGCCGCGGCCGCGGCCGACGGCGACGCGATTGCCGAGGCGTACGAAGCGGGTGACTTTGCCCGTGCGATGCGGATCGTGATGGCGGCGGCTGACCGGGCTAACGCGTATGTCGATGCTGAGCAGCCGTGGAAGCTGGCGAAGGCCGGACCCGATTCAGCCGCGCGGCTGCGGGACGTGGCGACCGTTGCCCTCAATCTGTTTCGCCAACTGACGGTCTACCTGGCCCCGGTGCTACCGCGGCTTGCGGAGCAGGTGGGCGACCTCGTGGGAGGCCCGATCCGCTCGTGGGATGCGGCCTCGCAGCCGCTCGTGGGCCTTCCCGTGGCTGCCTTCACACCGCTCATGAAGCGAGTGGAAACGGGCCAGGTCGAGGCGATCCTCGCCGCCTCACTCGCAGACCAGCCACCACCTGAATCACAACCCTCTGGAGACTCGACCATGAGTGATCTTCCCACGGCCAATGACCCCGCCGCTCCCCTCGAGGCCGAGCCCCTCGCCGTCGAATGCACGATCGACGATTTCACGAAGGTTGACCTCCGCGTCGCGCGAATAACTGCCGCCGAGGAGGTGCCCGAAGCTCGAAAACTCCTCAAGCTCACGGTGAGCCTGGGTGGCGGTGTGACCCGCACGGTGTTTGCCGGCATCAAGGGGTTTCATGAGCCGGCTGCGCTCGTAGGACGGCTGGTCGTGGTCGTGGCGAACCTCGCGCCGCGGCAGATGAAGTTTGGGTTGAGCGAGGGGATGGTGGTCGCGGCCAGCGGCGCCGGTGCCGAGGGGGTGTTTCTGCTCTCACCCGACCCCGGCGCCCTCCCGGGAATGCGGCTTCGGTAGGGGTATACTCAGGAACGTCGCATGGGGATCGCTCATGCGGCTTCTCTTTCGCTGGAGCACCGAGCCATGTCTCAGAAGACGATCCTTTTCCCCACCGACTTCTCGACCGCCAGTGATGCGGCGCTTCGGCACGCAGAGACGATCGCCAAGTCGTCGGGTGCGAAGCTGCTCATCGTCCATGTCGAGGAGCCACCGCTCGCGTACGGCGGCGGCGAGCTGTACTACGGCCTCCCGGAGCCCAATACCGAGCGGATTCGCTCGATGCTCGAAGCCGTGCGGCCGTCGGACCCGTCGGTGTCCTTCGAGCATCGCTTCACGATGGGCGATCCGGCTTCTGAAGTGGTCCGGATCGCCGATGAAGAGAAGGCCGAGATGATCGTGATGGGGACGCACGGCCGCACGGGCCTGACGCGCCTGCTCATGGGAAGCGTTGCCGAGCTGATCGTGCGACGGGCGAGCTGCCCTGTCCTCACCTATCGCGAAGTGGACGAGAAGCTCGCGAGCGGCGGCAAGAGTTGAGCAGGGCACCATGACGCTCCGGCCCCTTCTCAAACAGCGGGCCGGCGTGCGGCGAGCGATCCGCGAGTTCTTTGACGCCCGTGGGTTTGTCGAGGTCGATACGCCCGTGCTTGGTGTCGAGGTGCTCCCGGAGGCGCATATCGACCCGATCCAAGTTCAGCTCGCCGATGGCCAGGTGCGCTGGCTCCAGGCGAGCCCCGAGCTTCTCATGAAGAGGCTTGTGGCGATGGGTTCGGGCGCGATGTATCAGGTTGCGCCAGCGTTCCGTGACGGCGAGCGTGGGCCGTGGCACGACGTGGAATTTCAGTTGCTCGAATGGTATGCGCCTGGCACGAATGCCGACGATGCCGCCGAGCTGCTTGAAAAACTCTGTGAGACGGTGCTCGGCACGACTGGCCTCGAGCGGCTCGACTGCGCCGAAGTGTTTTCAGAGCATGCGAAGATCGATCCGCTGAAGGCGACATCGGACGACTGGCTTGCCGCCGTGCGGCGGGCGGGCGTCGTGATGCCAGACGGCCTCGGAAGCCTGCCCGGCGCGGAGATCGCCGATCGCTGCTTTGAGATGCTGCTCTCCGAGGTGGTGCAGCCGCGGCTGGGGCATGAACGCCCCGTGCTCCTTGAAGCATGGCCAGTCTCGCAGGCCGCCTTTGCGCGGATCGATCCCGCGAGGCCCACGACAGCCCGTCGCTTTGAGCTTTTTGTGCGAGGCGTGGAGCTCGCCAACGGCTGGGAGGAAGACACCGGGCGCGAGGAACTTGCCGCCCGCATCAGCGCCGCAAATACCGTCCGAGAAGCCGAAGGCCGCATGGTTCTCCCGTTCCCTGAGCGACTTCTCGAAGCTCACGGCCCGGCGATGCCAGAAGGTGTCGGCGTGGCCCTTGGCTTCGACCGCCTCGTCATGCTCGCCGCGCAGGCCGAGACCATCGACGCGGTGCGATCGTTTCCCGCAGGTGGCACAGGGCGATCTCTTCCGCCCTCACCGCCAAGTTCCAGTTCTCGCTGAACCAAGACAGGATCAGGATCAGGCGAGTCAGACCGCAAATCTCAGAGCCGGCCCCTGTCTGCCCTCGAAACCCCCCGCAAGAATCCATCAAGGCGTGTCTTGGCCCCGATAGGCTGCCGGAAGCTGGGTTTTCACGGTTTTGGCGCTACTGTTGCCTGGTTTTGGGCCCCACCGGAGGATTTTGGCGAAGCCTATATATAGAGTTCTGGTAGAGACGCCCGGAATCGCACCCAGGAGCCTCGCCGCCCGGTAACGGATCGATGCCGGAATCCAGCGGCTCGTAGGGGCAATCGGGGGCAATCGCGACGTCATGGGCTTTCAGCGAGCGGTTGCCAAAAGAGCAGGGGTCGAGATAATTCAGGGCGGCAGCTTGGGCAATGGGAATGGTCACCCACGGGAACGGAGTACGCGCAGCCTGGCCCTTGGCCGATGGCAGTGTTCATGTGTGCACAAGTTTTCCTGGGACGACAAGGGGCTGGATTGACGGTTTCGGGAAAATCCGTAAAAACGCAGCCAGTACCGCTGCTGGCAAACCGGTGCTAAGCACTTATCCTCCGGTTCGGTCAGAACCGGAGATAAGTGGTGGAAACATCGGTTCCAACCGGCGATAAGTAGTCGAAAAGGCGGTCGCCCAACCAGCGATAAGTACCGGTAGGGCGGTTATGGCCGGCCGACCATGAATAATAGAGAGTTATTTGGCTGAAGCATGACTGTTCGACTGGAACTCCTACCGTGCCTTCCGCGAAACGACGACAATGTCGTTAACATGGACGACGGGAATGGGACCACAACAGCTGAAGGCTGTGTATTGCGATGCTGGATCAATGACACCCAGTGCTGGATTGGCAACGCCAAGCCGGGACATGGATACGCCACGGGCACGATCGAATGGCCGTACGCAAAGGCGTACTTTTGGATCGCAAAGGGAGCCGTGTATCTGATACGCCCCGATCAGCCGTACTCTTGGATTTACTACGACGACCTTGGCATTTCGTGCTACATTCCGAACGATCCAAAACACGCCATCGTTACAACGTACACCGATGTCGTCTGCCTTGATTCCGCTGGCTTCGTTCGATGGCGCACGCCGGTTGCGATCGATGGCATCGAAATCGTTGGCGAATCAGACGACTGGCTCGAACTCAACTGCTGTGACGACCCGCCAAACGTTTGGCGGTCTCGACACATCTCGATTACTACCGGACAATGCAAATAACAAAGCCATGCAACGGAGCCGCGTGTCACCTTTTTCGCAGTGGTTGAATCGCTCGTCGCGGCCCGCTGATGGCCAGCGTTCTGGCACTGAACCTCACACCTTGATATTGGCAACAGAAACTACGTGACTAATGGCAAAGAAGAAAACAGCTACAACCAAAGCGTCACCCGCTGTCGCATCACGAGCAACCAAGACAAATCCTTCTTTCCCCTACACTACGGTTCCGAATGCGCTACGCGGCTTTCTCTCGCTCGTTCCAAACAAACCGCGTCCACAGAAGGTGTCCGGTGAACTAATTGGTGCCTGGGGATTCGAAGACAAGAATGCTGCCACAATCATTAAGGTCTTGAAGGAAGTAGACCTTCTCGACTCGTCCGGCAACCCAACGGATTCGTACACATCATTCATGCAACCGAAGATAGGCCCCGCTGTGCTTGGGAACGCCATTCGGGCGAGGTACTCGCCCTTGTTTCAGGCATCCCATGAGCCGTTTCGTGAAAACGACAACGACTTAAAACGCTTATTCAATATCCATTCTGGTGGTAGCGATCAGACGTTGCGCCTTCAGATTCAGACATTCAAAACTCTGTGCGAATTTGCGACGTTCGACGGCCTACCCGGATCGAACGGTGGCGCGCCCCTCCTCGGTACCGGACAAATAGCATCAAACCCTGCGGCCAATGTCAACACAACTGTCACGCCAAGCGGTCCAGCCATACACATCGACCTTCATATCCATCTACCGGAGAACAAGTCCGCAAGAGATTATCAGGCGATCATTGAAGACATTGCTCGTTACATTTACCGGTATGAAGCGAGTGACAATGGCTAACGGAAACTTTCAAGACCAAGCTGAATTATGTGTCCGTGTCCAGACGCTTCGTGAACGGTATGCGCCTCCCAAGAGCGACCACACAATTGAGGCCCAACAAATCGTCGATGCGTTGCATCAGTTTCAGGAGTGCGTTCGGTATTTGCGTACTCGTCGATCAACTGGCGCCGTCTTGAACCTGTCAAGTGAGGCCGATGTTCAAGATGCCGTTTATTTGATGTTACGACCATGGGTCCATGATCTAGCTGCAGAGAATCCCACCGATCGGATTGCAAATCGCTACACGATCAAAGACTTTATTTCGCCCAAGGCGCAGACGGTAATTGAAATAAAATACATCCGAGATGGCTCCCATGGGAAACACATTTCTGCTGAGATGCATGACGACATCGAAAACTACCGACACCATCCCAGATGTCAGACGTTGATTTTTTTCGTATATGATCCAAATTCATTGATTCCCGATCAAGCGGCACTGCGGCGTCAGATCGAAGAGACACGCGTATACGGCGGTCGATCCCTGCGATGCCTATTGATCGTCAAGCCGTAAGTGCCAGAACAATCCGATGAACCCAAGCGGCGGATCGGGCGGTTCCTGAAGTCAAAGTGTTTTGGCCGCCGCTGGGTTATCGGTAACGTTATGTTGCTATGACTGCACGTTCATTCTCACTAGTCGATATCAAGGTCGCCGAGGCGGAATTCTTCCTCTGCAAGATTAAGACATGCGGTTACGACTTTTTCGCCGCGCAGTGTTACGTCAGCGCATTCGTCGGCGCTGTCCGCACCGTTACGTTCTCGCTCCAATCAGTGTTAAAGTCTGTTGATGGATTCGAGTCGTGGTACGCCACGAAGCAAGACGAACTACGAAACAACTCTCTTGCCAAGTTCTTTCACGACTTTCGGACCGTCAGTCAGCACATTGGCGAAAACGCCGTTCGTGGTGGCACCAGCGGCCCGAACATGAAAACGCTCTATTGGTTCATGCCCACGGAAGACTTGCAGGTCGTTCCTGAAATGGATGTTGAAACGGCATGCACCACACATTTCAAAACCATCCTTGCATTGACCTACGATTGCTATCTTGCATTTGGGCCGCACATCGATCCAAAGCAACATTACACTGCCGAGCATTGCGCCACACTTGGCAAAACCGTCGAAGATGTCGAACTGGAATTGTTCGGTTTACCACCCGGCACTGCCCCAGATGGTTACTCTGAAACATATCGGTGGCAATACATTCGAGATAACATGGGTGGCTGCGAAATCAATCACCTGTTTGACAAGTACTTGGGCAAGGTCACTCCCGAACCAGAGCGAGTACCCGAACTAAAAGCAACATAACAAAGCCGTGAACCGGAGCGGCCGACAAGGCGTCTCTTGAAATCAGAGTTCTTCCCGGCCGCCCGGTTACGGCCGACGTTATTCTATTTAAACCGATGCCTGAACAAAACCAACTGCGAGCAATCTATCTGCGACCGATCAATTTGGTCTCCGAGGATTTGCCCAATATTCTGAAGGGAGACGAGCACGCCAGGGATCGAGAACTCCTCGACTTCCTCGTGACACCAGGCGTTGACGCATCGTCCGATGAAATGCTTCGACGATACCGGGAGATTTCCACTGGACCAACGCAGATCTTATACGCACCCAATGACGAACACATTCTTGAGAAAACAATCTGGCCGCTTCGTCATGCTAAGAGTTCGTTCATGCTCGGCAACCCACTTGGTACGATCTCACTTTGCGGAACTTCCGCTGAGATGTTCGCGATAATGATGTTCGAGATGTCCGACTTTACCATTGGCGATCAACCGATGACCACCACGCAACAGAGTCGAATATTCGGTCGGACATTCGAAAAGTTGGGACAGGACCGTCGAGTCGAGGTGTTGCGAGCGTATGGTCTGGTGGATGAGCGGACCCAAGGGTGCTTTTCGACGATTCGAGAGATACGCAATCGATATCTGCATCTCTGGTCAGTATCCCATGATAAAATTTCCACCGACGCGGTACGATGCTTCAACGCCGCTACCGATATCGCAAAGTGTGTAATCGGTCAGGAAGTCCGCGACGGTATATTACACCTCCATGAAAAGTTTGCCCGATACGTCGACCGTATGACCAAACGCCCAGATGCGGACGAATAACAATCGGTTGCAACGGAGCAGCGAGGCAAGCGTTTTTGAAATGGTTAATCAACTCTCGCCGCCCGCTGAACCGAAAAGTTATCGGGCAACCACCGCGAACCGTCACGGCACATCAATTGTCATTGCGACATGGAGAAGCTCACTTCGAAACCACTTCTGATTCTTGATCTCGACGAGACGCTAATTTTTGGCTCCGAGCGCCCGCTTCAGCGAAACGCTGATTTTCGGGTTGGGCCGTTCTATCTTTACAAAAGACCCTTTCTCGATCAATTTCTCGCATCTGCGGCGCAGTTGTACGATGTTGCAATTTGGTCATCTGCGTCGGAGGATTATGTTGACGGAATTGCTCGGTATCTGTTGCCTATCGTTGGCGAATGGAAATTTTCATGGTCGCGAGGGCGATGTATTCAACGACTGAATCCCGAGACGTTTGAGACCGACTTCATCAAAGACCTGCGGAAGGTTCGACGGATTGGCTTCGATCTGAATCGCACGCTAATTGTTGATGACACACCTAGAAAAGTCTGCCGCAACTATGGAAACGCGATTTACGTCTCTCCGTTTGAGGGATCAACAGACGACACCGAACTGCTCATCCTTGAGCGTTTCGTGCATTCATTGCACTTTTTTCCAGATTTCCGTAAACTTGAGAAGCGCGGTTGGCGGTCCCGCCATCTAGGCGACTCCAATACTGAAGCCCGATAACCAAGCGATGCACCTCAGCCGCGAAATGAGGCGTTTTGAAGTGGTAGATCTCTCGTCGCGGCGAGGTGATCGCAACCGTTATGCAAGAAATATGCGATTTCCTCGTAACCATCAACTTAAGACGGAGCGCTGTGTTCTTCGCCACGTGACCGAAGAGGATATTCCTCACATATTTTCGGCTACTCGTATCGAAGGCTTCAACGAGGGAATGCAATGGGAACCGCCTTTGGAAGAGTCTGAGCTATTGATTCCCCTCGAATCTAACAGAAGATCTTGGGAGGAAGACTCCGCCTATGTTTTCACGATTGAATCACACGAGAGCGAGTTTGTGGGGCGCATTGCAATCCGCTCAACAGACATCAATAGCCGATGGGATCTAGGGTTTTGGACTCACCCCCGGTTGCAAGGGATCGGCTACATGTCGGAGGCGGTGCGGCGAATAGTAAAGTTCGGTTTTGATGAACTTGAAGCGGAGGAGATTGAGGCATCCCATGCGACTTGGAACGTTGCAAGTAGGCGCGTTTTCGAGAAGTGCGGTTTTGCTTGGAGTGAGCACATTGCCGAGGGTTTTCGGAAGCGGGGTGACTGGGTTTCGGTGGAGCGTCACACAATAATTAAGAAGCAGAACAAGTCGGAGATGGCGACGCCGAGGAAGCCGTCTGATCAATTTTAAGCTTCTCCCCGGCGCGCCATTCCTATAACGTTCTGTGCTAAACATGAGTCTAAATCCGATCAGATTCGACTTGCTCTTTGATGCTGACGAGTATCATCGATCTGGATCCTGCCCATGGACGTTTTTTGCTTACCCAACGAGCATGGCTGACGAGCAAGGACTGCCTCCAGACAAGGACGCATGCGACTTCCTTGCTCGCATACAAGAGCGTGGGATTGACGTTGCCATCTGGGTCAGTGGAATCGCCGAAGATACGACGTACTTTGCATGCCGCAAGGATGATATTCAGAGATTGAACAGAGTCATTCAGGAACTTGAGGACTCCGGAGGAATCGGGAGTGGATTCTGCAACGAAACAACGGAACGCCTATTTGCAGCGTCCGAAAAGCACAGAACAAAGCGGTGAACCGAAGCCGCCGATGAAGCGTTTTTTGAAATCAAAGTGTTTTGGCGGCGGCTCGGTTACCGCCAACGTTA
>Ga0163152_10007075_pt1 | contig 12406 bp, 9 predicted proteins | sample OliLakLV19MP8IB2_FD_148635 | JGI IMG/M metagenome (GOLD analysis project Ga0163152, IMG submission 148635) | Freshwater microbial mat bacterial communities from Lake Vanda, McMurdo Dry Valleys, Antarctica - Oligotrophic Lake LV.19.MP8.IB-2 | ecosystem: Environmental > Aquatic > Freshwater > Lake... | reverse complement strand
CCATTAATTACATCATCGTCTTTCTGGCTCTACTCGCAGGTCTCGGCTTGGGCTTGCTCGTTGGCTGGTTCTGGTTTAGCAAAGGTAAAAAAATGTCTTCAGCGCTTCAAGCGCAAATTCTCCAGCAAGAACGTGTCCTCCAAAAATTGGAGAGCAAGCTGATCGAAACGCAAAGTCATATCAAGGCTGCAGAAGCTGAAGCCAAATCTACTGCCAAAGAAATTTTATCTGAGGCAAAGATTCAGGCATCAGAATTAGAAGCTAAATTAGAAAAGGAACAAGGCCGTTTGGAAGAAAAGGAAAAGGGCTTAGATGCCAAAGTAAAAGAAGTAGAAACCCAGCGCGAAAAGGTGTCTGAGAAGGAAAAGGACATAGAAGCGCTCAAGGTAGAAATGAGTGCAGCTGCCACAAAGCATCGTGAGGCATTGGAACAGGTTTCTAAATTGTCTGAAGAAGAAGCGAAGAAACAACTTTGGACAGAACTGGAACATGAGTTTTCCACATCGTTTGCGCAGCAGATTAAGTTGCGTCGCGAAGAAATGGAGCAAGAAGCTGAAGATAAGGCCAAGAACTTAATGGCGGAAGCTATGCAACGTTACGCCTCTGAAGTTGCCAGCGAATCAACAGCTACTGTTGTGCAGCTCCCTTCTGATGACATTAAAGGCAAGATCATTGGTAAAGAAGGCCGCAATATCATCGCCTTTGAACAGGCAACGGGCGTGGACATTATTATTGATGACACACCAGGTGCCATTATTATTTCTGGCTTCGATTTGGTCCGCCGCTATGTGGCCAAGCTATCTATGGAAAAATTGATTCAGGATGGCCGCATTCAACCAGCCAAGATAGAAGAGATTGTAGCCAAAGCCAAAGAACAGGTAGGCAAAATGATGTTGGAATTTGGCAAGCGTGCCACAGAGGAACTAGGCATTGCCGGGTATCCACAGGATCTCTTAAAGATTATTGGTCGCCTGCGTTTCCGTACCAGTTACGGCCAGAACGTCTTAAAACACTCGGTAGAAATGGCACACATTGGCCGCATGCTTGCCGAAGAAATTGGCGCTGACGTGAATACCGTATTAGAAGGTTGTTTACTTCATGACATTGGAAAAGCATTGGACCATGAAGTAACAGGAACCCACGTAGAAATTGGCGTGGAAATTTGTAAGCGTTACAAAGTGCGGCCAGAAGTGATTCATTGTGTAGCAGCTCACCATGAGGATATTCCAATTGAATCTCCAGAAGCTTTTGTGGTTGCTGCAGCAGATGCTATTTCTGGCGCACGCCCAGGTGCTCGCCGTGAATCCATTGAAGAGTACTTCAAACGTTTGCGCGCATTAGAAGATGTAGCCAAAACCTTTGATGGCGTACAGAAAGCTTTCGCAATCTCTGCTGGTCGTGAAATACGCGTGTATGTAGATACGGATAAAGTAGATGATCTGACGCAAGAGAAGCTGGCTAAAGACATTACCAAGAAGATTGAAGCTGAACTCACGTATCCTGGAATTATTAAGGTAAATGTGATCCGGGAACGAAGAGTGGAGATGCAGGCAAAATAAGGATGCAGGCTAAAGGCGCAAGGACCAAGGAATTCCCTTGAGCCTTCGCCTTTGGTTTTATCTCTTACAAAAGGGCTAAAGCCTTTACTTTGTATACAATATTTGTACTATTTATTGGTGTTTCGTTTGGAAGTTTCTCTCAGGCGGGTTCTCACCATGTTGTACGGGGCTATTCTTGTGTTTGGCATGAAGTTTATGGCATTGGTTCACATGTTTACTTACTAAAGACTCACTCAGAAAGCACATACACTGCATCTTTCAAAACAATCATCCTATCTTTGATAAGCCTCTCAAGAATCATCAAAAGCCATTCGTGATCCTTCGGTGTATTCCAATCAATCGCAATGATCGGTCCAATCTCATCAATGACGAGACCTTCTTTTGCATCACGCAGTGCTTCTACAATTCTCCCGCGGAAAATGCGGTTAGGAATATGTCTGCCAGATGTCATTCTGCCGGGTTCTTGTTTCTTTGTGATGTCACGTTGGAACGTAGGAACTTTGAAAGCTGATGCGCACAGATTATTCTTGGCCATAGGACAGATATCGCATGTAGGACTGCGCTTGGTACATACCATTGATCCAAAATCCATGAGCGCCGCATGCCAACCGCCACCCCCGGCCCCTCCCCCGCTGCGAGGGAGGGGAGTTTCTAAAGCGATTTTTAATACTGATCCCGCAATCAGTTCCAGATCTCGATCAGGCACAGAGAAATTCCCATAGATATTTTCTGGTCCAAAAAAAATACGATGCAGTATGCGACGGATATTGGTATCAATACAAACCGTTGGCAGATTGAAGGCAAAGTTCCTTATGGCAGCGGCGGTATACGGACCAATGCCTTTGATTGCCTTGAGCTGCTGAAGGTCTTTAGGAAATTCTGATTGATAGTCAACAACAATGGTTTTTGCTGCATCGCGCAAGCGAAGCGCTCTGCTGTTATACCCCATTCCACGCCAGGCTAAAATAACTTCTGCATTGGATGCTTGAGCTAATTTTTTGATCGTTCCAAACCTTTCTATGAAAGCTTTAAATATAATTTGGACCCGTGACACTTGTGTTTGCTGTAGCATCACTTCTGAGACTAAAATCTGATAGGCGCGCTCTGTATCATCTGCAATGTTGAGATCGCGCCAGGGAAGTGCACGTTTATGCACATCAAACCAGGACCAAAGCCTTTTTGAAAAAGCCGTAGATTTGTCAGACTGAGCCATGAAATCAGTATATGATGATTTTGGCGATGCCGCTCTGTTTTTATTATGAAACTGCTTCTGTCTCTCCTTTGGCAACAAGCTCGTAGGTATCCCCTGTTGTACGGATTCTTGAGCCTGTTTGTCTTACTAACGTCACTGCTTTGGATTGCAGAGCCGCTATTTGCACGTTTTGCGATTGATAGGATGTTATTAGCAAAGGAAGGACAAGTTGTCGATTACCAGTTTTTGTTTATTGCCTGGGGTGTGCTGTTCGTTGTTATGTCAATTGTACAGACCATCCAAAAATATATTGGATGGAAAGCATCTGAATGGTTGGTACTTGATCACAGAGAACGCATCTACACACATGTATTGAATTTGGGGCTGTCCTTTCATGCACGTCAAAAGTCCGGTGAGGTGGTAAAAATTCTTGATAACGCAGCTGATACGTTGGCTGATTTACAACGTCAGGTTTTCATTCAGCTCTTGCCATCTTTCCTGGCGGCATTTGTATTCCTCATTATTGGCTTTTGGATCAATTCGCTTATGGCGCTTGTTTTAATTGGAAGTATCACCCTTTATTTGCTCATTGCCTTTATTGGCACGCAGAGAACGGTCAAATTTCAAAATGTTGCTAACGGTCTTTGGGTAAAATCCATTGGCCGTGCGTACGATGCGGTGACTAATATCTATTCTGTAAAATCTGGCGCACAACAGGGCCGGGAATTGCGGTTGATGCATGACGTGCATACAGAAACATACAAAGCTCAACAAAAGGTAAATGTCAGCTGGGCTGCGGTGGAAGCCATCAACTTTTTTATGATGACGCGTATTTTGCTTACGAGCATCGGTATATACCTTTACACAAAAAATGTGATGACACTTGGTGAAGTCTATTTCTTCCAGACATCTTTCTTTCGTGTGCTGACACCGTTCGAAATGCTTGGGGGCATGTTGCCACAGTGGAATAAACTTATTGGTCGTGTACGGCTCTCTCAGGAAATTTTGGATATCAAAGCGGATGTGGTGAGTAAGCCAAATGCTGTGATGCTTCCTGATTTACAGGGTGAGATACGCTTGGAAGATGTGCACTTTTCGTATGCGCCTGAAAAAATCCTTACCACAATTGATGACCATGTTCCTCCGCCAGTCATAGAGCCATCAACAGATGAAGAAGTTGAGGAGGCAAAGGTTGGAGATCCGCACGGAGTCTTGAAGGAACCAAATGACAATAAAGAAGTGGCCGCTTCTCCCGATGACGAAGATCGCAAGCCAGGAACTGTGTTACGCGATATAGATTTAGTGATCAAACCTGGCGAACATATTGCATTTGTCGGACACTCAGGTGCTGGCAAGACAACACTCGCAATGCTTTTGAATCGTTTTTATGATGTCACACAAGGACGTATTTTGGTTGATGGTGTTGATATGCGTGATTTGGATTTGAATTGGTGGCAAAGCCAGATTGGATTGGTGCTGCAGGAAAATATTATGTTCAATGATTCGATCTTGGAGAATATCCGCTATGCCAGACCAGATGCCTCAAGAGAAGAAGTACAAGAAGCAGCGCAGCGTGCAGCCGCTCACGAGTTTATTGAAGCATTGCCAAACAAGTATGAAACATTCATTGGAGATAGAGGAATTCGATTATCCGGTGGACAGCGCCAACGCGTGGCAATTGCGAGAGCAATATTAAAACGCCCAAAGATTGTGATTCTCGATGAAGCCACCAGTGCGCTTGATTCGCTGACCGAGAAACATGTCCAAGAAGGCATTAAGAGTCTGATAGAAAACCGTACAGCCTGTATTATCGCTCATAGGCTCTCAACCGTCCGATCCGTCGATCGCATAGCCGTGTTTGATAAAGGCATGCTGGTTGACGTTGGTCCGCATGAGGAACTCGTGAAACGATGTGCCATATATAAGGAAATGGTGGAGTTGCAATCGCAGGGGATGTTGGCTGAGGCGTAATTTTTGCGCAGCGACGATTCGAAATCGTCGCGGGGATTATGTTTTGTATAACGGCACCGTTTATATTGTGGGATTCCGCACCGGTTACGAACCGGCGCTGCGGGGTGGCGTAACCTCCCGATGAATGGCTCTGGTTGCTACCTGCCGCGCAGAAAGCGAAGCGCCCAGGCAAGGGGTAAAGGAGTAAGGCATAAGGCGCAAGGAGGATTGCAATGAGAATCAACGCCTTACTCCTTGCTCCTTGCTCCTTTCGCCTTTTCTATAGAAACTCGTATTGACGCGTCTGTGCCATATTCCCTAGACTATCGCGGCTTTATCGGGCTATTCTCTGCCTAACATAGCAATTTCTTTTTAACCCTTCCTTTTTTCCCTCCTTCTATATGGCTGATGCTAAGAAGTTCGATCGGTCGAAGGTCCACGTGAATGTGGGAACCATCGGCCACGTTGACCACGGTAAGACAACGCTTACCGCCGCTCTTTCTATGAACTTCTCGCCAGAGGGGGAAAAGAAAGACTATTCCGCTATCGACAATGCTCCAGAAGAGCGCGAGCGCGGTATTACTATTAACACGGCTCACGTTGAGTACGAATCCGCCACCCGCCATTACGCGCACGTGGACTGTCCCGGTCACGCCGACTACGTGAAGAACATGATCACGGGTGCTGCTCAAATGGATGGCGCCATTCTTGTGGTGTCTTCTGCAGACGGCCCAATGCCACAGACACGCGAACACATTCTCTTGGCTCGCCAGGTGAACGTGCCATACATTGTTGTCTTTATGAACAAGGTAGACATGGTGAAAGATCCAGAATTATTGGAACTGGTGGAGGTGGAAATCCGCGAACTCCTCAGCAAGTACGAATATCCAGGTGACACCACGCCAATCATTCAGGGTTCGGCTCTTAAGGCAGTGGAAGGGGATGCTGAGCAAATCGGCAAGCTCAAGGAGCTGCTTGATACGCTTGATAGCTTCATCCCAAACCCAGTCCGCGAACTTGATAAGCCATTCTTGATGTCGGTTGAAGACGTCTTCTCCATCAAGGGTCGTGGTACGGTTGCAACCGGACGCATTGAGCAAGGTATTGTAAAAGTAAACGAAGAAGTAGAAATCGTCGGTCTTCGCGATACGAAGAAGACGGTTGTCACGGGTGTGGAAATGTTCCACAAACTGCTCGATCAAGGTCAGGCTGGTGATAACGTCGGTCTCTTGCTCCGCGGTGTTGAACGCGAGGATATCGAACGCGGTCAGGTTCTTTCTAAGCCAGGATCCATTAAGCCCCATACCAACTTTGAAGCTGAGGTGTATATCCTCTCTAAGGAGGAAGGTGGACGACACACGCCATTCTTTAAGGGATACAAACCACAATTCTACATCCGCACAACGGACGTAACGGGCTCTGTGGAATTGCCTGCAGGTGTCGAAATGGTCATGCCAGGTGATAACCTTAAATTCGTGGTTGAATTAGGCTCACCAGTGGCTATTGAAGAAGGTACACGCTTTGCTATCCGCGAAGGTGGACGCACGGTTGGTGCCGGTGTTGTTACCAAGATTAATAAATAAGGTTGATTTCCCCCCTGTAGAGGTGCAAGATCTCGCCCCTCTACAGGGCAACCGCCCCAGGCTATCATTTCTGTTCTTTGCTCCGCTTATTCCCATGACTCCAAAAAAGAAGACCACCGAGAAGAAGCCGAAAGCCCCTAAAAAGGCTGATGCTGCTGAAAATGCCCCAAAGGGGTCTGCAGCAAAACCTGCTAAGGCAGTAAAGAGCGAAATATCCAAAAAAGGAGCATCCGTCATCCGGATCCGTCTTTCGGCATTTGATCATACGGTGTTGGATGAAGCGGCTCAGAAGATTTTAGAGACCTCCGAGCGTTCCGGTGCGATTGTGCATGGACCAATCCCCTTGCCTACCCTCACTAAGAAATTCACGGTCAACCGTTCTACATTCGTGCATAAAGATGCTCGCGATCAGTTTGAAATGCGCACGCACCGCCGCTTGATCGATTTATCTGAGACGACATTTAAGACGGTTGAAAGTTTGCAGTCTTTATCCCTCCCGAGTGGTGTGGATATTAAGATTGATATGGGGTAAATAAGCGCGAAGTAAGAAGTAAGTGTCTGGCGATGAGTCGGTTTTTGTTTAATAAGAATAATTTTCTAAACCAGAGCGGCTTACCTAGCCTCGATTTACATCGACAATGTATGTACACCGCGCGTATTAGACCACGCGTATGTAACGCGCTCTAGGGTATGTTAGCTATTCGAATACAAAACCGTGTTTTTCTACATCCACCCTTTTGCCTTCAATCCAGCTTTAGCTGCTGCCTGCTCGGCACGCTGCTTACTATTGCCTGCACCATCAGCCACTTTTTCTTCGCCAATAAAGACGGCACACGTAAACACTTTATCATGATCCGGGCCCTCTTCACTTATCACATCGTAATGCGGCGTAATGCCAATGCGTTCTTGAGCCTTCTCTTGGAACAGGCTTTTTTCATCTCTATGCTTGCCACGCGCAAGCAATGACCCCAGGCGCCTGAGAATAAACTTTTCACAGAACTCTTTGGCTTTATCAAATCCTTGATCCAGATAGATGGCACCAATCAAGGCCTCAACCGCATTTGCAAGCGTGGACGATTTTTCGCGCCCATGCGAAGCTTCTTCGCCCCGGCTCATGTAGATGTATTCGCCAAGTTTAATTTCACGAGCGATCTCTGCCAGATGTTCGCCTTGCACAAGGGCCGAACGCCAATTCGTGAGTTCGCCTTCGGATTTTTCGGATAACCGATACAGGTGGTCTGTTGCTGCAAGTTCCAACACTGCGTCTCCCAAAAATTCCATACGTTCGTTATGACCAAAAGCATTGCGCTCTTTTACGGCTGACCGGTGAACCAAGGCCTGCACAAGAAGATCTTTCTTGCGAAAGCTGACGCCAATGGTTTTTTCGAGCAAGGTGATAGAAGCGGGCTGGGCCATTATCAAAATTGTAGACGAGCCTGTGGGTTTTCGGAAGGCTGGAAAAAGCTTACTTCCTCACTTTTGTCATGCCGGCAAGTAATACATCCGCACGAGCTCTGGCTGACTGCAGGTCTATCGGAGAGAGTAGATTGATAACTTTCTGAGCATCCATAGCGATCTTCATATTCTGCTTGCCAGCCAAAATAAGCCATGCAGCTCCCTCGATTGGGTTCTTTTTTGTACCCTCTCCGTTCACATACATATACCCGATAATATATTCAGATAGATAATAACCCTGATTGGCTGACTTCTTAAATCTGATAAAGGCATCTTTTACATTCTTTTTAACACCTTTTCCCTCATACGAATAAAGTCCCAGCGTGTGCTGAGCTTTTACATTGCCTCTAGCTGCAGCCTTTTTAAACCACGCTCTGGCTGTTTTGATATTTTTTGTTGTACCAATCCCTTCACTCAGCAATCGACCCAAACGAAACTGGGTTTCTGGATCGGGATTTTTGATTTTGGATAAGCCTGTGAAGGCGTTCTTAAACAACTGTGTTTCCTCACCTTTTTTACCGACCACAATTTTATCACGATACATCCATCCTAAATCATACTGTGCATCAGGAAGACCTGCTTCTGCAGCGAAACGGAATTTTCCATGGGCTGTTTGGTAATCCTGATTATCATAGGCTACTCGTCCTTCGAGATACAGTTGTGCAGGATCTTTGGTACATGTTGAACAGGGCGATGAAACTGATGATGCGCTAGCTACTTTCGTAAAACGGAAACTCCTCACGATAGCTTGAAACTGATTGAAATCATTCTTTGCGATAGCTTCTCCGGCTGGCTTCTCTTCCCATTTGTAGACGATTTTCGCCATGATTCCATTAATGAGCACCGGTTCACTGATAACAAGAACCGTACGACCTGCACTGTCACCTTCGTATGTACCTGCATCCTGAAGGTCATATGCAGTAAAAAGCTTGTTATCGATGTAGCCGATTTCATCGATGCTGTTGCGGTGAAACGTATCAATCATATATTGCAAATGATTAAACGTACGAGCTGCAGGTACTTTCTTTAAATCGTTCACATCATCAGTATATAAGCCAAAATGAATCGGGGCGTTATCAGATCCGATTGCTGAATCAACGATGGCCACAGGACTGAGACGATTGCCATTGGTATACCAAACTTTAGGATAGGAATGCGTAAATGGAAAAGAGCCCCACTGATATTGCACCAAGCTATCACTGAGCTGCTTTGCTGTCGCTGTAAACGGCAACAAAACAATGCTCATAGAGATCAGAATAACTCTTGAGATTTTTTGATTAAAGACAAGCATATACAAAACACAATATAAATATGAAGTAGGATCTCATACTTTATCACGATGCGCAATCGCATTCAAGACACCGTTTACGAACTTACTGCTCTCATCACTGCCGAATTCCTTGGCAATTTCGATCGCTTCGTTCATCACGACTGCAGCCGGCGCATCATTGGCAAATAAGAGCTCATAGGCACCCATCAGCAAAATAGACCGTGAAATAGGATCCATACGTTCCAGCGGCCACTGTGGCGCATGCAGCTGAACGGCATCTTTCACATCTTCTTCACGTGTAAGAACACCTTCTAACAATGCCTCCGCAAAACCTTCATCTAGTTCACCTAGCTCATCAGCATTTCTTTTGAGAGACTCACCTGGCTCGCATTTTTCATGTTTCTCACGCTCAAACAGAACTTGCATGACAGCAATGCGCGAAAGGTGGCGGCGACGAGCCATGAATTAAAGGAGAAACCGTGGAGTAAGAACTTGCCACGAACAAGGGCATATTCTCCATTTTCATACCTCATTGTCAATTCTCGATTTGTTACGCCTTAATTCTCGTGATGCTTTCAAGAGCCTTGTCCGTCTTGCCCTTTGGCTCAGCAGGTGGGCTGTATGGTGAATTCATCCTATTCGTCAAACGGCGGATTTCCTTGGCCAGGAAAGCTGAATGCTGGGTACGTCCGGCGGACTTTGCCTTTCGCTTTTTGGGGGTAGGTTTCTTTGACATTTATCCTGAGGGGAATCGAAGGATGGGAAGTTAGGGTAAACGAGGGATTGAGCCAAGTAAAGAGATTCTATGGCTAAGAATTAAGAATATAGAAGTAAGAATTAAGAGGGGTAATTCTTGCTTCTTTACCGTCTTTCGCCTGAAATAGCTGTCATCAGACGTAAAACGTACAAGAATAAGTTATAGATATCTAAATAGAGGCTCAAAGCCAACATGAAGGCATTGCCGCCATATCGGCTGATGGTTTGAATACGCTGCAGATCGTACGTAAGGAAGCCCGCGAAGATCACGACACCAGCACCAGAAAGAAGTAATTCCATTTGGCCAGTTCTGAGACCTGGAATGAACACCTGCATCAGACTTAAGACCAGCAAACCAATAAGCGCAAAGAACAGCACACGGCCCATTCCTTGCAAGTTCCAAGAGGTGGTACGTGCAAAAATAGCCGCTGCCACACCCATACTGGCGGTAGCCCCTAGCGCATTGAGGAGGATAGAGCCGCCATTTACATATTGAGCAAGTAAATAGTTCAAATAAAAGGACAGTGTAATGCCAGAAATTAATGGAAATGCTCCAAAAAGAATGTAGTTGAGCGGATAGCGCTCAGCCCACAAAGATGACGTGAGAATAATGCCAAATGAGGCAATCAGCATCAAAATAGATATGCCTGTACCAGAAAGCTGAGCCGCATACATATTGCCCACATACACACCGACTGTGGTAAGGGCAATGGCTAGGGCAAATAAGCTATACACCTGAGATTCGACTGATCTACTAATGACGATAGGACTTGAACCGGAAAATGAGTTTGAATAGGGGGATTGCATGGGTTTATTGTAAAGAGATTAGCCCAATAAACAATAAAATTGCGGGCTATTTTGCCATTTAGAGCAAATTAATCGCATCAACAATTAGAGCGTGAAAATACATACCAGGACTGGCTAGAATATGCTATACTATCAAGATTTCATGACAAAACACCTGCTTCACGCTTTCGGCCTAGTTCTACTGCTTGTTCCAACTCTGTCGTTGGCACAAATTGCGCGGCCTGTGGTGTGCGGCACACTGGTGCTCTGTGCCACTGGTGGTGCAGTAGGATTAGACATATTTTTGACACAGACCGTCTTCGCCAGTTTGCAGATCCTCTTCACGGCCCTGCTCATTCTCATGATGTTTATCTACAGTGCAACACTCGTTCTTAAGAGCGGTGATGAAAGCGCTATTAGCGAAGCCCGCTTGGCATTTATTTACGCCATTGCCGGTGCCGCGTTTGTAAGTGGAGCTATGTGGATTACGGCAGCGTTCTCACCAAACACACCAGAAATTTTTGATCCTGTGCCGGCATATACATTTACCAACAATATCTACTTATACTTCCGCATGGCGCTTGGCGTTGTGCTGACTGCTAACCTTGTCCTCCAAGCATTCCGTTTGATCACATCAGAAGGAAACGATGAGCTGATTGGTCGTGCGCGGAAGCGTATTCTAGCAAGCTTCATTGGTGTAGGTGTTGTCCTGCTCGCTCGTCCATTTGTAGATGCCTTTATTCCAGATGCTTCTGATGGCGGCCCAGGTAACGTGATTATTGTTGACGAAATAGTAGGTGTCGCGAATTTCTTACTGGTACTTTTGAGTGGTGCCGCCGTCATAGCCATTATTGTGGCCGGTATTATGTTGGTGGTTTCTCTTGATGAAAGCCTCAAAGACAAAGCCAAACAAATTGTCCGTACTAGCCTTATCAGCTTAGCAATCGTCCTTGCTGCGTATGCACTTGTGAACTCATTCATCCTCCTCACGTAAGTATGAATCGCCTGCTTCGCTCTCTGCCGTTTTTGCTCGCCGGAATTGCCTTCTTGGTACCAGATCATGCGTCAGCCCAAATTGGTTTTAGTGGTTTACTGGGCGGCCTTGCTCCGCAGTTACCTAGTGTCCTCCCTGGCGATTGTTTGGGTGATTGTGGGTTTGCCAATATTGCTGAAGCCGTGGTGATCAACGTGCGTCCCCTGCTGGTCACACTTGCCGGTATTCTAATTGTCATCAACGGTTACCGTATGATTATTGGTCAGGAAGATGACATTGCCGATAAAGCAAAAGCAACCATGACGGCCAGCATCAGTGGAATACTTATGTTGTATTTGTACCGCCCCTTTATTGGTGCGTTCTATGGGCTCAGAGGCAGTGTGCTGAATCAGGGCAATGTAAATACTGGTGTCAGCATCCTTTCTGCAGAAGTTGCCGGGCTCATCAACTGGGTACTTGTGATTGTAGCCGCCTTAGCCGTGACCATGATTATTGTGAGCGGACTGCGGGCTATTGGTTCCAGTGCTTCCGATGAAGGCATTACACAGCTCCGCCGCACGGTATTTTCTGTAGCTGCTGGTATTTTCATTCTGATCTTACGCAGTGTTCTCAACCGCATTCTTGGTCTCACTCCTCCAGACGAAGGTGTTTCTAACCCAAACCCAACACCAGACGCACTCTTTGCGCTGGAAGCTGCTATCACAGTATTACAGTATGTTCTTGGATTCATTGGCCTCATTGCCGTAACTGTCTTTATATACGCCGGCATTCTGATGATCTTTACGCTTGGTGATGAAGAGCGCTACAACCAGGGCAAAGGAATTATCACACGTGCAGCTATTGGTCTTGTGGTCATTATTG
>Ga0163152_10007074_pt1 | contig 12406 bp, 12 predicted proteins | sample OliLakLV19MP8IB2_FD_148635 | JGI IMG/M metagenome (GOLD analysis project Ga0163152, IMG submission 148635) | Freshwater microbial mat bacterial communities from Lake Vanda, McMurdo Dry Valleys, Antarctica - Oligotrophic Lake LV.19.MP8.IB-2 | ecosystem: Environmental > Aquatic > Freshwater >... | reverse complement strand
CGAAGGCCGACTGTTTCCAGAGTCCACAGGAGTTCTGCGCATTCGAGATGGGATGGAGCTGTCCCTGGCCTGGCAGACGAGCGCGAAAGCTCAGATCATGTGGCAGAACATCGCGTCACGGAGCTTCGGTTCGAACCAGGTGCTCTTGGGCGGCATGATTCCCCCTGCGTCTGCGATGGTGATCAAATCTTCGATACTGGTTGGGAACATGGAAAAGGCGCAGGCAAACTCGCCGCTGTTGACCAGTTTCTCCAATTCGTCCGTGCCGCGAATCCCGCCGACGAACTGGATTTCCTTGCTCGTGCGGGGATCGTCGATTCCGAACAGCGGCGCCAGCACGAATTTTTGCAACAGGGTGACGTCGAGTTTTTCCACCGGGTCGGCGGTCGCGGCAAACTGCGGACGGAAATTGAGCGTGCGCCATTTTCCGGCGAGATAAAAACCAAGTTCGTGCTTCCGCGAAGGCTTCGCCGCCCCGGCTTCGTTGATGATGAAAACCGCGTCCAGTTTTTCGAGCAAGGCTTCGGGCGAGAGGCCGTTCAGATTTTTCAACACGCGATTGTAGGGCAGGATTTGCATCTGGTTGTGCGGAAAAATCACGGTCAGGAACCAGCCGCTCTGTCCCGCGCCTTTGCGCGACTGATAAACTCGCGCCGCCGCCGCGCTTCGATGATGGCCATCGGCGATGTAGAGCGACGGAATGCGCTGAAACTCGGACTCGAGAAGCGCGATCTCGGTCTGGGCGGAAATGACCCACGCGGAATGCCTGACGCCGTCATTGGCGACAAAATCGATTGCCGGTTTCCCGGAAGTTTTCTCCTGAACAAAACTATCGACTTTGGCCATCGCGCGATAAGTCAAAAACACCGGGCCGGTTTGCGAGTTCAACGTCTCGATGTGCCGGACGCGATCGTCCTCCTTGTCGGGCCGGGTGAACTCATGTTTTTTAATGACGCCCTGCAAATATTCCTCACAGCCGGCGACCGCAACGATCCCGACCTGGCTGTGAGCCCCCATGATTTGCCGGTAGAGATAAAAACAGGGCTGGGAATCCTGCTGAAGGGCGCCCTCGGCGACGAGCCGGTCGAGGTTTTCTTTTCCTTTCGCGTAAACGGCAGCGTCGTACGGATTCGTTGATTCCGGCAAATCGATTTCCGGTTTGCTGACATGCAGGAAGCTGAGCGGATTGTTCCCGGCCATTTCGCGCGCTTCGGACGAAGACATCACGTCGTAGGGCAGTTCACAAATGCGAGCGGCTAATTCGGGCTTGGGTCGGAGCGCGGCGAAAGGTTTGATTTGAGCCATAAAATTCGCCGCACGATATTCGACAGACTTCAAAACGCACGTTTAAATTCTCTGAGCGATTTCGCGGCAAATATGGCGCGGCAACAGAGTGCCGGTTTTGTCTTGCAGGGAAGGCTGGTTTGTCATAATTAAACGTCTGAAAACGGCGATTGCCGAATAGGGTTTTGATTACTACATGAACAAGTTCCAACCGGCGAGGGCCTCTTGAGTCGCCCTTATTCTCGTCCTGCCCCCTCCGCTGCCTCGTTTATTCGCGTCAATGGGAAGATCCGCGCCCGCGAGGTCCGGATCATCGGCGTCAATGGCGAACAGGTCGGTGTCTTGTCCCTCGGCGACGCCATCACCATGGCCCGCGCCAATGGCGTTGATCTCGTTGAAATCGCGCCGAACGCCACCCCGCCGGTTTGCCGGCTCGTGGATTTTGGCAAGTTTCGTTACGAACTGGCCAAGCGCGAGAAGGACGCCAAGAAACATCAGCACGCCAACAAGGTTAAGGAAATCCAGCTCTCGGCGAATATCGATCCGCATGATTTCGGTGTGAAACTCAATCACGCCGTCGATTTCCTCTGCGAAGACATGAAGGTCAAGGTCACGCTCCGTTTTCGCGGACGCGAGATGGCTCACAAGGAAGTCGGCTTTCAGCAGGTCCAAAAATTCATCGCGGCGGTCACTCCCTACGGCCACCCCGACGCGGCGCCCAAACTGATCGGAAAAGGCCTCAACGTCATGTTGAGCCCATTGCCCCGCAACAAGCGCGCGAAAAACCCGCGCCAGGCTGAGCGCGACATCGAACTGGCCCAGGAGCGCGCTGAAGAAGAGCGCCTCGAAAAACTGCAGAGCCAGGCGGAGGGAAAGCCGAAGCATCAAAAACAGGCAAAGATTTCGCCCGAAGCGAATCCAGAGGATGAGTCATTTTCCGACGATGCCTTCGCCGCGGATGAATCCAAGGTCGAGCAGCAATCCTGAGATTGCGTCCCCGAACATCCGGCATGGGGTAACACGGGCCGCCTGCCCGCGCCGTCCGGCGACTACTTTTTCTGAACCGCCGCCGCGATTGTGTTCACGCTCTGGAGAATCTCCTTGGCAGCGCCCGGATCGGCGATCTTGAGCCCAAAATTTTTGTCGAGCGCAACCACCAGTTGCAAGGCATCGACCGAATCAAGCCCCAAACTCCCGGGCCCAAAGAGCAATTGATCATCGCCTATTTCGGCGGCCGTCACCTGCAACATGAGGTTTTCGACCATCAGGTTTTTGATCCGTTCTTTCAATGCGCTCAAATCATCCATAGTGCTTTCAAATTTTCCAACCCGGGCCTGCTCAAAAAATACCGCCATCAATTTTGAGCGTTGAGCCTGTTATGTAGCTTGCCTCAGGACAAGCCAGAAAACGGATGGCGGCGGCGATTTCCTCGGGACGCGCGAAACGGCGCATCGGGATTCTCGCGGCCAACGCCTTCTTTTCCTCCGCGCTGATTCCGGCCAGTGCCTCGGTTTCCACGTAGCCTGGGCAGACCACGTTCACCGTGATTCCGATGCGCGCGACCTCCTTGGCGAGCGATTGGGTGAGCGCGACCACCCCGGCTTTCGCCGCCGCATAATTGGCCTGGCCTGCGGGAGCGAGGAGCGCGCTGAGCGAAGCAACGTTCACAATCCGTCCGTTCCGCTGCGAAATCATCATCGGCAATACGGCCTGGCACCCGTGGAAAACGGCGTCGAGATTGGCGGAAAGAATTTCCTGCCACGCGCCCGGCGTCATCGTGGCCAGCAGTCCGTCGCGATGTTTCCCGGCGTTGTTCACGAGCACATCCAGGCGGTGATGTTTGGATTCGATTTCCGACAGGGCGCTTTTCCATGAATCAGCTTGAGTCACGTCCAGGGTGACACAGGCGCAACGTCCTGCGAATTCCTGCGCCAGCTTCTCGGCCGCGTCGCGACGCGAATGCACGCCGAGCCAGAGAAAATTGTCTGGGGCTTCGTCCAAAAAAATCCGGGCAACGGCCTGGCCGAGTCCGCCGTTCGCGCCGGTCACTAGAATAGTTCTCATTTGTTTTTGATCGCGTGTCGCTGTCGCCGTTGATTCAAGTTGTTTATCCGTGGGGAGTCGCGTCGCTCACTCGCGAATTCCCTCCAGCCGTAGCGCAGATTTTCAATCGGCAGAACGTTCGCGAGCCAGTTGCATTCGCGAACCTCCAGCGGGTTGCAAACCCGCGATACAGCAGCTTGCAAAGCTGCGCTACGATCCCTTTGCTGGAACCGCACGAAACTTCCGACCAGGTGACGCCGGGCCTAGTTTGTGAATTCCGCGCCGATCGCCTGTTGATTGCAGCCGACGACGCTGACGTTCGCCGAATCATATTGTCCGGCGCGAATGGCATCGATTGCGAATACACATTGCCACGCAGCAGCCGCCATCAGGCCTTCGCCGAGGATCGTTTTTGGCGAGACACGCGGTCCCGACCAATCCCTCCAGGCTTCTCGTTCCGCGCTGTCCAGTCCCGGCACCGCCTGCGTGCTGTCGCAAAGGAGCCGCGAGGACCACACGCCGGCCAGCTCTGCCCGCATCTTTGCCGCCGCGCAATGGCGGCTCTGGTTTTGCAGGAACGGGTGCGCGTCGGTGATTTTCGCCAGTCGAACCGGGCCTGGTTCAGTTCGGAGAAACAGGGCGCTCGCTCCGTCGCTCAAAATCATTTTGCGCTGGAATCGGCGAAACGCGTCCGCCGTGAGCCAATCAATTTCCTCCGCGCCGATCACAAGACATCCATCGACGCGTCCGTCGAGCAGCCAATTTGCGGCAAGCGCAATTCCCTGCAGGAATGTTCCTGGGTCGCCGATGATGGTGTAATTGATTGCGCTGGTCCCGAGCAGCGCCGCGATATGGCTGGCCGGGGCGTTGAATACCGTTTCGGGAAACACCAGCGGGCTGGCCGTGGCCGGGTCGCGCAACGTTTCGTCGTAAAACCGGCGCGAATAATTGATGCAGCCCGACATGACGCATTGGACGACGCCCAGGCGCAATTGCCCGGCGCGGATTCCTTCGAGATTCTCGCCCAACGCTTCCAACCCGGCGGCGACGCCGAATTGCGTGATGGGACTGGTGCGACGCAACCGGGCGTGCGTCAGAAACGAGGGCCGCGCGGCTGGCGCGGGCACCTGGCGGACCTGGAGCGGATTTTCCCAACCGGGGCGCGTGAGTGGTTTCGTCGCAATCGCGCTTTGGTTTTCGAGCGCTTTTTTCAGCGATTCCACCCCCCAACCCGCTGGCGAAACTGCGCCGGTGCCGTGGACAAAAACTTCTTTCACCCCGCCCTCCTCAGAATAAGAGACGCATTGGCACCGCCAAACCCGAACGAATTCGTGAGCGCGTATTCCAGCTTGGCTGGGGTCGGAGTTCGCACGATCGGAAATTCGCAAGCCGCGTCTGCCGAATCCAACCGGGAAGGAGGCAGCCATTGCTCACGCAGCGCCATCAGGCAGACAACAGCTTCGACCGCGCCGGCGGCTCCCAACAGATGGCCGATGCCAGATTTCGTGGAGCTGACCGGGAGGTTTCTCCGATGCTCGCCCGCGAACCGATTGATGGCGGCTGCCTCCGCGCTGTCGTTGAGCGGAGTGCCGGTGCCATGGGCATTGATGTAGCCAATTTGTTCGGAACACAGGTTCGCCGAACTCACGGCCGCGTTCATCGAGGCGAGCGCGGCGTCTCCAAGGGGGTGCGGCTGGGTGAGGTGATGGCAATCGGTGGCCGCGCCATAGCCGACGATTTCTCCGAGAATTTCCGCGCCACGCGCTTCCGCGGTTTGCAAGGTTTCCAAAGCCATGATGGCCGCCCCTTCGCCGAGTGCGAGCCCGTCCCGGTTCGCATCAAACGGCCGGCAACGGGTGGGTGACAGCGCCTGGAGCGAATCGAATCCGGAGAAAACCAACTGGCTCAGCGCATCGTAGCCACCCGCGAGCACGCGTTCCGCCTGGCCTGTGCGCACGAGTTCCCATCCGTGGCCAATCGCGTTGGCCCCAGAGGCGCAGGCATTGGCGATCAAAGTAATGGGCCCGCTGAAACCAAAAGCGTCGGCCAGATCGAGCGCCTGCCGTTGCGCCTGATAGTAAACGACCCGGGCGGCCTGATGCCGGTGGGCCTTGGGAGTGGCGGTGGCCTGGCGGAAATAATCTTGACCCAGGCTCATTCCACCACTGGTTGTTCCGAGAACGATGGGCAGATTCTCGGATGGAATCCAGCGTGCCTGGTGCCAGGCCTCGTGGGCGGCGTGCAGCAGAAATTTTGCGGCCCGCTCCGCGCGTCTGACGTGCCTGGCCGACAACAACGTTTTTGGTAACTCAGGCAGATCGATTTCGGCGGCGGTTTTCACGCGCTGCCGGGAGACATCAAAGAGTGTGACGGGCCGGAACGCCGATTTTCCCAAGCGAAAGCTGTCGGCATTTTTTCCCCAGCCCGAACCGAAGGCGGTGATGATGCCAGCGCCGGTAATGACCACGCGATTGCATGCATTGGGCTTTGGCGGAAACAACACCGCAAAAGTATGTGGCAAAGGGTCGGGCAGCGTAAGAAAAAATTCTGCCATTCCTCCTGCGAGGCGTGGCGCGCCGGAACTTTCGGCGGCAAGGGAACGTCTCAGCCTTGTAGGAGCCGAGGTGACGAGGCTCACTTCTCTCCCCAAGACCGATTATTTTCCGACGAGATTTGAGCCTTGTCACCTCGGCTCCTACAGTGAAAATTGATTTTTCAGAAGCGCTCCAGTCATTCGGGTTCCGATTCCTCGCTTTTGAAATTCAAAGTTCCCCGCAGCATTGAGTCGGGCGCCGATTGCTTTTTGTTTCGAAGCGCGTTTCAATTCCCCGCCATGCTGATTCTTAAATGAAACCGATCTCCGAATGCCGCCTCTACACGTTCGTCGATGCCGCCTACCTGCACGGGCGTGACGCGGCCTCCGTGACCCAGCAGCTTTGCGACGGCGGCTCGGATATTATCCAGTTCCGCGCCAAGACGTCGTCACCGGATGAAGTTCGCCGGATGGCGGAAATGATTTTGCCCATGACCGATCGCGCAGGAATTCCGCTCGTCATTAACGACCATCTTGAGATTGCGCTGGAAGTCGGCTCGGCATTCTGCCATCTCGGCCAGGAGGATTTCTTCGACGCAGGCCACACAAATGTCTCCGGGCTCTTTTCATCGGAGGGACGCGCTCCGCAAGTCCCAAATTCGGTCGAGAAAGAAGTGGGACTTGCGGAGCGCGTCCCTCCGAAGATTGGCCTCAGCACCCACTCCCCCGCGCAGGCTGAACGCGCGCTTGCCGCCGGGCCGGATTACATCGCAATCGGGCCGATCTACGCCACGGGAACCAAGCCGACGGCGATACCAGTCACGCTGGAATATGTCCGCTGGGCTGCTGCCCATGTTCAGATTCCCTGGTTCGCCATCGGAGGAATCACGTTGGAACGGCTGGACGATGTTCTCGCCGCCGGCGCGAAACGGATTTGCGTTGTCTCCGCCATCCTCAACGCGCCGGACATTGCGAAAGCTTGCCAGAACTTTAAGAACCGCCTAGTTTCCGCGCTTTAAATTCTAATAATTTCCAAATGAGCGTACTGATTGTCGGTTCCACCGCCCTCGATTCCATCAAAACTCCCAAAGGCGAAAACCCCCGGTTGCTCGGCGGATCGGCCAGCCACGCTGCCGTCGCGGCAAGCTTCTTCGCGCCGGTCAAACTGGTCGGAATCGTCGGGAAAGATTTTCCAAAACGCTACGTGGATCTCTATCGCAAACATAAAATTGATCTCAGCGGGTTGCAGGTTGTCGAGGGCAAGACGTTTCATTGGTCGGGCGAATACGAGGTGAACATGAACAACCGCCGCACGCTCGCCACGGATTTGGGCGTGTTCGAAACGTTTTCGCCAAAACTTCCCGCCCTCTATCAAAAATCCGATTACGTTTTGCTCGCGAATATCGCGCCTTCGTTGCAGAGCCACGTGCTCGACCAGATGCGGCGTCCGAAATTCGTCGTGGCCGACACGATGGATCTTTGGCTGAACATAGCGCTGCCCGATTTGCTGAAGCTGCTCAAGCGCGTCGATGGCTTTGTTCTCAACGACAGCGAGGCGCGCCAGTTGACGAAGGAAGATAACGTCGTCGCCGCGCTGAAGAAGATTCACAAGCTTGGGCCAAAATATGTGATCGTGAAAAAGGGCGAGCACGGCGCGATTCTTTCCTCGTCGGCGGGCCTCTTTCTGTCCCCGGCGTTTCCGTTGGCGCATGTGGTGGACCCGACGGGCGCCGGCGATTCGTTCGTCGGCGGCATGATGGGTTACCTTTCGACCGCGAAAGGTTCCATCGATTCCAATATCCGGCGTGCCATGGTCTGCGGCAGCGTGGCGGCTTCGTTCTGCTGCGAGGGATTTGGCCTGAAGTTCACCACGCGCATCACGCGCAAGGCCATTGACGAGCGGGTCAAACATCTGGAGAAACTGGCGCGATTTTGACGCCCAAGCCCCGCGGGGCAACAACGCTTGCAATCCACAGGAACCCCATCCATCCTACCGCCGCAATATTTTCGAGGTGCCAAGCGCCTGACGTATCATGAGTAATACTCCAGAATCTGAATTCGATTTAGACAAGCTTTTCCTGCCCTCCTGGGCCAAGGACGAGCCTAGTGTCAACAAGTACGCCAAACACACCGGCGAAGACCGCGGCCTGCGGGATGAAGGCCGTCGCGGAGGCGGTTCCCGTCCGCCCCGCCGCGATTTCGGCGGACAACGCCCCGGAGAGAATCGCGGACCCGGCGCCAATCGTCCCGGGCAGTCCCGCGGCGGAGACCGTCCGCGCCCGGGCGGCGGCGGTGGACAACGCCCCCGGCGGGATGAACCGCAGCGCGAGTGGCGTCCGCCGGAACCTTTGCCGGAGATCACTATCAGTTTGCTGCCCGACGAAAAGGGAGTCGAATCACTCACCAAGCAGATTAAGATAACGGGGCGGGCTTATCCCCTCTTTGAGATCGCCAAACTCGTCTTGCAAAAGCCCGAGCGGCAGCAGGTCAAGTTCGACGTCGTAAAAAGAGCGGAAGGCAAAATTGCCCAGCCATTGTTCCTTTGCGCGCTGGACGATTCCCTCTGGCTTTCTGCGGATGAAGCCGTGGCCCATGTGCTCGAAAAACATTTCGCCACATTTTACCAGACGGAACGAACGCCGACCGATCCGCCCAAGGGCACCTACACATTTGTTGCGCAGTGCGGGATGAGTGGCGCCGTCCTGGGTCCGCCCAATTACCACGACTACCAGAATCAACTGCGCAAACTGCACGCCGAACGTTATTCGCGAATGCCCTTCGAGGCCTACAAGGCGCGGGTAAAAATCGTGAAGGACGAGGCGATCGTCAAAAAGTGGATTGAGGATCACAGTTTCAAAACAGATTTTATTTGTTTGAACGTGGCGGATGCCCCGCGTCTGCAAAACCGCGAGGAGGTCGAAAAACATTTTCGCGAAACCCATCTGGCCAACATCGTAAAACAGGTTGAGTCTCATACGATGACCGGTCTGACCAGCCGCCAGTTGCGCTGCCCGCCACTGCAGCGATTGCTGCGTGAAGCCTGGGAGGAACAGCGCCGGTTCCCCATCAAGCTGGCCACGGTGCTGAGCCAGTTGTTCGCGCAGCACGGACTCCAGTTTTTCAAAGTCAACAAAACCATCACGCACGTTTCCGTCGCGCGCCCGCATTTTCTCGATTTGGAAAACACTCCGGTTTCCGACGGGGTAAAAAAGATTGTCGAGTTCGTCAATGCCAACCCGAAATGCACGCGCAGACAGCTCATCGAAAGCCTGTCGCCCTCCGTCTCCGCTGAGCCAAAGAGCGACGACCCAACTCCGGAACAGACCGCCATCATTGGCGATTTGCATTGGCTCATTCATCAGGGCCATGTCATTGAGTTTGCCGACGGGCTCCTCGAGACGGCCAAGAAGCCGGCTGTGCGCCCGCCGAAGCCCGAGCCCAAGGCGAAGCTTCCGAATGGCGAGTTGCCCGGGACCAAGGGAGAAACTGTTCCCAACGCCAGTGTGGAAGAGATCGAGCCAAAGGTCGCAGAGCTGGAGGCGACGCCGCTTGCTTCGACCGAGAACAGTTCGAGCGATCCCACCCCGAATCCAGAGCCGGAAAAAAATACGGCCAGCGGGCCGCCGCCCGCAGATGCGCCCCAGAAACCGGCTCCCAGCGAAGTTCCGGCTCAGAAATAGATTATGTCTTTTAGTAACTTTGGTCTTTCACCGGCGATGCTCGATGGCGTCAAAGCCATGGGTTACGTCGATCCCACACCCATTCAACTCCGGGCCATTCCGCTGATCATGTCCGGCATCGACGTGATCGGCAGCGCGCAGACCGGCACCGGGAAAACGGCGGCCTTCGCCTTGCCCATCCTTTCGAAACTCGATCAGCACAGCCAGGCAACCCGCGTTCTGATCCTGGAACCGACCCGCGAATTGGCCGCGCAGGTGGAAACCGCCATTCGCGATTTCGCGCGCTTCACAAATTTGCGCGTCGCGGTGGTCTATGGCGGCGTCGGTTATGGAAAGCAGATGGACGCGTTGCGAACGGGCATTGATATCCTCGTCGCGACGCCCGGAAGACTTTTGGACCACATCGAGAGGGGCACGTGCAAGCTCGATAAGGTTGAGTTTCTCGTTTTGGACGAAGCCGACCGCATGCTTGACATGGGGTTCCTGCCCGACGTTCGCCGGATTGTGGAACGATGCCCCCGGCAGCGCCACTCCTCGCTCTTCTCCGCGACAATCCCCCCTCAGATCGAAACGCTCATCAAATGGGCGATGAAGAATCCGGAGACAATCGAGATCGGCGCACGGCGCACGCCGGCGGAAACGGTCAAGCATGTGATTTATCCTGTGGCGGAGGATCAAAAATCCGACCTGCTTCGCGCCCTGCTCGATCAGGTCAATTACGAGTCCGTCATTATTTTCTGTCGCACGAAGCATCGCGCGGATCGCATCGCCAATTTGCTGAAGAAAAATAATCACGCGGTCGCCGTGTTGCATTCCAATCGCACCCAGCGCGAGCGCGAAGAAGCCCTGCACGGTTTTCGCAACGGACGTTACGAAGTGCTTGTCGCGACCGATATAGCCGCGCGCGGCCTGGACATCGCCGACGTCAGCCACGTCATCAACTACGACGTGCCGCAGCATCCCGAGGATTATATCCACCGAATCGGGCGCACCGGTCGCGCCGAGATGGAAGGTGACGCCTTCACCCTGATGGTGGCGGAGGACTCACAGCACGTGGCGTCCATCGAGCGATTCATCAGCCAGAAGATTTCTCGGATCAGGCTGGAGGGCTTCAACTACAATTACACCGCGTTGTTCGAAGAGGGAAAGCCCGGGCAACCCCAGGGCCACGAACGCAAAGTCAAAGGGGTCCGGCTCAGCGGCGGGTATTATTTTGGTCCAGCCAAGCGGCGACGCCGTTAAATAAATCTGAAGTTCCGGCCCGCTTCGTGAGTCAGAGTGTTCAGCTCTCGATCCGGCCTGTTTTCATCCGGCCCGGACAAGGCGTCAGCGACACGCGCAGTTTAACGAGGAGGTTTTGATTTTATGAGAAAGATCGTTTCAATTTGCGGATTTATTTTGCTCACGGCTCTGACCGGTTCCGCGTGGGATTACGAAGGCCACCGCATGGTCAACCAGGTTGCGCTCGCATCTCTGCCGGAAAATTTTCCCGCGTTCGTTCGCACGCCCGAAGCGCAGGAGCGAATTGCCTTCCTTGCGGGTGAGGCCGATCGCTGGCGCAACACCACCGAGTTGCCCCTGAAACATTTCAACGGGCCCGACCACTACATCGACATCGATGAACTGGAAAACTACAAAATGGCGCCGGCGTCCTTGAGCCATCTCCGCTACGAATTCATCGGCCAGCTTGCCGTCGCGCGCGCGCTGCACCCGACGAATTTTCCTGCGATTGATCCGGCCAGGAACGAAGACAAGACGCGCGAACTGGTTGGCCTGCTGCCTTGGGCGTTGAGCGAATACTACGGGAAATTGAAATCCGGTTTTTCGTACTTGAAAACGTTCGAGGAAAATGGCGGCCGTCCGGAGGAGCTCGCCAACGCGCGACAGAATATTATTTATGTGATGGGCGTCATGGGTCATTTCGCCGGCGATGCCTCCCAGCCGTTGCACAGCACCATTCATCATCATGGGTGGGTGGGTGCGAATCCAAAAAATTACGCGACCAATTCCAGCATCCACGCCTGGATCGATGGCGGTTACATTTTCAGAGCCGGAATCAACCTGGGCGATCTCAAGCCGAGAGTCCGGGCTGCGCGCGTTCTTTCCGCCACGTCGCCGAATTCGCGGTCACCTGATATTTTTCCGACGGTCATGGCCTATGTCCTGGAGCAGCACAAATTGGTGGAGCCGCTCTACCAACTCAACCAGGACGGCAGCCTCTCCGATCAAGGCGAAGCCGGCTCGAAGGGTCGCGCGTTCATCACCCAACAGTTGCTGGTCGGGGGACAATTTCTCGGTGACCTGTGGATTTCCGCGTGGCAATCTGCGCCCACGGACACATTCCTGAAAGCGCAACTTGCGAAAAGAATGCTCGCCGCCCCGACTACCACTCCGGCAAAACCCTAGTTTCCCCTCTGAAAAATTAAAATTTTTGGCTTTGCTTCTGGGCAAAAGCAGTTCAAATAGCAGTCATGGCTAAAGCAATTAAAAAAGCAACTAAGACAACTAAAGCAACAAAACGTAAACCAAACGCAGCTTTCATGAAGCCGGTTCAACCGGATGAAAAGCTCGCCGCGGTCGTCGGCTCCAAGCCGCTGCCTCGCACCGAACTCACCAAAAAGCTCTGGGAATACATTCGCAAGAATGGTTTGCAGGACAAAAAGAAACGGACGCAAATCAATGCGGACGCCGCTTTGAAAGCCGTCTTCAATGGCAAGGCATCCGTGAGCATGTTCGAGATGACCAAGCTGGTCTCCGGCCACGTCGTGAAATAAGGGTTCGGCCCGTTACCTTACAACGACACCAGGATTGCTTTTGCGAATCTGGTGTCCTTTTATTTCTGCTCCGGGTAGATTTCCCGCGAAGG
>Ga0163152_10007073_pt1 | contig 12407 bp, 12 predicted proteins | sample OliLakLV19MP8IB2_FD_148635 | JGI IMG/M metagenome (GOLD analysis project Ga0163152, IMG submission 148635) | Freshwater microbial mat bacterial communities from Lake Vanda, McMurdo Dry Valleys, Antarctica - Oligotrophic Lake LV.19.MP8.IB-2 | ecosystem: Environmental > Aquatic > Freshwater >... | reverse complement strand
CTGGGCCGCCTCCCCATTTTCTCAATCCAATGCCCATGAGCAATCCAAGCCCTCGAAACTCTGTCTCCAAGCTTTGCGTGGGAGCAATCTGGCTGGTCCAAAAATCACGGGCGAGATCGCCCAGTTCCGTGGCACGTTCCAGCAGTTTTTCCTCCTCGATCACTTCCAGCATCGCCAGGGCCGCCGCACAAGCGACCGGGCTTTTCTCGTGGGTGTAATGTCCCAGGGCCGCAGATCCCGCGATGTTCAAACCTTCCCGGGCCAGGATGGCGGCCAGGGGGAAAATTCCGCCTCCCAATCCTTTGCCCAGCACCAGGATGTCGGGAACCACATCGTAATGCTGACACGTAAACCATCTCCCTGTCCGTCCCAGGCAGTGTGGAATCTCATCCAGAATCAGCAGCGCTCCGTGGCGATCACAGGCCGCGCGGATTTTTTTCCAATAATCAGGCGGTGGAATGTAAGGAATGCTGCGAACGGTTTCGCCGATCACCGCCGCGACGTCCCCCTCCTTCTCCAGGACATATTCGATGTAATCGGCGCAGTTCAGGTTGCAGGTGTGTCCGCATTTGAATGGACATTGAACCGGATCCGGCGGGGGAACATGTTCGCATCCGGGTAGCAGCGGTCCGGCGCCCTGACGGAAAATGGCTTCTCCACCGATGGAAATCGCATCAAGGGAGGCCCCGTGGAACGAATCCCACATGGAAATGGTCTTATGCCGTCCGGTCGCCGCCCGCGCCAGTTTTAAGGCCATGCCGATGGCACCTGTCCCGCCCGGTGCAAAAAGGACGCGTGTTAAATCCCCGGGCGCAAGCGAGACCAGCTTTTCGGCCAGTTGAACCGCCAGTTTGTTGGTGTAACGACGGGTGCAAAAACTGAGTTTTTGCATCTGCTCGGTGATAGCCGCCACCACCTTGGGATGACTGAACCCGACCTGATGCACATTATTTCCGTGGAAATCGAGAAGGCTCCGCCCTTGTAAATCCGTGATCTCGGCGCCCTGACAACCATCCAGGACATTCAAACAGGGGGTGGAGAGCGATTGATGCAAAAAAACGTCTGAATCCCGTTTTAACCAAAGAGCCGTTTCCCCGGTTATGTGAGATCTGTTCCACTGTTCTCTGGCTGAAGAAAGATTGAGATCCCCTTCAGTTTCAAAACCGTCCGAACGATTGCAATTTTTGTCCATGATCGACTCGAATTCTGGCGATCTGCCAATGATTCACAGGCATGTTACGATCCGCCTACAAAACTGCAAATGATCGGTGCCGATATCTTTGAAAGATCGACAGCCTCCTGTTCCGAGGCACAATCTGAGCATGGAAAAACGCGCGGACATCGCCGTCATTGGAGCCGGAATCGTTGGTTTGGCCATGGCCTACGCCTGCGCCACACGCGGCAAATCGGTAGTTTTATTTGATCGAAATCCGGAGGCCACGGGGGCTTCCATCCGGAATTTCGGATTGCTGTGGCCTGTCGGTCAACCCTTCGGTCAAGCCCAGGACCGTGCTCTGCGCAGTCGGGAAATCTGGCTTAAAATCATCAGTGAAGCCGGCCTCTGGCATTCACCGACAGGCTCGATGCACCTGGCCTATCATCCCTTGGAGATGGCCGTGCTTGAGGAATTCTACCAGCAGGCGAAACCGCACGGGCTCGGTCGATCCTTGCTCACTCCGGCCCAGGTTCAGGAAAAATCCTCCGTGACACGTGCGGAAGGTTTGTTGGGCGGATTCTGGAGCCCTACTGAAATCATGGTCGATCCCCGGCAGGCGATCCGGCGGATCCCGGATTACCTTCGAGAAAAGCATCGGGTGGAACTTCGGCTCGGATCGCCCGTGAACCAGGTTTCCCAATCCACCGTGGTGAGCAGAAACGAAACCTGGCGGGCGGATCAGATTTACGTCTGTTCAGGTGCCGATTTCGAAACGCTTTATCCGGAAATTTTCAGCCAGAGCGGCATGACCAAATCGAAGCTTCAGATGTTGAGAACCGCTCCTCAACCTCCGGGCTGGGAACTGGGTCCGAGCATCTGCGGCGGTCTAACTCTGACCCACTACGATTCCTTTAAATCTTGTCTCTCCTTGAAAGAGTTGAAGGAATTTTTTCAAAGGGAATGGCCGTTTTGCGTCGAAAATGGGATCCATGTTTTAATCTCCCAGACGGCTCTCGGAGAATTGACCATAGGAGACTCCCATCATTACGGATTGAACCCCGATCCTTTCGAAAAAGAGTCCATCAACGAGGAGATCTTGCGATACCTCGCCATCTTCGCCCGGCTTCCAGAAATCAAGATCGCCGAAAGGTGGCATGGAGTTTATCCGAAACTCTCGGGAAAAACCGAGTTCATTCATGAACCGGAACCAGGCGTTTTAATCGTCAACGGTCTGGGCGGCGCTGGCATGACTATGTCATTCGGGCTGGCCGATGAAATTATCGGGGGACGGTAACGCCATGGAGAGGATTCTGGCCAATGCCCTCGGGCAAGACGTGAACAAGCTTGCCGCGCAGGAAAAGCGGCTGTTGCTTTCGCGTCTGCTCGCACGCTTCGCACACGAGGTTCGCAATCCGCTCAGTTCCCTCGAAATCCACATACAGTTGCTGGAGGAGGACATCGCCTGTTCGCAACCCGGGTTGCGCGACAAAACCGCCGGTCGTTTCGAGATTATCCACGGAGAGCTGCACCGGCTTGAAAACATCGTGAAACATTTTCTCAGCCTCGCCGCGCCGTCCTCGCTGGATCTGCATCCCGTTGAAATCTCCAGGCTGGTCAGACGTGTCTGCGAACTGCTGCGCCCGGAAGCGGCGTCGCGCGGCATTGAGCTTGTGATGGATGTGGCTGGGTCGCTGCCGATGGTACTGGTCGATCCGGCCCAGCTCACCCAGGCCTTGGTCAACCTGGTCATCAATGCCATTCAGGCGGTCGGACGGAAAGGAAAGGTGGATGTCTGCGCGGGACTGGAAAAGCAGGGCGAAGTTTTGGCCATCACCGTGCGCGACACCGGGCATGGAATTCCGGCGGATAAACATTCCGCAATTTTTGAACCGTTTTTCACGACCAAGGCCGAGGGCAGCGGCCTGGGGCTTTGGATCGTCCAGCAGATCGTCACGGCGCACGGCGGAGTTGTGGAGGGGACCAACGCCGCAGGCGGTGGCGCCGTGTTCACAGTGCGCCTGCCTTTGCAGAGGAAAGAAGTCTTAAATGGATAAATCGAGGATCAAAATTCTGGTGGTCGATGACGAGCGCGGGCTTTGCGCGGGCATCCAGGAAGCTCTGAAGCGGGAAGGTTATGTGGTGGACGCGGCCAACGAGGCTTCGACGGCTTTGAAAATGGTGGGTGAACGGCTCTACAACCTCGTCATCACCGACATGAAGATGCCGGAGATAAGCGGGCTGGAATTGTTGAAGGAAGCAAAACAAAAAAGCCGCGACACGCAGTTCATCCTGATGACTGCCTACGGAACGGTCGAGAGCGCTGTCGAGGCGATGAAGGAAGGGGCTTATGATTTTCTGTCCAAACCGCTGGACATGCAGCGGCTGCGTGCGCTGGTGCTCAAGGCGCTGGAGTTTCAAGCATTGGTGGCGGAAAACAATGAACTGCGGCTGCGGCTGCAAAAACGCTCTAAACCTGGCATGCTCGTCGGCGAGAGCGAGGCGATGCGAAAGGTGTCGGAACTGTCCAACGAGGTGGCGCGCAGCGATGTCACCGTCCTCATTGAGGGGGAAAGCGGCACCGGCAAGGAGATCGTGGCCCGCTCGATTCATCTCAAGAGCACCCGCGCGGACAAACCGTTCATCTCGGTGAACTGCGCGGCGCTGCCCGAACAGCTGCTGGAGGCTGAATTATTCGGTCATGTGAAGGGGGCGTTCACCGGCGCGGTGGCTGACAAGCCGGGACGTTTCCAACTGGCCGACGGAGGCACGTTGTTCCTCGACGAAATAGGCGATCTTTCACCCAAGGGACAAGGCGACCTGCTACGGGTTTTGGAGGATGGGACCTTCCGCATGGTGGGAGGCACAAAGATGATGCGGGTGAACGTTCGTGTGGTGGCCGCAACGAACAAAAAACTTCAGGAAGCTGTCGCTGCGGGAAAGTTTCGTGAAGACTTGCTCTACCGCCTTCAGATAGTTCCCGTCACCATTCCGCCGTTGCGTGATCGCGCCGAGGACATCCCGCTGCTCATCGAATCGTTCCTTGAACACTTCACGATCAAACACAAAAGGCGGCGCAAAAAACTTTCCACCGAAGCCATCCAACTATGCCAGCGTTTTCCCTGGCCGGGCAATGTGCGTCAGTTGCGCAACCTGATGGAACGTCTCGTCATCACCTGCAAAAACGGGACCATTGAGGTCGGTGACCTTCCTGATTTTCTCCGCGCGCATGATCAGAATGCAACCACCTTCACGGTCCGCCCGGGCACGTCGCTGGCGAAAGTGGAGAAGTTGCTCATCCGGCAGACCCTCACCCACGTCACCGCCAATCGTGAAGAAGTTGCGAGGCTGCTGGGCATCAGCCGCCGTTCATTGCAATACAAACTCAAGGCATACTCCCTGCTGCACGAAGCCAGACAGCGGACCGAGGTTCCGTGAGCTCCTTGATCCCCTTGATCCGCAGCACTCCGAAGTTTCACCACCCGTGATCCGCGGCAAAAACCGCTGCGAGTCACAGACTGACCCTCGTGCCTGTCAAACGGGAGAGAGAACTCGAATCTGCGCGGCTCCGGCGGGCTCTCCATCATCCAGCTGATCGGTCAGGAAAACAACCTTCGCGCCGGGCGTGAAATAACCACGCTCCAGCAAGACTTTTTCTGCTGCGGAAATAGTCGCCTTTAAATGGGTGCAGAATGGGAGCACGATCGGTTCGATTGCGTAAGAAAGACTGAGACGCCGGGCAAGGCGCACGTCCGGGGTGATGACAATCACACGCACCCGGCTCGGACGCAGAGCCGCGCAGAAGACGGCGGGATTTTCCGACCGGGTGAAAATAAGGATGGCATCCGCCTTGGTTTCATCCGCCTGCTGTAAAGCGGCGGCAACGGTTATCTCCTGTTCGGTCATCGGAACGGCTGCGGGTGAAACATGATCCCGTGATTCCTCGCGTCTGATCTGATCATCAAGAGTCCGTAACCTCAGAGCCGGATCTTGTTCAAAGCTGTCTTGTTCCTCCAGCAATAGTGCGTCCGGTTGCGCGGAGAGTGCGCCTTCCAGATTTGGAATTGAACCTGCAGTGATGACGACCGGTTTCCGGGCGCTCAGGCAGTTCTGAACGATGAGCAGGTTTTCGCGTCGCAGAAATTCGTTGTCAGGACTGGAACCATCCAGAATGAGGCCGTCGGCGTCATGGATGATCTGGCCGAACGCCACTGGCGTGGACCGGTTGGCCATGCGGGCGAGGATGCGGACGTTATTCTTTTTTTGTGAAGCCAGAAACCGGCGCAACTGCGGCAGAGATTCGCCATTGGGGCCCGGCGATAGTGCGAGCCAGTCAACGCCGGATTCGAGGCCTAAACGGATGTCAGCCCAGTCATTTTCGGTGATGCCGGACGAATCCTGATCGCGTGCGGCGGGAAGTTGTGCATCCAGCAGGATCGAAACCGGGCGTTGCAGTTCGGTGGAAACCGAGCGGATCACATAGATGGCTTTAAGCGCCGACTCGCGGTTGATAAAGCCCCGGTTCAGCCGGAAAACGCTGACGCCCGCCTCAACCAGGCTGCGGAGCACATCGCCGTTTTCCGTGGCCGCGCCCAGGGTGGCGATGATTTTGGTCTTGCGCAAAACCGGGAGGGTTGTGGTCTGACATTGCTTCCGGTTGCTGGAATGCTTCGTGATCGAATGTTGGATTTTTTCCGGCACGACGGTTGACTCACGACGCGAGATTAGACGTTTTGGAAAGGCGGCGGGAATCGTGGTTGCGGAGCGGGAGTCAGCCAGCGGCTGTTTCTTTGACCCGGATTCCAACGTCAATGCGGTTTCGTTTGTCATCATACTATACTTATTAGCAGCCGCAGTGCCGAAAAAACGGAAGTAACTGCAAGTGCCCATAAATGGGCGGATAACCGGGATGAATTTCTGACGGAAAAATCCGGGTCTTTCGGGAAGGTGTCGTTTGTGCAGTTTTTGCGCCGCAACGGGAACTTTTGTGCAAGGCGGTTGATCGCTGCACAATAGACCTTCCGCTCGTGCAAAGAATGCACAATCAGCAGATCACGTTCCTCCATCGGAACCGGTTGAAGGTGATGGCATCGTGGCAATCCCGCTGTAAACAATGGGCGGCTGCGTCACGCGACGTTTGCGGCACGACTCCTGCCTACAGTCCGGGCATGCGTAAAACCATGGAACATTTGCTCACGTTACAAAAACTCAATTTCGATACACGCCCGCAGACCGCAACCTGGAAGATCGAGGTGGAAAAAATTCGAACGGAAGTTCCGCCGCCCATCCTCGCACATTATGAACGCCTCGTGCTGCGAGGGAAAAAGGGTGTGGCGATCGCCCGCAAAGGGGTTTGCAGCGAGTGCAACCTGCGCATTACCAACGGCAGGCTTATCGGCCTGGTCCATCGAAAGGAGGTGCAGCTCTGCGACAACTGTGGCCGTTACCTCTATCTGCCCGAAGGCGAGCTCACGGGTTTGCCCGAGACCAAACCCGTTCCTGTTGCTGCGGCGAAACATCGTTCAAAAAAGCCGGCCGGTCATCTCGTCTGACTCATCCTCAGTTCTTGCCGCCGCTGCGATGACCCTAGCCGATTTCACATCTCCTGACCTGATTGTGCCCCGGCTGAGCGGCCAGGATGTGGCTTCGGTGATCCAGGAGCTTAGCCAGGCATTGCAGCGCGAAAAACGTGTCACCGACCTGCTTCCCTTTTATCATGCCGCATTGAACCGGGAGTTCATGGTCAGCACCGGCATGGAAGCCGGCATGGCTTTTCCGCACGCACGCCTGCCGGGTTTGAGGGATCTCTGTTTCGCTCTCGGACGGAGCGAGGAGCCGTTGAGCTGGGGACCGCGAGCCTCACGTTCTGTCCGGCTGGTTTTTCTGATGGCGGTGCCCGCGACCGATTCAACCCAGTATCTCCTGCTCATTTCGGGGTTGGCCCGTCTGACCAAGGAACCGGGGCTTCTGGAAAAATTGCATCTGGCCGATGACGCCGGCCAGATCCTCGAAGTGCTGCAAAAAATCAAACTGCGCACCAGCCCCGCGCACGATCCGCCAAGTAGAACCAGCCGCGGACCGGGAAAAGAACCAGGCCAAGCCAAAAATGCACTTGAAACCCTTACTCTCCCCGGTCCGCCCCTGCATTCAGAACATTCAGAACGGGGAGGGGGAGCAGTTGGTTCGGAACTCCAATGACTCTTGGAACAAGGTCGTCACTCCCCGCCTCTGGAGGATGCGGCTTCTTTTCATCTGAATCGATGCGCATAATACAGGACCCGATTTCAAAGAGATGAAATTAACCATACCATTCCGCCCAAAGCTCTTTGAGACGCTGAAGAATTATTCCGCACCACAGTTCCGCAGCGATTTCGGTGCGGGAGCGAACGTGATGGTGATGGCATTCCCGTTGTCGATTGCTTTTGCCATCGCTTCCGGGGCCAAACCTGAACAGGGGCTTTTCACCGCCATCATCGGTGGTGGACTCGTGGCGGCGTTGAGCGGTTCACGCGTCCAGATTGGAGGGCCGACGGGCGCTTTCGTCGTCATCACTTATGGGATTCTCCAGCGCTTCGGCGTGGACGGCATGGTGATCTGTACGGCCCTGGCCGGTGTGATGCTTTGCGTCATGGGTTTCGCGCGGCTGGGTTCGGTCATCCGTTTCATCCCGTATCCGGTGAGTCGCGCCTTCACCAAGGGGGTCGCCATTCTGATCATGAGTTCGCAGCTCAAGAATTTCTTCGGCCTGAATGTGGAGAAAATGCCGGTCGATTTCCTGGGAAAACTCAGGCTGCTGGCAACGCATTGGCACGAAGTCCATGTTCCCACAGTTGCGCTCGCCCTGATCTCGCTGGCGGTGATCGCCTGCTGGCCGAAAAAGCTCTCCTCTTACATTCCTGGTTCAATGGTCGGATTGATCCTGGCGACGGTCGTTTGCGGTGTGTTCGGGCTGGAAGACCGCGCACATATCGCCACCATCGGATCGGAATTCGGTGGCATCACCCGGAGCCTCCCCTCGTTCCACATGCCTTCAGTGGACTTCGCGCTTCTCCCGGAAATGATTCAACCGGCCTTCACCATTGCCATGCTCGTCGCCATGCAGGCGCTGCTCTGCGGCGTGGTCACCGACGCCATGCTGGATGAACGGCACGACTCTAATCAGGAGTTGGTTGGACAAGGTTTGGCGAATTTTGTCGCACCATTTTTCGGCTGCATTCCTGTGACGGGCGCGGTGGCCCGGTCGGTGGTCAACGTCCGTTGCGGAGGCCGAACACCGGTGGCGGGGCTGGTGCATTCCGGCTTGCTGCTGGCCCTGCTCCTGGTGGCGGCGCCTTTGCTCGGCCACGTTCCGCTGGCCACATTGAGCGCGGTCCTGGTGGTGGCGGCTTACCGGATGGTTTCATGGAAAGAATTTCTCCGCCTAAGCCGGTGGCCTTTCAGCGATTCGACCGTCTTTCTTGCAACGCTTGCACTGACAGTACTGACCAATCTGACACTCGCGGTCGAGGTCGGAGTGGTCCTTGCGTCCCTGCTGATGGTGAAGCGGATTTCCGAAACCTCCCATATCACCGCCGTTGATGAGAGCACCGAGACCGAAGGCTCGCATCATTCGTTGATCGGACGGCAGATTCCGCCCGGAGTATTGGTTTTCCGGGTGTTCGGTGCATTCTTTTTCGGGGTGGTGGACAAGCTCGACGACGAATTGAAACGCGCCAAGCAGGAACCGGACGTTTTGATTTTGCGGGTCCGCAACGTGCTGGCGATGGATGCCACAGGTCTCCGGGCGCTGGAGGATTTGCACGACAAACTGCGAGCCAAAGGCAAACATCTCATCCTGAGCGCGCCACACACCCAGCCATTTTTGATGATGGAAAAAGCAGGATTCCTGGACCACCTGGGCCGCGCAAATGTCTGTCCGGATATCGCAGCATCCCTGGCCCGTGCCCGCGACATCCTGGGACTACCGTCCTGCGCGGTAGAAGACGCGGCATCTTAAAACTGCTCGCGGTTGAACTGAACAGTCCCACCATAAATCGGTAAACGTAGAGCCCCTGGGCCACGATCAATCCGAAATAAAGCGGGGCCTGGCCAGCGGTTTGAAGCCCCGTCGCATGGGAATGTTTTCCATTTTTTTCAGGCCCACAATGAAGTGTAATCAAGAGAGGAATTCAAGTGCTGAAAAACTTCTCAGGATTCCAAAAACACCCACTTGTCAAAAGTCGCCGCCTGTCCCAGATATACCCCGTTTTCCTCCACGTTCCAGACAGTCACATTTTCGATGCGGAATCGCCGTCCTCCAGGAGTGATTCTGATTCCATGATAATTGGCGATGAAACCGTGCGCCGTGACCTCTTTTAACAACCGCGCCCGTTCTTCCCTGGTGACCGGTTCGGCTGTTTGTCTGGAAGGCGTCCGGGTGAACTCATCCCAGGTCAGTTCCCAGAGCCTGAGCGCAGTCGGATTTCCAAAATTAAACACCGGATCAGCTCCAATCCCGTGGCTCACCACGACAAACGGCGCTTGAACCACCGCAGACCACATCTCCTCTTCCGGCGGAAAGAGGTGTTTCGAGGTCCACCTTTTGTAACTCCGGCACAACCGTCCAACATGTTCCTCCGATAGAGGGGTTTTCCCTGGAAATTGCATCACGGCTCCACCACGGTGACCGCGGTCTTGATCGAGTTGGCGATAAAACATTGTTCGTGGGCCAGATGATGGAGATTTTTCACGTCCCCTGGCGTGGGGGTGCGGTCGCCTCCGTAAACAACTCGAGGACGAAGGATGATGCTGCTGATCCACGGAGTTCCCCGTTCGTTTTTCGTCATGTTCCCCACCGCAGTGTCTGAATAACTCTCCACCAGGAATCCCTGTTTGCCGGCAAGGTAGAGAAAAGTCAGCATATGGCAGCTGGACACGGAAGCGACAAACGCCTCCTCGGGATCGACATTTGCGGCGTTGGAAAACGGCGCAGGCACCACCGACGGGGACGGCGAAGCGGGCACGGAGATCCCGCCGTCAAAGAGCCAGGTGTGTTCACGCGAATATTTCCCCCTGAGAAAGTCGGGTCCGGGGTTTTGCCAACTGATGGTTGCCTGATGTTGCGACATCTGTTTGATAAGTTAAAACCTCAACTTTGATACTGGGTTTTTCGCAGGGTCCAGAAAACATCAAAGATCATTTTACCGATCGCCTGATTCGAACAATTGGTCGGAAGGCCGCGGTCGATGATCCTTTGCCGGTCTTCAAACGCCGAACCGCGAAATTCGAATTCGTTGCCGGTGAACCGTATGCCGATACAAACGGTCCGGCTCTCGAAGGCCCGCACCGATTTTGCCTTGGAGACCAGCAGGGCCGGCCAAGCTGATTTTTTGATTATTTCCCCGGCACTTTCTGGAGTTGCGAAATCTGACAAGGCGGAACGGACCGTGGTTCCCAGAATCACCGGTTCGGTATCAAGACTGTAGGCGGTGGCTCCGCATTCTTTCTCATAATACACCCCGTCCGAGGTGATGCCGGTCGCAGCAACGATGATTTCACGCCGGATCTGAGAAATGTAGAGATGCACCGCCGGTATCATATTTTTGTGATTTATCGGGTGACCGCGTCTTATAAACGAAACTTTAACCGACGGCAAACATCGCTTTTTAATATTCAAGGTGATTAAGGTGATTAACGTGTAGCGGAAAAGTTGAAACGAAGGGTTTCAAAATGGACAACCTTGAGCAGCGATGGTCTTGCTGCTGGTGAAAACTCCAATATCAGAATCTAAATTCGAAGAGACCTCCGTCCTCTTTCGAATCTGTTAGCACCACTGGAAGCACGTAATCGTTCAGATCAAAGCCATCAATCTTCTCCTTAAAAGCATCGTCTTCATTCATGGTCACAATATATTGAAAACCCAAGGACTTCGCCGTCTCGGCTCCGACTTTTAAGGCACTGACGACTTGGCGGCCATCGACGCCGTCAAACAAGTGACTGTCATGAACCAAAAACCCCGTTCCAATACCTCGCTTGACGCAGAGGCGCATGAGCATCATGTCGAAGCAGAAGATCTGCATGTTCTTAATGCCCTTGTTTCGGGAGCTCTGCATCGGGAATTGGAACTGAGGGCCGTTTGCCGTCTCTTCCACGGTCATGCTGCCTGCCGATTCATACAGTCGTTTGGAGGTTTCCTCGAAAGCCAGGATCGCTTCAGATAAACGTTCTTTCTGCTCCGCAAAATCCCGACGCAAACGAAGAGTTAAGCGATTCCGTTCAATCTCCAGCTTGTTTTTGGTTCCTTCGAGTTGTTCTGCGGCTTCGAACCGCTGGCGCAGGAACTCCACCTCCACTTCCTTACGGGCGGTCTCACCCTGTAACTTGGAAAACTGCTCCAGTGCACCGTGACTCCGCAAGAGGGCCATGACAGATCCCCGTCGTTCGTCCAAGCGTCGTTTTTCACGATCCCTGACGGCTACCCGTTGTTTGGCCGCGTCCAATTCCGCTGCGAGGTAATCACGGCGATTGCGGATCACCGATTCATGAAAGCTTCGCACTTCGTCATACCGTTTGATGGCCAAGCCACATGTTCATCTGGCCGATGTCGTGGTGCTCGACGTCGGTGAGCTTCAAATCGATAAGGACGAAACAGCGGAGGATGCGGTGGTAAAAGACGAGATCGACCCGGTAGTGGGTGTTATTGAGCGTGATGCGGTATTGCCTGCCGACGAAGGTAAAGTCTTTCCCCAACTCCAGGAGGAACGGCTGAAGGTGATCGCAGAGGCGGGTTTCCAGATCGGTCTCGGAGACGGTGTGCGGCTCGGGGATTTTCAGAAACTCGAAGACGTAAGGATCGCGCAGCAGGTCGCCGGGCTGGGCGATGATCTGGCCTTGGGAAGCAAGCTGGAGGATGGCGTCCTTGTCCTTTCCGGCAGCGAGGCGGAGGAAGAGAGAGGTTTTCTTTTGGCGCTGAAGCTTGGGCACGGACCATTTGTCTCGGATGGCCTGCTGCTCATAGAAGCTGCGTTCGAGCGGATGTTCGAGCTTCAAGAGTTCTACTACCACAGACCAGCTCAATTGGTGCGACGCTGTCGCACCTTTGTGTTGCTTCGGCAAGCGTGCTGCAGGCTGGAAAAGCTGGATTTTTTTGAGGTTGAGATCGGGAAAGCTCAGCCCGTTTCGCTGGTGGGGAAGGTCTGCTGATAATTCCAGGGCAGCCACTGGAGAGGGTTCTGCCGCACTTGGTCGGCGTGCTTTTGCAGTGTCATGAGGTAAT
>Ga0163152_10007072_pt1 | contig 12408 bp, 8 predicted proteins | sample OliLakLV19MP8IB2_FD_148635 | JGI IMG/M metagenome (GOLD analysis project Ga0163152, IMG submission 148635) | Freshwater microbial mat bacterial communities from Lake Vanda, McMurdo Dry Valleys, Antarctica - Oligotrophic Lake LV.19.MP8.IB-2 | ecosystem: Environmental > Aquatic > Freshwater > Lake... | reverse complement strand
TCGTTTCGACGGGCGACAAATCGGGTGTCGGCACGTCGAGCGTCGGCTGGACGATCGCGGTTGGGGTCGACGTCGGAGGCGGGGTTGCCATGGGCACGTCGCTTCCGGGGATGTACTGACAGCCACCGAGGAAAGCGAAGAGGGCGAAGTAGGCGACGACGGAGGGCCGTTGCATGCGTGAAGGAAGCGTAAACCCGGGGGGTGCCGCGACGCACGTCATGCGCAGGAAAGGTTGGGACGCTCATCGGCTCGCCGACACGTCGATCGTCGCGTTCGCATAGAGCGGTGGGCGACTGGCGCGGTTAGACTCGCAGCGCCGATGAGAAGGTCCTCGAAGAAAGTGAAGCCGGCGGCGCACTCGCCCAAACCGCCCGAGGAGGCGGTTCCGTACGAACCGTCGTTCCCCATCGTGGGCATCGGCGCCTCGGCGGGAGGCCTGGAGGCGCTCTCGCAGTTGCTCCGCGCCCTCCCGCCGGACAGCGGAATGGGGTTCGTGTTCGTGCAGCACCTCGACCCGGATCACGAGAGCGCACTCACGGAGATTCTCTCGCGATCGACGTCCCTTTCGGTACGCGTGATCACCGACGGCGACCGGGTGACGCCGAACCACGTGCACGTCATTCCGCGCGACACGAGTCTCGGGATCGCGGGAGGCGTCCTCGAGCTTCACCCCCGGGCACGCGGACCCGCGCCGCAACGTCCCATCGACGTCTTTTTCGAAGCACTGGCGCTCGACCAGGGGGACCGCGCCATCGGGGTGATTCTCTCCGGGACCGGGAACGACGGCACGCAGGGACTCGAAGCAATCAAGGCCGAAGGCGGAATCACCTTCGCGCAGGACGGTTCCGCGAAGTACGACGGCATGCCCAAGAGCGCCGCGGCGGCGGGTTGCGTGGATCTGGTCCTCTCCCCCGCCGACATCGCGAAGGAGCTCGCGCGCCTCGCGATCCACCCGCGCGTCGGCGAAGGCGAATCGAGCGACGGATACGAATCCGTCTTGCTCGCCCTTCGGAACCACTCCGGAGTCGATTTCTCCCACTACAAGCCGTCGACCCTCGGACGGCGCATGAACCGGCGCCTGGTGCTCAACCGGAAGAAGTCGCTCCCGGAGTACGCCGACTTCCTTCGCGAGAATGCCAACGAGGTGTCCGCGCTCTACGCCGACGTGCTCATCGGCGTGACGAGCTTCTTCCGAAACCCCGAGACCTTCGACTTTCTCCGGAGGAGGACCCTCCCCGAGCTCCTGAGGAGGGACAGCGACGATCCGATCCGCTGTTGGGTGCTCGGCTGTTCCACCGGCCAGGAGGCGTACTCGATCGCCATGGCCTTGGTGGAAGCGTGCGAGGACGCCCCTCGCATGCGCACGCTCCAAATCTTCGCCACCGACCTGAACGAGGTCGGCCTGGAGAAGGCCCGGCAGGGCCTGTATCCGAAAACGATTGCGGACGAGATGTCACCTGAGCGCCTGCGGCGGTTTTTCTCCGAGGAGAACGGGGGATACCAGATCTCCAAGTCACTGCGCGAAATGGTCGTCTTCGCCCGACAGAACGTCCTCGCGGACCCGCCGTTCTCGCGGATGGATCTCATCAGTTGCCGCAATCTGCTCATCTATCTCCAGAGCGGTCTGCAGCAGAAGGTGATGCCGACGTTCCATTTCGCGCTCAGGCCGCACGGATTCCTCCTCCTGGGTGCGTCGGAGTCGGTGAGCGGCTTCACCCACCTCTTCGATGCGATCGACAAGAAGCACAAGGTCTTCGCCAAGAAGCCTGCCGCGAACGTCCACCTTTCCCTCCCGATCCGCGTACCCGCGAGCGAGTCGCTCCCGCTGGCGGCTCGCAGGCCGAAGGCAACGGATCTGTTCGCCGAAGTGCCTGGGGAGACCACGGCCCGGCGCGAGGCCGACCGGATCAGTGCGAACAAGTTCGCACCGCCCGGGGTGATCGTGAGCGCGGACCTCCAGGTTCTGCAGTTTCGCGGAGCGACGGGCGCCTATCTCGAATCGCCCGCCGGCAGGGCGAGCTTTGATCTGCTCAAGATGGCGCGCGACGGCTTGATGATGCCCCTGCGCAGCGCGATTGCTTTGGCGTGCAAGGAAGGGCGGGCTGTTCGCAAGGTGGCGAAACTGACCAAGAAGGGCGCGTCGCGAAACGTGACCATCGACGTCATTCCCCTGGAAAATTCGATGGAGACCGGCTTCCTGATCCTCTTCGGGGAGAGTCAGAAATCGAAGCCGCACGAACCGAAGCGTACCCCAAAAGGGCAGGAGCAGACCCGGCAGAGGGAGATGGAAGCCGAGCTCGCCGAACTGCGGGAGTACGTCCAGTCGCTTCGGGAGGCATTCGAAGCCACCAGCGAGGAGCAGCAGGCGAGCAACGAGGAGGTCCAGTCCGCCAACGAGGAGCTGCAGAGCCTCAACGAGGAGATGGAGACTTCCAAGGAGGAGCTGGAGTCCGCCAACGAGGAGCTGACGACCGTGAACGACGAGATGTCGAGCCGGAACCTCGAGCTCGGCCGTCTAAACGACGACCTCGTGAACTTCCAGAACTCGAGCCGGCTCTGCCTCGTGTTGCTCGGACGAGACCTCACCATCCGGCGCTTCAGTCCGAGGGCGGAGGGGCAGTTCGACCTTCTGGCGGCGGACGTGGGACGGCCGATCGGCCACCTGCGACACGACCTGGTCCGCACGGATGGGTCCACGCTCGACCTGCTCGCGATCTGCTCCGAGGTCGTCAGCGACGTGCGGGAGCAGGAGATGGAGCTGCGTGACGGCGGCGGGCGCTGGCTGTCGCTGCGGGTGCGTCCTTACCTGACGCTCGACAACAAGGTGGACGGCGCGTCGCTGGTGCTGGTGGACATCACGAACGTGAAGATGAGCGATCAGGCGGCGCGAAGGTCCGAAGCGCAGAGGGCCGCGATCGTAGAGGCGTCCGACGATGCCATCACCAGCATCGACCTGCGAGGCGTCGTGCAGACATGGAACGCGGGCGCCGAACGACTCTTCGGGTACACGAGCGGCGAAGTCATCGGAAAGCCGGCCGTGTTCCTGTTTCCACCGGACCGCGTCGACGAGGAGGCGGCGATCCTCGCTCGCGTCGCTCGGGGCGAAGCGGTGGAGCGCTACGAGACCAAGCGTCTCTGCAAGGACGGAAAGCTCGTCGCCGTTTCCTTGACCGTCTCTCCCATCCGCGACACCGAGGGCGTCGTCATCGGCGTGGCGAGGATCGCGCGCGACATCCGGCAACAGAAGGAACTGGAAGACGTCCTGCGGCAGCGCGGCGCCGACCTGATGGCGACCGATGACCGGAAGAACGAATTCCTCGCGATGCTCGGTCACGAGCTCCGGAATCCGCTTTCCGCGCTCACCAACGCCCTCCATCTGCTCGGGAGGGTCCCCCAGGAGCCCGCGCGAGTGGAGCCGCTTCGCGAAATGATGATGCGGCAAACCCTCCGCATGAGGAACCTGCTCGACCAGCTCCTCGACATCGCGCGGGTCATTTCCGGCAAGGTCGTGCTCGCTGACGACCGGGTCGAACTGTCGGACGTGATTCGCAGCGCGGTGGAAACCGTGCGCTCCCTCTCGGACACGCGACGCCATACGCTCGCCGTTTCGCTGCCGACGGAAGGCGACGCGATCGTCCGAGGGGACGCGCTCCGGTTGACGCAGGTCGTGGAGAATTTGCTGACGAACGCCGTGAAATACACGGACGAAGGCGGGTCGGTCAGCCTCACGCTCCAGTCGGGCGCGGAGGCGAGCCGGATCACGGTTCGCGATTCCGGAATCGGCATCTCCCCCGAGTTCCTGCCGCACGTCTTCGAGGTCTTCACCCAGTCCCCTCGCTCACTCGATCGCGCCAAGGGCGGACTGGGACTCGGCCTGCCGCTCGTGAAACGCCTGGTCGAGATGCACGGCGGACGGGTGGAGGCGCGGAGCGGCGGTGTCGGGAAGGGAAGTGAGTTCATCGTGACGCTGCCCGGTGTCCACGAAGAGCGCCCGCCGGTCGGGAACGCGAAGCCTGCGCAGACGGAGCTGAGCGAGATACCGTCACGGAAGATCCTCGTCGTCGACGACGAGCTGGACTCGGCCGAGGTCCTTGCCGAGCTTCTTCGGCGAGATGGCCACCGCGCACTCGCCGTGGGCGATGGCCCGGCGGCGCTCGAGGCGCTCTCTACCTTCGGTCCGCACGTGGTGCTCCTCGACCTCGGCCTTCCGAAGATGGACGGGTACGAAGTGGCGCGGCGGATGCGCCAGGAGAGTGGCGGCAAGGCCGCGCTCTTGATCGCCCTGACCGGTTACCAAAACGACGCCCGGCGCCTCGAGGAGGCCGGGTTCGACGCGCACCTGATAAAACCGGCCGACGTCCAGAAGCTCGCCGCCCTCCTCTTGGACCGGACGAACCGAGCGGACGGGAAGTAGCGGAGTATCTCGACGCCCGCCGGAGACGCGGTGTCCGGGATGGAAGCGCTCTCGGGCGATGTGGATGCCCGAGCCGAGTAGGAGCACCCAGCCGGTCTCCGCCTTGCTCCCGCTTCGCGAATCTCAGGGCGCGTTTAGCTGAAGCACCAAGTTGTTCGCGACATCCGGCCAGGTGGGGATCGTTCGCGAGTGAACGATTCCGCCTCCCGACCCAGTGACCGTGACCTGGCCTGGAAGGACCCGGAACACCACCGCTTGTCCTGCGGTTGTGGTGACGGTCGCGGCGGGGTCGAGACCGCCACCCGCGACGTACACCACGTTCCCGGAACCCGTCACGGCGATGCGGATGCCGGCGACTCCCTCCAGCGCATCGCTGACGAGATTTCCCGCCAGCACGCCGAGGACGGCGCGGGTCGGATCGGGCGTTTCGCCGGCAGCATCATGGTAGATCCCCCAGATCGCTTCGGGGACGAAGGTCAACTCGGCGCCATCCGTCGCTTCGGCGTCGTCGAGGCGCACCTCCGGAAAGTGGAGGTAGGTGGTGCGAATGCTCGTCCCCGAGATGCGGGCATACCAATCATCGGTCAAGCCGCTCACGTCGATGGCCACGGCGCCAAGATCGTCCGTCGAGGCAGAAGACACCGCGTTCGACGTGTCTGAGACGAGGAACGTCTCGACCAGCGAGCCTTCCGGGGCCGCGTTTCCGAGACCGATGCCCGTGAAGGTCCATGTGACCTTTCCGCCACCGCCGCTGTCTCCACCGCTGCACGCCGCCGCAAGAACGGCGGACGCCACCAGTGCCACCGCCACCATCCCGATCCTGACGCTCCGCATGTGAACTCTCCAATGAGCTCGCGCAATCTGTGCGCAGAGCAGAGGCTTCATAATCCGGAATGACGGCCGCTCACAATACGAGAATTCTCCACCGCGGTCCCGCTCGCCGTGATGCCGAGAGGCGTTGAGACACCGGAGTGAGAGCACGTCGCGTCAGTCGTCCAACAGGGGCGTCTCGCGGGATTGAGCCGATACGACAAAGCCCCGCAAGCTAGCGGGGCTTCGTCGTATTTCGGGTGAGCCGGGTAGGAATTTAACCTACAACCCGCAGATTAAGAGTCCCCAAATGCAACAGGGCTCTACGTGAAATAGCGGCGGTTTGTGGCCGAAACCGGCAGGGGTAGTGGCACACAGGTGGCACTCAGGTGCTATACGAGTGGCTGGCTAGTCGAACTGCTGCCGACTCACCCTCGATTGGGCCCCTTCGCTTCTCTGGCAAGCCGCAACGCCCGCTCGGCCTCGTCACGCTCGCGTGCGAGCTCGGCACGCAGCTCTTCCTCGGTGGGCAGGTACATCTGGTAGCGCGCGGCGAGGATCTGCTCGTTGTTCTCGGGCAGCGTGATCTTCGCCATGGCGTCGTTCTTCTCGGAGCAGAGCACGATGCCGATGGTGTTCGCCTCGTGCTCCGCGCGCTGGAAGCGGTCGAAGAAGTTCACGTACATCTGCATCTGGCCGAGATCCTGGTGCGTCAGTTTGCCGAGCTTGAGGTCGACCAGGACAAAGCAGCGGAGCAGTCGGTTGTAGAAGACGAGGTCGACGTAGAAGTGATCGCCCTCGAGCGTCACGCGCTTCTGTCGAGCGACGAAGCAGAACCCCTTGCCGAGCTCGAGCAGGAACTCCTCGATGCGATCGATGATCGCTTGCTCGAGCTCACGCTCGCGCCACTCGGATCGCTCGCCGAGACCGAGGAACTCCAGAACGAACGGGTCCTTGAGCAGATCGGCTGGCCCGTCGAGCTGATGCCCGCTTCGGGCGAGCGCCAGGACCTTCTCCTTGTCGCGACTCTTCGCGAGGCGCTCGAACAGCAGCGATGCGATTTGCCGCTCGAGCGCACGGCTCGACCAACTCTCTCTCACCGCTTCGATCTCATAGAACGCGCGCGCAGTCGGGTTCGTGACCCGCAGCAGCACGAGGTAGTGCGTCCAGCCGAGGTGTGGTGGGAAGGCGGCGGCGGCCATCACGGATTTGGACAGCGCCGCTGTCCGGATCCTCCCGGCCTTCGATTTGGACAGCAGTGCTGTCCGTTTTGGCGACCCGCCGAACTCGGGTGGCAGCGCGGAGCCCTTGGGAAAGGTGACGTAGAACTGCCGGATCCTTCGCAGCGTTCGGGCGCCGAACCCCTGGCCAAGCTTCTCGGCGAGACGCAGCGCGAGCCGATCAATGATCTCGTTCCCGTAGCCCGCGCGTTTCTTCCCGTGCTGCTCGACCTCGACGATCTCGCGGCCGATGAGCCAGTAGGCCTGGACCATCGCACTGTTGACGGTCCGGGAAACGCGCCCACGCGCCGCCTCGACGATGTCGACGACGCGAACGAACAGCGCTTCCTCACGACTCGCGATAGACGGCTTGGCGACGGCGACCGTCTTCCTGCGAGGCGTTCTCTTCACCGAGCGCTTATACGCCATTCCTTTGCGCGTTCGGCGGCGAGGATCGCAAGCACATTCTCCACACAGCCCGGTCAGAGGTCTTCGGGGGTCGCGCGAATCGCGGCGTCGTCGTACTCGGTGACGACCTCCCGCAGTTCTTGAAGGCCGAGCGGCGCTTCGCCGCGGGCGTACCCGATCGCGCGGTAGCCACGGAGGCGCTTCTCGAACATCCGGAGGAGCATGGGGACGCTGCGGTCCACATAATCGAAGATTCGGACCGCGGTCTTCTTCGGGTGAAGGCGGTGCAGGCGGCCGGCGTACTGCCGATGCGATCGCGAAGCCAATCGTCAACTCGCCAACTCCCTCATGACGACATCGGCGGCGGTCACTGCTCGCAGGTTGGAGATGTGAGTCCTGTTGAAGAAGATGGAGAGCGGCTCAAGCCCTCCACCCACACGGTGATCCAGACGACGATGCGTTACATGCACCGCGCGGATTGGGCGCGGTCGGGCGCTATCCGACTACTCGACCGGAGCGAAGCAAAGGGAATGACGCCGCTTCACGACTCCGAGTAGCCTGTTCCGACTTTGTCCCGCCGCGCAGGAACCCGCCCCAAGACGACCGCGCGCCCGGCGCGATCGGACGAGCCATCACCCGCCCCGCCTCGTCCGATGCGCCCTTTCTTTGGGTACTACGGCGGAAAGTGGCGAGACGCCGTCAAACTCTACCCGAAGCCGAGATGCGACCTAATCGTCGAGCCGTTCGCGGGATCGGCTGGTTTCGCTCTTCGGTACGCCGAGCGCAACGTGGTCCTCTGCGAGCTGAATCCAATCGTCGCGTCCGTCTGGGAATACCTCATCGAGGTGAAGCCGGAAGAGATTCGTGCGATCCCGAACGTCCGGGCGAACGGCTCGGTGGACGACCTCAAAGGCATCGCTTGCCGTCGAGGAAGCTGGGCGACTGGGAATCGCGACGCACGGAACGCGAGAGGAGATCGAAGCTCGCCCCGACTTCTCTCTCGTCTTCAAGCAAGCGAAGGCCCGCGTGAAGAAGATGCAGTTTCGCGCACTAGAACATGCTGACGCGATCGAACGCACGATGTTCGAGATCTACGCGACCCTTCACCTCGGTACTCGCTACAACTCGTTCGAAACCCATTGAGCAGAGAAAATATGGCCGGCGCAAGACGAAGGTTCGCCAGAAGCGAAAAGACCAGCGCGCGGGATGTCGTCGACTACGAAATTCGGATGCTCGAGCACTGCGCGACTCAGACAATCGCAGTCACAAACGTCGATCTCGATGAGAACGAGCTCGCGATCTTGGAGGCGTTCCTGCTTCACTTTCGGATCTTGCTCGAGTTCTTCGGCAAGCCGAGCACCAATCCGCGCTTTGCTGACAATCTTCACTTCGCATGGCCGCAGAGCCACGGAGGAACTCCCACTCCCGATGCGCTCAAGGATGCGAAGCGCATCGCAAAGGAACTTGAGGTCGCGTGGGGCGAGAAGCTGAACAAGTTCCTCGCCCATCCGACCGACCGGCGCTACACCACCCAGCGCGAATGGCCGGTCGAGGACATGCGCGACGAAATGCGTCGTCTCATCGGTCTCTGGCGCGCGCTCTGGATTTAGGTCGATCTATCTCAGCGTGCGATGGTTCGTCGTGCTGTCCGCTCGGCGAACATCGCCGAGTCGCCTGCGCCGGCGTCTCACCGCCTCCGCGCGGGACTGCTCAACGTGCTTCTTCACGATCGATATCGAAGCACCTGTGCTGAGACTCCGTCCTGCCACGGGAAGACACGCGACTGTCCCTTTGTAAGCGCAAGGTCGTACAACTGGCGCATGAACGCGAGCCCTTCGACCGCATCCTCGACGTCGAGTACGCCCGGAGGTGCATCAAGCAGGGGCCGAGGAATAAACAGGACTGCCTTCGATCTTGCTCGTGTGATCGCGACATTCAGTCGGTTCCGGCTATAGATGAAGGCCGCTTCTCGCATCGCGAATTCAGGGTCCGACACGCCGTAGGACACGAGGACGGCTTCAGCCTCTTGTCCCTGCATCTTTTCGACGGTGTCTACGCACGTGTGGGTCAGGCCACGAGTTGCCAGTGTTTTTCGAATCGCGGCGATCTGCACGTGGTGTGGACTAACGATAAAGAGTCCGCTCTCGAAGAACGCTGCGTCATTCGGGTAGAGCCCACCCTCAGTGGACAGTCCATCTCGAAGACTTCGACTGAGAAGCGCTACCAACTCTGCTTCGCGAACGTTCTCCTTTCCTGCCTCGACGCCGTCGAGCACGACGAGCACGAGGGGATACTCAGGTTCCAGGCTGTACTTCGCGAATTCGCCTGTCTCCGTCGGCGCGACCCAGCGCAGCAGCTGACTGGCAATCCCGCTCGTCGCGCATTTGTAGTCGCCTCCGTAGATGAACCGAGATGCGACTTCAGTTAGTGTTTGGTTCATCCGCCAGTTCTCGTTCAGCTGAAGCCCCAGCGCGGGGTTGTCGGGTCTTCGAAGCGCGGTGAGTATCGAGCCATGAACCACTGGCGGAGCTGTCGAGTCCGGCCATTCGCCGTTTACGATCGGCGGAAGCTGCTGGTGGTCGCCAGCGACGAGAAGCCTGCCACTGGGGTTCCGAAGCGAAATCGGAATGCTCGCCTCCGGCAATCGGACTTGGCTCGCCTCATCGATTACGACTAGGTCGAAGACCGCGCCGGGGTCCGCCTTGAAGCACGCGTAGACGGTTGCTCCTACGATGACGACCTTCTCTGCGAGGAGGGAAGGTCCGAACTGCTCGAACTCTTCACTCACGCACGTCACTCCACCCGGCTGGTTCTCGCCTCGCCACTTTCCCGCTTTCCAGACTGGGAGCGCTTGGCCGGGAAAATGCTTTGCGATAGTCGCGGCAGTCTTCTTGAGAACGTTCTCGATTGCTGCATGCGTAAACGCGGTAACGAGGACGCGGAATGTGTGATCCGTATCAGCGTGCGCGCTGGCGAGGCCGGCGAGGATTGAGCCGATGAAATGGGACTTCCCTGTGCCTGGGGGGCCCCAAACCACCGAGTTTGTTTGCCGCCGCACACATTCGTAGGCTCGCGACTGACTCGGCGTCAGTCCGAGACTCGGAGCCTTGGAAATTGCAGACTTTTCGACAGGTCCGGGGAGTCCGGCGAACAAGGAATCCGGTGATTGGAGAAGCGTAGCGAACGAAGTATCGCCAGACTGATCGATCGTTCGAAGTCGGCGAATGACTTTTTCCGTGTTGAAGTCGAGGAATCGAGGGAGAAGGAGATAGCGTCGCCCGATCTCGGCGGCCCCAGTGGCGAATTTCTGGCCCCATTTCAGCGTGATCTGGACTGGCGCGCCGATGTCGTCCGTAGCGACGGCTTTCACGCCGACTATCGCGCGGTGCATTGCAGCTTTCCCGAAGAAGGGCCGGTTGCGCGCCTCGTAGTCGGGAAACTGAAGTTGTGCGAGGCGACCATGCGGGTCGTCCGGGATGAGAAGAGATTCCGGCATCTCAGAGACGCCAATCGTCGGAGGCCCGTGGATCACTCGAAACGTATCGCTACCCGTTGCCTCCAGCTCCAAAGCCGTTCCTAGCTGTCGCTGGACGGCTGGCGCCTCCGACCGTTCGGCTCGAACCTCCGCGCAGCGAATCACGCTCTCAAATCGACTAAAGAACGCCAGTCGCGCAAGCATCGGCGACTTGATCCCCGAGTTCCCTGGCATCTCGAACTTTGGGGGCCAGGTCGCGAGTTGTTTTCCCGCGGTTTCGCGAATAGAGCGCAGCAGCGCCTGCGATGCCTTGAGTAACGCGGCTGCCCACTTGCGCACGCTATCGAGCGACGATTCACCCTTCCATGCTCGATGAATTCCGTCGGGCCGCATACCGTGCCCAAGGGGAAAGTGAACAGTGGGATCACGCAGGTAGGTGTGCGAGCTGCCAAGCCCGAAGAGTGACTCGGGGAGCGTGTAGCTCGTATCCACGGGAACTGCGACGAGTCTTGTCTGTGCGTCTAGCAGCACGACGAGCGGATACGCGATTGGCAATTCTGGATGCTCGTCTGCATTCGCAAGGTCCGGACCTGAAAAGTGAAGGAGGAGCCGCATTGCAGCCTCGCGGAGCGCTGCGACCTCGAGCGCTCCGACAAGCAGGCGGCCGAGAACGGCGCGCTCACGCTGATTGTGAACGTAGCATTGAAGACTGAGCTGGCTCCCCCATGTCTTTGCGGCGTTGTAGTCGGTGACGTTCTGAAATAGTCCATCGAGGTATTCGATGAATCCTTCCGCCACGGTGTTGACGGTCGCTGCATCCGCCGCGGCCCACACCAACGGCTTTAGAGGGGCGGCGAGGCCTAGAGGAGCTCGCAGCTCATCCCTTACGCTCACGAGAGCACCTGCGAGGTAGCAGGCACCTGCGAGTGGTTCCTCTTGCGCCGTCAGGAAGACGGCGACGTTCTCCCCGATTGGAAGTGCCGCGGAAGAGGCGCCGTGGAGGATCGCAGAATCCGAGAGGAACGAAGCCACTTGGCCTCGAAGCAGATGGCCCCGGCCGGCGAGGGACGCGCATCTAGTCAGCTTCTCATCGGAGTCCGCCGCGCCGAGCCAGACGTCGAGCTCCGCCACCGTCGCGACGCCCTCGCGCGCGAGAAATTTCTTTCCGAATGTCGTGAGCCCTGCAATCCGAGAAACATTGTCGGAGGAGCGTGCCTCGCTCTTGCAGTGGTCAAAGTAGTCGCACCACTCACATCGAAAATGCACGTGCCAGGAAGGGGAGACGGCCGCCGTCGCACAGATCCGCGACAGATCCTCCCGGAGAAAACGTTCAACATGCGCGCGCACGGGACCGAGCGGAAGTGCGATCGGCTCCGCGGCACCACCAAGCCACACACCACCCGTTTCAACGTCGACCGTTGCGTCGATTCCAGATTCCGGGAGGAGTGTCTCGAGCTGGAGGGCATAGAGAAGAATCTGAATCCGATGAACGGCGCGAGCAGTGTCGCTCCGCTTGATGTCGATGACACGGAAGCGGCGACGGCCTGAAACCGTGGTGACGGCAATGAGATCCGGGCGGTTGTCGGACAGCTTTACGGCGGCGGAGTCTAGTCCGAACTTCTTATAGAAGCTCGGCGGTGGACGAATAAGCGCCTGATAGATAAATGACCCGTCTCCTGCACTAGCGAGGATCGACAGAGTCTCATCGCGACTGAAGCATCGACTCCGAATCGGTGCACCCGCAACGCCAGCGGCCATGAGCACGCGGTCTTGCAAGAGAGTGCCGACTACCCGCTCTTCCCACGCGTATCCTGCCTCTCGGACCGACTCCATGACTGGGCTCGTATCGGGCGTGCGGACCGGAATTCCCTCAATACTCTTCCTCGTGGCTGGCGAGGCGGCGTAACGGAGAAAGCGCTCGCAATCGTGGAAGAAATAGCGAGCGATGAGCGAGTGTTGTTGACCGCGTAGTTTCGTGAGGCACCGGCCTTTCGAAGTCGGTCTCGGTCACCCTGCTTGATGGAGTGCCGGGCGCGGAATCCGAGAAGGCCGCTCGGCCTACTTCCCGATCTGCTCCAGTT
>Ga0163152_10007070_pt1 | contig 12408 bp, 9 predicted proteins | sample OliLakLV19MP8IB2_FD_148635 | JGI IMG/M metagenome (GOLD analysis project Ga0163152, IMG submission 148635) | Freshwater microbial mat bacterial communities from Lake Vanda, McMurdo Dry Valleys, Antarctica - Oligotrophic Lake LV.19.MP8.IB-2 | ecosystem: Environmental > Aquatic > Freshwater > Lake... | reverse complement strand
TCGAGCGCGCGCCCGGCTCGGTCGTCGATGATTTCGAAATACGTTGGCTTGTGCGCGCGCTCGAGTGCGCGACCGTCTGGGTATTCCTCGCGCAGTGTCTCCTTGGCCCACGCCTGCACTTTCGCTGGCTCGTAGTCTTTGATGAGGTCCATAGCTTGCCGGTTGATGTGCCATGGGTCTGCACTTTTCCCGTGTTCCGGCCCCACCGTAGGGAGAGCCAGTGCCAGATCTCGCAGTGCCTCCACCCGGTGTTCCGGCACTCCTGGCGTGGCAATCTCGTGCAAAAGCTCCCGTTGATCCCGCGTCAAATAGAGCGTTTCCATCTCTTTTCCGACTGCGAAACCCCGCTCTCTGTCAGCCACCGACCCATGCACGCGCTGATAGTGCGCTTCGCGTTCTTGATCGGTGAGGATAGGCGATTTCCCCTCGGGTACAGCCTTTATCGTCTCAGCCAGTGCGGAAAGTCTCTCTGGCTCATAGGTTTGTTCCTTGAGAATCTTCGCGGCCTCCTGCTGAAACTCAGCGACTTTTCCGTCAAATGCACTGTAGCGATGCTCCACACCTTTAGGTTCTGTGGCGATTTCATAGAGCGCCTGCGTGACTTCGGCACGCGATTTTGACGTGAGGTTATCAGCTGCCGACAAGTGTTTTTCTGTGACGAAAATCTTTTCCACTCTTGGGGGTGGCATCGCCAGTTGGGTTTGTTCTCTTTCCTTCTCGGCAAGTTTGTCGCCCGCTGCGATGTTCTTCGTAATTCGGTCAATATGAAGTTTTGCCTTGGCTTCCGTGGCTTTCTCTGTCTCGAATTCCCGCACGTATCCATGCACAATCTCCGTGGATGCGTACACGCGCGCCTCTTCTCGGTGGCGCGAAAACGCGACATAGGCCGCATTTTTGTCCATCATCCGTTCAGGTAGGATATAGCTCCGGTCCACCGTATCCCCTTGGGATTTATGCACTGTTGTTGCATATCCGTGGGTGATATTCGCATATTTATCCGAGCGAAACAGAATGTGCGCGCCGTCGTCCATCTTGACGCCAATCTCGAAAACGCCGCGTTTCTCGCGGGAAATTTTCTCTACCGTGCCAAGAGATCCGTTTCTGACTCCCAATTTCTCGTCGTTCTTGGTGAAGTAAATCCGGTCTTTTTCTGTAAAACCCTTCTGAATAATCGAGCCGTCCGATTGCACCGTTCCGATTTTTGCTTCACGTTTGATAGATATTTCGCCATCGGAGATGAGCCTTTCCCGGATGGCGCGGTTGAGTCCTTCGACTTTCTCACGTGTGCTTGCGAGCACAAGTTGAGTATCGTAAGGCCTCTCTTTTCTGTCTTTTATCCAGTCGTCAACGAGGACATCGCGCACCTTCGCCCAGGTAGATCCATGATGAACAAGCCCGCGCTCGTGGTAGTCCACAATTGCATCGCGTACATTTCCCTCACGGATTTTATTGGCGGCATCGCGTTGCCATTCGTGCGTTTGGCGTCTCACTGTCGTAATCTCGGCAGCGCCAACAGCTTCCCTGAGATGCTCGAAAGGACGCCCGCGCTCAATCGGCGTAAGCTGCTTGTCATCTCCAACAAGGATGATTTTTGCCCCGGAATCCTTCACTGCCTCTAGCAGATTCCTGGTCTTATCATTTCCAAGCATTGCCGACTCATCCACCACGATGACATCGCGTTCCGTGAGTTTGTCTTTTCCTTTTCCCAAATCGTACAAGAATTTATCAACGGTTTTGCTGCTGATACCGGACGATTCTTCGAGGTTCTGCGCTGCTTTCCCTGTCGGAGCCATGCCACGAACCGTGTAGCCGGAGGCTTCCAGAACCTCGCGTGCTGCTTGAAGAGAGTACGATTTACCAGTACCGGCAGCGCCAACCATCATGGACAAATCTGACGATTTAAGGATATGCTCGGTGGCTTCCCTCTGCTCGTCGCTCATGCCTTTTTTAGAATATCGGTCGAGGATATCCTTTACAGTCGATGATTCCACCGCGTGTGTTTCACGTTCTCCAAGCTCTTTTCCGAGGCTTACCGCTTTCTTTTCAAGGTCGATTGCGTCTTGCGTTGTGTAGACTTTTCCGCCTCTTGAAAGTTCGACGGTAACAATTCTCTCGTCTCCTTTGAGCATCTCGAACTTGGATTCGAGCGCATCGAGAGATATCATTCCGGCGTACTTTTCCGCGACCAGAGCGCGTAACTGCGTCTCTGTGAGGTTCCGCGTGCTCTCGCCCATTGAGGATACGCACGCATCAAGAGACTCTCGATCCTGCTCAGGCGTGAGGGATGCGAGCTTGGTTCGGCCAAGGAGCGCACGCCCTTTCTCCTCAGAGAATCCCACGGAATCAAACTCTTTCTGCCAGACTGGTAACAGATCTTTCTCGTGCGCCTCGCCCTTTTTCACGCGAGTCTGAAGGACCGCAAATTTCCCCGCCTGTTGCGGCGTCATGCCGATGTCATCGAGCGCGCCACGTATTTGATGCGTGCGTTTGCTATACGTGTCGCACAATTCGCGCGATATTCCCGCAACGCGGACCCCGTCCTTGTGCGGCTCCATTTCGATGCCCATGTCGCGCTTGAGGTTCGCAGCGAGCGTGAGATTAAAGACTCGTCTTATCTCGGATTGACGCTCGAAAATCGCCTTCTCGTTGAGGGCTCCGTAGTTGCCATCCTGGCGCTGCGCGACGTTCATTAAAACGGCGTGAACGTGCGGTTGTGGATCTTGTTCCCTGCTAGAACCATGCATGAAAAGCGCAAAAGTCAGGTCTTTAGGCGCTTCGGTGATTATTCCCGCAGGGCCTCGGCGCACACAGGAATTGAGGATTTTGTCTTGTGTGTAGGCAAGCGTCTCTTCCACCGAACGGCGCAGATTATCCTCTAAATGACGCCGATTCGTCTCATCCATACGCGCCCACAGAAGCCCAAAACTCTTATCGGGAGAGAACGTCATATCAAAGCCGACACGCCTCCCCTTGTGCCCGCGCGTGTACAACTGCGAGCCATCCGCATTGCGACCATCGAGCAGATTCGTAAACTCGTCGCCTGTGACTTTCCCATGCAGCCCTAGCGAATGCCCGCCGTAGTACACACCTTTTTCGACATCTGTTTCTTTCTCTTCTCCCGTGTAGTACCGCTCGACATCCTTCCCTGCGCGCAGGTAGGTTCCGGCTTCTGATGCACTGCCCGTTATGGTCTGAACGCTCATCATATGCGCGTCTTCCTTCGCATACATGCAAACAAAACCAGAGCCAGTGGCGAAAGAAAGAGTGCGAATGGTGCCGCGCCGGATGCGGAAGATCCGATGACACCGCAGCCGAAGGGACCGCCTTTTTTCTTCAATCTCGCGTTTTCGGCTTCGAGGTTTTTAGCGTGATTTTCCCATTCAAAAGCTGAAGTCTTAGCTTCATTATAAGCGGTAAAGGCTCTCTGTTTCTCTTCTGCGAGGCGTACCTTGTCACCTTTGAGATTCGCTATTTGCCCTCTGTAGTGCTTCGCGAATTTCTCGAAACGCTCGTGTTCGAGGTCAAAAAAATCCTTTGTTTGCTTGTCGTTTTCTTCGCGTAAAACGACGAACGACTTTTTGATTTCTTCGCGCACGGTGGGATCGACGACACGTTGGACGAACGCATCTTCGGTGAATTTCTGGAAGGTGGGAACGAACACAATCGAGGTGACCACGCCAAGCAGGGACGCCACAACCACGATGGAAACCGCCACCGTTGGTGTGAGACGCAAGAGGCGCCGGTAGCGGTCAATATGTCCTCGGAGGCCGGACATATGTGTCTCGTGGGTCGCTTGAAACTCTTTCATGCACGTCTGTGCGGCTTCAACCTGGGCGCGCGCCGCGTCTAGCTGCGCCTGGGTCGCCTTCGCTGCCTCAGCCATGCTCTTTGCGATGATGGCCTGTTCTGCTGCTGCGGCCTTCTCGACGCTCGATTGGAGCCTCGTTAGAGCCGTGTGGACTTGCTGGGCTGTGGTGGCAAAGCCTTTGAGGTCTTCGACGGCGGTACCTGTCGCCTTGTGCGTCTCGTCGAGCGTCGCATGGTGGGCATCGAGCCAGCCGCGGTGGTGCGTAGCGATGTCCGAAAGTCGAGCCGCAACAGAGGCGAGCTCTCCGGCGTCGGGCATTGCCTGGGGCGTCGTAACCGCTTCTTTCGACCCTTGGGCCTCAAGGGCGGACACCAGCGCCGACGCCCAGGGCGGCGCCTCCCCCTCGTCTGTCCCCCTGAGGGCCGAACGAAGGAGGGCGGCTATCGACTCGTCGCGGCTCTCGCCGGTCACCTCCCGGCGCGCCTCGATGGCCCGGTCCAAGGCCACCGGCAGAGACACGCGGCGCGTGATCTCCTCCCCGCCAAGAGGCGGGCGACTGCTGGCGCGAGCGCCAGGACGGGTTGGGGGGAGGTCTGCGGAGGGCTGTTCGGCTGAGCGAAACGGACGCGACAGAGCAAACATGCGGAGGCTCCTAGGAGGTGCGCAAGTTTGCAGCAGGCACTCGCCTTTTACCGCTGTGGCGCGCATTTCTGCCTCCGAGGATACGTCTTAGGTCCTAGCGGTCCAGGGACTTCTGCTTTGTACTCTGATTCCAAGCTCTTAGCAACCAAACCACTTTTAGTGCATGACGTTTGTCGCTGGGTTGGAAGGAGGGGGGCCCATTCCGAAGGAATGGGGGAGCGAAGCTCCGCAACCGAACCGGCCCGAAGGACCCCGAAGGGGGACGCTCGGGACGTTCGGGCGCAGGGAGACAGGACCCGGAGGGGACGGCGACCGGAGGCACCCGGATGAAGGACCTAGCCGCAGGCCAGGTCCGCAGAGAGAGGGAGGCCCCGCCCCAAGGACGGGCCGGGAAGGGGGCAGAAATGGACGGGAGGACGTCGAGACGCCGCCCAGATTCCTCTGGCGGGTCCACGCCTCCCGAACGCGCTCGCGGGCCGAAAAACGGCCCGCTTTGTGGTGCTGCATGATTGGGCGATTTCTCGCCTCTGCCCAGCCAGTCGCACCCCCGCGCGTTCAATAGACATAAGGGACATTCGAGAAAGGGGGGGGTTTGGCGGGATCTGTGATCGGACAGTTGGTGTACAGCCCAACTCAGTTGGGTTATACACCAACTGTTCGTCTCAACCGGAGGACCAAGGATGAGGTTCCAGCAGCTACCTGATGGGTCATTGCTCGATAAAGAGACAGGTGAGATTTTAGATCAAGGAAGTGGGACGTTTGTCTTCATTCCTTCCAGGATTAAGATAAAAGAGGGTTGGTTTATGGCATTCCAAGATGCCTTTGAAAGCCTCGCAAAAGATAGAGAACTCTGGGGCCAACCTACGGCCGTCCTTCATTATTTGATGAGTAAACTTAGTTTTGAAAACTATATTGCTCTTGAACAGAAAGAGATTTCTACTACGCTAGAAATGGATAAATCTGATGTAAGTAGGGCCGTCAAAACGCTTGTTGGAAAGGGTATTCTTGAAAAAGGCCCTCGACTTGGTAAGAGTTGGTCTTATAAATTGAACCCTTTTTATGGATGGAAAGGCAGGGTTAAAAACCTCAAGGACGAGCGTAAGAAACGCTTGTCCGTCGTCAACGGTGGCAAGGAATGAGCGACCAATTAGCCGTAATTATTTGATTTCATCCAACTGAATTTTTGCGAGGGATGCGAGTTTATCAGCTAGATGATCTAACTCCTCATTGCGCCATTCCCAAGAATCGTTTATTTGTCTGTCCATAGTTTCAGCAAAAGAGCCGATTTCGCCTTGTTCTAGTGACTTGGCGCCTTTCAGAAAAAACTCATAGACCATGACATTGCGGCTCGTATGTCTGATGTTCTCAATGCGTTATTCTAGAAGTGGTATCAATAGCTTAGCTAGAGATATTATCTCTTCCTCTCTCTTACTATGGCACAAATTCATGGATTTCGAGCCATACCATTGCAAGCATCTTCAGCAGCAAAAGCAAACTGTGAAACAGAAGAATTTGCTTCAGGCCCTTCATCTACCCAGGACCAATGGAAATCTCCGTTGATGATCTTCCCTATCTCGCCGCGTTCCCCAGCGATGAATCTTTGGGTCAATGCAAGAAGCTCTTTCAAATAATTTATTCTGTCAACGCTAGAATTTGTTGAAATTCTTTCATTAATACGGCGTATTAAGTGCTTCTCTGCATCAATTGCTAAATCAATTTCTTTGCTCATTAGGCTTTCATTTCAATAAAACGATGACTCTGGTGTTGGTACATATATCTGTGTCGCTCCGCCTTTATATGGTCCTTGCGGCGAAACTATTCCAGTAAATACCACTGTGTCAGGCTTTAGACGCAACTCTATATTGTACTTCATATCGCTCCAATGGTCTAGAACTGCGAGCTTTTCGCGGGCTATACCAGCATCTGGGAATTTCTCTGTTGATACCCAACCGCCTAGCCTTGGGGAACGATCGTCATGCCACCTTTGAACAGTCAGACCTTCAGGTGGGATGACCATTCGTTCTATCGTTCCTGCCTCAAAGGCATCGATGATTCTTTGAACGCGCCGTTCGTTTTGTGGGCCTGGAAATAATTTGCGAAGGACTTCTTCAAGCGCCGTGAGGCCCTCACTGCCTAGCTTTTCCACGACTTTAGGCGCGTCTTTGGCGGCTTCTTCCGCTGCTTTCTTCGCGGGGCCTTTGCCCAGCCTGCGCTGTAAGCCCTTCGCGGCACCCTTCGTGATGCCGCCAATCACCGCGCCGCCGACAACGGCGGTCCACCCGCCTGCACCGAACGCGAGGCCCGCAGCTGCGACCGCGGCGAATCCAAAGGCCATTTCCAGCTTGGTCGCCTCGCGAAAGCCGATGGTGCCATCCTTGTTCGCTTCGAGGGTGAGGCCCCCAAAGGCTTCCATCACTGAGAGCGGGAGATCGAACAGTGCCCCGAAACGCGCGACACCTATGCCCACGTCGATGGCGATAGCTGCGGCTCTACGGGTCTTCTCGGAGAGGCCCGAGAAGCCGCCTTTAGAGAGGTCATCGGCGGCTTCGTAGAGATCAAGCCCGAGGCCCATCGCCTCGCCGCGCCTCTCGTTTATCGGTGCCTCTGGCCCAGCGGGCTTCTCGCCCTTGGGGCGCCTGGGCGGCATCCGCTCAGGTGGAATCCCCGCGAGATCGACAAGGCGACGAGCCTCTTTTTCCTTCTCGTCGGCTTTGTTCGGGTTGCCTTCCCGTGCTTTTTTCTCGGCGTCATCGAGCAGGCCCTTTGCGGCCTGAGCGAGATCCTTGGAAAACGGGTTCTTTTCTGCGGCGGCTGCTTCGTTCGCGCGCTCGCGAGTCCTGGCGAGCTTCTCGCCGCGTGTGCCTGGGATGCCATTGGCGGGCAGTCCGGGGCCTGTGTCTGTGCCGGCTGTCGCATCTGCTGGTGGAGGCGCATCGGTCCCGCTTGTGGCGTCAGCCACAGTCTTTTCGAGCGAGGTCTTGATGTCTCCCGCCGCTTGACCGTGCTCGCCTTCAGCGGAACCAACGGCCTTACCGAGTGCGCCCGGTGGGGCCTGCTTCTGTTTTGCTTCGCTCTGCGCGACCTGCTTGCCGAGTGTGCCCTGGCGATCTTTGGCCGTTTTTTCGCGCTCGACGAGGCGCTTCTGCACGTCGCTTTGTACTTCCGGCTTGGTCTTGAGGTTGGCCGGATTGAGAGGAAAGCTAGGCCGCTTGGCGTCGTCGTCGTTCTTGTCGGTGTTGCTCGGAGCTTTGAGCGAGATCTCGATCTGCGGCGGCTCGCCCTTTCTCTCGGGCGGGCTCGTCGTGAGTTTAAGGTCCGTGTCACCAATCGGAACTAAAACGGTGTCATATCCTAGGCCAGGAAACTCTGCCGGTACCTCTCGAAAACCGTTCACGAATTCTGGGAATCGCGTCGCCAACCAGTCCGTGGTTGTCTTGTTGCCGTCGCTTCTGTCTCCCCAACCTTCACCGGGCGAGGTGTCGGTGGAAGAGTCCGACTTTTGCATGTCGAACATAAGATCAGTTTTGTTGCCTTGCACCCGTGACAGGGACTCCTGCACGCGTCCAGGGGGCGCACACGACAGCGTGACTTGTATGGGTATGAGAACGGCAAGTGCGCCTGAAAGGCACCGGGTCAAAAACGGGGTTGTGGTGCGTTTCATCTCGGACCTTTCAGCGGCACACAGACATCCATGAGCGAGCGGTAATAGGCTTCGTGGCGACGGTAGCTGAAGATGCCATTTACGTCGGTTGTATTGCGAGTGAACGCCTCAAGCATGGGTCCACAGTTTTTAGGGTACTTGTCCTTTAGCTTAAGCATTTCAGAGACCAGGAAACGCTGACGATCAAGATGACCTTTCCAGCCCATGGCTTCCCGTTCCGCACGCAGCTCGATATGATCCTCGATGAAACTGTCAACGTCACGCAGCGCGGGCGCTTTCATCGCGGGCGTCACACCAGGAATAGCATCGATCTTCGCGCGGTATTCCTGCGCTTTTCGGATGTCTTCGTCGAGGACGGCAAGCGAAGATTCGTACTGCATGTAGCGCGTGATCTCGCCATCGGCGAGACCACGAAAGCTGCGCGAGAAGCTCCAACGAATGAATTCAGGTTGCAGATCACCAAGGGCGAGAATGCCACCTAACTGTGATTTTATCGCAAGGAGGCTCTGGTTTGTCGCCTTTGCATGTGCCGCGAGAAGTGCGTTACGCTTGATTTCATATGACACGTACAGCATTTTTTCGCGTTTGATAGCCGCGTCTGCCACGTACTTTCGCGCGATTGTGATCTCCTTGCGACGTTCATTCGCCGCGCGGCCTTGCGCCTTGAGCGTAGCGATGGTCTTCGTGTCGCAAGTGTCTGGCACCTTTATGAAGATGTCATTTATGTCTACGAAAGACCGTTCGGCTTCGATGGAAAGCTGAAGGAATTTTTCATCCGCCGCGCGGCTCGCGTTCATCTGGGCGTTCAGATCGGAGTACGACTTTTTGAGCGTTTCAAGCGATGCGCTCAATTCCGATGGCGTCGAACCTTGCGAAAGAGGCGCTTTCCCAAAGGATGTCAGCGCCGCGAGGGCCTGAGCGTGCAGGTCTTTGACCGCTCCAAAGCGCCTGACCATGTGGCGTTCTGAGGATGTATCAGCGGCGAAACGATCAAGAATTCTGTTCCACTCGGACATTGCAATCTGCGCGTAATCGAGACAGCTTTCCTGCTTGAGAACTGTTTCTATGCGCGAGCGTGTGGCGTCGTCGATGACAGGTGATTGCGCGAGCGCAGGGGACGATCCCAGGGCAAAAAAGCCGAAGAAAAGCGCGCCATACAAGGATATGATGCTCATTTTAGATACCCCACCAAATCGGCCGCTATTCCTTCGAGCCGTTGTTTGTAGGCGGGCTCGGACGAGGGAACCACATCGCCCACAAGAAGCGTGACTTCATCAAGGCTACTCTTGAGAAACTCGCCTGCGACATCAACATCTCTCTGAGCAACACACACCTCGGAGGCGTCGTCTGACGCGCATGAAATGCGTTCGGAAACATCGCTCTCGCACGCGGACTCTCTATACTTCTGACCTGAAATACTCCTGTAGTTCTTCTTCATCTGCGAGACCAAATCCGCATAGCGCGCATCGTCGTCCCAGTCCTTTATCAGACACGCAAGCACGTTCGAGTTGGAAGTCAGTTTCGCGATAAGCGCGCGATTGGAGAGAAAGAGAGAGCCGTAACTAGGAAGCAAGCGATCCATCTGTTCGAGATAGGAGTCGAGTTCTGCGCGGGTCTTGAGGATGGGACAGTCGTTCCAAACTGTCTGCCGGATGCAGGCGGAGAACAACTCTACGCCATGGTCCGGGTGCCTGCATGATTTGTAGGATTCAACGCCATTTGCAGGGGAACGACAGGTGAAACTGCGTCCGTTCTTCACCCAATAATAATCGTCGTAATCTCCGACTGCGAATGTGAACGATTCTTTGTGATACCCGGCAGGCTGCGCGACGGGCGCAAGGCACTTATGCAGGCCAGTGAAGTTATACTCCCACTTAGCGCATGTGGGCTTATAATTGCCAGCACCCACACAGGAGGCGACGGTGTACTGGTTGTAGCGTTCCACAGGGCAAGCACGACTTCTCTTATCGAAGAAAACCTCGGGCGCGCACGAAGGACCTCGCAAGTAATCCACGCGCTCGACCTTGCACTCTTCAACCCGTCGGGCGAAAGCAGGCGAGAGTGGGGATGACAGGGCCAAAAAGGCCCCAAGGAGAGGGACAAAGCGGGCAAAGCGCATGTGTGGCTCCATGTGTGAAGGGAGGACACGGAACGCATTTGCACGCGGGGCGTCGGCTGGCAACGAAACAATGCTCGCGCTTTGTAAAATGTCCCTCGCATTCCGGGTTGGGCATCGTGCATGACAAGCCGTTGTGCCCCATGCGTGCAAGCGTCTAAAAGACCCCTGCCGCTGCGGTTCGTTTTGCAATCGACTGTTTCGACGGTGGATTTTCAGACCATGCGGCGGGAATATTGGAGGCCGGAAACGGCGCTGGGCGCTCTTGGAAAGGTGAGAAAGTGTAAATTCGGGTGCGAGCCTGTGGGCGAAAGTTCTTGACGGCGGTGCGAGAGGTTACCTTCTGATCCAGCGTGACAGGACGCCCTCTTTTCCGGCCCCATCTCGCGAGAGGAGGGCGCGCATTTCGGCCATGTGCTGTGTCCGTTCCTGTTCCAGAACGACCACCCGCGCTCTCAGTTCGTCATTGATGCGCTGTTCTCTTTCTAACGTGGCTTCGAGGCTTCGGACGTAGCGACTGCTCGAAGGTTCGGTCGAACCATCGACCGAACCTTCGGCCTGTTTGTGTCTCTTCGACGCAGCCTTCGAACTGGCCCCCAACCTGGGTTCGACCGAACCTCGGGTCACGGCAAAGGACATGAGGTCATGGCGTGCGATGAGCCAGCGGCCCCGAGAGTCACGATGTGCAGGTAGTTTCGAGGATTTGATCCATTCCCGGATCGTGTTCTCAGGCTTGGCCAGAAGCCGAGAGGCTTCGGTAAGACTCACGGTCGAGGGTTCGACCGAAGGTTCGATGGTCGGCTTCATGCGCAGTCCTCGAAGGTAGGGGTTCGTGCCTTCGATGGTGCCTGGGTCGAAGGCACCATCGTGAGTCACCCCACCGACAGCGAGGCAGATCATCCTACGTCAACCGCAGATCCGGCTTGCTGAGGGTCCGCTCCAGGTAGAGCGCAAACCATCGCAGGATCTCGGAGGGCGTCTCAAACGGCAGGGTCTTTTCCTTGGGGAGCATCCGCCTTTGCGCCAGATCCGAGAGGGAGCCCAGTACGGTGATGCTGCCCTGACTCTCGGTTCCGTCCCGGCCTTCCATGGCATTGGCAATGCCGCGCACGAAAGCCCCCACGGTCGCGCTCGCGGCGGCGATGCGCAGGCCCTCCTCTCTCGGGACGAGCGAGCCCACCTCCCCCATAACGCCGAGCAACTCACAGCGCAGGTGAGGCCGATCACGGGATGCCATGCGGCGAGCTGCCGCTGCTTTCTTGTCTTCGCGTGCTTGCGCTTTCCCCACCGTATCCCCCGTTCCCGTTCCCTGTCTTTGTGCTCCCACCGATCCCCAAAGACCACGCCCAGGGTATGGGCCTTAGCCCATCTAGCGCGACGCAGCGCCCGCAGGAGCCGCAAAGCGGCGACGAGGACGCGAGGATAGGCGCGTGAGAGGTACCCGCTCCCGGTGCCGTAAAAGTCCCTCCTAGCCCACAACGGAGCCACGAGGCGAACGCTCACCCTGAGCTAAACCACTCTTTCTTGAGAGGTTTTCCCAAAGCACCAGGCGAAAGGGGAGGGACATGACACGCGGCGTGACCACGCCGCGAGGGAGTTACATCCCCATTCCCCAGCCTTTCGACTGTGACCGCTCGTGCGCCTGCTGTTGCTCTTGCGAACGAGCAAGATCCATTGAGGCGGCGTGCTCTTGTAGTCGCTCTAAACCCCGAGAAGATGCGATCTCATTTTCGCTCTGCTGGGGTACTCCGACGGGTGCTTGCTCTATCGCTTTTCCGAGGTTCTCAAGCTGCCGTTCGAGTTGTTCACGGTCGGGCAAATGACCCTTCCTTGCATCCTCCGCAATGCGAACGGCAACGCGCTGCCAGGATGCGAGTCCCTCGCCTACCTCACCAAACTTCGGTCCCACGGCACGCGGGACCCGCACAAGTTCGCGAAGGACGCCAACTTTCTTTTCTAGTTCGGTATTCGAGAGCAGGACACAACCGATCTCTTTGTGCTCGGGAGCAGCAAAGCCCGTCGCCCTTTCCTGTTCGCGTTCCTGCCGGAGCGATTCGAGCGCGCGCCCGGCTCGGTCGTCGATGATTTCGAAATACGTTGGCTTGTGCGCGCGCTCGAGTGCGCGACCGTCTGGGTATTCCTCGCGCAGTGTCTCCTTGGCCCACGCCTGCACTTTCGCTG
>Ga0163152_10007067_pt1 | contig 12412 bp, 11 predicted proteins | sample OliLakLV19MP8IB2_FD_148635 | JGI IMG/M metagenome (GOLD analysis project Ga0163152, IMG submission 148635) | Freshwater microbial mat bacterial communities from Lake Vanda, McMurdo Dry Valleys, Antarctica - Oligotrophic Lake LV.19.MP8.IB-2 | ecosystem: Environmental > Aquatic > Freshwater >... | reverse complement strand
CACCAGAATCCCGTCTACGGTCGTTCGTCCCATCCGCCCGAGCACGTCCGCCAGCGTCCGGTAGTCGGAGTGCACCAGCGTCACGCGGTCGCCAAATCGCGAGAGTCGTTCGCGCGCGATGGCCAGTGCGGCGTCGTCCCGATCAATCCCCACCACGTGCCCGGCTCCGGCGTCCAGCAACGCTTCGGTGTGCCCGCCGAGCCCCAATGTCCCGTCCACGTACCTCCCGTCGGCCTTCGGCGCGAGGTGTGCAATCACTTCGGCCAGGAGGACGGGTTCGTGCGTCGGCGTCAGATGCCGTGCTCCGCCAGCGCTCTGGCGTCGTCGTCGGTAAACGGTTCGCGGTCCAGCCGGGCGAGCAGCCGCTCGTGGTTCCAGACCTCGAGGTAATCCACTTGCCCGAGCACGTCGACCTCGCCGTTCATCCCGGCGCTGACCCGCAACCGCGTGGGCAACGAGACCCGACCCTGGCTGTCGAATTCGCCCAGTTGACCGAAATAGTTGACGCGGTCGAGAAACTTCAGGCGGGCCGGGTGCGTACTCGGCATACGACCGAGCCGTTCCTCGACGCCCATCCAGACCGGCATCGGGTAAATGCGGACCGAATCACCGGTGATACTGGTGACGAACAAAGCGGCACCGTGCTGCTCTTCCACGACGGCCCTGAAGGCATTCGGGATTTTGAGCCGCCCTTTGTCGTCGATCTTGGCGGAGTAGTTTCCGCGAAGGACTTTTTGCTCCACTTTGCTCCAGATAGGTCCACAGGGATACTAGGAGCCTCAGCGGTGAGAGTCAATCGCAAAGTGTGGCAGGAATTAGGCTTACGCCTAATATTCGCTTCGCGCGAAAGCAAAAATTGGGCGAAAATTTATCGCATGTTACGATTTGCGGTCGCCGATGCCTGAGAAGACCATTCTGGTATGTGAGGCTCAGGTGCCGTTTGTCCAAGGGGGCGCGGAATACCACGTCCGTGAGTTGGTGCGCCAACTCCGGGCGCATGGCCACCCCACCGAGATCGTCTCGATCCCGTTCAAGTGGTACCCGAAGGAAGAAATCCTCGCGAATGCAGCAGCCTGGCGGCTGCTTGATCTGTCCGAAAGCAACGGGCGGACCATCGATCTATTGATCGCCACCAAGTTCCCCACCTACTTCGCGCGGCACCCGAACAAGGTCGCGTGGCTGATCCATCAACATCGCGCGGCCTATGAGCTGGCGGGCACACCGTTCAGCGACTTTGCCCACGTGGAGAGCGACGTGGCGCTGCGGGACCGCCTGATCGCCCTCGACACCCAGATGCTGGGCGAGTGCACCCGTCTGTTCGCCAACGCCAAAAACACGGCCGACCGCGCGCGGCGGTTCAACGGCGTGCCGGCCGAAGCGCTCTACCATCCGCCACGGCTTGCGGATCGGCTGACGCCCGGTCCCTATGGCGATTACATCCTCTCGGTGGGCCGTCTTGAGTCGGTCAAGCGTGTGGATCTGGCGATTCGCGCGCTGGCACTCGTGCCGGGCTCGCTGCGTCTGGTGATTGCGGGCACCGGGACGCAGGGTGCCAACTTCGCGGCGCTGGCGCAGTCACTGGGCGTCGGCGATCGTGTCCACTTCCAGGGCGCGGTCGACGATGAGACGCTCCTGGCGCTGTATGCGGGTGCCCGCGCCGTGGTGTTTCCGCCGTACGACGAGGACTTCGGCTACGTCACGCTGGAAGCCTTCCTCTGCCGGAAGGCGGTCGTGACGACCACCGACGCCGGTGGTCCCAATGAATTTGTGGTGGACGGGGTGAACGGGTATTCGTGCGCGCCGACCCCGGACGCGATCGCCGAGGCCTTCGCGAGACTGGACGCCGACGCGCGGCTGGCGGCGACCCTGGGTGACGCCGGGTATGCCACTGCGAGTACGATCACGTGGACGGGCGTCATTGAACGCCTGGTCGGCTCATGAAACTCATCATCCAGATCCCGTGCCTGAACGAGGCGGAAACCCTGCCGGCCACCCTGGCCGATCTGCCCCGTCACATCGACGGCATCGACACCATCGAGTGGCTCGTGATTGACGACGGGTCGGGTGACGGTACGGCGGACGTCGCGCGTGCGCACGGAGTGCATCACCTCGTGCGTTTCACGCGGAACAAAGGACTGGCGGCCGCGTTCACGGCGGGCATCGACGCCGCGGTCAAAGCCGGCGCCGACTTCATCGTCAACACCGATGCCGACAATCAGTACGCGGGCGCGGACATTCCGCGGCTGGTGGCCCCCCTGCTCAGGGGTGAGGCCGACATCTGCATCGGCGATCGCAACATCCGGGACATCGCGACGATGTCCTGGCCCAAAAAGCGGCTGCAGCATCTGGGCAGCTGGGTGGTGCGCCAGGTCTCGAACACCCAGGTGCCCGATACCACGAGCGGGTTTCGCGCCTACACCCGTGACGCCGCGCTGCGCATGACGATCGTGTCCGAATTTTCGTACACGCTCGAGTCGATCATCGGTGCCGGCAAAAAACGCATGGCCATTGCGCACGTCGAGGTCGGCACCAACGCGCGCACCCGTCCGTCTCGGCTGTTCAGCAGCATGTTCGCGTACATCAAGCAGTCCGCGGCGACCATCGTACGCATCTACACGATGCACGAACCGCTGAAGGTCTTCAGCTACATCGGCGGCCTCGTCTTCCTCGTGGGCTTCGCGATTTCCCTGCGGTTCCTCTACTTCTGGCTCGCGGGTGACACCTACGGCGACCGGCACCTGCAGTCCCTGATCCTGTCCGCCGTCCTCATGATCGTCGGCTTCCAGATCATCATCATCGGCCTGGTGGCTGATGCGATCGCGGGCACGCGCAAACTGCTCGAGGATCTGCTCTACCGCATTCGCAAGATCGAACTCTCCGGTCGGAAGGACGACTGATGGCCGCGCCCGAGACGGTCTCGATTGTCATTCCGGCGTTTAACGAAGCCGACGCGATCGCGGGCGTCGTGCGCGAGCTGGCCGCAGCCGCGCCGTGGCGCGAAATCCTCGTGATCGACGATGGGTCCACCGATCAGACGGCCGCCACTGCGGCAGCCGCAGGCGCCACGGTGATTCGTCAGCCCTACAACAAAGGCAACGGCGCGGCGGTGAAGGCCGGCATCCGCGCGGCCTCCGGTGACTACATGCTCATCATTGACGGCGATGGGCAGCACAAACCGTCGGACGCGCTGCGCCTCACGGCGTTGCTCGGCGAATACGACCTTGTGGTCGGCGCCCGCTCGTCGGCGACGCAGGCCAGCGCGATGCGGCGCCTCGGCAACACCGTGTTGAACTGGCTCTCGGGCTACCTGGCGGAGCGGCCGATCCCCGACCTGACCTCCGGCTTCCGCGCGGCTCGCCTCGACTACCTGCGCGAGTTCCTCTTCCTGCTGCCGAACGGATTTTCCACGCCGACGACCACGACGCTCGCGTTCATCAAGGCCGGGCACAGCGTCCGGTTCGAACGCGTCGAGGCGCGGCAGCGCACCGGCCACTCGAAGATCCGGTTGTCGAGCGACGGCGTCAAGTTCCTCGTCATCATCCTGCGGGTGATCACGATCTACAGCCCGATGCGCATCTTTCTGCCGGTCTCGGGCGTGTCGTTCCTGCTCGGCTTCGGGTATGCCGTCTGGACGACCTACGTCGAGATGGTGACGCGGCAGTCCTGGATGGTCGGCCACATCACCAACTCGTCGGTTCTGCTCATCATGTTCGCGGTTGTCGTGTTCCTGGTGGGCCTGGTCTCGGAGCAGATTTCCGCACAACGTTTTGATGGTCGCCGGTAATTTGCGATCCACGCGTACGGCCCTGCTGGCGATCGTTGCCCTGGCGATCGCGCTCCGTCTCGCGTTTGCACTGGGCTACTGGACCGGCCAGCCGCTCACCCGCGACGAACGCGAGTACCTCTCGCTCGCCCGGGGCCTGGCCTCCGGCGCGGGGTTTGTGTATGACGATGTCGCGCGGGAAGGGGGCGTGGACCCGTTTGGCCGCGCCCCGGGATACCCGGCGTTTCTCGCCGTGATTGGCGCCGGGCGGCAGGTGACGCCACACGTGCCGACGATCGCCCAGGCCGCGCAGTCGGTGGTCGGCGGACTCGGCGTCTGGATGGTGTTTCTCCTGGCGCGCCGACTGGCCGGCGATCGCGCGGGACTGGCAGCCGCGCTCGCCGCGGCGTGTTATCCGCCGCTCATCTGGATTCCCGCGTACGGATTCAGTGAGGCCGTCTTCTGGCCGCTTGGACTGTGGGTGACGTGGTTGTTTGATCGCGCGCATCACGCATCGAACCCCCGCGACCGGATCCGCCTCTCGCTGCTCACGGGCCTCTGCGCCGGCGTGGCCGTACTGGTTCGACCGTCGATGTTGTTTTTCCTGCTGCTCGCCGGCCCCTGGTGGGTGTGGAAGCGACGCTGGGTGCCGGTGGCGGCACTGGCGATCGGATCACTCCTGATCATCGGGCCGTGGACCGCCCGCAATTTCGAGGCGCACGGCCGGTTCGTGCTCGTGGCGTCGGAGGGCGGCGTCACCTTCTGGACCGGCAACCATCCCCTCGCGGTCGGCGACGGCGACATGGCGGCCAATCCACAGATCAAAGTCGCGATGCGCGCGCTGCAGGCGCAACATCCCCATCTGTCCGAAGAGGACCTGGAGCCGGTTTATTACGCGCAGGCGTTTGCGTGGATGCGGGCACACCCGTGGGACTGGCTGACGTTGCAGCTGCGCAAGGTGTTTTATCTGATCGTGCCGATCGGCCCGTCGTACACCCTGCACTCGCCGCTCTATTTCTGGGCGTCAGTCGTGTCGTACGGCGTGGTCCTGCCCCTGGCGCTCCTCGGGCTCTGGCGTCGGCGCGGCGCCCTTGGTGCCACACCAGGACTCTGGTTGCTCGCGGGCTCCGCCATCGCCGTGTGTCTCGTGTTTTTTCCGCAGGAACGATTCAGGATTCCGGTGATTGATCCCACACTGCTCATCCTGGCGGGCACCCTGCTGTCCGGCGCATGGCCCTCTCGCCCGACGGCAGAAGCACGGATGGCGGCGTGACACCGATGCTGGTGGTGATGCCCACCTACAACGAACGCGCCAACATCGAAAAGGTCGTGGCGGGCATCCTCGCGCACGACTTCACGCGTGTGCTGGTGGTTGACGATGGGTCGCCTGATGGCACGGGGGCCATGGCCGACGCGCTCGCCCTGCAGTACCCGGGGCGTGTGGAGGTCATGCACCGCACCGGACCGCGAGGGCTGGGACGCTCCTACATCGACGGACTCAAACATGCGCTCGCGAGTGGTGTCGAGACCATCTGTCAGATGGATGCCGACCTCTCGCACGATCCCAAATACCTGCCGGATCTCGCGGCCGCACTCGCCACACACGACCTGATCATCGGGTCGCGGTATCTCGATGGCGAAGTCCGCGTCGTGAACTGGCCTCTGCACCGGATCATCCTCTCGGCCTTTGCGAACCGGTACATCCGCCTGGTGACCGGCCTGGCGCCGCGCGACTGCACCAGCGCCTACCGCGCGTGGCGTCGCGACAAACTCGCCCAGCTGCCCCTGCAACACGCGCGCACCAGCGGCTATGCATTCCTGCCGGAGATGTTGGTCGAAGCCTCCCGGCTTGGCTGCCGCATCGGTGAGGTGCCAATCATCTTCATCGAGCGTCAGGAGGGCTACTCAAAGATCTCGGGCAATGTGCTGCTCGAGTCCCTGCTGGTCCCCTGGCAACTCGTGCTCAAGGGCGGCCGACTGCGCCGCCCACGCCGATGAGCATGACGACGCGTGAAGTGGTGGTCATGGTGGCCACGTCGTATCCCCGCTACCCGGGTGACGGCGTCGGCAGTTTCATGGAGCCCATCGCAAAAGGTGTGGCGGCCCTCGGGCATGAGGTCCACCTGGTGGCGCCGTGGCATCCGGCGATCACACGCGGCAAATCGGAAGACGGCGTGTTCTTTCACTTCTTCCACTACGCCCCCGTCCCCTCGCTGAATGTATTCGGGTACGCATCCGGACTACGCGCCGACACCGAGCTGCGCGCGGCCGCGTGGGTGGCCGCGCCGATGGCGCTGGCCGCCGGGTGGTTCAAGGCCTGGCGCGTGGCGACCAAACGACGCGCCACGATCATGCACGGCCACTGGGTGATTCCCGGCGGCGTCATCGCCGCAACCGCCGCCCGTGGCCTCCCGCTAGTGGTCAGCCTGCACGGGTCTGATGTCTTCGTCGCCGAGCGGAACGCGATGATTGGACGCGTGGCCCGCCGAGTCTTCCAGCGCGCCGGTGCGGTCACCGCGTGTAGTGATGATCTTCACCAGCGGGCATTGGCACTCGGCGCGGACGCGGGATCCACGATGACCGTGCCGTATGGCGTCGATACGCATCGATTCGGACCCGACCCGGCGCGGCGTGCCGTCGTTCGCCAGCACCTCGGCATTGGCGAGGCACCGTTCGTCGTCACCGCGGGCCGACTCGTCAGCAAAAAAGGTTTCGAATATTTGATCGATGCGACCCGGCAGTTGCAGGTCACCATGCCTGGCGTGCGTGTGGCCATCGCGGGCGAAGGGGATCTCGCAGACGCGCTCCGGTCCAGGGCCGACGGGCTGCCCGTGACGCTGCTGGGCAACCAGTCGCAGGATGCCATCGCGGGCCTGGTGGCGGCGGCCGACGTCGTCGCGGTGCCGTCGGTGCGTGACGATGCGGGCAATGTGGACGGGCTGCCCAACTTTGCCCTGGAGGCCCTGGCCTCGGGGACGCCGGTCGTCGCCAGTCGCGCCGGGGGGTTGCCGCAGGCCATCACCGATCAGGAAAACGGGCGGCTCGTCGCGGAGCGGGATGTGGCGGGGCTGGCCGAGGCCATCACCGATGTCTGGACGCGACCCGATCGTGGTCGCGCCCTGGGCGAGGCGGCGCGGTCGCGTGTGGGCCGCAATCATTCGTGGACGACGACCGCCCATCGTATGGCCGACGCCTACCGCACGGCCCGCGCGCGGCGCACATAAACGGACACAGCCTAACAGACCGGATAGAATACGAGGCTGCAGTGATGTCACCCGGCCTCAGCATCTTCTTCCCGGCGTACAACGACAGCGGCACCATCGCGAGTCTTGTCATTGAAGCGCGCGTCACGGCGCAGAAACTCACGCGGGACTTCGAGATCATTGTCGTCAACGACGGCAGCGCCGACCATACCGCCGAGATTGTGGATGAGCTGGCCCGGACCTATCCCGAGGTGCGAGTGATTCACCATCCGGAAAACCGCGGCTACGGCGGGGCGTTGCGGAGCGGGTTCAGCGGTTCGACCAAAGAATTCATTTTTTACACCGACGGGGATGCGCAGTACGACCCAGCGGAGCTTGTGTTGCTCTGGCCCCGGATGGTGGACGGCGTGGACGTGGTCAATGGCTACAAGATCAGCCGTTCCGATCCGATGCATCGGATTATCATCGGACGTGTGTATCACCACACGGTGAAGCTGCTGTTCGGCCTCAAGGTCCGCGACGTGGACTGTGACTTCCGGTTGCTGCGACGATCGGTGTTTGACCGCATCTCGCTCGAACACAACAGCGGCGTGATCTGCCTTGAGCTGATGAAGAAGCTGACCGACGCTGGGTGCGTGATCGCGGAAGTGCCGGTGCACCACTACCATCGGGCGTTCGGCAAATCGCAGTTCTTCAATTTCCCGCGCCTCTGGCACACGGCCCAGGACGTCCTCAAGTTGTGGATCAAACTGGTCGTGGTCGGCGCCCATCGGAACAAGGCCGGCGCATGAGCGACTACCGCGCCTTTTATCAGGGCCGGCGGGTGATGATCACCGGCGGACTCGGGTTCATTGGGTCCAACCTCGCGCGGCATCTGGTCGACCTCGGCGCCGACGTGTTGCTGGTCGACTCGCTGATTCCCGACTATGGCGGCAACCTCTTCAACATTGACGGGCTGGAGTCGCGTGTCCGCGTCAATGTCGCGGACGTGCGGCAGGCCAGCACGATGAACTATCTGGTGCGCGACCGCGAGGTGATCTTCAACCTCGCCGGCCAGGTTAGCCACATCGACAGCATGACCGACCCGAGCACCGACCTCGACATCAACTGTCGCAGTCAGTTGACGCTGCTTGAAGCGTGCCGCCGCCACAACCCTGGAGTGAAGGTCGTGTATGCCAGTACACGGCAGATCTACGGCAAACCCGAACGGTTGCCGGTGGATGAAACACATCTGGTGCGCCCCACCGACGTCAACGGCATCAACAAGGCGGCGGGCGAGCAGTATCACCTCGTGTACAACAACGTGTTTGGGGTGCGCGCGTGTTCCCTCCGGCTCTCCAACGTTTACGGGCCGCGTCAGCTCATCCGGCACAATCGTCAGGGATTCATCGGCTGGTTCATCCGGCTTGCCCTTGAAGGCGGAGAGATTCAGGTTTTCGGCGACGGCTCCCAGCTCCGCGACTTTGTGCACGTGGATGACGCGGCGGATGCGTTCCTGCGGGCCGGCGCCACCGATGCGGTCAACGGTGAGGCGCTCAACGTCGGTGGATTCGAGCCCATTGCCCACCGGGATCTGGTGCATCTCCTGCTGGAGGTGGCCGGCGGCGGCCACGTGCGTTTTGTCGAGTGGCCCGCCGAGAAGAAAAAAATCGACATCGGATCGTTTTTTTCCGACTCGTCTCGGTTTGTGGCGCGCACCGGATGGGCGCCCCATGTCACACTGCGTGACGGGTTGACGTCCACACTCAGTTTTTATCGCGCACATCGCGCCCGCTACATTCCGGCCGACGATCCAGGAGCCGCATGATTCCGTTCATGAGTCTCGCCCCCGGCGAGGATGCCGCCGACATTCGCGCGGGCATCGATCGCGTGATCGCGCGCGGCTGGTTCATTCTCGGCCCGGAACTTGAGGCCTTCGAGGCGGAGTTCGCCTCCGCAGCTGGTGCGAAGTATGCCGTCGGCGTCGGCACCGGCACGGACGCGATTGCGCTGGCGCTTCGGGCGCTCAACATCGGTCCAGGCGACGAGGTGATCACGTCTCCCTTGTCGGCCGCCTACTCCGCGCTCGCCATCATGATGGCCGGTGCGACGCCGGTGTTTGCGGATCTCGATCCGGACCGTCTCACCCTTGATCCTGCGCGCGTCGAAGCGGCCATCACCCCGCGCACGGCAGCCATTCTCCCCGTGCACCTGTACGGGCAGCCGGCCGACATGGTGGCCATTGAGGCCATCGCGCGCCACCACAATCTCATCCTCGTCGAGGACGCCTGTCAGGCACATCTGGCGACGTCCACGGGTCGCCCCATCGGCACAATCGGCGCGGCGGGTGCCTTCAGCTTCTACCCGACAAAAAATCTCGGGGCCCTGGGCGATGCCGGCGCCATCATCACCAGCGATGCGGCGATCGCCGAACGCCTCAAGCGTCTGCGCAACGGAGGCCAGACCAATCGATACCACCATCTTGAGTTTGGTGTGAACACACGCCTCGACGAGATGCAGGCGGCGGTCCTGCGTGCCCGGCTGCCGCGCCTGGCCGGATGGACCGCTCGGCGCCGCGCGCTGGCGGCGCGGTATCGTGCCGCGTTGCAGGGCGCGCCACTCACCGTGCCCGCCGAATACGACAAGGGGCACGTGTATCACCTATTCCCGGTGTTGTCGGACCAGCGCGAGCGCTTCCAGGCGCACCTCAAGGCGTCGGGCATCGAAACACTGGTCCACTATCCCGTGGCCATTCCGACGCAACCGGCACTCGCGGCGATTGCGACCGCTCCCTGTCCCATCGCCGAACGTGTGTGCGACGAGGTCTTCTCGCTTCCACTGCATCCGGGACTCTCAGATGCTGATGTCGACACGATCGCGGCGGCGGTCCACGCCTTCCCACGGTGATGTTCGAGATCATCGGGGCGGCGCTGTTTCTCGGCTATCTGCCAGGCGCGCTCTTCTTCCGTCTCCCCGGAAGGCATCGGGATTCCCGGGCCGCTCTCGATGCCGAGGAACGCGTGTTCTGGCACGTGGTCCTGAGCGTGTCGTGGTCACTGACCGTGGTGCTCGGACTCGCGGCACTGGATCTCTATCGCTTTGACCGATTGGTGGGGATCACCGCTGGCCTCGTGTTCGGCCTGCTCGTGATCGGGCGAGGCCACCTGCGCTATCGCGCCAGCGCTGCGCGCGTCACCTGGACGGCCGTGCTGCCGATCGTACTCATCGGTCTTTCGCTGTGGCGCTTTTTCCCAGTGTCGGAATACATCATCGGCGGGCGCGATCCCGGCGTGTTGATCAACGAGGGCGTCCAGATCGCGCAGCGCGGATCGATCGTCATCCGGGATCGCGAGGTCTCAGGCCTTCCAGCGTTTGCCCGCCCGCTCTTTTTTCCGCGGTACCCCGTCGACGAGTACGAGAGCCTGCGCTTCATGGGCATGATGGTGCGCGACACCGGTGCGGGCACCGTCATCGGCCAATTTCCCCACTTGTACCCCGCGTCGATCGCGATCGGATACGGGATGGCGGGTCTCACCGGCGCGCGTGAGGCCGTGGCGTGGTGGGCGATCCTCGGCGTGCTGGCGGTCTACTTCGCGGGGGCACGATGGATCGGCCGTGGCCCCGCCTTTGCGGCGGCCGTCCTGCTGCTTCTGCACGTCATCCAGGTCTGGTTCTCGCGGTACCCGAACTCCGACATGGTGATGCAGGCCGGCGTGTTTGCCGCGGTGCTTGCGTTTGCGCGCGCCCATCAGGACGATGACGCCTTTTTTGGCCCCGTGGCCGCGTGGATCCTGGGGCTCCAACTGTTTTCGCGCGTGGAGGCCCTGCTGGCCATCCTCGTCTGCGGCAGCGTCGTGGTGCTGCACTGGGCCGTCACTCCAGGTGCCAGACTCCGATGGCGATTCCTCGCGCCGATGGGCCTCTTCACGATCGTCGGACTGCTGTATTTGATCGGACCCATGGCCGCGTACTTCTGGCGCGCCGCCGTCTTCCTCGAAAATCTCCCGCTGATCGCCGTTGTGCCGGCCCTTGCAGCCGGAGCGCTGCTGTTGGGACTCGCGGTGTGGTTGCGTGCACGCACGAATACGGTGGTCGCACGTTGGCTGCCGTTCGTCCTCGTCACGACGCTGGTCGGACTCGGGCTCTATGCGTTTTTCCTGCGTGAGCCCGGCGGCAAATTGGTTGCCGCCGACGCGTACGCTCTGAAGGACTTTGTCGGGCTGTATCTCTGGTGGCCGATGTTCGCGCTGACGATGGCCGGATTGGTCCTGGTCGCCCGTCGTGACTTCTGGCGCGATCCGGCGTTTGTCCTGATCTTCGCGGCGTACTCCCTGTTCCTGCTCTACAAACTGAAGATCGTCCCGGAGCACTTCTGGCTGGCACGCCGGTTCCTGCCGGTCATTCTTCCCGGCGCGCTCATGTTGGGATGCGCCGCAGCATTGGGATCGATGCGGGGGCCGTGGGGCATTCCATCGATCGTGCGGTCGACGGCCGGTGCGGTGGTGCTGCTGGTCGTCGCGCAACACTACATCGTCGCCAGTGCTCCCGTGATCCCGCACGTCGAGTACCGCAACATCATTGCCTACGTGGAGAAGTTGTCCACGGTCATCGGTCCACGCGATCTCGCGATCCTTGAAGCCAGGGACGCCGGGTCGGACATCCACGTGTTGGGCCTGCCCCTCGCCTACATCTATGCCAGGCCCGTGCTCGTGCTCGCCTCGGTGAAACCCGATGCCGTGTTATTCAGCGGGTTCCTGGCCGACGCGCTGACGCGGTACGAGCGCGTGTTGTATGTGGGGACGGGCGGCACGTCGCTGCTCTCCCGCCAGATCTCGGCGACCGCACTGTCGAGCGACCGGGTCCAGGTGGATGAGTTCGAGGTCACCACCGATCGCCTGCCAACCACCATCCGGCGCAAGGAGTTCGACTACGGCATTTACGCGCTGACCCTTGGCGAGTCCGCCGGTGGTCCGTTCACACTCGACATCGGGGACCGCGACGATCTCCATCTGGTGCGATTTCACGCCAAGGAACCTACTGAAGGACGGATGATCCGCTGGACGCAGGATGCGTCCGAAATCTCCGTGACAGGCATGACCGGCGCCGAGCGCGAGGTGCTTCTGACGATGAGTGATGGCGGACGACCGGCGGGGGCCACGGCCGCCCGCGTCGAGGTGCTCTTCAACGGCACCCGCCTGGGCACCGCCGAGGTCGTCCCGGGATTCCACGACTACCGCTTCACGGTGTCGGCGGCGCTTGCCGAGGCCGCGTCGGCGACGGACGCCCCGGCGGTCCTCCGTCTGGTCTCAACCGTCTGGTCGCCACGCGCTCTCCTGACTGTGGACGACGGCCGCGAACTTGGGGTCATGTTGGACAAAGTGACGGTGCGGTAGTTGATGTTTGACCACCTGCAGATCTACGCTCCGCGCGAACGGGCGCTGGTGGGTGTCGCCGACGTCGCGTTGAC
>Ga0163152_10007066_pt1 | contig 12413 bp, 10 predicted proteins | sample OliLakLV19MP8IB2_FD_148635 | JGI IMG/M metagenome (GOLD analysis project Ga0163152, IMG submission 148635) | Freshwater microbial mat bacterial communities from Lake Vanda, McMurdo Dry Valleys, Antarctica - Oligotrophic Lake LV.19.MP8.IB-2 | ecosystem: Environmental > Aquatic > Freshwater >... | reverse complement strand
CAGATTGCGTTGTGGTGCATCCAAGAATTACTGGTAAAGAATATTCAACGCCCGAGGTGTGTGCAGCTTTTGTAGCTTGGAAATTAGTACAAGCATTGGCTGCCAAACTCAAAATAGATTACGACGTATCACTCGATATTGATTTAGTGGCACTAGCAACTAGCTGCGACATGATGCCCTTAATCTTAGAAAATAGGTTAGTTGTAAAACTGGGACTAGCAAGAATTCGTAACCAGCCAAACCTAGGAATTGCCAAATTACTAGAACTGGCGGCGGTGAAGCCTGCAGAAGTTCAAGCGTATCACTTAGGATTTGTATTAGGACCAAGGCTTAATGCCGCCGGCCGCCTAGATTCTGCAACTACAGCTTTAAAACTTTTATGCACTCAAAACCCATTACAGGCAACAGAATTAGCTATGCAGCTAGACGATTTAAATCGTAAACGCCAAGATTTAACCTTAAAATATTTAGATATTGCCGAAACAGCGCTATCCAAGAGGATGAACGAAAAAATTATGTTTATCTACGGACACGAGTGGCCAGAGGGGATTTTGGGCTTGGTAGCCGGTAAATTAACTGAAAAGTTTAATCGCCCAGTGTTAGTGGGTTCTCAGGTGGGCGATAAAGTGGTGGCTTCGGCGCGCAGCATCGAAAAACTACACATTACAAATGTATTAAACGATTTGCAGCAATATTTAGTGCGCTTTGGCGGCCATGCTCAGGCTGCTGGCTTTACAATTTTGGCCGACCAAATCCCGCAATTTCAACAAGAGTTAATTTCACGTGGCGACCAATATTTGCTTGAGTCAGATTTAGAACCGATTCTGTATGCTGATTTAAACCTAACTGCCGAAACTACCAATTTATCTGAGGTTACAGACTTACAAAAGTTAGAGCCACACGGTATTGGTAACCCAAAACCAAATGTTTTAATTGGCAATATCAACTTAAACTCGCAGCGTATTTTTGGTAAAAACTCAGAACATATCAGTTTCGAAGTGGTAGAAAATCCAGAAATAGAATTAATTTGGTTTGGTAAAGCTGAGCATTTCAAATCGTTAAAACTAGATAGCAACGTGGATATAATTGCCCAATTAGGAATTTCTAATTGGCGAAACACCCAAAAAGTGCAGGCAATTATCAAAGATATTAGACGTGCTATACTTTCCTAAACTTTAGAGAGTTTTACATAAGTGAAAGTAAAACAAGTCAGCTGGTTAAGGCTTAACGCCAGTTAAATTGCCGATATAAATATCACATAAAGTAAATTTGGGCGGAACCGTTTATCCCTTAAACCCCAAGCTAAGTCAGTAAATTATTATTGGTTTAGCTTGGGGGTTTTTTATAGGCAAAAATAAATTAATTATTTGAGATCTTTTGCTAGGCAAATGATTATCAGCAAATCTAAACGTAATTTCGATAAATAATTATTAAATCAATCAAGAATTATTAAAATAATTTTCACTTAAAACAAATATGTTAAAAATAAAAAATACTTTAACCAAAAAACTAGAAGAATTTAAACCAATCGTCGATGGCAAGATTAGTTTTTACCAATGTGGTCCAACAGTCTACAGCCGCCAACACATCGGCAATATGCGCGCAGCCACACTAGGAGACTTCATTCGACGTAGTTTAATTTTGCTTGGTTACGAAGTCACATACGTCAGAAATATTACCGATGTGGGGCATTTAGTGTCAGATGCCGACCAGGGTGAAGATAAAATGGCTAAAGGGGCTAAAAAAGAAGGTTTGCAACCAGCCGAAATCGCCGCCAAATACACCCAAGTGTATCATCAAGATCTAAACCTACTAAATATAGTTCCACCAACCCACGAACCGACCGCCAGCACCTATATTCACGAAATGCAGCAAATGATTCAACAACTGCTAGAAAAAGGTTTTGCCTATACTACACCTACCGCAGTCTATTTCGATATTTCTAAAGCACAGGATTACACCAGATTAAGTGGTCAAAAACTAGAGCTAAACCAGCAAGGAGCAGGGCATGGAACTGTAGATGACCTTACAAATAAACATAATTCAGAAGATTTCGCTTTGTGGTTGTTCAAAACTGGTGAACATGAACAAGCTTTACAGGTGTGGACTTCACCGTTTATATCACCACTTGTTATAGAAGGCTTAGGCTTACCAGGCTGGCATATCGAGTGTAGCGCTATGAGCAAAAGCTTGCTTGGCAACACGATCGACATTCACATGGGTGGAGTGGAGCATATCCCAGTTCATCATACTAACGAAATTGCCCAAAGCGAGTCTGCAAACGGAGAAGCCTTTGTAAACTATTGGCTGCATAATGAGCATTTGCTAATCGATAGTCGTAAAATGGCCAAATCCGAAGGCACAGCATATTACATGTCTGATATCTCAGAACAGGTTCCAGCTTTAGCTTTACGCTACTTCTTTTTACAATCACACTATCGATCTAAGCAAAACTTTACCTGGGAAGCTTTGCAAGCCGCCGCCAACGGCCTAAAGCGGATGCAAGAATTAGTATTCAATTTGGCTTTTAAAGTAGAATCTGGATATAACCCACTACCTGCAGGAGCAAATGCCAGCTACACTTATGACTTTAAAATAGCCTTAGAAGACGATTTTAATTTGCCGCAAGCTTTAGCTGTGAGCTGGAATATGCTCCAAGATCTAACCTTATCACCTGAGGTGAAAATATCTACGATCACAAGATTTGATCAAGTTTTAGGATTAAAACTGCTAGATAAAGTGGAAAACCCAGATTCTACACCAGACATTCAAATCACAATAGAATTAGAAGCCTTGCTTACAGAACGCCAAGCTGCCAGAGCAAATAAAGATTGGGCAAAATCAGACAAAATACGCGATCAGATTAAACAACAATTTGGGTATACTGTAGTTGATAGTGCTAATTCACAGTCACTAACTAAATGAACGATTTAACCATAGAACAAGTGCAACAACTAATTCCCGCCTATGTGGTGGCTTTGGCAGAAGCTTTGCAGAAGCAAGGCTACCAAGCATATTTGGTTGGTGGTAGTGTACGAGACGTGCTGTTAGGCAAAGTTCCAGCCGATTACGATATTGCAACTAACGCCTATCCAGAGCAGGTAATGCAGATTTTTCCTAGATGTATTCCCACCGGTGCCAAGTTTGGCACCATCGTAGTTGTAACCCAAGATCAAGGCGGTGAATCTCACGATGTAGAAGTGACTACTTACCGAAACGAAGCCGACTATGTTGGCGGCCGTTGGCCTACTAAGGTGGAATATGCCCGCACCATCGAAGAAGATCTATCCAGACGTGATTTCACAATCAATGCCATGGCTTTAAATTTGCAAGAATTCGATACAGCCAAAGCCTCTGGTTGGCAATTTGTCGCCCAAATATTAGTAGATCCTTTTCAGGGTTTAGTTGATTTGGCCGCCAAAACAATCAAAGCGGTAGGAGACCCGATAGAGCGCTTTAGCGAAGATGGCCTGCGGCCAATTCGCGGTTGTCGTCTGGCTGCACAATTAGATTTTGCTATTGAGCCGAAAACATTTGCCGCTATGTCGGCAACCTTAATTGTGGTCAAACAAATTTCGATTGAACGCTTCCGCGAGGAATTAATGAAGTTATTAAACAAAGCCGCCAAACCTTCTACTGGCTTTCGATTAATGCGCGACGCTGGTATTTTGGAACTATTTATCCCCGAACTTCTAGAAGGGCAAGGCATAACTCAACCAGTATTTCATGTGGACGACGTGTTTAATCACATTATGGCGGTAACCGATATGGCCGAGGACTCAATTAAGTTGGCGGCACTGTTTCATGATATTGCCAAACCACGCTGCTTTATGAAAGATGAGCGTGGCGTGCATTTCTATGGTCATGAGCAGGTGGGAGCCTTGATGACAAAGGAAATCATGCAAAGATTGAAATTTTCTAATACCGAAATTGAACACACCGAAAGGTTGGTACGTTGGCACATGTTTTTCTATCCATCGGCTGATTGGCGTAAACTGCGTAAAGACCAATTCGATTGGATAACAGCCACTAAAGAACAAATCCAAACGCATATCGAAGAGACTAGAAGTGGCACCACCGCTGGTGGCTGGTCCGATGCCGCAATTAGGCGTTTAATTCAAAACGTAGGCGGCGAAGATGCCATCGACGACTTAATGAAACTACGCATTGCCGATGCCGGCGCTAATTCTAAATCAGAATTCAATCCAGGAGAGATTCGCGTTTTATCTGAACGTATCTCCCAGGTGCGAGCACAGGACATGGCCCTAAAAATCTCCGATCTAAATATTACGGGCCAAGATTTAATGCAAAATTTGCAAATTTCGGCTGGCCCACAGCTTGGTTTAATTCTAAATCATCTATTGGAATTAGTAGTAGAGGAGCCTTTGTTAAACACTACAGAGCTACTGTTAGGCAAAGCGCGCGAATTCATCCAGAATGAAAAACAAAACAATTAAATGCGCGGCTACAAAATTTACTTAGGCATCTTAATTACGCTAAATGCCTTGCCGATTTTGGCGCCAATTTTTTGGGGACTACAAGCAAGTTCTGCTTTAATTGGCCGCATTGGCGAATTGATTTACTTTGTTTACTCTTTTAGTTGTCACCAATTCGCCTCGCGTTCTTTCTATTTGTTCGACAGTCAATGGGCTTGGTGCGCCAGAGATGCCGGCATTTGGCTAGGTATTCTAAGTGTGGCAATTGCCGCACTTCACCCTAAAATGACCGGCATCAGATTCTATTGGGTACTGCCGTTTATTGTGCCCATCGCATTGGATGGTGGAATTCAAACTATCGCCACCCTTTTTGGGGTAGCCCCAAGTTACACGGGTATTGATAGCAGCATTTTATATGTGAGCAGTAACTTAACTAGGTTCCTAAGCGGTTTTATTTTTGGCGTCGGCCTATCTTTGTGGATTTCACCAGTTTTAAAGCGGGCACTACATAATCGACTGGATGAAATTAATTTAAGCATGAATAGAAGAGTAGCTACCAAGTTAATCTCGGCGACTGTGTTGGTATTTGTAGTTAGTTATTCGTTAATTATGATGAGTTGGAGTGTAAGTTCTAAGTATAAACCGATTGATTTGTTGGATTCAGCTCCTAAAATGCCAATTTATAATTTGTTCATTAGACGCGAATCAGGCCCGTGTAAAACGGACCTGAATGATTTATTGGCTTTGGAATGTTTCTTTTAGGCTTCAAAAAAATGATTAGAGTATTTGAGGATATCTTCTAATAAGCTACTTAATTTTATCAACTCAGCATTTTGATCATCAAAAACAATTTCTACATTAACATATGTTCTTAGGCTATTAACTACAAGGTCATATTTTACGGAATATACATCAATTTCTAGTTGGGTAGGCTGGTGAGCTTTAGACTGTATAACTTTACCACAATGTATAAATCTTAAGAGTGAAATACGATAGAAAGCCTCCGCAACAAGCTGTGGATTGTTAGATTTACGAATTATATTTTTCAGATTATAAACGCTACTGATTAGACAATTTTTTAATCTCTCATCTTTCAAAATATCAGGGGTTGAGTTATAGATAGATGTAAGCGCCGATAATTCTGTTTCCTCTATCGTTCTAGGTATTTGCATGAATAATTATATCCCGAAGATATACCATATGTCAACCCTAACCCTGAACTAGCTCTACGAAGTTTTGCAGAAGACAAGCAATAGTCACAGGACCGACACCTCCTGGAACACTCGTGCGCCAAGCTAAAGGTAGCTCCTGTTTAGCGGCAATTAATTCCTTTTCCTTCAGTCGGTCGTAATCACCCATCACACCTTCTGGGGTTTGCACGCTAGTCACATCTATTAACCCCGCACCTTTTTTAAACAGTAGTGGATTCCAAAGTCTCGCTTTTCCAGTTGCCGTGATAGTCACATCTGCTTGCTTTAATAAGTCATGCATCACAGATTGCGGCGTAAACACGTTAGTCACACTAACTGTCGCATCGTAATGAAGTAAAAACTGCGATAACGGCTTACCAATCAAATTAGAGTGGTTGGCTACCACAATATGCTTTCCTTCCAGTATTTTTAAAGGAATCTGCTGATTTAAAATTTCCAAAATCGCCACCACCGTAGCCGGCTTTAATTTGGCATTGGGATCGTAAGCTAATTTTCCTAAAGTAGAGGAGGTTAAACCATCTACATCTTTACCCGGAGTAATGGCATTCACAATTAACCAACGCTGGGCTTTTAGGTAGCTATACAAAGGCAATTGCACCATAATGCCGCCAACGCTTGGGTCTTGATTCAGCTTTTTAATATTCTCGATCAATTCAGATGCACTAACGCCATCGGCAAATTGCATAATCTGCAAATCAATCCCGAAATTTGCTGCTGCTTTTTGTTTTAACCTAGTGTAGGTAAGCGCTGCAGTTTCGCTGGTGGCCAAAATAATTACTAATTTAAATTTTCTCACCGAAGCAGTTAACTGCTTCGTTACTTTTTGGTATATTGATTCAGCAATTTGCTGCCCGCTTATAATTTGCACATCACAATTTTACTACATTACCTAAAATTAAATGGCTAAAATCCGCTTAAAACTCTCAGAAACTACAACTGTAGACTATAATTTCACTGCGTCTTGGTGGACACAGCTACGAAATTTTAACTTATCACCGATTTTCCGCTGGTTGAGTTGGGCGTTTTTAGCGGTTTTATCTATTACTCCGTTAGTTCTATACGCTGCATGGGGCTTTACTAACCCGCAATCGGCACAACTACATACTGTGTTGACTCTTGGCGGCGCTGCATTATTGCTACTCTTGGCTTGGATGGTGTTAATAAAATGGCAACATTTTGCCGATCCACCAATGTTTTTAGGTGTATTAATTTTCGCATTAGTGCAAATTGCCATTTTATTAACAAACGCCACTACATCCAGTAACAACCAGATAAATACTTTTGGAAGTGCTGATACAAAATCTTTTTCGGGTGTGGCGATCATGGCTTTTGTAGCCATTTTCTATACAGCCGTTGTGAGCTTGAACACGCAAAGGAAACGACGCCTTATAGGTGCATCTTTATTAGCAGCTTTAGCTTTGATTACCCTAAATATAGTTGTAACTTCAGATGTGCGTTTGGCTACAGATAGTATGCTGGTGGCCGCTGCTTGGCTTGTTTCCACAGCTATTTTATTGGGCGGATATCGTAAGTCATTATTGGTTTCAGCCATAGTAGTGTGGCTATTTTCTACTTATCAATTATTCTTTGGTATAAACGAAGTTTTGACTTTGCCGGTGGTCCTAATTATCACTTCCGTCTACGCCTTTTTATCATTTAGAAAAGAAAAAGTGAGTGTGAAAAAGGGTTGGAAACAGCTTTGGTCAAACTTGCAGGAATTTATTGCTGGAGATCTAACTTGGCCAATGTTTGTGCGTAAACACCAAGCACACTTATGGCTTTGTGTGACTATAATCTTTGCGGTGTTCACCTTTATCTTTATGATGCAAGGGCCACTAAGTTCATCTTTAGTAGCAGTTCAAGGAAATCAGGGGACTCGCTTTACCGAGCTTACTAGCTTTATTAGTGTTGAAGCTACAAAATTAAGCACTATCTGGCAAAGCTTAGTGTCTGGTGGCAAACTACTGTTTGGATTTGGGCTATTTTATCAACCACAAACTGGCACAATCTTAACTATTCTAGCTTCGACTGGAATCTTGGGAATGCTTGCATACTCAGTCCTATCTGGTTCTGCCGTTTACTTTGCCGTGAAACAGTGGTTTGGTGCCAAAACTGCCACTTGGGCAGGTTTATGGTGGCCAGTGTTGTTGTTGTTACCACTTTACAATTTGGCGCACAAAATCGATCTAACTAGCTTATTCATTTGGTGGATAATGTTTGCCCATTTGGCTTCGATCGAGCAGTGGCATAAGCAGCCAAAGCTATATAGGTTATGGGAAACAGTCACTTTCCGAAATAAGACAGTGTCTAAACCTTTGGCAGTGGCGCAATTTATCGTGGTCACTTTGTTAGTAATATTATTGGTGATTTTTGTCCGTAGTCTCAACGATTTATTACTTAAAGGCGTAATCTAAATATCTAATATGACTGACTGGAAAAGCTTACCCACAGATTGGAATTTAGCTTTGATGTATTCAGGGTTAGACGATTCAAGAATCGAGCAAGATATTCAAGCTTATACAGTTGCATTTAAATCTTTTGCCGAAAAGTGGAGTAGCGATAGATCATATTTAACCGATGCTAGTAAATTAAAATTAGCTTTAGACGACTTTGAACAACTAAACGCTAATTTTGGCGAATTAACTCCTACCTATTTTGTGTACTTGGCTAGCAAATTAGCCGAAGATAATACTGAGTTCAAAGGTAAATTAGAAAAGTACGCCGATATTGAGCGTGAAGCGCTAGATCAGATTAGATTCTTCGAATTATCAATTGCCAAAATACCATTAGAGCTGCAAGCTGACTTAGTAGTAAGCCCACAACTGCAAGCCTATAAGCACTATTTAGCACGTTCGTTCGCTAACGCTAAATACATGTTATCCGAAGCCGAGGAGCGCATCATTACTGAATTAGCGGGGCCAATAGGGGCTTGGGACGAAATGCGTAACACGCTACTTTCTGCAGAAGTAATTGAGTTTTCTCATCCAACTAAAGGTGTCCAAAAACTAAGTTACGGTGAGGTACTAGATCTAACTTACGATACCGATAAAACTACGCGCGATTTAGCGGCGGTAAAAATACATAAATTCACTACCAAATTTGCCCCAATTATGGAGCATGAGCTAAACGCTTTGCTGCAAGCCAAAAAAGCTAAAGACAAACTGCGTGGATTTGAATTTCCATCTCAAGCAAGACATGTTGCCGATGATATGGAAACGGTAGTTGTACAAGCTCTGCAGACTGCGGTAACTAACAATTTCGATATTGCAGCCCAATTTTATAAACTAAAAGCCAAATTATTAAACCAAGAAAAACTAAGCTACCACGAGCGAAACGTCCCTATCAAATTAAACACTACTAAACAAGAATATGCTTACCCCGAAGCAATCGAAATGGTGTATCAGACTTTTAATGATTTAGATCCAGAATTAGGTGAAATCGTAATGGACTTTGCTACAGATGGCCGCATAGATGTATTCCCTAAACTAAATCGCCACAGCGGCGCTTTTTGCATCCATGGAAGCAAAAACCAACCATTCTTTGTACTACTTAACCATCAAAATACCTTGCGCGATGTTACAACCATCGCCCACGAATTAGGGCATGCCGCCAATAACGTATTTATGGCCAAGGCTCAAAACGCTTTAAATTTTGCAAGCCCACTATCCACAGCCGAAGTAGCTTCTACTTTTATGGAAGATTTTGTGTTGGAGCGTTTGCTCGCAAACGTTACCCCAGAAATAGAATTCGAGATTTTAATGGCCAAATTAAACGATGAAATCTCTACAGTTTCTCGCCAGATTGCTTGTTATAATTTCGAAGAAGAGCTGCATTTAACCTTTCGTGACAAAGGTTATTTATCCAAAGAGCAAATCGGAGCGCTATTCACAAAACATATGAGCGCCTACATGGGTGAGTTTGTGACTCAAGATTCTGGATCTGAAAACTGGTGGGTGTATTGGGGACATATTCGGAGCTATTTTTATAATTATTCCTACGCTTCCGGTTTAATAATCTCTAAAGCCTTGCAGGCTAAAGTCAAAGCCGATAAAACAGCCATTTCTCAAGTAAAGCAATTCTTAGGTGCTGGTAGCTCTGATTCACCAGCTAATATCTTTAACCAGATTGGCATCGATATCACCACACCAAGTTTCTGGGATGAAGGGATGAATCAAATCAGAGCCAATTTGACTAGAGCAGAGCAGTTGGCGGTGGAGTTAAAGTTGGTTTAGGCTTCTACTTAATGTGGTAAAATCCTAGTGCCTGTGGTGGGCGTAGCTCAATGGTGGAGCATCGGTTTGTGGTACCGAGGGTTGTGGGTTCGAGCCCCATCGTCCACCCCATGTTAGACCTTTAGCAGATTTAAAGATGATATCAAAGGGTTTATTCATTGTGTACTCTAGCTTTCCTTGATTCAGAGACAGGTTCTGAAATATCAATTGAACAATTTCCCGTTTTTCGTCTGGTTCTGAACCTAAAAATAGCTCATAGCTTCGGGAAGCTAAGCCCAGTAAAAGAGAAGAATTAATGTAGTATTCTTCATCTGCTTTATTTATACGAGCTGCCATTTTTCCTGAAATATTAGTAATACCGCATTATATGAAGCTGGGTATAATCTGATAGTATATGGTAATATACTTTTAAGAACACAATTAGACTCTATACAAAATGTGATAAAGGATATAGAAACAGTGGATTCATTGAAGTTAGCAGATTCTAAAATCCCGTCAGTAGAGGATCTTTTCAATTTTCTAAAAGTTTAATTTTTTATCAAAATAAAGAATGGGAGATTTACATTTAGATCAAGATATCCGTATTGATAACCAAAGATGTGCAGCAATTATAGTCAAGGGAAATAAGTTATTAATGATGCACCGAATAAAGGACGGATATGAATATTATGTGTTTGTGGGTGGACATAGGCAGGAAGGTGAAGAAGGTGAAGCTACACTTAAGAGAGAAATTATGGAAGAATCTTCATTAAGTGTTAAAAATATTAAACTAGTATTTGAGTTTAAAGATTATGCGAGAGACAACTATGATTTCTATTATTTATGCGAATGGGAAAGTGGTGAGCCTAAACTTGGTGGAGAAGAAGAAATGAAAAATTCTAAAGAAAATTCTTACAATCTTGAATGGATTGACATTGATAGATTTGAGAATTTAAATGTCCTACCTGCTTTTGCAAAACATTGGGTTATAGATGTAGTGATTGAAGATTTAAAGAAATAAACATTACACTGAATTAAACCTCTGTAAATGCCGTGTTTGCCTTCAAATTTGCCCTTATGCTTTGTAAAGCCTCTTTCATTTCTTATAGCTTCACACATTTGCCAGACCTCTTTTAAAATGATCGTAGTGTATTTATGATTTAAAATCTCACCGCTAAATTCTCTTTGGCCATAATAAAATCTATTCTTTAAAATCTTTTCAACTTTGCTTTTGTGCATGTCTACTTCAAAATCTTCTTTTATTTTCTTTGCAATTTTAAGGTAAGAGTAAGCACCAGAAGAATACCAGTCAAAAATCTGTTTAACGATGCCTGCTTCAAAAGGTTTTACTAGTGCAGAACCCTTACCTTCTTCTTGAATGTTTTCATATCCGTAGGGTGTTCTTCCATAAATTTCATTATTTTTTAGTTTACTTTCAAGCGTATTTCGGGCATCTTCTTGGCATCTATTTATGTGTTGTTTTGCAAGGAATACTTTTAAATCCCAGTCCTGAATATCTCTACCAACACTTTTTTCATTTAAAACAAGTCTATCGCTAACAAAGTGAAGTTCTTTATGATATTCAGTTCTAAGAATGTCCATTTCTACAGCATCTCTGTAGTTTCTAGTCATTCTATCAACCCTAAATGCGATGAAGACTGAAATACCTTTATCAGCTTTAACAAAATTAATCATCTCATTAAACTTTTTACGAAGTTTTAGGCTGGCAGTTTCTTGAAAGACAAATTCCTTAACTATTTCAATATCATGTTCTTTTGCATAATTCCTTAGTTGCGGAAGCTGAATACCATCTATTGAAAGACCAGTTTTTTGTTGTTCAGGTGTAGATACCCTAGCTAGGATAATGCCTTTCTTCATTTATTTTTTAAAGTCAAAGTCATCAAAACCTTCGTATTTACTAAAGCTAAGAATATAAAGACTTTTTAAAATGTTAGGTGATATTTCTTTAAGTTCTTGAAATACAGTATTAATTATAAATTGTTCCTCTATTTCTTGAATAACATCATCAATTACTTTTGGTAAAATTGAAGCTAAATTACGAAAAGATAACGGATCGCCAGTAATTACTTCATAAAATTTATCCATTGATAATCTTCTAATGTTTTCATTTCCACGTCTTTCTCCATCAAGTGAAACTTTCCAAATAATGTTTTGTGAGTTCTTTCCTATCACTTCTACCAACATACAAGTAGCCTTTGGATCCTCTAATATTTTACTTTGCATTCTCATATAAGTTTTTTGTGAGGAAGAGGAGTTCATTGTATTGTGTTTATTTTTCAATTCAACATATATCTTTCTAGCTTTATTTACAATATCGAAACCTTTTAATGGTACAACCCATTCATCCCCACCAATATATTTAAAAATATTTTGATTAAAGTATCCAATGGTATTGGTATTAGTTTTATCAATTTGCCTTATTACCTCACCTTCAATTAATTCATTTATATCTTTTCCATATACTTTGGAATCAAATGTTAACTTAAAAGGATCCACAATATTTTTATTGAATCTTTTAAGATCAATTTTGAAAC
>Ga0163152_10007063_pt1 | contig 12414 bp, 22 predicted proteins | sample OliLakLV19MP8IB2_FD_148635 | JGI IMG/M metagenome (GOLD analysis project Ga0163152, IMG submission 148635) | Freshwater microbial mat bacterial communities from Lake Vanda, McMurdo Dry Valleys, Antarctica - Oligotrophic Lake LV.19.MP8.IB-2 | ecosystem: Environmental > Aquatic > Freshwater >... | reverse complement strand
CAATCGGGATGCCGACAAAGAAAATGAAGGCGATGGTTAAAAGGATAGCCGTTACGATGGGCCACCGACACCCCGCAGCAACCAGAAGGAACGGAATCAGCATAATAGCAACGGTTACGGCCATCTCGCCGTTGCTCATGTAGTTTGAAATCTGCCAGAACATCATCATGTTTGTTTCCTCCGAACTCCGAACTCTACAGGTCCGGTTAACAACGCCCTAACGTTCCCAAGGCGGGCGATTCAATTGCGATCCCGGCAAGCCGGGCGGAAGTTGGGCGCGTACATCTTTCTCATTGCTGTTGACGATCTGAATTGAATCCCCGAACGAAACCCAATATCCGAGAATGGTCATTTGCTTGCTCTTGATCTGGAAGCAACCTGTCTCAGCGACGGATGATGTCATGAGAACCTCGAACCGTTCGACCAGCATTCCCGCCATCATACAGCCCGCCTTGAATTGATCCTTACTGGCGAAGCGGCAACCGATAAGGCCAGTCGCGGGATGTTCTGCGAGATATTCCGTAATGCGATTCGCCGCGTCTTCGGCAGACGGCGGCGAAGCGAGGGCGGCGATTGCTGGAGCGAGATTTTCTGGAATCATCAATTTTCCCCTATAATAGTATTATATCCGATTCGATACAGAAAGTCAAGCCGCTTCTTTTTCCTTGGGGACGGGTCTGGGTTCAATCATCTCGCGGGCATCCGCGCCGGAGAGCAGTCCATCATTCCAGATGCGGCGCTCGCTTGGATCTGAGAAGGGACAATGCGCGGGCATGTCAGCCTTGGCGTAGTAGCCAACTTTCCAGCCCGGTCCCCAAACCTGTTCAAAGCGGTCGCTGAATTCGTCGCGTTCGAGCGTTCGGCCCGGACGTTCAGAGCCTAACTGTTTTTGGGCCGCGTTGCTGGCTTCCAACTCTGCCAACTGATTTGGCGTCAAGCTTTCGTCGCGCGGCGCTCGCGGGAAGGGATTGACTCCCTTTTCCTTCCAGAACGACATCCAGCAGGCGACATGTTTTTTGTTCTCGAATGTTTCTTCGCCGTTGTCGTCGTCATCCGGCCGTTCGGTTCCGATTTGTTTCATTTGGAATCCTTTGGGCGCATGGTTTCGAGCAGGGTATAGGCAGCGATGATTTCCTTGCAGACCTCGACATCCCCGCCTAAATCGGGATGATGCTTTTTGATGAGCATGAGGTATGCATGACGAACCGTCGGCCAGACTGATCCGGTCGGGACGCCGAGTACTTCATACGGCGTTTTTTCCTTAATCATTTCTTGGCAGGTCGCGGCGTCGGAATGATCCCATGCGGCGCGGAATGCTTTTGCCCATTCCTCAGGAATGCCGCGCTCGCCTTCGTATGTTCCGTAGGGCGAAGGGTCTTTCCAGACATTGCGCTTTGGCTTCTTTGCTTTAGTCATCGGCGTTTCTCCCAAAGTCTACAGGTCCGGTTAAGATTGCCCTAAGCCAATCCGAGGGTCGTCCTTGGGTCAGAGTCTACAGGTTAGGGCTTTGAGAGTTGCCAAGTCCTTGCCGAACTTGCGGCCCTTCAGCCCGGACGCCTCGATATGGCGACAGCTTCCATGTCGCAGGTAGCCCAGGCAATTGCAGACCCAATAGCCAGCGCCCGGAGCGGCGTCGAAGCTGACCATATACAGGCTATTGGAACTGGACGACTTGACCTTATGGCGGACCTTGTAGCGATCCGAATCGGGGAGAATTTCGATCCCCTGATTTTCGATCCGCTTGCGAATGGCAAGGGCGGCGGGACCAACTGGAGCGAGCGCTGTTCCGGGCATGGCTTTGTTCTCCTTTTGTTTTCCCATCTTTCCGCTAGTACTGCCTTACTCAGGCGACCAGTCGATCACGGATACTACTGGCTCGGTTAAGAATACCCTAACTACTGATCAGGTTAACTTCGCCCTACTCCCATACTCTACAGGTCAGGTTAAGATCGCCCTAATGACTGTTTCTGGTACTGCCCCAAGGCCGTTTGACTTTTTGCCAATCCATGAAGTAACAGCCGCACGGGGGCTACTTGCGGCGCTGGCGAGCCACCTTTTCCAGAGCCTGCGAAATAACGCGAAACGGAATGTGTTTTCTCACGATGCTCCTTAGTCTACAGGTCCGGTTAAGATTGCCCTAACGACGAGCGAAAAGGTCAATAGTTTGATTCTGTTCCTTTTCGTACATCTTATTGCGATCCGTATCCAGATTGTTGCGGTAGATGAATTGCTGAAGCAACTGAATCGCAGCGATGCAGGTTTCGTCGGGAATCTTTGAATCTCCATTATTCTCTGCAATATGATCCAGAATAGCCTTTGCGGGCCGAACCCAAGGCAGATTTGTATTCCAGTCCTCCGCTTCGATCTGGAAGCCGATGCCGAACATGCCGAATTTTGGGAAGGCAACGATTGCCTGTTTTTCGGAGAGCTTGACGCGGAGCAACCAAAAGTCCTCATCAAGCGGCGGAGTTTCGAGGATGATTAAATCCTTACTCGTCTTGATCCCGGACAGCAATGGGACGCCTTCTCTGACTTCGATCTTGAGTACCGGGCCTTTTTCTTTGTTCAGCTTCATGTTTGTTTCCTCCCAAAGTCTACAGGTCCGGTTAAGATCGCCCTAATAGACGGCTTTCAATCCCTTGGTCTCATCTAAGTCTGGCGATTCGCCGTCTTCGCTCAGCATCTCCGGGTCTTCTTTCATGTTATCGGCTCTCGGCTCTAGGGCGCTCCTTCGATTGAAAGCGATCTCGTTGCCGAGTGCGCTTCACTTGTTTTTTCATCACCCGTTTCTCCCCCTACGCATGGTCTAATCCCCTTGGGTCCATTTTCGGCCAATTTTCGGCCAATTCGCCGCAGCGCCCGATTGTTCAGGCGCTGCAGCTCGTGGCTACTTTTTCCATCGCTGGCGAAATAACGCGAAACGGAATGTGTTTCCGAACGATATCAGCGTTTTCCTTCTGGGCGGCGTCCTCGATGGCGAATGCGAAGGCGGTGGCGGCGCGTTCAGCGAAGTAGACGGCGGAGACGGGGTAGGTGTATGGGGCGTTCCGTGCGCGGTCAGCGAAGTAGACGGAGTCGGCGAAGGAGACGGGGTCGGCGTATGTGGCGTTCCGTGTGCGGGAGGCGAAGCAGCAGGAGCCGGCGAAGGCGGCGGCGCACGCGGCGAAGCAGACTAGGCCGATCGAGGAGGCGGCGGCCTTGGATGCGGCCAGAGATGCGCGTTTCACCTCGGACAACGTCGCGTCCCCGGAACACCACCGTTCGGCTGTTTCGATAGCGATGCGGGGGCGATCTTCACCGGCGGGAATGTGTTTCAGCGCGGCACGCGCTATAGAGCACGCAGCGCGAACCACTAGTTTGGGCCGACAGATTCTCGTGCCTAGCCATAGCATCCAGTCGGCGCGCTCGCATGTTTCCCACGCCTGTTCGGCCGTGAGTGCCGACGCCCATTCAATCGACTCTGGGCAGGCGTTGAGCCGCAACAGGATCAGGATCGTTTTGGTTTTGGTTTTCATTTTCCTTCCCTCTGTGGCCCGCTTAGGGCCGGGTAACGTAGTCCGCTCGCCGCAGCGCCCGATTACTCAGGCGCTACAGTGAGTGGGCTATTCGTCCCTCACTCGCATCCCAGCCATCGCATGTTCGATCATGTCGATGGTTTCCTCGTCCTCGATGTCCATTCCCTCCGTCTCGGCGCATTTTTCTAGTGCCGCTCTCAACGTCGCCCAGGCCATTTGGCGAAAATCTTCTACCTGGCGCGCCTCACTCACGCCCTCGACCCGAGAGGACGCCGGCCCTAAATCTTTCGAAACACTGACCTCGAACGCTCCCCATTTTGCGCTGTGTTTTTTCATTTTTCGCTCTCCTTGTGGCCCCTTGGGGCCGGGTTTGTTTCTGTGGCGCGGTAGACCGCTCGCCGTTGCTTCGGAAAGCGCGTAGACCGTTCGCCGCAGCACCCGTAACACGCAGGCGCTGCAGCGAATGGGCTATTCTTGGCCGTTGGCGGACTTGATCTGCGTAGGCTTGAAGGCGACGACTTGACCGAGTTTTTTACTCTCGCCGGCTTCGTATTGAATCACACCATCATATCCGGCGTCCAAAAGTCTTTGGCGTAGCGCGTCTGATGCCGCTTTACCAGCATCGCCATGCGTCTTTTTTGCTGGGTGAAACTCCCACGGCAATGCAGAGACGTTGCCGTGAACAATAAGCGGATTTTGGAGAGATAAATAAACGTGTTTCAAATTGCCGCCGTAAGCGCGGCTCATTTTTTTATCTGGCGAAAAATAGAACCCCGTTCCCCACATTCCGGTATCGTTATTGCTGCCGGCTTTTGTTATGTCGAACACATCGAACACGGAATCAGTCCCGTGATAAACCACCAGCGGTTTGCCGCCCGTGTCCACGACCTTGCTCTCGCCGAACCACGCCTTGAAGGCGGGCGTGTCGATCTGCGAAGCCGGAATCAACCCCGCCAGCTCACTCGCGAAGTGCCGCATTTTCCAATCAGTTGTGTATCGCTTCATGATGAAGCTCCTATTTCAGCATCTTCTTTCTCGAACAGAGTCTACAGGTCCGGTTAAGATTGCCCTAACGGCGTTTCTGGTACTGCCCGGCTAACTACTGATCAGGTTAAGATAACCATATTTACCGATAATCAACGCCCTGTTCAGAATCAAACCCGTGCTTGGTCCTACGCTACCCCATGTAGCCCTCAGCGCTGAAGCAATTCTCGCATTGATTTGTTCTGATATCGCGTATCTTCTTTTAGACCCATCACTGCTGGGGAGAACGCAGAGCTGTACACCAAATAACATAGCAGAATACAGAGCGAAGCAGCTAAAATGTAATATAACCAATAATCGGCTCTAGGGCGCTCCTTCGATTGTGCGCGCACCCGGCAACGAGATCGCTTCACTTGTTTTTTTATCATCTAATCCCCCTTCAATGATTTCTTGCAATCGTACCTGTCTCCCCAGTACCAGGGATCGCGTTCGACGCAGCGCCCGCCTGTGCAGGCGCTGCAGCGAAGGGGCTACTTTTCGCCGGCCTGTAGCACGCGAATACCTTCCTCATCGAGGAAATACTCGTTTCCGTTTTTGTCCCAGTGGCTGGTGAGTTTCGGCGAGTCGCCGAAACAATCGACGCACATGTCTAAAAATTCCTTTAGCGTATATTCACCTCCGTTAGGGTCGTACCTGTCGCATACGCTGGTATATTTTTTCATCTTCGTTTCTCCTTTGTGGCCCGCTTAGGGCCGGTTTCGTTCCCAGTGGCGTAAGCTTGACACCAGTGTTCAGAGTCTACAGGTCCGGTTAAGATTGTCCTAATCGCCGTTTCTGGCGTTGTATTCTTCGGCGGTTTTCTGCGCGAGCTTCCGCCCAAAATTTCTGTTCTTCGGCGTATTGGGGGGTGTAATGCGCTTCCGCCTCATTGTTCATGGCGTCGATCAACAACATCTCTAAGACCTTTTGGAGCGAGAGAAAGAACGTCTGGAAGTCTCCGACATCTTTGATATCGACATCCGGCGGATCGTCGCGCGTTCCGGGATAAAGAATTGCGACATCGACATGGAAACCCTGAACCTTCTCCGGCGTTTTCTTCTGTTTCTGCCGGGCGATGATTGAAGACTTGGGAAGTGAGGGCTTCTCGAACTCGCAGGCGGAGATCGTAAAGGCGTCGAAGGCGTCGATCTCAATGGCTTGCAGATTGTCTTCGCCTGGATGCGCAATGATCTTGCAAGAGCTTCCTGGCGGACAATACTTCTTAGCCAGAGCAAATTGCGCTTCGATAGTCGGATGAGGTAAAGACATCGGCGTTTCTCCTTGGGTTCAGAGTCTACGGTTAAGATTGTCCTAATCGCCGTCCGTATCGACGATTTCGCTTCCGGCGTTTTTCAGCTTTGCGACAATTTCTTCGCGCCGTTCTTGAAGCTTAGCGATTTTGGCGTTAATATCGGCGATTTGAACGCGGCCGATTGCATCTTTTGGCCCGATATACCAGATCGATTCGCGAGCTAACTCACCGGCGGCGGCTTCGTCAATGCTGGTACATTCAACAGGTCCGTCCGTAAAGTCGGCGTTTTCCTTAACGAATGCTTTCCAAGCGTCATCAAGTTTGATTCCAGCGGAGTAGCTGATGGTATCGGAGAATTCCATGCTGACTTCGAGGCCGTTTTTATCGCGATGGAAAGTAATGCTGTTGTAGTTTTTGCCGTTGAGATTCGCCTGAACGGGACGAAGCAGTTCCCGGACCTTTTCTTTAAACTCATCTTTGATTTTGCAAGTCGCGGAAAGTTTGTAGTAATGGGTCATGATTTATTCCTCCGATATCTACAGGTCCGGTTAAGATTGTCCTAACCGTTGATCTTTTGCAGCATAGCCTTGGCTTTGAGACTTGGCCCATGCGCCTGAAATGCAATGGTAACGTTTGCCGCCTTCAATTTGTCGTCATGCAAACAGAGGCGACATTCAGCGCAAGATTTTGCGCGGCCAGTCTGTTCCTGGCAAGGGACAACCTTAATCCCCTGATGAATGTATGCCTTATCGCTTTCATGTTTTTCGACAACTACGGCAGTAGCATAGCCGCGCGCTTTTGCTTCTTTGACCATCTCAGCCGTTTCGCAGCTTGCGACTACTGAAACTTTGCCCCAGCTTTTGCGATCAACGTTGCGCCAAGCGTGCGTATAGGTAAAGGCCGTTGATCGACCGCGCGAACGCTTCATATAGCGCTCAGCGGCGGCGCTGATTAATTTTGCCGCCTCATTTGTTGAGCAATCGCCCAGCGCATGAATTCTCAGATCATTCATCCCGGACAGGCCGTCGATTGCCTTAGCCTCATCCTTGGCAATCAGATCGACGCCGCGCCCGCCAAGCTTTAACCATTGCCAACCGATAGGCCCGGACATTCCGTAACAGGCCCGCGCTTTCTTAAATGGGCAATCCGCCGGGCAAGAACCGATAGCCGCGTAGGTCGTTGACATTCCGCCGAGTTTTGAATTTTCGCTGAATTCTACGGCATTCGCGCGCTTCATGGTTGTAGCTCCTTGGTCAGAGTCTACAGGTCCGGTTAACATTATCCTAATGACCAATTCTGGTACTGCCCAGCCGTCCGGACAAAACAAAACCAGACTGGAGTCGCGTCCAGTCTGGTTTTGTTTTGTATCGAGCGAACAGATTATTGATTGCGACGCGCCTGCCATCGGCCCTGCCCTGTACCGGCTCATTCGTCTTTCCCGTCATTTTTTAGATTCGCGGCGGCACCTGCGGCGTGTCCACCCTTGCGCCCGCTTCTCGTTCGTCCGGAGGGTATCCTCGAAGCGCTTATGCTGCTCGCCTACGATCTGGACGTTGTGATCGATGCGCTTGGCCATGACGGCGAGGCGAAGGCCGATGTTGTTGCCTATGCCCATTTGGTTATCGAACCAGCCTACGCAGACGAGTTCTTTGCCTATGGTGGAATCGTGGCAGGCCATGACTTCGATTCCGCCTACGATGTTGTACTCCCCTTCCTTGGCGATAGTCCCTTTCAGGGCGGCGTGCTTTGTCGGGCAGTAGCCGTGGGGGATCTCATGTGGGTTGGTGGACACCTTCCAAGGGCATTTGGCGCATTGGAGGCGAGGCTTTGGCTCTTCTGCCTTCCTGATGACTGTGTAGTTTTTCATTTTGTATCCTCTATATCTCGACGAAGACTATTTTGTTCTTCGGTCAGGCAGGCTCTCCGAGCCTTCTGTTTAGCAGCAGAAGGCAACTGATCGTATTCAAATCTCGGTAGGTTTTTAACTTCGCTAGCAAGCACCATCAACATAGTTTTCTCCAATAACTACTGGTCCGATTACGATAACCCTAATAGCGGGATTTGCGGGAGTTTTTCGTGGAACCGAGAGGTCTGGGAAAGTAGATGACAGGGATGATAGTTAACCCTTTCCGGACGTAGTCGTGAAAGCGGTGCCAGCCGTCTTCGAACAATTCGTCTTCGAACTGGCTCATGATGCAGGGCCAGACGGACCCGGTTGGGTGCTTCTCTACTGGGCCATTGCTCAAGTACCAGGCGTGATACTCATCGAACGACTCAAAAGCGTCGTCTTGGGCTTTTGCTCGGATCATGATTTCTTCTTTGATAGCCTTCATTGGCAGGCGTGCGAAGCCGAAGGTTTCCTTTCCGTGCTCCTTGATGTACCACTCTCGTTTTTTCCGCAGATCATCCTCGAAGCCGTCGTGGAGCATGTCCCAGCCAGCGCCTGACATGTAGACGATGGCGGCGATTTGAGATTCTTCCGGCATATCCCGGAATCTGAGATGACGGCCCTCGATGGAGTTATGCACTACGAACTGGTGATTTTTCCGGGCGATCATAACGCCTGATTGGATGAACGCTTCGGCGATGTACTTCACAGTTCACTCCTTCACGATCATGGTGGTTGACGTCGGCTCCGGGCCGATCTCCGCATCGTTACTCAAACAGACGTCAAGACTGGTCGTCGCCTGTTAACGAGTCTGGACGGGAAGACTGCGCTTGCGATCTTTTGCAATCGCTTGCGCTTGCGATCTTTTGCAATCGCTTTGCAGACCTTCTTGAGTTCCTTGTCCTTCTTGAGGACATGCGTAACGCAACGGTAGACGTCGTTGCCGCTGGAAGGCTTGAGATGGGTAATGACTTCGACAGCGCGATAGCTGACGCCGTATGCGATCCAGCGAGCCATCTGCGCGCGACCGTCGTCATTGACGGCGAGTTCCGGCGTTCCCTTGCGGATCATTTTCCGCTCGTAGGCCGGAGAGCCATGCCTTTCAGGAATGTCGGATTCGAGAATAGCCAGCGCCGCTTCGCGGTCCTTCTTTGGAAGCAGTTCGTCGATATTTTCTCGAACCTTTTCCATCGGTAATGGAGCTGCCATGACTTATCCCCCGAGAAACGACTTGGTTCCCACAAGTTCTAACTAACTATACCATGATTCTGTGTTCTGTCTTGGTTCCCACAAGTTCTAACTAACTATACCATGATTCTGTGTTCTGTCAAATTATTTAATTAATTTCCTCAAGTTTAGGCTTGAAATTGCCGATGCTCATGTTATCGGACGTTGCCTCAAATAGGACCTGCGGGTCAGGGAGACTATCAATTACTTTCTTAATCCCTAATAGTCTCTTTAAATTTCTGTTTCTCCAGTAGCCGCCGCCGTCTTTGACCTCGACTTTGAATCCCATCTCCTTGGCGCGATCTAGCGCGCGGATGACAGATAGATATCGATGCAAGAATTCAGCTTCAGCCAATTTGTATCCAGTCCAGCAACAACTTTCGAAAGTCCATTGTTCCGGATATTTGCAGAGATATACCTCGAACGGTCTTGAGTCGGCCAGTCCAATGCGGGCGGTAAATCCAAGCTTTGTTTCTGTCCGGATGAAATCATTTACATTTTTGAAAGGTTGATCCAAGCAGAATTGCCGGAGTTCTTTTAAGAGTCGCTCCGCCTCTTCTGGGACAACGCTGGCGGGCAAAGAGAGAGAGTATCGGATTCGGATCATGATATGTTTTTCAATCCATCAATGAGACCCCAGAGTTCCTCGTCGCTACCGTTTTCGACGGTATTGCGAAGGTATTCCCGGGGGCCAGCCTCTACAGGTCAGGTTAAGATCGCCCTAATCTCAATTCTGGTACTGGCCGGCTTCGCCTTCCTCGTCCTTCACCTTCATTTTTTCCATCGAAGCATCCAGCATTTCGATGGTGTCCTCGTCCTCTAGGTCCATGCCCTCTGTTTCAGCGCATTCGACCAACGCGGCTCTCAGTGCCGCCTCGCCGCTGTGGCGAAAATCTGCTACCTGACGACCACCACTCACGCCCTCGACCCGCGACGACGCCTCGCCCCAATCTGCCGACACACTGACTACGTCTGACCCCCATTTCGTGCTGTATGTCGTTTTCATCTTTCGTTCTCCTTTGTGGCCGCTTGGGACGGGTGGTAGTCCGTTCGACGCAGCGCCCGATAAGAGCAGGCGCTGAGGGACTTTTACTTTCTTCTCCGAACTCTACAGGTCCGGTTATTATCTACCTAATCTTCCTTGGGCGGCGGCAACTTGCTGAACTCTTTCGGAAACTCAATCTTGATGTTTTGAGCCTTTGCCGTTTCCGCCGCGTCGATCAGGGTCCGACTAACGCGAATCCGGCTTTTCGGGTCGATATGCTGCGCGGTAGAGCCGTTGGGATAGCTGACAATGATGGACATTCCATTCTTGGAACGCGACTCAATTTTCAGCTCCAATTTCGAGTAAAATTGGCTGACAGAACGATCCAGCTTGACTACATTGCCGGGCGAAAGGTCCATGAGCTTTGCTGCCGCCGCTTTGAGCCAATCTGCGCGACGATCATGCTCAATGTCGTACTTGTCGTAGATCATTTTCGGATCTTCGGTATAGAACGGGACGATACTGAGATAATTCGCATACTCTTTCGGATCGACCGAAACAGCGGCCAGCGCCTTGACATCCCGCAAAGGATGATTGCATCCAACATGCGCCGAATTACCCAGCCAATCTTCCCAGCCGTTATCGTTGCGCGACGAGCCGCCGCTGACAGAGAAGGTAAACTTGCGCCCGCCAATGAGAGCTTTGACATAGCTGTAATGCGGGGCCAGAATGATTTCGATCTTGTCTTTCGGGACGATGAAAGAGAGTTCAACGCCGGCATGAGCCGTCCAGAACTTTGAACCGTTCTCGCGATAATGCTTGAACTCCAAAATCTTGACGTTGCGCCGGGCCAAGTTGGGATGATCGAAAGTCGTTGTCTGAAGAGGCAGGATGAACCCAAGAGTAATGACCATGAACTTGCCGGGCACGACGCAGATATGGTACGGGCCATTCCCGGATTCAACCGGGACGGGAATGCGCGCTTCTTTGTCGGTCAAGAAAATGGTCGAAGCTTTGGTTTCAGTTGCAGTCATGTCGTACTTGATCTTGGCTGCCATGGGATTTCCTCCAAAGTCTACAGGTCCGGTTAACGTTACCCTAATGCCCAATTCTGGTACTGCCCGACGCGGCCGTTATGCCCGGCCAGCCAGCGCTGCCAAGCGCCTTGGTCAGCGCCTTCAGCTTCAGGACAAGCGTAGATCTTGCCAGAATGAGACTTAGCGAACTCTTTGAATTCCTCAAACGACAAAACCGCCATACGAGCATGGCGGTCTACCGGAATCCAATCGTCTGGAGCATCCTTACCGACGTACAGAACTGAGATATTCATAGCAAAATCCCCCTTGGTTAGAAGAAGGATCGTCTTGCTTGTTGGCAGTCTTGAGTTAAATGTCAGCCGATTTCGTACTTATCGCGCTGTAGGCGATCCGGGCGGAGATTTCCCTGCAATGAAAACCATTTCTTGGTTTCAAATAACTACTGTTCAGGGTAAGATAACCCTAATAAGAGAGGCCCATGCGTCGGCACTTTTTCGAGCGCCACTTTCGGCGACGGCTTCCACCCATTCCGCGAGACCATCGTCAATCTCAGAGTCGCCTGTATTGGCAGCGGCAAGCTTTTCCTTCTTGCTATCGAAAACTCTTGATGCTGCCCGAGAGAACTCTCGCCACTATCAGCTCCATGTACATCTTGATCATTTCGTTCCGCATTTTCATTCTCCTTGGCCAGCTTCGTGGTTTGGTAGCGTTAGGAACATGAGAGCCACGTCCCCAGTTTCATGTTAGGTTGACCTAGCCATTGGGCAAATATCCTCTGCCAAGTTCTCGGCGGCGTAATCATCCTCTTGCAGTTTCGCAATTTCGTACAACTCATTCAAACGAGCGTTGATCTTCTTGCTGGACTTGATGTTGTCGTTTTTCTGAGCCATCGGCGTTTTCTCCTGAACAGATAGGGCGCTCTTAATAACGCCCTTACTTCTTCTTTCGCTTCGCGAGTCGTTCGACGTATTTGTCGGCCTCCATGCGCGCATTGATCCATTTGTCCTTGCCGCCATGAATGACCATCGCCCCGCCCCCGAACTCTTCGACGATGGGTCGCGAGCAGGTATTCGCCCATGATACGATGATCGCCTTATCGCTCGGGAATTGCTTTTGAAATTTGCAGAGGATTTCGCACAGGACTTCGAGGTCGCAATTGTCCTCGGAGTAGATCGCGACGGCTTTGGGGTCGCCGGGCTGAGGCTGGGCCTCGCAGGGCTGCCCGCTCTCGCATTTCTCCAATGCGTCCAAGAGCCATTTGGCTTGCTCTTCTGAGTCGCATACGACGCATTCGCTGAACAGGGTAAAGTTACTTGCCATTTGTCTTTCCTCCTGATTGTAAAGGGCGCTCTTTCATCGTCGGCGCGGGTGGTTGTAGTCCGTTCACCGCAGCGCCCGATAAGAGCAGGCGCTGAGGGACTTTTACTTTCTTCTCCGAACTCTACAGGTCCGGTTATTATCTACCTAATCTTCCTTGGGCGGCGGCA